>Ga0302326_10000727_pt1 | contig 86978 bp, 69 predicted proteins | sample Palsa_T0_3_FD_202264 | JGI IMG/M metagenome (GOLD analysis project Ga0302326, IMG submission 202264) | Peat permafrost microbial communities from Stordalen Mire near Abisko, Sweden - Palsa_T0_3 | ecosystem: Environmental > Terrestrial > Soil > Palsa > Peat permafrost | place: Sweden: Abisko...
GTCGGTTGCCGATCCAGTTGACGGGAAAGGTAAATAACTTTTCGGTAAGAAGTGGCAAAAAACTTTCGAAGAAATGTTCTGGAAAAGGCGCCCCCACCCTTTGCCATTCCGAGCGAAGCGAGGAATCTCTCTTTCTTTTCTAGAACTCAAACCGAGGAGAGATTCCTCGCTCCGCTCGGAATGACAGAATAGGCCCATGACAAAACAGGCCGAAAACAAAATGCCCAGATGACAAAATGGGCGACTTCTTCCGCAGCCTGATTGGAAGCTTGCGGCTCGCCAAAACCTCACCGCGTATCGGCCCGCCACCGATTCCTAATGCGAAATGAAACCCGTGCGCTACCGCTACGGCTCTAGCGAAGCCAGGTAGGCCGTGATCGCCAGGATGTCATCTTGGCTCAGATTCTGAACGATGGGCCGCATCAGCTGGGTTCCCGGTCCGTTGCGCGTGTACTGCTGGATATCGTAAAGCTGCCGCGCAAGATAGCTTGGAGAACGCCCCGCGAGCGGAGGGAAATTGCCATTGCCTTTCAACCCCTCGCCATGGCATGCGGCGCACGCGACGGTCTTGCCCGCGCCGCCTCGAACGGCCAGGTCCTCGCCTTTCTTGATGCTGCCGATGGGCACGTACGCAATCCAGCCGGACCTTGGGTCGCGATAGACCTCGGTAGCTTCCAGGTTCACCGGCATTTCCAAGATCCGATTCCCTAGGGGTTCTGTCTCATTTCCTTCCACGGGGGCGTAAAAAAAGCCTCCCACGTTGTGGTTTTTCGGCACGGTATCCGTCTCCACCACCTTGATCCACCCTGCGGGCATCTTAATCGAAGCGAAGTAATTGGCGGCTTCAATCGCCTCTTCCTGGGTTAAGCCCGCCGCGTTCCCAGCCATCGTAGCCACGTTTCTCTTCCCTGGATCCGCGGGCTTTCGCGCGCCATTCTTAAAGTCGGCCAGCTGCTCGAGAATGTATCCGGCAGGCAAACCGGCGATGCCGGCATTTTCAGGGCGGCCATTCCCGTTCGGGTAATGGCACAGTGCGCAGCCACCGATCCACGGGTTTACGCCCGGGGAGCGCCGGTGCGCCACAATGGTAGGCATCGGAGGATGGTCGCCCGGGAACCAGTCGACCGGGTTAGCGATATCCTCAATCTGCTTCTTGGTGAAGGCCTGATTGCTGCCAGCGAGGTGCTCAACCTTGTCGCCGTCCGTGAGCGGCGGCGGAGGCCCGGGCGGCGGCGCGCCCGCCACGGCATACGCCCACGGCAGGGGATGCTGGGCCGCAGGTGGGCCCTGCTGAGGCGGCGCTGCAAGCGCCGCCGTGGAAACGAGAGCCACAACTGCAAACGAAGCTAGAAAGTGCGGCCGAAAGCAACTCGCCATAAATGCCTCCAAGATTGTTCTCTGGTCACGCTACAAACAGCAAATTCAATCACGAACGCGATCAAACTTCAAGCCGCGGAATCGTCCGAATCGTTACTTCGGCGCAGGTCCTTGCGCCGATGTCGCAGCAGGCTTCATGAATTTAGCCGCCGGGACCGCCACATTCGCTTTCACTTCGGATAATTCCGTGGTGGATTGCCCATCCACCCACGTCGCCGTCCACTTAAAAGGCATTTTTACTCCGTCCACCACGCGATAATCGGAATAATCGACGTGCTGGGGGACAAGCCCCACCACCGTTTCGATAAAGCGTGTCTGCCGCACCAGCAGCCCTGACTGTTTGTCAAAAAACAGCTTCACAAGAGTTCCCCCGGGCGCGGTTCCTGCCACGACTTGAACGGGGCGGTCATCGACCGTGACAGGTGGGAAGCCAACATGCCATTTGGTTAGCGCCTGCTTGATTTGGGCGGGGAAGCTGAGAGCCGCGTCCAGCCTGGCGCCGTCCAGGTCTCCTGCAACCAGCGGAATCATCGGCACCGGTTTGTCCACCGCCGCGATCCAGGCCTCGCGCCCGTCATAGGTCGTCGTGCCTTCTCCCCCGGAGAGATGATTGGTTACGGTTCTTTGGTTCGGAGCCTTGGCAAGAATTTCCGTGGGCACTTTTTGAAAACTGGTGTCAAATCCAGTGTAGGTTCCCTTCTCGGAAAAGCTGTTCACCTTGGCCAGTTGCTGCGCCCCGCCAACAGCCTGGATATATTTATCCAGGATTTGCTCGGCGGCGCCGGGCGAGTCGGGAGCATTCGGGAGAACCTCGATTTGATCGGGATCGGCTGGAGGCGGAGCCGCGTATTGTTCGAGGAGGCTGGGCGTGACCTCGGGATGCTGAACGCCGCGGTGGCAGGTATAGCAAGTCACCAGGCGCGTGGCGCCGAAGTCGGACCGGTTGATGAGATTTTCCATCAAGACCATCCTGCGCGCCGTCTGTTTCAAGGGAGTATCGTCGGCGTATTTATCCCAATTGCCGGCGCTTTCCTCGACGTGGCAGTCCGTGCAGTTCATGCCCAACGAAGCGGAGAAGAAACCCATCGTCTCCATGAATTGGTTCACAGGAATTCCGCGCAGCACTTGGACATTCTTGAAGGCTTCTTCCGACATTTGCAGCTTCTGATCCGCGCCGGCCTTGGCAGACTGGCTGCGCGCCCAAGGCGTCCCCAGGAGGCACAAGATTACGATTCCCATGACACAAAGGATCGCTCGCCTGGATTGAAACTTCATTATTTCGCCTCCTTCTCTCGCCGTGCGGCGGCAAACGCGCGGAGCCATCCGGCGATCGAAGCAGATCGGACCTCGCGCGGTTCGTCCATTCACCCATTCCGCCGCGCGCATGAAAATCGAAGGGTCACCGCGGTTGGATCGGCCCGCCGACACTATACGCTTGCCCGTTTCTCCGCGCAATGGAAGTGTGCCTCCTCATTATAATGGAAGTGTCGGCGTCTTGTCGTTCGTCCGCCGCCGCGGAAAGGGCGGGGATTTTAATCTGGCATTCAACGCTTGCAGCAGCGAATGCGATCGGAGCGGACTAGATCCGATTCCACACTTGACTTGCGCAGGGAACGAGGATTCGTTCGACTGCGAATGCTTCGATCTGTATGAGATATTCGGGCCGGCCGAGCCAGGCCGCCGGTAAATGTCAAAAGTTTCAGATCGAGTTGCTTCTTTATGTCCCTATCGAAGTATACTTTCAAGTCTAGGTCAAGCCTATGGAAACGGTACTGATCATCGAAGACAGCCGTCCGATGCAGCGGACGCTCCAACGCCTGTTCGAGGCCGACTCCCTGGGAGTTCGTGTTGCCTCGGATGGAGTAGAAGGGCTCGAAAGTTTCCGGCAAGAGCCGCCCAATGTGGTCGTCCTGGATTTGAAGCTGCCCGGCCTGTCCGGCAAGGAGCTTTGCCGGTCCTTCAAGGAAGAGATGCCCTCCGTGCCTATTGTGGTCTTAAGCGCGAATGCTGACGTCGACGACAAAGTGGTGCTGCTCGAATTGGGTGCGGATGACTACGTCACCAAGCCGTTCAGCCCCAAGGAACTGCTCGCGCGCGTGCGCCGCGCCATGCGCCGGAATGCCCGCAAGCCACAGTCGGCGGCGGGAGCGGAATCGGCGTCCCCGCACGACCTGTTGCTCTTCGGCGATGTGGAAATTGACTTTACCGGCATGGAAGCGAAACGCTCCGGCAAACCGGTCAGCATGACGGCGCAGGAATTCAAATTGTTGAAATTTCTTTCGCGCTCCACCGACCGAGTGATTTCGCGCGAGGAGTTGCTCAACGAGGTCTGGGGATATCAGAACTACCCATCCACGCGCACCGTGGACAACCATATCCTCCGGCTTCGCCAGAAGCTGGAGCCCGATCCCGCGCGACCGCGCTATTTTGTGACGGTGCACAGCGCGGGCTATAAATTCGTCCCCGGCAGCGCAGCCGGGAACAGGAAAAGTTAAGTCATTTCGCGGAGAATTCGATGTCTCGCTGGCGGCTGCAATCACAACTTCTGCTGTCCACGCTGCTGATTATCTGCGCCTTAACGGGAGCCATTCTCCTCATCATCGGCCAAACCGTTCGCACCCAAATTGCGGACCAGGTGAGGTACAGCACGGACGCCTCCTTCCACGAGTTCGAGACGGTGCAGCGCCAATTGCAATTCCAGTTGTCCCGGACGGCGTCGCTCCTGGCGGAGATTCCCACCTTGAAAGCGCTGATGACTACGCACGACGCACCGACCATCCAGGATGGATCCACTCCCTTCTGGAGGCTGGCCGGAAGCGACTTGTTTCTGCTTGCCGATCCGGAAGGCCGCGTGGTGGCCTTGGACGTCACGCGCAAAGGGCTCGACCGGGAAGCGGCGGAAGGCTTCCTTAGAACCTCCTTGCGCGAAGGGCAGGACTCCGCCTGGTGGTACTCGGACGGACGGCTTTATTGGATCTTTCTTCGCCCCATCCTCGCGGGGAATGGAGACGATGCGAAGGTCCTGGGGCTAGTGGCCATCGGGTACGAGACCAATTCCAGAATTGCCGAGCAGCTTGGCTTTGTCGCCGAAAGCAAAATCGTGCTCTTAGCGGACCATCGGATCATTGCGTCCACCTTTTCGCCAGAAGAAGAGGGCGTGATCCAGGGCCGGATTCTTGCCAGGGAAGTCCTCCCGAACGCCAGCTCTACCGAGGTTCGCCTGGGCAATGACACTTATCAAGTGGCAAGGGTAACCCTGCAAGGTAATCTCCCATCGCCCGTCGAGTGCTATGTGTTCATTTCCCTGACGCGCCCAATGGCCTTTCTCCGCCAGTTGAACCGCACGATTCTGATCGTGGGTCTGACGGCCATCCTTCTTGCGTCTCTGTCCCTGCGCTTTGTCTCGCGAAGGATCACGCATCCGCTCGACAATCTGGTGGCGGGCGTGCGCGCCCTTGCCGCCGGGGATTACACCTACACCATCACTCCGCGCGGAAGCAGCGAGGCCGTGGAACTTGCCGAATCCTTCTCGAAAATGCGCGGAGAATTGCTGGCCTTTCAAAAGAGGCAAATTGAGACGGAGCGAGTCGCCGCCGTGGGCCGAGCCGCGAATTCCATCTCGCATGACCTTCGCCACCACCTGGCCGCCCTGGTGGCGAACGCGGAATTTCTCTATGAAGCGGAAAAACTCAGGCTCGATCGCACCGAAGTCTATCGGGAAATTCAGACCGCGTCGGAACAGATGACCGAATTGCTCGATTCGCTGCGCGATTTGGCCCGCGAGCAGCGCACTCTCTCCCCCGTGAACGCTTCCATTGACCAATCCGTGCGCCGCGCCATCGAAGCTGCGCGCACGCGTCCCGAACTTCGTGACCGGGACATTTCCGTCCGCGCGGCTGGGGATATGGCTGGCGTCTTCGATCCCCAAAAAATCGAACGCGCGTTTCTCAACCTCGCGGTGAATGCCTGCGAAGCCGTCCCGAACCGCCAGGGAAAAATCGCTTTCGATATCGTATCCACGCCGGAAAGGTTCGAGATCCGCGTCTCTGACAGCGGGCCCGGAATCCCGCACGCCATTCGAAACAATTTGTTCGATCCCTTTGTCAGTGCGGGAAAACCCAATGGCACGGGGTTGGGGCTTGCCATCGTGAGCAAAATCATTGCCGACCACGGGGGAGCCGTCTGTGTCGAGAGCACTTCCGAGAATGGAACGACTTTCCTCGTCAAATTGCCGAGACTGCAGCCGTCGGCGAATGAGATTGCAGAAAAAGTCGCGACTTGAAGGGTTCGCGGGACAGCGTTGGGCCCGGCCTTTTCGCGCTCGTGCGTCGTTGCGGACCAGTTCCGGGTTGAGTCTACAATGCCCGCCTGAAGGCGGGCGCTACATACAGCGAAGGCGCCCGCCAGCTTATAAGGCTCTAATTTTTGTGGGATTATCCAGAAATAATTCCCGGGCGCGCCCGCAGCCCCCGCCGGGAAGAGTACGGAGACTAAGGCGCATCTTCCTGTGCAGAGAAAGGGAGCGCCGGTCCCCGGAACTCTTTAGCACGCCCGGAATTCGTTCACAGTACCTTGGCGGTCCGCGAAAAATGTCAACGGTATGTCGAGGATTTGCAAAAAAATTGTAACAGAATTTGAGGCACGGATTGTTCTGTTTTGGTCCCGCGCACGGCAAGGTCCGATGGAAATCTCCTCGATACACAATAAATAAATCGTCTTGTGTCCTCTCCAGCCGTGAATTTGTAGGTTGAAACAGCCTACGGAAAAAGCCCCCCCAACCATTCTGTCATTCCGAGCGAAGCGAGGAATCTCTCTTTGTTTTCATGGCCTTCATCCGAGCGGAGATTCCTCGCTTCGCTCGGAATGACAAAATGGGCTGCTTTCTCCGCAGCCTGCAAAAGCCGGCGCGGGATTTGCGCTATGATGGGGACCGCTCGTCTTGCGGGAAATTCGCCCGAAAAGAGGTTCGCGTGATGGAAATTAAAAAAGTTGGCGTGGTTGGCTGCGGCCTGATGGGTTCCGGAATCGCTCAGGTGTCCGCCACGGCCGGGTTCGACGTAACCGTCCTGGAAGTCGACCAGAAATATATCGACAAAGGGTTTCAGGCCATCCGGAAATCCCTTGACAAGCTTGCGGCCAAAGGCGCGTTCGCCGATACGCCGGACGCAATCGTTTCGCGGCTGAAGGGCACGACTCGGAAAGAAGACCTCGCCGATTGCGACTTCGTCGTCGAAGCCGTCATCGAAAACGTCGGTGAGAAGCGAAAGACGTTTGCCGCCCTCGATTCCGTCGTCAAGCCGTCGGCCATTTTTGCGAGCAATACGTCCTCGATTTCGATCACGGAGATCATGACCTCGACGCAGCGTCCCAGCCAGTTCGTTGGCCTGCACTTCTTCAATCCCGTGCCGCTCATGAAGCTGGTGGAAGTGGCGCGCACCATCGTCACCACGGACGAAGCGTTCGAAACCGCCTTCGAATTCGGCAAGAAACTTGGAAAAGTTCCCGTGCGCACGAGCGACAAGACCGGGTTCATCGTGAATCGCCTGCTGGTACCCTACTTGCTCGACGCGATCCGCGCGTTTGAAGAGGGCGTGGGCTCCATCGCCGATATCGACGCGTCGATGAAACTCGGATGCGGATACCCGATGGGCCCGTTCACGTTGCTCGATTTCGTCGGCCACGATACCACCTACTACATCACCCAAGTCATGTTCGACGAATTCAAGGAAAAGCGCTTCGCATCTCCCTCCCTGCTGAAGCGCATGGTGATGGCCGGCTGGTACGGCAAAAAAAACGGCAAGGGTTTCTACGATTGGTCTAACCCGGAGAAACCCGTCCCCCAAGACGCCGCCCTACGAGGCCTGGCAAAGCAATAGCCTCCGCCAAGGGAGGATTCCTTCATGACCTCTGCGCCCGTCTCCGTGTTCTCTGCTCTGAAAATTTGGTTATGCGGTGGCTGGCGGTTCCAGCGCGACTTTGTGTCTTAGTCGTTCCAATCGCTTGACGTGATAGCAGGTGAGTCGTTTACGGTCCAGCCGGTCCAGGAAGTCCGCGCCGAGGTCCTGGCAACGCTGCGAGTTCGCGGCTCCATAGAGATTCGGCTTGCAACCGGCTGGACCTTCACAAGGCTCCATCACTCGATCCTATTTTCATGTTCACGGCGTGTCGCACCGCGTCATGACGGACTGCGTTAGAAGTTTTTGTTGCCGTGCTGCATCTCCGGCAACTCGCGAACGTCCCGCGTTCGCGTCCTTTGCCATGGAGTAGAATGCCGCACTGCTTCCAGCCAAGAAAACTGAGTTGAGAGTGGGGGTAAGGAGGGGACGATCCAGGTCGATTCGCCCCCATCCTTGTATGCCCGGCCTGTCGGAGGAAAGCCGAGCCTTGCAGCCTAGATGTATTTGTAGGAACACCGGTTTCACAAAAAAGTTGCCCGATTTTTTGAAAATTATGTGGATATACAGAATCTATCCTATTTTGCATGGGGGAAAGACCTTAAAGGAAAATGAAATCCGATTCGCAGGCCGCGCGGCACCTTAATTACTTTCTTGTCATTCTGCGAGGGCCTGGCATTTGGGGCGCGTTCTCAAGGCGCCCCAGCGTTTGCTTCATGAAGGCTGAGGCTGTTGACCTTATTCTCAGGACAATCCGTTCACGAAGGAAAGGGTTCTCCCAATTCAATGCGATCCGATGATTTACTCGTACGGGTTGCGGTCCGTGAGCCGGGCCCCGAAATCGTGGCGTCCTCGTTGTCGAAGGAAGCCCAGGCTGACTCGCCATTCGAATAGCACCGGATAGAAGGGCGAGGAGCCGATCAGCGCGCCGATTTCTTGGGTGAGGTTGCCTTTATGCGCGCTCGGCAGTTCCAAAATATAGCCGGCATGATAGGAGACGCCGCCGTATTGCCAGTGCAACGGCGCGGGGGAAATCACGCCGCCGGCAGCGCGCTCGGAAATGTCCACCAATTTCGGCGTGGCCGCGAAATAGAAGCCCTGGGTGTTGGTGATCAAGCGCTCGACGCGCACTCCGGCGAACATGGTGGACCTGCTGAGAATAAATTGTTTCTCACCGTTGAAGGGGATGGAGACGCCGCGCCCAAACGGCACCCAGCCGTACTCCACCGACAGGTGTGCCGGAATCGGCAAAAGCCCTCCCGTCATGTGTCGAAAATCGCCCACGTAGGCCAGCGATAGCTCGCCTCGGCCTTCTGACCAGTCGAAAATTCCCACTCCAAATCGCACTTCGCGCCAGGGGACCACGAATGGCTTGTAGATAGCCTGGGGATTGCGCGCATCGGGATGGTCCACGAGACGAGCGATGGCGGCGTCGGCGGTGGCCGCTTCGCAATTCGCACATGGCGAGACATCCGGAAGAGGCTGCAACACGCAGACGAAGTGCTCGGCAGGAACATCCAGGTCCGGAAACAGGACCTCGGCGTCGGCCAGTGCAAACCTGCCGTCGCGGCGGCGGGGCAGGCTCATCGAGGAAAGATAGGGCTCCATCATGAAATGGAATTTGGTGCTTCGATCGCGGAGTCCCCAGAAGGAATAGGCCTCGATGTGGAGATTGTCGTCCACGCCGCGAACGAAACGGCCGTCATGGTCCAGATCGGGCGCCATGGCGTGCTTGCCAAGCTCGACCATCGCAAAAAGCGGAAGGGCGACGGGAGGGGCGTTTTTGACCAGCGTGGAATACAGATTGTTGGGAACGAAGGAATCGTGATCGGAGGCAAACACGTTTCGAACGGTCCCGCCCAGCTTGTCAACCTCCACAAACAGGTGCTCGGAATCGTGGATGTGGGGATGGGATTTGCCTTCATCGAATGGGTAGTAGAACCAATACTCGAACAACCAAGTTCCAGGATAGGACAACGTGCGCACGTAGTAAGTGCAGCGGGACCAACGCCGTTCGCCCATCGCGGCGTATGCCTTGCGGTAATCCTCGATGGAGTCGCCGCCGGGAGCTGAGGCTTTGATGCCTGTCCACAAATCGGCGTTGGTCGGGTAGTCGGGTTCGCCGTCCGCGAACTCCAGAACTGGCGCGTAGAGGCTGGGATTGGCGGCCACGCGATAAAAGGACCACGAGACATCGTCGGAGCGCGATTGCTGATCGAGGTGAGCCGCGAGCGTTTGCAGCGTCGCGTCGTCCTCGTTTACGGCGCGTGCGGCAGTGGGCGAACCGGAACCAGGGCCGTTGAAAATCAGCATGGCCCGCAAAGCCGCCACCTTCTTGTCGGCATATTGCCCCAGTGGATCGGCGGGTGATTGCGGGTCGATGATGAGGGTCGACGCGGCCGCAGCGGAACCCTTCTGTTCCGCCGCCGGCTGCGCGACCAGCAATAGAAAGTCCCGCGCATCGCCACGGTGGCCGGACAACATTTCGTACGAAGCGCCAGCCGGAATGCGATACGGAAGCGTTTGCAAGCCCGCGCCGCCGTTCGTTGGCTGCGCGACGATCAATTGCCCATCGCCCTTGGCGTACAGAACGCGACCGTCTTCATGCACGACTGCTGCAGTCGCGCGCGCGCAACGATCGGGTTGAGAAACTCCCTCGTCGTTCAGGATACAGACTTCGCCGCCGCTGGAGCGCGGAAATCGCGCGAGGGGCGACCGGTGCTGCGGAGCCGGCACGTCCTGCGCGCCGATCGCGGTAATGGGTTTGGTCAAATCAAGCATGCGCGACGCCCCGGTGCCGAAAACGACTAGAGCCTTGGAGCCGTCCGCGGAGAGGACCACGCTGGAGACCGTCTGACCGGCAGGCGGGACTGCAATCCTGCGGAATCGCCATTCCAGGTTTTGCGGTGGCGCCGCTAAAGTGGCGAGAAGAATCTCGCCCCGCCCGCGCCCAACGGCCACGATGTTGTAAAGCGGTTCGTTTTGTAAATCGCGGTTGTTGCTGAAAGCGAGAGGACCGGCCAACAGCAGAAAGGCAAACGCGAGGGCCAGCCTTACAGCCAGAAGCGGCGCCGGCCGCGTCTTGCGGAGCATCCCAGATCGAAGATCACGCGTAGCGAATTTAGCGCATTGTCCCAGGAACGTGAATATCTCCTAAAGGGTCCAGGCTGAAATGACCCGCGCGGTTCCCAAACAAGATCGGCTTCCGGATTGGCGAACTTTAGCGGATAAAGTCTCAATGCCCGTTGGCGCCGACCCGCGCCTGGAAAATCGCCTGCCGGGCCTGATCGGCAACCTCCAAACGGTCCTTGGCGCCGGTGCGTCGCAGCATCGAATGCACGTGGTTTTTGACCGTCTGCTCAGAAAGATTGAGCCGTGAAGCGATCTCTTTGTTGGTCAGACCGTCAGCCAGCAGAGGAGCGATTTCCTGCTGGCGGCGCGTCAGGCCCAACTGGACCCGCACTTCCATCGACGGTCCCCGTAAAAGCTCTTCTGCGACATAGCGGAGAAGTTTCAAGCACAAGCATGGAGGGCAGAAAGGCTCACCTCGGGCGAGCGAGCGAACCGCCGTCAAAACATCCGCGGCCGAACAATCGCGCAGCAGGAACCCCATGGCCCCTCCACGCACGGCATCGAAGAAGGATTGCTCATCCCCTTTCATATCCACGATCAGCACCCGGACGTCGGTGGAGCAAGGGAGAATCTGTTTGAGAAAATTGCCTCCGGGAGAAATCAATGGGTTTGTTTCTGTGATCAAAATGTCAGGTTCGGAAGCCGCCACGGCGTCTGCCGAATCAGAAGTGCAAGGGGAAATGCCACAAACTTCCGTACAGCCCTTGCCACCATTGCGCAGCAAGCGCGCAATGGATTCCCGCAGGACGCGGTTATCCAAAGCAAGATAAATTTTTGTAATCACAAAACTACTCCCTCAATTACGGTCTGCCGGCAACCCGGTCGTTCCTCGAGGGCTGAGCCTTTTGACTACTGAAAACTCCTAAGAAGTCTCTGAATGTGCGAGATGCCGTCACGGGTTCAACGTCATGCGCATCGATGCCGACTGCTGCTGACCGTCCTAACATCGTGACGGACAAAACCAAACGAAGCCCGTCTTTCTTCCGGGAAAGGATCCCTTCCAGTCCTGCGAGTGGCCCCGCCTTGATCCTAATGCGATCGCCCTCCTTCAGAAAGGGATGCGGTTCGACTGGCAGGCTGCTCTCAAGCAACCGCCTGTTCTGGAGAATCTCTTTGTTTGGGAGGGGAGCCGGAACGTTGGCCGTCGGGACGATGAATTGGACCCCGGGCGTGCATGGGGCCTGCAACTGGCGGTCGATCTTATTGGCGAAGAACAGGTAGCCTGGGAACAGGGGCGTAGTGAGACGCTTCCCGCGGTCGGCCCAGTCCCGGATGCCCTCGTACGTCGGGAAGAAGACTTCAAAGCCTTTGCCTTGAGGCAGTCCGGCAACGGTTCTCTCGTGATGGGGGCACGTGTAGACAACAAACCAGCGGCAATCCGCCCTTGGCTCTAGGTTCCTAGATTCCAGGCACTTCATGCCTTTTGAACCCTCAGTCAATTCGAGCGCTCCGGTCCGTTTCCACGAACCCAGCCACCAATGGACCTGGGCCTGCGGACCCAAGAATTGGTACTGACCGTACTATAGCGTACTTCGTGAAGCAACAACTTTCTTAATTCGTAACTGTTATAATCTCGATTCGCATTTCCGGTCCATCGGCAATCCTCTCGATTTCCCCGCCTCGGAACCTCCTAGGAGGTGGGTCCCGGGAGGGAAACCGACGCCCGGGCGCAACACAGGCCATTATGCGATGCCCAGAAGAGTGGCCGGGATGTCGGACCGGTGAGCAAACTTGCTACGCCTACAGGATCTGCTGTACTTCGCGATCGCTGGTACCGGATACCTTCCTCCGGAAAAGTTTGCCACACAATTAGTTCGCTCGATTGCTCCAACCTGCTTCCTTCTTGAACGTTCCCTTCCTGTGGCCGCTTCGGCGACTTTGCCAGTCTGGAGCGCGCAGCCATGGATCATAGAGGATTCACGCACCTTGCTTCCGCGCTGGTCGCGCCCCGTGGGTCCGCTTCGGCGTGGTACAAGCGGAATCCAGTTATCCCGCACCGTTGTGCCAACGTCCCACTCAAGGCGGCATCTGCTGGGAGTCCCCCGCGCATTGATCGACCAGTAGTTTGTTCAGAATCGGTGCCCCAGATACAAACTGTGGGACTGAGTGTGAAGTTAGGAGAACCCCACGCTACAAGCAATCCTTATCATCTTTGGTTCTCGCGATCATTGCGACCCTGCCTGATGCCAGTACTAGGTACGCGTATGGGATCGGTTCTATAACTTTATAGACCGATCCGGGTACGCGACCCAAACCACTCCGGCGGTATGATTTGGTCCGTCCCCCAGACCTCTTCTGAATCGTTTTTGAGCCTTCCCATTTTCAAGCGACTCGATTAGTGTCCCGCACTTGGAGTGCGCGGACATGGATCATCCCCTGCGTGTTGCAGTCGCTGCTCAGCCTCGACTCATTCGTGAGCTCATGCTGGAGACCGTCCGAGAGCAATCTGATATAGAAGTTGTCGCAGACATTCAGAACGAAGCAGACATCGAGCGTATAGTCGAAGAAAGCAAGCCCGATTTTCTGATCATTACATCGGAATTGGATTTGCATCCGCCGGTCTCGGATGCCCTTCTTCGTCGGCATCCGGCGATGAAAATTCTGGCATTGGCGACCGACCGCAACCGCGGTCTGTTGCTCTGGGCCTCGGTCGATATTCAGACAGCGCCTGTGGAGACGTCCGAAGCCGGAATCCTAGCCGCTCTCCGGGGGCAGTACACCACTTCACAGGGAGGCTTAGCAGATCGCCCCTTATGAACCGGAAAGTCAAATTGCAATCACCGCCGCAATTCCCGAACAGATTTCTGATCGTAGCATTGGTCGCGACATCTCTTTCTGCACCTGTCTGGGCACAACAATCCAGAACGGCAGCCGCGGAGTCGGAACTAGCCGCGCGGAATCTAAGCCGGGTAGCGGCATCGTCGGCTCAGATCAGGGCTGTGCTTACGGCTAGTCCCGGGCTTCTGGTCGAACTCAAGCGTTGGATAGCGGAGGACGCAGCCAGTCACGGGCAACTTGTGGGCGACGTGGACTTAATGGACGACTCGATTTTTGATCGCCTCGAAACTGACGTTCGATTCCGCTCGGTGGCAACCGCTCTTCTTCAAAAGTATGGTTACCTCGTGGCGGATATAAATCCGGAGTCCGCAGCAGGCAAGGAACAAGCACTGCTGATCCAGGAACGCATAAAGTGGTTGGCCCAGAACCAAGAGGAACTGTCCAATGCTCACTCGCAGCAGCCTCCGCCACAGGCTCCTCAGAATGCCTCCTATTGCGGTCCACAAATGCCGGAGACTTGCCCTCAGCCTCAAGGAGGCGCCCTTGGAAGCGCTCCGGGGCAATCCGCTCCTGAAAGCGCGCCCTCACCGAACGCCCCTTGGGCACCCGCTGGTCCCAATGGCGCCTCCAGCCACGAGACGCGGCTGACGCAAGTAGCTCAGCCCGATCAGGACGCGACCGATGTCTTCTTCCCGTTAACCGCAAGCGGGGTAACCGCCTCCGGTACGTACCCGAGGAACATGAATTTGAGTTCGATTTCTGCCCAGGGCCAGACGCCTGGTGGAAGCATGGACGCAAGTTCGATGGCCTCTTTGTTTTCGGGTTCCGGAGAAAAAGGCGAAACAAATAGCAACTCATTCGCTGCCGGACTCAACGGGAATATGAATTCGACCTCGCTGCTGCAGAGCCTGAATATGGGCAGCCCTCAACTTCCTTCTCTCTCCGCCAATATGAATTCGGGTACTCCGACGACTACCGAGACCGAGCGCGTCCGGCGTTACCCCTCCGCGCCCGCAGTTCAACCCGTGGAATTGGTGCGCAAGTCCAATCCTTATGTAGATATTCCGTCCTTGTACGACATGTATGTTCAGGCCACGCCTCGCCCTGTGACTCCCAGGCGGTTCGGCTCTCAAATCTTCGAAGAGGGCACGCGCGAATATGACGTGATCCCCATGGACTTGCCGGCGGGGCCGGACTACATCCTCGGGCCGGGCGATGGCCTTTCGATAAATTTGTGGGGCAGCGTATCCCAGCGCCTGACCCGCACTGTGGATCGCGAGGGGCGGATCGAGCTTCCGGAAGTGGGGCCACTCCTGGTCAGCGGAAAGAGCCTTGCCGAAGTGCAGCAGAACGCGCAGCGAGCCTTGCGGTCGCAATTTCGCGAAATCTCCGTAGACGTATCCCTTTCGCGTTTAAAAACGGTTCGCGTGTATGAGGTCGGCGACCTCCGCAGCCCCGGCGCCTACGACGTCAGCTCACTTTCCACGCCGTTGAGCGCTTTGTTTGAGGCGGGCGGCCCGACCGACCGCGGATCGATGCGAATCCTGAAACACTATCGCGGCAATCAACTGGTTCAGACAGTCGATGTGTACGACCTCTTGCTCCACGGCGTTCGAGGAAACATGGAACGCATGGAGAGCGGTGACACGATTCTTGTGCCTCCCATTGGGCCGCAGGTGACGATCGAAGGCATGGTGCGCCGCCCCGCCGTCTACGAGCTGCGCGACGAAAAATCGCTTGCCGATGCACTGGAACTGGCCGGAGGACTTCTTCCCATCGCCGCCCTGCGGCACATCGAAGTGGAACGCACCGTAGCGCATGACAAGCGGACCATGATCAGCCTGGATATTCCGGAAGCCGACGGCTCACCGGAAGTGGACAAGAAACTGCGATCGTTCGAAATTCAAGATGGCGACCGCGTTCGCATCTTCCCGATCGCCCCCTACAACCGTGATGCGGTTTACGTGGAGGGCCATGTAAGCCGGCCGGGAAAGTATTCTTACCGCGAGAATATGCGCGTTACCGACGTGATCTCTTCAAACGGCGATCTGCTGCCGGAGCCCGCAATGCAATATGCGGAGATCGTCCGGCTTCATCCTCCGGATTTCCGCCCGACCGTGGAGAGCTTCAACCTTGCGGACGCGCTCGCTCATCCGGAAAAGGCTCCGGTCCTGCAGCCGCTGGACGTGGTGCGGGTCTTCAGCCGCTACGATTTTGAGGATCCGCCGACGGTTTCCGTGCTGGGAGAAGTGCGAAGCCCGGGCGAATATAGAACCTCGGGCCAGATTCATCTGAGCGATGCGATTCATCTCGCGGGAGGGCTTGGCCCGGAAGCCGCGACCGGCGATGCGCAAGTCTTCCGCTCTCTTTCCGATGGTAAATCCGAGATTTTCAGCATCAGTTTGAGCCGCGCACTTGAGGGCGATTCCGTGGAGAACATCGTTCTTACGCCGCGGGACCGGATTCTGATCCATCGCGCGGCCAATGCAGTGGACCCGCAAACGGTTTCCGTGGAAGGCGAAGTCCCCAATCCGGGCCGTTTTCCCTTGACCGGTAATTTGCACGTTTCCGATCTCATCCGCGCCGCGGGCGGCCTGATGCCCAGCGCCGATTCCGCCACCGCCGACTTGGTTCATTTTGAATGGTCCGATCAAAGCAAACTGGTCGCGCAGCACGAATCCATCGATCTGATCGCCGCTCTGAGGGGAACCGCTGATTCCAATGCGCCTCTGCATAACGGAGACGTGCTCACCATCCGGCAACTTCCCGGGTGGAACGATTTGGGGGCTTCGATCGTTGTGAGAGGCGAAGTGAAGCATCCCGGAACGTACGGCATTCGTCCCGGAGAAAAGCTCAGCTCCATAATCGAACGCGCCGGCGGATTCCAGCCGGACGCCTATCCGTTTGGAGCCATGCTGCAGCGCGCCGAAGTCCGTCAGGTAGAGTCGAAGGAAAGAACCGAGATGATCCTGCGAATCAAGGACTCGCAGGTCAGCTTGCAAATGTTGCCCGAGACGACGCCGCAGGATAAGCAAGCCAAGTTAGTCGCGCTGCAGCAGTGGCAATCCGCCTTGAATGAAGTGAGCGCAAATCCACCCATCGGCCGCGTGGTGATCCGCATTTCCGCGGACGTGAAGCGCTGGAAAAATACGCCGGCGGATATCGAAGTCCGTTCACGGGACACGCTGATGATACCGAAGCGCCCCAACGTGGTCATGGTTACGGGCCAAGTCTTCAATCCGACGGCGGTCCTCTACCATCCGGGAAAAAGCGCGAAGTGGTATCTGGGCCAATCCGGCGGGCCTACACAACTGGCGAACAAGAAGGCCATTTTCGTAATTCGTGCTGACGGCTCCGTGATCGGGTCAAATTCCAGTCTGTGGTCCGGGCAATCACTCAATGCAGCCCTGCAGCCCGGCGATACGGTCGTGGTTCCGGACAAAGCGGTGGGCGGCGGCGTGCAATGGCAAACGATCTTGCTGGCAACACAAATCGCTTCCGCCGCTGCCTCCATTGCGAGCGCCGCGTTTATCGCCCTGCACCCTTAATGGAGCGGATATGAGTTTGAGGGGGTTGGCGACGGCAGCGGGAATTGTTCTGCTGGTTGGAATGGAATGTTTCAGTATGAACGCTTACGGGCAAACATCGGACGCTGTTTCTCCTGCCGCCCAGGACGGAGTCCTGAGCGATGGAGCAACTGATATCACGTCCGAAGACGTTCCACCAACCAGCTCTACGCAATTGGGAGTTCCCATCCTAAAGAATCTGCTCTCCGATCAAAAATCAATTTGGGAGAGTCCCTTTCACCTGCGGTGGTCGGATGCGAATTGGCTAATTCCCTTCGCCGGGGCCACGGCCGTATTTTTCGCGACAGATCACTCGGCCATGCGGGGCATATCGAGTAATCCGCTTTCCCTCAAGCACTACGACAATGTATCCAACTACGGCCTAGCGGCGCTGGCCGGCCTCGACGGCGGCATGTACCTGTGGGGGAAAATCTCCAACGACGATCACAAGACCGAAACGGGCATCCTGGCCGGTGAGGCTGCGCTTGACAGTTTGGCCGTTTCCAATGTCCTCGAGTATTCCTTCGGGCGGGAAAGGCCCTATCAGAATTCCAGCACGCCGTTTTTCAGCGGAGGGACATCGTTCCCGTCCGATCACGCAGCGATCGCGTGGTCCGTGGCAAGCGTATTCGCGCATGAATATCCGGGGCCGCTTACGCAAATTATGGCGTATGGGCTGGCGTCGGCGGTCAGCGCCTCGCGCGTTTTGGGCCGACAGCATTCTCCATCGGACGTGTTTGTAGGCGCGGCGATCGGTTGGCTCGTGGGGCAACACGTTTATCGCGCGCACCACGATCCGGAGCTCGGAGGAGGCAGTTGGGAATCGTTGTCGGAGAAAATGGCCGATTTCGGGCGTTCCAACAAGGCTTCCCCCTACATTCCGCTGGACAGTTGGATCTATCCGGCGCTCGACCGGTTGATTGCCCTGGACTATATCGAGGACGCATTTACAGATTCCAAGCCCTGGACGCGCGCCGAATGCGCTGCATTTGTGGAGGAAGCGGGTGCGCGCCTTGGAGAGGGCAGGCCGCACGCGGAAGAAGCCGGGAAACTTTACGACGCTTTGAGCGCCGAGTTTTCGGAAGATTTGAGCGTCCTCTCAGGAGACCGTAGCCAACAAGCGCACCTGGAGTCGCTTTATACCCGTGTGACGGACATCGCCGGCCCTCCCCTGAACGACAGCTATCACTTCGGCCAAACGATCATCAACGATTTTGGGCGGCCTTACGCAGAAGGTTTCAACTCGATCGCCGGATTTTCCGGCTGGGCCACTTCCGGGCCCTTCGCCATTTACGTGCGCGGCGAGTATCAGCACGCTCCATCGTCGCCCCCCTATTCCCAGGCGGTTCAGAATTTCATCGCCCAGGCGGACGACAATCCCGTCCAGCCGCCTCACACTACCCCGCAAGTGAATCAATTCACGTTGCTCGATACTTATGCCTTGACGAACGTGGACAACTGGGAGCTTTCCTTCGGCAAGCAGAGCCTCTGGTGGGGTCCGGCGCAGGGCGGCGCGCTGACCATTAGCGACAACGCCGGGCCCTTGGTCATGTTTCGCGCACGCCAGGCGATGTCTTCCGAACTTCCGGGCTTCCTCCGTCCCTTGGGGCCCATAAAGCTGGATTTCTTTATCGGGCAATTGGCCGGCAACTCCTATCCGGCCCGGCCTTTGGTGCACGGCCAGAAAATCACCCTTCAGCGAACCAAATATTTGCAGCTGAGTTTTTCCACCACCACCGAGTTCGGCGGCGTGGGACGCCCCATTACGGCCGGTTCGGTTTTCAACAGCTATTTCAGCGTCACGTCGTCCGATTCTTATCCCGCGCGCGACAACCCGGGCAAACGCCAGTTCGGCTTCGATTTTTCTTACAACATTCCGGGATTGCGCGATTGGCTCACGTTATACAGCGATGCGATGCTACCCGAAGATAATCCAACGCAGATGGACTTGAGCGAAAACCCAATCTATGCGCCCCAGCGCGCCGCCTATCGTCCGGGCCTTTATCTCTCGCACTTTCCGCATGTGCAGAAACTCGATTTTCGCGTCGAAGGCGTGACCACCAATCCGCCGACCCCCCGCAGCATCGACGGCCAATACATTTATTACAACGATTTCTATCACGACCTTTTCACCGACTACGGAAACGTCATTGGGGACTGGATCGGGCGCGAAGGCACCGGCGTGCAAGCCTGGAGCACGTACTGGTTCAGCCCGAGGACGACTCTGCAGCTCGGATACCGGCACGCCAAGGTCGCCTCTGATTTCGTTCCCGGCGGCGAAACGCTCAACGACGAGTCCGCGAATTTCAACCTGCAGCTGCACAAGAACTGGAGCGTAACCGCGGACGTGCAATACGAACGATGGCTGGCCCCCATTCTTGCGCCAACGGCTCAGTCCAATTGGACCTCATCCATCGGCGTGACGTACTGGCCGCACTTTCCGAATCACTAGGCATAAGCGTATGACGGAGAAGCTATTGAGGACAGATCAGATCCAAACGGAATCGTGGAAAGGACACGAAACCGAAAACCCTTCAGTCGCGCTGGTGACGCTTCATGAACGGTCCGCGGCTCCCTGGCGGCTTGCTTGGAACTCCAGAAAGTTCCTGTTCCGAGTCACGGGGATCGGGTTTCTGTGCTCCCTGGTCATCGCGTTTCTGATTCCCACGCGTTATCGCTCGACCGCGCGGTTAATGCCGCCGGATCAGGGCGGCTCCGGAATGATGGCGATGCTGGCGGCAGCGTCCAGCGGCAGCGGCGGCGGGGGCAGCATCACCAACTCGCTCGGACCTAGCCTGGGTTCCATTGCGGGGGATCTGCTGGGAATGAAGAACTCTTCCGATCTATTCGTCGGCATTCTTGGCAGCCATAACTTGCAAGACGACCTCATCAATAAATTCAATCTTCGAAAGGAGTATCACGATCGAAAAATCGAGGATGCCCGGGACGACCTGGACAGGCACACGAATTTCAGCGTCGACCGCAAGAGCGGAATCATCAAGCTCGAAGTCACCGATCACGACCCGAAAAAAGCCGCCGCGATGGCCGGTGAATATGTGGATCGCCTCAATGAGGTGGTTGCCCATCTGAACACGTCGGCGGCTCACCGCGAGCGCGTCTTCCTCGAAGATCGCCTCGTGCAAGTGAAATCCGATCTGGAATCGTCCGAGAAGGACTTCAGTTCCTTCGCCAGCAAGAACACCACGATCGATATCCAATCGCAAGCGAAAGCGATGATCGAATCGGGCGCGGCCTTGCAAGGGCAACTCATCGCCGCGGAGACGGAATTACAGGGCCTCCGTCAAATTTACAGCGACAGCAATCTGCGCGTCCGCGCGCTGCAGGCCCAAGTGGAGGAAATTCAGCGCCAACTGCAGAAAATTGTCGGCCAGCGCGAGTCTGGATCAGCGCCCGAACAAGGCGACCCTACGGATCAAACCCTCTATCCGTCGATTCGGAAACTTCCCCTTATCGGCGTCGGCTACGCGGACTTGTATCGGGACACGCGTGTGAAAGAGGCGATCTTTGAAGTGCTGACAAAAGAGTACGAACTCGCGAAGGTCCAGGAGGCCAAAGAGACTCCCAGCGTCAAAATCCTGGACACGCCCGACATTCCCGAAAAAAAATACTTCCCGCCTCGAACCCTGTTCACTCTTCTGGGAGCGATCCTAGCCTTCGGTGCAGGGTTGTTCGTCGTCTTTGGCCGGACTCAGTGGGAGGCGGTCGACAACGAGGATGCGCGGAAGGCGCTGGCAATCGAAGTTTACAGTACAGTCCGGACACGGCTGACGAAGCGAATTGCGAACGGCTCTAGTAACGGCAATGGCGTCGGCCACTCGTAGCCAGGGCTGTTCGTAACTGATTGATGTGGAAAACTTTAAGTCGATTTTGCGCCTGTGAGCGACGGAGCGAAGCTCTGCGCATTCGATGGCAGGCGCCGCGCGAGAGGAGAACGCAAACTTGGCTGCAAGCGTTGCGGGCATGGTGGGAAATTTGACAACGGCTGCGGACGCGCCGATCTTCCCCGCCGGGTATTACGAAACGCGATGGTACGCCGTCTATACCAGCGCCAACCATGAAAAGCGAGTGGCAGAGCAGTTGGCGCAAAGGTCGGTCGAACATTTCCTGCCGCTGTACTCGGCGACTCGGCGTTGGAAAGACCGCAAAGTGAACCTGCAACTGCCCCTGTTTCCAGGATACGTCTTCCTGCAAATCCCTCTCCGAGACCGCTTGCAAGTGCTTCAGATTCCGAGCGTGGTGCGCCTCGTTGGATTTGGCGGCATCCCTACGTCGCTGCCCGAGGAAGAAATCGCAAGCCTGCGGCAAGCCCAGGCGGAAGGGGTCCAGCTGCAACCCCATCCCTTTTTGTGCGTCGGCCGGCGCGTACGGATCACAGCAGGACCACTTGCGGGCCGAGAAGGGATCCTAAAACGGTGGAAGAGTTCTTTACGAGTGTTGTTATCGATAGAGCTGATTCAACGTTCCGTCTTAGTTGACGTAGATGTTTCCACAATCGAGCCCGTGACCGCCCGTAAATTTCACGATCAGATTCGACCAGTCCAGCCTTGACCTTGTCGCGGCTGCCGTCCCGATGCGTCGCGGACGGTCTGCTCCGGCGCGAGATTTAAAACAAATTTAGGGGAGGCAACAATGCAGATATTTCTTGATTCTGCGAATCAGAAGGAAATCGAAAAGTGGCTGCACGAGGGCATCATTGACGGGCTCACCACCAACCCGAGCATCATGTTCAAAGACGGCGTATACGACATCGAGAAAGGCGCGCGAAGCCTCTGCGCGCTGTTCGGCGACCGCCCCGTCAGCGTCGAAGTCACCAGCGACGATCGTGAAGAGATGGTGGAACAGGCGCGCACCTTTGCCCGATGGGCCCAAAACGTTGTCGTCAAGATTCCGGTCATCAACGAGCGCGGGGAGTCGTGCTTGGGCGTAATCAACACTCTCAACCGCGAGGGCATCCTGGTGAACTGCACGGCGATCCTCTCGTTCAACCAGGCGATGTTGGCCGCCAAGGCGGGAGCTACCTACATCAGCATCTTCTCGGGACGCGTCGCGGATGAAGGGAACGATCCTTCCGTGGTGATCCGGAACGTCCGCCAGTGGCTCGATGATTGGGACTATACCGCCAAAATCATCGTCGGCAGCATTCGGGCCGTGATGGATATTCAGGCCGCGGCTTTGGCGGGAGCGCACATCATCACTGTGCCGCCGCCGTTCTTGGCCAAAATGGTCGATCACAAATACACCCGGGACACTGTGCATCAATTCAATCAGGATGCCGAAAAAGCCCTGTTGCAGATTGCCGAAGTGCACGCCAGGGGCTCCGCAGCCGGCAAATAGTCGAGCGCAGCGATATCGTGTTGCCGTCGGGTTGTAAATCGACGAAATCGCAAGTGACCATTTCCATGTCCGAAGCGCTCCAAACAGAAAAACTCATCCTGGGCAAGGACTCGATCCCGGTGGACGGGCACTCGATCGTCGGGATCGGTACGCTAACCCGCAATTCGGCGATCGCCATGGGCGGCGGCGTTTTGTCGCAAGGGCTGAAGTTCCTTGTCGTTGTCTATCTCGCTCGCATCCTTCCCGTTTCAGAATTCGGCCGGATATCGTTTGCCATCGCTGTGAACGCCTACATGTTTGTGATTGCTCATTTCGGCTTACCCGTGTTCGGAAGCCGTGCCGTCGCGACTTCCGGGGTTGTCATGCGCGGTCTGCTGATTGAAATCGCCACTTTGCGGGCTGTTTTGGCGTTCGCGAGCATGCTGGTATGCGTCGGAATTCTTTTGCTGGCGCCGGGAGTTAGCCGCCTGGAAACTGCCATGGTAGCGATTTTTGGGCTGAGTAATGTGGTCCAGGCGGGATTGTTTGACTGGGTTTTTCAGGGGTTGCACCGGCAAGAAGTCTCCGCCGCGTTGAACATCATTTGGCAGGGCGGTTGGCTGGTTTTGACCGTGGTGGGAATACACCTGGGCATGGGAATCTTGTCGGTTCCCGCGGCGCTAACCGCTGCAGGGGTTATTGCTTCCGTGGCGGGCTATGTTTGGCTAAGGCAAACGGTTGAAATCTCGCGCAGCCACGCCGATCGCTTAGAGATATTGCAGCGTTGCTGGGCAATCCTAAAACTCGGCGCGCCGCTTGGTTGGGGCACACTGTTAGTGACGATGCTGATTTGGAGCGACACGCTGATCGTTCGCCTGCTGCGCGGCCAGGAATCGGTCGGACTTTACGCGGCGGGTAACCGGCCTGCTCTCGCGCTCGCGATGCTCTCCAGTTTCTACGTGCAAGGCGCGTTTCCAATGCTCAGTTGGGCCGGTCAAGAAGGACGTTCCGCCCTTGGTCAGTATTTTCAGCATTGCTATTCGGACATCGCTTTGGTGTTTCTGCCGGGGGCTCTTTGGGCCATGTTCTACGCTCGAGAAATTATTCTGCTCGTTTTTAGAAATCCGGAGTATCTCGCCGCCGTTCCTGTCTTTCGTGTGTTTCAGGCCACCTTTCTGCTCGCTGCCGCTGGCAACTTCTTCGGCGTTGGCGCTCTTGTTGCGACGCATCGCGACGGGGTCTACCAGCGGGTGCTGATTGTAACGATGTCCGTCTTTCTGCCGGCGTGCGCCGTCCTGACGTATTTGGCCGGTAATTTGGGGGCTAGCGTCGCCACGCTTGGAGCGCAAGCGCTGTTGGTGATCCTGTTCACGATTGGGATGCGCGGAATTGTGCAGCCTCGGCACGCGGCCGCCCTTTTGAAACCTCTCATGGTCGGGCTGGCGGTAACACTCGTCAGCAGAGCTTTGGGGCTGGGTCTGTATGTGAGTGCAGGACTGCTCCTGGCATCCTATGCCGGTCTTTTTGCTGCCCGTTTTTACGGGACCTATCAAGTGGAAGGAGTGAAATAACAATGACGCTCGAGCGGATGCGGGACGCCGCCGAAATTCTTTCCACCGTTTGGCAGCGAACGTTAATCGATCCGCTCCTATCTCCAAAAAAGTTCCGGCGGGCAGCTCCTGATTTTTGGCGGGCCAGCGCGATGCTGTTCCATCCAGGAATTTCGAGCCTCCAGCTTTCCCAGGTTCCATCTTCGGAAGAAAAAATTCAAATGCTTTCCGATGGCTGGCCGCTGGGGGGCATGCCGCCCCAGGATCTTTATGCGCTCCTCCGGGTTGTGAAGTGGATAAAACCCAAGAGGATATTTGAAATCGGAACATTTAGAGGAATTACGACGACCCATATGGCGTTAAATTCCGATGCCGAGATTGCCACTCTGGATCTGCCGCGAGAGATCGCGGCGAATCTGAAGGGGTACAGCGCCGGAGATTTGGCGCTCCTACAGCCGCGCGAGGCCATAGGCCAAACCTATCGGCAGTTCCATATGAACGGTCAAATCCGGCAGCTCTTCGGAGATTCGAGACTTTTCGATTATCAACCGTTTCTGAAGTCCATGGATTTTGTATTGGTAGACGGCTGCCACGTTTATGATGGCGTCTTAAGCGACTCGGAAAAGGCATTCGAGCTGCTTGGTGAACGTGGCGTCGTTTTGTGGCACGACTTTGCGAATCTTCGGGAAGTGACACGAGCCGTGACGTCAGTGGCCCGAAGGCAACGCATCTACCACATCGAAGGAACTTTTTTTGCTATGTACGTCCAAGGCATACCGTTTGACCATGACTGATCCTTTCGATCCCAATCGGTGCTGAATGATCCCACGCTACCCCGCCAATTCCCAATCGAATAGCTTGGCAGGCGCAAATGCCGTTCCTTCGCCTTTGCCGGGGATTGATGTTGCCCGAGTGACTCTGGTCCTGGCGGGAACCCTGGTTGTGGTGGTCGCGGGCTATCTGGGCGGGATGCAGTACGTCATTGTGGCATTGGCTTTGGCTCTGGCTGTTTGGGTTATGCGCGAACCCAGGGAAGCAGTGCCGGCTGGTTGGCTATTCATGCTTGCGGCGATGATTCTGTTGCCGTCTGAAGCTCGATTGCGCTTCATCGACGATCGCTACGATGAGGTCTGGCAAATGTATTTCTGGGCGGCCGGGAGCCTGGTCATTGTGCTGGCCTCGGTCTACCGCATCGGAATGTCGGCTCTGTGGCGGGTTCCCTGGTCTATGAAGGCATTTGTATGCGTGGCTGTCATCTCTTCCATTTATGGCTTTTCGATTAAAGCTCAGCCGAGTTACGTCGTGCGCCAGCTCTATGGGGCGCTGCTGTTCTTTCTGTATTTCGCGATTGCACAGGCTGTCGGGGACGAAGAAATTCTATTCCAGCGGCTCAAAACCATTGGGCTCATTCTCGCCTTTGCGCTGCTGGTGTATTACGCGAGCGTGTTCAGCCAGTTTGGTTTTCACAAGGAAGACACCTCGGTTACAACCCAATTCGGATTTCTGGCCACATTCCTTTTTGTGAAGGGCTACATTGAAAAAAGAGTGAACTGGTTCTTTTCCTCGGCCGTAATTCTCGGAGCGAGTTTGTTGTTCTTCATGCGGCACGTTTTTTTAACTTTCCTGTTTGCTTTGGCTCTTGCGATCGCCGTGCAGAGCGTGTCACGCGTGCGCAAAATTCTCTGTTTTGGTGTCGCGGCGATGATCTTACTGCCAAGCATCTTTCCTCCCGGCGCGCAATTTGTGGTGGATACGGTCGAACATAATTTTCCGGCGCTATTCGACGTTCTCCCGGCCGGCACGGCTGACGCTACCTCGTTGATGAGCCGCAATGTGGAGCTCGTAGCGGGCGGGGCGGTGCTTCTGCAATCGCCGGTTTTGGGCGCTGGAATGGGCTCGGAATTGTCGTGGGACGATCCCGGCCGGGGTTTCGTGGAACAGGCCTTTGTAGATAACGGATGGGCCTATCTGATGGTGAAAATGGGCTTGGTTGGAATTCTGGTCTTTATTTGGGTACTGTTCACGATCTTGCGCTGCGTTTCACGAGCATCGTTAGCGGTTTCCATCTGCCTGATCGCTATTCTGGCGGTTGCTATGTTTAGCGAACCGATATGCTTTCAATTCACAACATCGCCCATCGCCGGGGCGCTGGCTGGCCTGCTATATGCCAGAAAATATCCCCGCGTGAATTCTAGTCACAGCGTGCTTGCGACGCAGCCCGCACCGGAAGCAGCCTGAGCCGGAAACGAAAGTTCCCAACCTTGCTAATCACCTCGAGGGATGGCCATGGAATTTTATGAGAGGAATTTCAGCTTTCGTCAGTTCGCGCGGCTTGCATCGGTTTTGGGTGTAGCTTCCGGGCCGCTGTTTTTCGCTGCTCTGAAGAAGGGTCCGTTGACGGCCTTCGACTTCGCCGCCAGATCTTTGGAGCTATACAAAAATTTGATGAATGACGGCCCTCTGCCCACAATTTCGCTGGAAAAGCTCGGGGCCACCAACGGGCATGGCAACCAAATATGGATCGACTTAGATCAACCGAGCGTGTCCATGCCTCCAGGCGAGTTGGCCCTGTTGTGCTCGCTCGTTAGACGCAAGGATCCGCATACACTCGTGGAGATCGGCACCTACCGAGGATTTACGACGCTCCATTTAAGCCGAAATACGCCGGAAACGTGCCGTATTTTCACTGCAGACCTCCCGCCGTCAGAGGCAGAAGAGAAGGCTGCGCAATCGAGCGATCCGCACATGATCAAGGAGGCGGCCCGCGTCGATCGGGCCTTCGGCGGCGATCGGAAGATCGTCCAAATCCTTCAAGATTCCACGACCGTCGATTGGGGAAAAGTTGTGGGTCAGCCGGTGGATTTCGCGCTCATCGATGGCAGTCACTTGTACGAACATGTCCGCAAAGACACGGAAGGAATTCTGAAGGTGCTGGCTCCGGGTGGAATGATCGTCTGGCACGACTATCTGCGGGTCGAAGTCCGCCGAGGTGTTGGGAGATATCTTGATAGCCTGCGAAAGAACGGTCTGCCGGTGTTCAGGCTCGAAGGCACGACTCTGGCTGTTTATGAAAGTCCGGCCTAACTGCGATTACCTCCGCGGCGATATTTCTAGATCGCGATTCACAGAGTCGGACGACTGGCTTGTTTGGTATGGCTTTTGAAGGGCAGCGCCAGCTTCATCGATCACAATCCATCGCCCTGAAGGTGGTGGCGGTCGTGGCTGCCGTTGTCACGATCTTATGTCTATCGTTGGACTGGGTTTCCAGCCGCGGCGCCTTGGCACAAAATCAATCCCAGAATTCCAGGGAATCCGATTCCGCGACCTTTGGCACAGAGACGGTCAGCGAGGTGAACCACATTTTGTTCGTTGACGGAATGAGATATCGGCGCTCAGCGCCCGGATTGGCCGCTGCGATTTTCGCCGCTTCGCGAAACGGCGGAGGGGAGGTAATCCTACCTTCCGGAGGGGGAATCGCGGTGGATAACGCCAATCCGATCGTGATTCCGGCAAAGGTGCGTGTTTTGGTCGAGTCCGGCAACGCCTTGACCTGCACAGTGACCGCGGCGAACACGCCATGCTTCTGGATAACGGGTAGCGGCGGTGCGTTCCTCGGCGGAGGGGCGGGAGATAGCGGACAGGGGGCTGACCCCCCCGAGGGTGTTGCGCGAGGCGCTGCGAATCTGATCTGTAAAGGATGCGGAAATACGACGGACATGATTCGTGTGGCGATTCCCAATCCCTTGCGTACTTCTCTTGCCACAGATCTGATTCACGCAACGGAAGTCGGCGGGTTCTACATCAATATGGGTTTCAGCGGACGCGATGTTCTCTACGTAACCTCGTCTCACAACGGGTGGTTTCACGACATAACGGCTTTCGATTTTGGCAGCGCCGCGGTTGGCGCGAATGGATTTCATTTGGAGGGCGATTGCCGGGGCGCGTCGGTTTGTGCCGGTCCCGCCGGCATTGCGAAAAATATAGGGGCCGAGAGCTACAGCAATGAAGAGACGCGTATGTGGATGCAGCCGGCCCATGACAACGTTGGCGGGGCTGGTTTGTTCATCGACGCGCTGAACGGGGAAGTGGCGTTCAATCGATTTGGCGAGTCGCGATTTGCCGGAAATATTGCCAATGGGGGCGGACTCGCGGGGCTTTTGATCCAGACGCAGACCGGAAAATCTGCCCAGGGTGCCGATTCCATGGTCTTTCAGGACGATTATTTCGGCAACGCCAGCAATTCCGCGCAGGGCGGAGGCTGGGGCATAAAACTCAAAGCCAACGGGATTTGGACGGCCAGCGATTCAAACGGAACCATCAATAACATTCGCTTCGAAAGCTGCCTCATCGAACATCTCTTCGGACCAGCCTCGGGGACGGGAATCGGCGGAGTCGACGACACCGAAAATCCAAACGGGTCGGCTCTCGGCTCGATTGCAATCGAAACGGACAACTTCGGAGGCTGGGTCACGAATTTAGACAAGGCTCACCTCGGTGAGCGGCTGACGATAACCAGCACGAACTCCTCGAACAGATTCGGATCTGGCACGCCAAGCTTCTGGTCAAGCGGCACGGCGACGGGCCCTTTCGCCCAGCAATATCGCATGGACGGAATCTCCAAAGCCTCGGGAAGAAATCAAGGGCTTTGGGGTTTCGCAGGTCCCATGAGCTTCCACGACGGCGGATTCTCCGGCCAAACGGCGTACGGAATCGAAATTGCCCCCACTCTGGCCCAGGGCGCGGCAGCCGCTGACTTCTCGGACTGGACCGCCGCGGTATTCGACGGCTCGGGAATCCCTCGAGGCCGCGGCTTGTGGGTGAGAAACAGTCCGGCTCGATTTGACGGCCAGATTCAATCTTCCGTTGCACCGGGTACAGCTCCATTTTCAGTTGTTAGCCCGACGCCGGTTCCCAATCTGAATGTGCAGAACGCCACAGAGCTCTTGATCGGCCAGGGGATTTCGAATGCGGCGCCGGCCGGCGGGGAAAGCGGGTTTCAGCACAAGCGCGTAGGTTCCTGCACCACGGCCTCGACGGCTGGATCCACGTGCACCACGCCAGTCCAATGGACTTCTGCATTCGCGGATACGGATTATACGGTTGCCTGCAGCGTAGACGGACCGGTCGGGACGCCATACGTATTGAATACTTCTAGTAAGGCCCGGGGTCGGGTTGCAGTTACCATCGTCAACCTCACGGGCGTAGCTTCCCGCGGGACGATCAACTGCATTGCCGTCCACGACTAGATGGTGCGAGCGATCATGGCCCAAAGTTTGGTGGAGCTGATTTTCTGGGTGTCGATTGGATTCATTTTCTACGTGTATGCGGGCTACCCGCTGCTGATCGATTGGATTTCGAGAATCTTGCCGAGGCGCGTGGATCGAGACGGCGATCCCAAAGAACTCCCCACCGTCACAGTGATTATTCCGGCACACAATGAGGAGCGCTGGATCAGCCGCAAGATGGACAACACACTGGCGCTCAACTATCCCCGCGATCGAATGCAAATTCTGGTCGCTTCGGACGGTTCGACGGATGACACCGTGGCCGTCGCACGGCGGTTTTCACCCGAAGGGGTCGAAGTGATCGAATATCGGGAAAGGGCCGGCAAAATGGCCACGATCAATCGCGCCGTCCACTCGGCTCTTGGCGACATCCTTGTTTTTACCGATGCCAAGGCTCAGCTCAACCCAGACGCCCTTCAGCGCTTGATCGTTCATTTTGCTGATCCCCAAGTGGGGGGCGTGATTGGCGATCGAGCCTGCCTCGCGACCAAGAGTCCGGCGACGCAGGGAGAAGGAATCTACTGGCGCTATGAAGGGTGGATCCGAAACTCCGAGAGCCGCTTTTATTCGACGCTGGGAGCCTGCGGGCAGATCTATAGCGTCCGCAGGTCTTTGTTTCCGTTTGTGCCGGGGTTTAGTGACGATACGGTCATCCCGTTGAAAATCTCCATTTCGCCAGGCGCGGCTCTCGTCTTTGAGCCCAAGGCGGTGGCGTTCATCCCTGCGGCAACGACTCTCGAGCAGGAATGGGGAAGAAAAGTTCGGTCGCACTTGGCGCTGTTTTACGACCTTGTTCACTTGAAACAGGGGCTGAACCCTTTCACGAGCAGAATTTGGTGGCAGTTTTGGTCCCACCACATTTTCCGACTCCTGGTTCCGTGGGCCATGTTGGTGGCCCTGGGGTCGTCATTTTGGCTCTGGAGCGCGGGCGTTTTCTACCATTGGGCTCTTTATACCCAGGCCTTTTTTTACCTGGTTGCTCTGGCAGGGTTTTTCCTAGCGCGGCGCGGGATTCGCTGGAAACCATTTTACGTAAGCTTCTATTTTATATTTGCGAATCTAGCCGTAGGGTACGCCTGTATTCAGCGGCTCCGTGGAAAAAAACAACAAACCTGGCAACAGGTAGACCGCATCCTTCCGGCAGTGCCGAGGAGCGGGGCAATTCAGTAGGACGGGCTTCAGCCTGTCGGATTTGCGGGCAAGGTGACAAAAACCAAAAGAGACAGGCTGAAGCCCGTCCTACTAGAACCTCGATCAAGCTGAAGTCTTCGAACACTTTATGGATAAACACCCTTATGTGTTGATCCTCGGTTCGGGCGAACTCGCCCATGAGTTCGCCAATCGCAGGCGCCTGGTCAAAAGCTCACCGTGCAAACTCCTGGGCAGGGTGAGTTTAAATGGGAACGGCCACCATCCGCCGGAGCAGGCGAACGGTCTGCCCATCCTCGGAAACGCAAAAACGCTAAGCGACTACATTTTTCACAATCCCGTGGACATTGTCATGGTTTCTTCCTCGTTGTCGTCCACCCTGTCACGAGAACTGCTCGAACCGGCTTTGGAAATCGGTCTGAGCGTGGCGATTCCGAAGGACGTCAGCGTCTGCCTTGATCCAGCCGTAAAGAAAAAACTCTTTACGCGCCGGGTGGCTTTATTCGGGGTGGATACAACGCTGTTGTCCACAGTCCCGCAACGAAGAGGGTATTTGGCCCTAAAGCGCGTAACGGATTGCGCGATTGCGGCAACCGCGCTGGTTCTCCTGGCGCCCGTATTTTTCCTTATCGCGCTGGCCATTAAATTGAGCTCGCCCAAGGGCCCGATTTTTTACCGTTGGCGCGTCTTGGGGAAGAATGGCAAACCCTTTGTCGGATACAAGTTTCGCACCATGGTCCCCAATGCGGACAAGCTCAAAGAACAACTCCGAGCTTTCAATGAAATGCAAGGGCCGGCATTCAAGATGCGCAACGACCCCCGGGTGCTCCCTTTCGGCCGCTTCCTCAGGAAGTTCAGCATTGACGAATTACCTCAATTGTACAGCGTCTTGAAGGGAGACATGAGCTTGGTAGGTCCTCGCCCTCCCTCTCGAGAAGAGGCCGAAAGGTTCGAATTCTGGCAACGCCGAAAATTGAGCGTGAAGCCGGGCATCAGCTGCCTGTGGCAGGTGAATGGGCGGAATGAAATTCGAGACTTTAGCGAGTGGGCCCGTCTCGATCTCGAATACATCGAGCACGCTTCCTTTTTGTTGGACCTTAAGATCCTGTGGCAGACGATTCCGGCCGTTCTGTCCGGGCAGGGGGCGTCGTAATCCGTATGTCAACGATGCTCAGCGGCGGGAAATTTCGAGTCGCCCTGATCGGGGCTGGGCGTTTTGGGACCAAGCGTGCGCAGGCGGTGGAGAAATCCCCCAGGAGCACGCTCGCAGTCGTTGCCGACGTCGAACCTCGCCTCGCGGAAGCGGCCGGCAAGCAATTCGACTGCAGGTCGACCACCGACTGGCGAGGCGCCGTTACGCAACGCGACGTGGATGCGGTGGTGGTTTCTATCCCCACGCATCTGGCGCCTCAAGTCAGCCTTCTGGCTGCGCAGGCTGGAAAGCATGTGCTGATGGAGAAACCTTGCGCTGCCACCTCCGCTGAAATCTCGGAGGTCGTTCGGGAAACAGATCGGAATGGAGTCCGCCTCAAGGCCGGTTATAACCACCGCTACCATCCGGCCATTTATCGCGCGCACCAGCTTTTCCAACAAGGCAACATCGGGCGGCCGCTTTTTGCCCGCTGTGTATACGGCCATGGCGGACGCGTTGGCTATGAGTCGGAATGGCGCGCCGGCGGGGCGGCCTCTGGCGGAGGCGAGTTGCTCGATCAAGGAGTCCATGCTTTGGATCTGTTCCAGTGGTTTCTGGGGGAATTTGAGGAAGTTACGGGAATGGTTTCCACATCCTATTGGCCGATTGCACCCACAGAGGACAACGTGTTCGCGCTTCTGAGAACCGGCAACAATGTAATCGCGCAATTGCACGCCAGTTGGACGATCTGGAAAAACACTTTCTGTTTTGAGGTATTCGGGGAAAACGGCTATTTGAAAGTGAGCGGCTTGGGCGGCAGTTACGGCCCCGAGCGGCTCTGCCTCGGTTCACGGGAAAAGCCGGGTGACGTTCCCACAGAACAGTGGCTGGAGTTTCCTGAGCCGGACAATTCACTCGAACGTGAGTGGGAAGAATTCCTGGATGCCGTTTTGGAGGGCCGTGAGCCTCCCAGCAACGGCTGGGAGGCCTGTCATACGCTGCGTTTGGTGGAGGCGATCCGCCAGTCGTCACGCGATCGATGCACAATAAAGCTGTAGTCTCCCGAAAAAAAATTCCGCTGCAAAAGCTACACGAGGAAGGGAGTTTCATGGAATTACAAGACAAGGTGTGTTTGATCGCAGGAGCGTCTGGGGCGATCGGGACCGCAGTCGCGAGCCGGTTCTTCCAAGAGGGAGCTCGCCTGGCTCTCACCTATCGAACCGAAAGACCGGGAGTATCGGAGAAGGATTTTTTTGACGACACCGGCCGCATTGCTTACTTCAAGCTGGACGTCACCGACTACGACGCGACTGAATCGGTCGTTCGCCGCGTGGCCGAGACGTTTTCCAGCCTCGATGTGTTGATCAACTGCACCGGCATTGTGGGGCCGATTGGGCCCCTGGAGACGCTCGACATTCGCGCGTGGGTTCGAACGATCGAGACGAATCTCATTGGTTCTGTCCATCTGGCTCGCGCCGTGATCCCCGTCATGAAGGCGCGCGGCTGCGGCAAAATCGTCCTCTTTTCCGGCGGCGGCGCAGCTTACGGCCGTCCTTTCTTCACGCCTTACAGCAGCTCCAAGGCCGCTTTAGTTCGATTCACGGAGAGCCTGGCCGAAGAGCTGGAGCCCGCGAACATCCAAGTCAACGCGGTCGCCCCGGGTCCGGTGAACAGCCGCATGTGGGAGGAAATGCGTGCCGCAGGCATTTTGGGTGGGTCTGCACTGCTCAAGGAAATCAAACAAATGGATCAATCCGGCGGCGCTTCGCCCGATCGCGCCGCGGGGCTCGCCGTGTTTCTGGCGTCCAGCCGATCGAATCGCCTGACCGGCCGCTTGCTGAGCGCCATCTGGGACGATTGGGAGCACATCGAAAACCACATGGGAAAGATCGCTTCCTCGGACGTGTGGACGTTGCGCCGCATTCCCTTACGTTGATTTGAAAACCGAACTCAGGGGGCACACGGAGTATGGAACGACGGATCGTAGTGACGGGCGCAGCGGGATTTGTGGGCAGCAATCTCGCGAGACACTTGTTGAATCGTGGCTACGCCGTGCGCGGAATCGACAACCTGTCCGCCGGGACTCTGGAAAATCTCGACCCGCGAGTCGAATTCCATGAGGCCGATATCCGCTCCGCTGAAATCTTGCCCATTTTCGAGGGGGCCGATGCGGTTTTCCATCTCGCGGCAAAAAATTGTCTGCCGGAGTGCGCGCGTCTCCCCCTGGAGACGGCCAGCATAAACGTGTTGGGGACCGTGAATGTTTTGGAAGCGGCCAGGCGGGCAAACATTCGGAAATTCATCTATGCGGACACATCCGCGGAATACGAAGGCATCCGCGAGTTCCCCACGGCGGAGAAGAACGTCCGGCCGTTGGGAATCTACGCGGCGAGCAAACACAGCGGCGCGACATTTTGCGAAAGCTATCGGGAACAATACGGCATGAAAGTCGTTATCTTGCGCTACTTCAATGTCTACGGCCCGGCGCAAGATTGGCGAAGGGTGATTCCTCCCGTTATGAGTTCTTTCATCCTGCGGATGCTCCATGGACAGCGCCCTGTCATTTACGGAACCGGGGAGAGACGAAGGGATTTTGTCTACGTGGACGATGTGAACGACTTCCATGTGCTCGCCCTCGAGGACGGCCGTGCGGACAATCAAACTTTCAACGTGGGTTCCGGAGTCAACTTTTCCGTCAAGGAGGTCTACGGGCTAGTTGAAAGCCTGCTGCAAACCGGACTGCAGCCTCTTTACCAAGCCGAACTGCCGGGCGAAGCGGAAATTACGCTTGCGGACCTGGCTTCCTCGGCGCAGTTGGGATGGAAGCCACGCGTTCCCATCCGCGAAGGACTTTCCCGGACCATCGAATACCTGCAAAGCCGAGTAGCCAACGCGAAAGCCACTTTTCCAGGGGCATAGATCGGGCGCGCCCGCAGAGTTGCAATCCTGGAGCGCGTGTGTGTGCGGTGGAAATCACTAGGCGGAGACAACATGATACTGACCAGAACACCTTTTCGAATTACCTTGGGTGGCGGCGGCACTGACCTCCCCTCTTTCTATAGCCAGCACGGGGGGTTCATTCTGGCCGTAGCCATCGACAAGTATATGTTCCTGAACGTGAACACGCCGATTGTGGACGACAAGATCCGCGTTCGCTACACGGCCTCAGAGTTCGTGGATCACGTCGATCAGGTACAGCACACCCTGGCCCGGGAAGCCCTGCGATATTTCGCCATCCGCAATGGCATCGAGATTGTTTCGATCGCCGACATCCCGTCGGGGACCGGCTTGGGCTCATCCAGTTCTTACCTTGTCGGTCTCCTGAACGCTCTGCACACCCTGTTGCAGGATCAGGCCACGCCCCAGCGGCTCGCGGAGGAAGCCTGCCACATCGAGCTCGAAGTGCTGAAAAAACCCATTGGCAAGCAGGATCAGTACATGGCGTCCTTCGGCGGTCTGACGGCACTGGACATCAAGCCGAACGGTGGTGTCTCAGTGACACGCCTCAAGTTGGATGTGGACTTGGTCGAGATCCTTGAGGACAACATCTTGATGTTTTATACGAATGAAATGCGGGACGCGACGGTCATTCTGAAGAAGCAAGATGAGGCCACGAGAGAGAAAGATCGCACCGTCGTTAGCAGTTTGCTGGAGATCAAGGACATTGGGCTAGAGATCAGCGGCGCGATCTCCAAGGGAAATCTTCGGTTTTTCGGGGAACTGTTGGATGTGCACTGGCAGGCTAAGAAGCGCCTGTCGCAGGGAATCTCCAATCCTCAAATTGACGGCTGGTATGAACTCGCCAAGCAAAACGGAGCCATCGGGGGAAAAATCTCCGGAGCAGGCGGAGGAGGCTTCCTCATGCTCTATTGCGAAGAAAACAAGGCGCAGCTGAGGGAAGCAATGCGTCGGGCGGGCCTGCGGGAATTGAAATTCCGTTTCGATTTTGAAGGCAGCAAGGTTGTGTTCGACGTCGTTTCTCGAGACGGCCGGCTCGCGCACAACCACCGCCAGAACGGAAATCACGAAGAACCTTTCGCCTTCGCCCATAGATCCGGCCGTTAGTCTCCCTGGCCGGCGGATGCATTTGCTTTTTTTTGGCTAACACGATGATGAGAGCTGTTCTTCTTGACCGTGACGGGGTAATCAACGCCCTGGTCCACCATGTGGATGCCGGGGTCATCGATTCGCCGTGCACTCGGTCGCAGTTCAAACTCTTACCGCGTGTCGGCGCGGCGATCCGCTTGCTGAACGATCTAGGATTGCGCGTGGCGATCGTTTCCAACCAGCCGGGAATCGCCAAAGGCCACCTCAAACCGAAGATGCTTGAGACGTTTGAGCGGCTCATGACGGCCGGAATTCGCAAAGAAAACGGGCATATCGATTCCATTTACTACTGCCTGCATCATCCGGAGGCGAAGGTGGCCAGGTTGCGGCGCCGCTGCCATTGCCGCAAGCCGGAAACCGGCTTGCTCGAACAGGCAGCATCCGATCTACGGGTCTCCTTGAACGAATGCTACATGGTCGGCGACGGCATCCCGGATTTGCTGGCTGGGTCTCGCGCGGGGTGCCGGACGATCTTCATCGGTCGTTGGAAGTGCGAAATCTGTCAATTTACGGAGGCTCCGGAGGCCCGCCCGGCTCATGTAGCCAAGGATCTCTGGGAAGCCGCGGAGTTTATTGCTGGGGAAACGAATGCGGCGACGCAGCAGGCTTTGCCGTCGCAGTGCCTTCTGGCTCGCGGGTAATGTTCGGTGGACCGAATCTTGTGGAACTCACTTTTGTCGGAGGCAAATCACATGAATTACGTTGCCCAATATATTCAGGAAGCAAGACAGATTCTGAGCCTGCTGGATCAGGCTGCGGTTGAATCCACCGTGGGCTTGCTGCTCGCACTGCGGGAGCGGTCCGGCAGGCTTTTTCTCCTTGGTGTGGGAGGCGGCGCCGGGCACGCTTCCCACGCGGTCTGCGATTTTCGAAAGATCGCTAACATTGAGGCTTACGCTCCTTCGGACAACGTCTCGGAACTTACCGCCCGCGTGAATGACGAAGGTTGGGATACGAGTTACGCCAATTGGCTTCGCGTTTCCCGGCTGAATGAGAGCGATATGGTGTTCGTCTTCTCCGTCGGTGGCGGCGATGCGAGCAAGAACATCAGCGCCAATCTCGTCCGGGCTCTGGAACATGCCCTCGAGGTTCGGGCGACCATCTGCGGCGTCGTCGGACGCGACGGGGGCTACACGGCTCAGGTCGCGGACGCCTGCGTCCTCGTCCCCGTGGTCAATCCGTCCACCATTACTCCGCACACGGAATCCTTCCAAGCTATGATCTGGCATCTCCTCGTTTCTCACCCCAAGCTGCGCGTTGCGGAAATGAAGTGGGAGTCCGTTCAGACTCCTGCAAAGGTGTAAGACCCAAGCGCAGCCATCCCCGCACGAACTCCTTTTTCCAATCCTTCTCGCCGTTTCTTTTGCAGGCGCGCAGCGAATAGAAACAGCGCTCGCGAATTCCAGCGCAGCCGCGTAATTGTCTCTCCGCACTCTGATTTTCCTGAACGTCCGGCGCCCTGCGGTCGAAGACGGCGATGCCAAGCTAGCATTAGTCCATATCGAACGCCCGATGATTTCAGGTTGACTTGGTTTCGGCACGGCAGTTCACCCCGCAGTTCGCCCCGTTGACGGATTCCCGTTTCCTGTCTAAAGTAAAGAAGCTGGGTCGTGAGGCTGGGGCCAATTCCCGGCTCGCCACGGCCCATTTCTTGCGTCTCCCTCGGCTGGGAGGTCGTACAATCGGTAGTACATCAGCCTCTGGAGCTGACTATCCTGGTTCGAGTCCAGGCCTCCCAGCCAAATCACTGTTTGAAGCAACGAAGTTCGACCGTGCAGAACCCCTTCGATTCTTGTGTTACTACTTAGGCTGCGCTCATCCAAATTTGGACAAGGCTTCTGAAATTCGAGCACGAATCGACAGCAAAAAGGCCTTGGAGGCTACATCCCCAAGGCCTTTCAATTTTATAATAGCGAGAAAACGGAAACGGGAATGCCCCAATGTTCACGCGGGTTAATGTCAATTCCGCCTGTGCAATCAATAAGTGAAATTGCATGGCCTGAAAATAAAAAATCGGTCAGCGAGGGGCGGCAGGAAATCTCTTGCGTCTCTGATGTTGGGACTGTAGGGTAAGCACCGAAGACAGGCTTCGGTTTGGCTCGAAGGAAACGAGGCGCGTTGCAGGCGCGCTGGGGAAGCGACGGTGGCGGAAAAACAAAAATCCTTGTTCGAAGACGATTTGCCTGAGTGGCCGAAGGCGACAGGACTCGTCGTGATCTCTCAGCCGGGGCGGCCGTTGACCAAAGCGCAGCGTGCTTTCAACCGTCTGGTTACCAAAGTGGAGGAACTGCGGGCCGCGCGGGAACGCGAAATCAAGCGGCTCGATCAGGCGCTGACCTATTACGCTGAGCAGATTCACCCGCGGCTGAAGCGGGGGAATGACTTGCGCAAGGAAATGGTTCGCGTGCTCGCGCCGTTTCTCAACGGCAGCCGCCTGAAACGAAATACAGAGCGAAGAACCCTGCGAATATTCCTTGCGGATCAGCTCGATGAAATCACCGGAGTGGACGGCTCGTTGAACGAGGAGGATCTTCAGGCGGTCTTCAAAAAGGTTCACGGCGTCGAATTCGCGCAAGCCGAGCAGGAAGGGGTGGAGGGAGTGCGCTCGGTGATGGAACAGATGTTCGGCCAACTCGGCATCGATATCGATCTTTCCGGCTTTCGGCCGGACATGAGCGATGAGGAAATGGCAGCCAAGGCGGCCGAAATGGCGGAGAAGATTCATCAGCAGGAGGAAGAGGAAGATCGCGCATTTCGCCCACGGGCGCGCCGCGGCAAGAGCAAGCGCCAGTTAGAGAGGGAGGAGCGCGCGCGGCAGGCGGAACAACTCCGCAATAAGAGCATTGCAAGCATATTCAAGCAACTGGCGAAAGTGCTGCACCCCGATCTGGAGCCGGACGCCGGGCGGAAACAAGCGAAGAGCACGCTCATGCAGGAGCTAACCGCGGCCTACCGAAACAACGACCTCCATACCCTGCTGCGCCTGGAACTCGAGTGGATCCAGCGGGAGGAGGGCGACGTGGAACGCCTGACGGAAGAGAAACTGTCCATCTACAATCAGGTTCTCAAAGAGCAGGTGGCGGAACTCGAGCGGGAGATTGCCGAGTTGCCTCTTCATCCGCGTTACCAGCCCATCGTGGCGATGGACGGACCGTTCGGTCTCCGCGTGCAAACGGCGGACCCGGAGGAGGTCCGTTGGATGGACGATGAGATCGCGGAAATGGAGGCGAGCATCGCGCGGATGCGGAGCAGCGAGGGGCTCGATGAAATACGCGAAGTCCTCAAGATGTACCGCGCTTCGAATCGCGACCGGTGTTAATAGCGCAACTCGGATTTCCTCAATTAAGAGGGACGCGCGCCCGGCAGCCCGCGGAAAGAGCACACTCGCGTTTTTGTCATTCTGAGCGGAGCGAGGAATCTCTCTTTCTTTGTCACTGGGCTAAATCGCGGAGAGATTCCTCCCTCCGCTCGGAACGACAAAAATGTGGGATGCTCTCTCCGCTTTCAGGAAATGCGAATCCCGTATCAGAACGCTCTTGATTTGGCCACTGCTTCTAACGATTCGGCAGTGGGACGGCGTACATTTTGAATGTGCCCGGATCTTTGTCTTTCAGCGCGGGGTCTTGCAAATAGTTTAGTTTGCCCTCGACGATCCAGGCCATGCCTTTTGTGGCGGTCACGCCAGGCGTGGCTGGCAAGCCCTCTTTTAGCGTCTGGAGCACGACGGTCTGCAGATCGGGGCCTGCGAAGGTGACGACCGACATCGTGCCTGAATTTTCGGCCAGCAGCAGCCGCTGCTTTCCGATCGCGCGCATTCCATCGGGGCGAGTCAGCATCCGCGGCAGCTTCAGATCCACGATCCCGTTGGATTTACCATCGCTGCCGAGCCCAAGGCGCAGCAGCTTGCCGGCCGTCACGCTGTTCACGTAGAGCGTGGTCTTATCGCCAAATGCGAGGCCGTCCGCGCCGGCCAGAAGCGGGTCTTCCGCGGCGATTTCCAGGGATTTCGCGCCACGCTTCAACATCAACACTCTGTTCTGCCGCGTATCGCTCACATAGGCGGTGCCGTCGAGTCCCACCGCAATGTCGTTGCATAGGGCTTTCGCCGGGTCCCCCGGCAGCGGGTATGAGCCTGCTGGCGCGCCGGTCTTCAGATCGAACGTCTTCAAAGCGGCTCCACCGTCACCTGGCGGGTCGATCTTGTCGGAGCAAACCCACAGGATTTTGTCCTTTTCATCCGCGAAGACACCCAGCACGTTGTTGAGACCGTTGGTTCCGGGCTCGATCCATTCTTTGACCGTCGTCTGTCCCGGCGCGATACGCATCACATTGCCGTGCTCCAGGCTTCCAACAATCAAAGTCCCGTCGGCGGTGGAAGTGAGGCTTTCCGGAAACACACGCGTGCCCGGCAGGGTGATTTCCGTTCTGCTGTCAGCCGCATAAGTTCCTATCGTCATCACGAGCAGCGCACTCAACAAAAGCCAGAAGATTTGCCTCCTACTTAGGTGCCTCACCATCTCCATCCTCCAAGGCCGCGCGGATTTTAAGCGGGCGAATGCGGAATATATCACAACCATGCGCCGGCGTGAGGCGGACGCTATGCCGCTCCCTAGAGTTGCAGGAATCAGGGTCTGGGTGTATTTTGCGGTTTGCGGGTTCTTCGTGCTGGTCGTCGATACTTCTGGAGGGTTCCATGAAATTGTCCGCCTCGCGCAAAATCTTGTTGCCTGTTCTCGTCGCGGTAGCCGTATTGTGGGCGGTCAACTCCTGGACGCAGACTCAACGCCGGTCCAGCCCATCGGAGGAAGCCCAGAGCCAAGGATGCCCAAACGATGAAAGCGGATTGAAGCTGCCTGCCGGATTTTGCGCGACCATATTTGCCGATGGGATTGGGCACGCTCGGCAAATGGTGGCGGCGCCCAGCGGAGTTCTGTATGTGAATACCTGGTCAGGCAGATACTATGGCAACGACACGCCTCATGCGGGCGGTTTTCTGGTGGCGCTGCAAGACAAAACGGGGATGGGAAGAGCCGATGCGATCGAACGGTTTGGGGAAACGGTCCAGAGCGGCGGAGCGGGCGGCACTGGGATCGGCGTTTATAAGGACTCGCTATACGCGGAGATCAATGACCGCATTGTGCGCTATTCCCTGCCGACCGGATCCATTGTGCCGAAGGATTCTCCCGTCACGATCGTTTCGGGATTGCCTCTAAGCGGCGACCACCCGATGCACCCCTTTATCATCGACTCGAAAGGCGAGATGTATGTCGATGTGGCCACCCCGAGTAATTCCTGCCAACTGAAAAATCGGACGCTGAAATCGCCCGGCGCCGATCCTTGCACGGAACTAGTGACTCGCGGGGGCGTCTGGCGCTATGACGCGAATAAGACCAACCAAGAATTCTCGCCGGCGGAGCGCTACGCCACCGGAATCCGCAACGCCGAAGGCTATGCCTTCGATGCAGCCGGCCGCCTGTTTGTGACGCAGCACGGACGAGATCAACTGCACACCAATTGGCCCGACCTTTACAAGCCGGATCAGGAGGCGACGCTCCCGGCCGAAGAGCTGCTGCTTTTGAAACAAGGCGGCGACTATGGGTGGCCCGAGTGTTATTACGATTCGTTCGTGAAAAAGCTGGTTCTGGCGCCGGAATACGGCGGCGACGGCGGCAAAAAAATCGGGGTGTGCGCGAACAAAATCGCTCCGGTCGCCGCCTATCCAGCGCATTGGGCGCCGAACGCGATGGCGCACTACGACAAAGAGCAGTTTCCAAAGCGTTACAGGGAAGGCGTTTTCATTGCGTTCCACGGGTCGTGGAATCGAGCCCCGTATGCCCAAGCCGGGTACAACGTGGTGTTTCAACCGCTCTCCGGGGACCACTCCTCCGGGCCGTGCGAGATCTTTGCCGATGGTTTCGCGGGAGCCGTCAAGTCGCCGGACAAAGCCGCACATCGTCCGAGCGGCCTGGCGGTGGCGCCCGACGGTTCGCTGTACATTTCCGATGATGTAGCCGGGCGAATCTACCGAGTTGTTTATTCCGGCGGCGCAGCAAGCGGCGGAGCCAATATCACTCCGTGCCCGAGCGCAACAGCTCCGGCGGGCGATGTGGTTGAGAGCGACGCAAAGCCGCCGGAAGGGACGAACCCGGATGCCGGGGCGGCCGCAGCCGGTAAGCTTCACGTTCCGCCGGGCGCCACAGCGGAAACGGTCGCGCTTGGGAACCGGATCTTTCACGGCGAGGTGGCCGGCGCGGCGTGCACGGGCTGCCACGGCGACAGCGGCCAGGGCACCGTCTTGGGTCCGAATCTGACGAGCAAGAATTGGTTGTGGAGCGATGGCAGCTACGCGGGAATCACGAAAACGATCACCGATGGCGTGTCGCAACCGAAACAATTCCGCAGCCCAATGCCGCCAATGGGCGGGGCGCAGCTTACAGCCGATCAGGTATCGGCGGTCGCGGCGTACGTTTGGAGCATAAGTCATTAGGCAACGCGACGCCCTTTGCACAGCGATACACGCTGAGGAGAGAGTAGGCATTTTTGCCATTCCGACCAGGGGGAGGAATCTCTCCGAGGGTTACACCCATGAAAAGAAAGAGGGATTTCTCACTCCGCTCGGAATGACAAGAAGTGGGAGGGACTTTTTCCACGGCCTGGATCGGCGTGACCACTGATCCGATTAGTCGAATCCCAATGCGTCAGGCACAGCATGTCGGAATTGCCCATCGCGGGAATTTTTTCGGAGAATCCTTCGCGGCGGAATCCGATTTTAATTGGAAGGCCGGTCGGCCTGAGCAAGAATATCGCGTGGTTGCGGAGGAAGCCCGGCGTGGCGCAAGAAGGCGTCAAAGCGCGGGTCGGAGCGCAGAGAATCGAAGTCCGGGTCAATCGACAAGAACCTCAATTCTTCCATTCCCGCGCGCGTCTCATAGGCCTTCTCGATCCAGGAAAAGGCTTCGTCCTTCCGGCCGAGACCTGTGTAAGCTTGCGCCAGGAAAAAAGCGTCAGGCTGCTCCTTCTGCGCCTTTAGCCAAGCATCGAAGGCGCCGGCTACGCCAGGTGCTCCATAGATTTCATCCCTCATCGCCATGCAAGAAGCATCGCATCCGCCGTATCTTTCCCAGACTTTGTGCGCTTCCGCGTACTTTCCTTTTCTCGCGTAGAACTCGCCCATGTAGGAGAGTGCGTACTTAAAATTGGGGTCTAATTCCAGGGTGGCCTGACACTGCGCGATGGCTTCGTCGTATTTGCGCAAGACCCAGAGGGAGCGGCAGTAGTCCGCATTAATCTCCAGGGAAAGCGGATCCAGCTCCATCGCTTTTCTGATCTCGCGGAGACTTTCATCGGTCCGTGTCAGAATGGCGGCATTGGCGGAGAGGCCACTGTGAGCGTCCGACGAGCCAGGGTCCAGTTCCAATGCATGCCGGAAATCCCGGTCCGCGTCAGTGAAATCCCAACGGTAGATTTGGAGCGTCCAGGCACGCTCGTCGTAGGCCTCGGCTAGATCGGGGTCGAGCTCAAGCGCCCGGGCAATGGCCGCGTCCGCATTGGCCGCGGCCTCCCCTGGGGGGACAGTTTCCGTGCCTGCGAGATAATTGTAGTCGCGAGCGAGTCCGACATAGGCCCGGGCAAATTTTGGATCTAGCTCCACCGCCTGCTTGTAAAATTGGATCGACTTCTGCAGGGTCTCCGGCGTGTTCTGTTCAAAAAAATGGCCTTTGAGATATGCATCGTAGGCTCGCGGATTCACTTGGCGTGTGTCCGCGAGCTGCGTGTGCTCCCGCGCCGTGAGCTTGATTCGAATCTGGTCCGCCACTGCGCTGGCCACCTGACTCTGCAATCCCAAGATGTCTGCCAGATCGCCTTCGTAGCTGTGCGCCCAGAGCTGCTTGTCCGCAGGCGCCGCGATCAGTTGAGCCGCAATCCGAATGCGGTCCCCGGAACGCTCAACGGAGCCTTCCACGATGGCGTCCACATCAAGCTCCTTGGCAATCTGGGGGAGCGGTTTATGAGCATTTTTGTAAACCATTGCCGTTGTGCGAGATATGACCCGCAGCGCGCTAATCTGCCCCAAACCGGTGATCAGCTGGTCCGTCGTCCCATCGGCCAGATAATCCTGCGAACTGTCGCCCGACAGATTCGCTAGCGGGAGCACGGCCAAGGACCGAATCGATTCGCTGCCCGAAAGACGACCGCCCCGGCCTTTGATCCAGAAAAGGACGCCGGCCGCAATCCCAAGCAGGGCAATTCCCAGAAAGACAGCCACAGTCCGCCGCAACCTGCTCGAAGCTTCACGGACGCCTTCCCCAGCCACAGGTACGCTTGATTCGGCGGGGCTCTGGGGCGGCGCAGTGGTCTTGCCAAGGATCCGCTCAAGGGTTGCGGGCATGGGGGCTTTGACCGCCTCGTTCGGCAACTCGACCTCTACGTCTGCAATGAAGCGGTATCCGAGGGTGGGGACGGTCTCAATGTATTTGGGGTTTTTGGGGTCATCCGTCAGCCCTTTGCGCAATTGTCCAATGGCGTAGTTCAGGACGTGGCCTGTAACAAAGGCATCTCCCCAGACGGCGTCGATCAGTTCCCGCCTTTCCACCAGCCGGCCCCGGTTTTCTGCCAGAAAAACCAATAGATTCAGTGCCTTAGGCTCTACCGGCACGACCTTCCCAGCCTTCAGCAGGCGGAAGCTTTGAAGGTCGATTTGAACATCGTCGAAGCGGTAACGGTGCGGCACCGCATTACCTCAGGATTCCCTTAGCAAATCCGGCTGAAAACATCTGCGCGCCCTGAGTACTGCAAACGCCTCTTCGCCCTAAGGTCCTCCCCGAAACGGGGAGGACCCAATGAAAAACACGACTTATGCAGCGCTCGCAATCAAGTTCGCCGTATTCTATTTCATCGCCGCATGTCTTGGCCAGAGCATTCAGGCCCAGTCGGAGATTCGGTTCCGGCTGGTCCGGGACAGCATTATCGTCATTCCCATGATGGCCGAAGGAGAAGGCCCCTTCGACTTCATCCTCGATACCGGGGCCGACACCACCGTTGTGGATTCATCTCTTGCCAGCAAGCTGTCGCTGGCCTCACTGAACCGCGTTCAACAAACCACTCTTGCCGGGGCACAGGCTTTGGCCGTGAGCTCGATGCCCAATCTAGCGGCCGGGACTGCCCAGGTGGAGAACCTTCCCGTGTTGGTGCAAGACCTCTCAGGGCTGCGGAAGATCGACTCTCACATTGAGGGGATCGCAGGCCAGGATTTCCTGTCGCATTTCAATTATCTGATCGACTACCGCAAGCATTTGGTCCGTATTGAACAGGGCAGCGAAATCCGAGGTTCTATAGAGGGAGAACCCGTACCGATCGAGGTGAGAGGACATAGGATGATCGTCGCCTCGGAGGCGCAATCGGCCGAGCGCACGAATCTGCGGCTCTTACTCGACTCCGGAGCGAATTCCGTCGTGCTGCTCCCGGGAGCCTCACAAGCCCTCCAACTCGCGGTCCAGGAAAATAGAGCGGATACGACTAGCAGCGGCCGGGTGGAATTGAAGGTAGGCCGCGTCCGTGCGCTTAGGATCGGTTCGCAGCAGTTCCACGATCTAACCGTGGCACTGGCTGCGGCCAACCCTGCGGAGCGAGTGGGAGACGGTCTGCTGCCGACCGCGCTGTTTCAATCGCTATACGTGAATAACCGCGAAGGTTTCGTGGTGTTCAATCCGCGGGTTGGAAAGAACTGACGGAAGTTGAAAAGAACGCGGAAATCTGGGGGCGTTCTTCATAACTTAAATGCTACTTCATTCGACAACAACGGTACTTGCGAGGCCAGAGTTGCGGCTCCACCAATGTTAGATTAAGCAGGGGTGGGGTCCGTTTCTTTCGGCGGTGTCGAGGTTATCCTGCCCGGGCCATGTGTTTAGCCGGGGGCCTTTCTTGAGCAATTTTCGTCTGCGCACGAAATTCCTGCTGTCGCTTCTGGCAATTTCCGCCGGCTTGACGGCCGCGACGCTACTCATCGTCAGCTACAGTGTGCGTAAGCGCGTGCGAGAGGACCTTCGTGAGGATGTGCGCAACTCCGTCACCAATTATCAAATTTTCCAGGCGCAACAGGAACAAACGCTTGCTCGGTCCGCGGCCCTTCTTGCCAACCTGCCCAACGTTCGCGCGCTGATGACCACCGAGGACGCGGCGACCATCGACGATGCCTCGGCCGATGTGTGGAAGTTGAGCGGGAGCGATTTGCTGGTCCTCGCGGACCGCACGGGCAGCGTGATGGCGCTGCGCGCGAGGGCTTCCGGACTCGATTCCGCAAAGGCGCAGGGACTGCTTCGCCAGTCGCTCGATCGCAGCGAATCGAAGGACTGGTGGTTCGACGGCGGCCATCTATACAAGGTGTGGATTCAGCCGATTTATTTTGGATCCGCCACCGAGAATACGACGATCGGGCTGCTGGCCCTGGGACACGAAGTGAATCAGGAAGCCGCGAGGGAGTTCGCCAGCGTAGCCTCGGTCGAAGTGGCCTTCAATTTCAACGGCGCGCCTGTCGCCAGCACGCTCGATCCCCTGCTGCAGTCCGCGCTCGCACCGCAGATCCGCGAACGGGCGCACAATTTTTCCGCTGGCGCTCAGGAGATTCAGCTCGGCTCCGAGCTGTATCTCGCCACCACCGTGAATCTTTCCCAGCCGGGAAGCCCGCTCGTTTCTCTCACGGTCCTGAAATCCTTCGATAAGGCCACTCGATTTCTCGGTGGATTGAACCAGATTCTCATGGCCCTGGGTTTGTTCAGCATTGTGGCCGGGGGTGCGCTGGTCTTCTGGATTTCCCATACGTACACAAAGCCTTTGGCGGGCCTGGTGGCCGGTGTTCGCGCCCTAGGGCAGGGCGATTTCAGCTATCCGCTGGACTCGAGGGGCGGCGACGAGGTCGCGGAAGTGACCGATGCGTTCGTCCGCATGCGCGCGAACCTGGAAAGCACGCTGCAAGAGCAACGGCAACTCGAGGAACGCCTGCGGCAGGCCCACAAAATGGAGGCGGTAGGCAGGCTCGCGGGCGGTGTCGCGCACGACTTCAATAATTTGCTGACCATCATCCGCGGCAATAGCGATCTGCTTACAGACCGCGAAGGCGCGGACGCTTTTCAACGCAAATGCGTGGGCCAGATTCAGAAGGCCTCGGACCGCGCCGTTTCCATGACGCGCCAGTTGTTGGCTTTCAGCCGCATGCAGGTGCTGCAGCCGCGCGTGATTGATTTGAACGGCGTCGTCGCCGAAATGGGAAAGATGCTCCCGCGTCTGATCGGCGAGCACATCGAGTACTCGTTCTCGCCCGAGACGAATCTGTCTTCCGTGAAAGCCGATCCGGGACAGATCGAACAGGTGATTTTGAATCTTGCCGTCAACGCGCGCGACGCCATGCCTAGAGGCGGAAAACTTTCGGTGCGAACGGCAAACCTTTCGATCGATGAAGCCGAGGCCATGAAACGCCCGCCGATGACCCCCGGCAAGTACGCCCTGCTTTCCGTCAGCGACACGGGACACGGCATGGACGAGGCGACCAAAGCCCACATTTTTGAACCCTTCTTTACCACCAAGGAAGTCGGCAAAGGCACGGGTCTGGGATTGGCAACGGTATACGGCGTCGTGAAGCAGAGTGGCGGCTTTATCTGGGTTGACAGCTCGCCAGGAGTGGGTACCGCGTTTGAAATTTACCTTCCGCAAGCCGCGGGAAAAGCGGCCAGCGGCGAGAGGGAAGAAAAGCCTGCCGCGATTCGGGGCGGGAGCGAGACCGTGCTGGTGGTCGAAGATGAAGCGGGCGTGCGGGAGCTGGCCTGCGAATTTCTGCGCGTCAAAGGGTACAACGTGCTCGAAGCCGAAGACGGGCTGAAAGCGCTGGCAATTTCCCGGAGCCATCGGGGCGTGATTCACCTCCTGTTGAGCGACATGGTCATGCCCAAGATGAGCGGCGGTGAACTTGCGGCGGAACTGAAAGTGGCCCGGCCGCAGATCCGCGTCGTGTTTATGTCCGGCTATTCCGAATTTTCCAGGGGCGAGCTGGGCAAGGCATTTCCGGATGTTCCGGTTCTGCAAAAGCCATTTTCTCCGGCGACCCTGGTCGAGATGGTGCGCGAAACGCTCGCGCGGCCTCTGGCCGCCACGGCCCGGGAGAGCAGCGAACTCATCGTTACCTAGATGCCACGCCTCTCTGCTTGGGCTTGGCGCCTTGAGGCAATACATTCGGGGCATTCAAGGAGGCAGACATGCAGGGCAAGGGCTACCCGAAACGATTTGTGAGAATTTGTGTGACCGCCGGAACTCTGTTTCTCTGCGCGAAGCTGGCGGAGGGGCAGGAAATCCGCAGTTCGCCTTCGTCGGGTTCCTCCTTATCCTCCGCCGAGGCGCCGGCGGAAATCACTGCGCTCACCGAGCTGATTCGCGGCCTCCAGGCCGAAGTGCAGTCGCTCAACTCGCAGCTCGGCGACTTGCGCACGGCGCAGGAACGAGCGAGCGCGGAATCCGGCGAGCTGCGCCGGGAACTGGACCTCCTGAAATCTCAGGGAGCGCCTGCATCGAACGGGCCGCTGAATCCTTACTCGGCCCCTCCGGCGAAGGAATCGGCGGGGCAGCCTGTGTCGGCTCCTTCCCCTGCATCGCCCGAATCGCAAACTCCCGAGGACCGCATTGCTAAATTGGAAGACGAACAGCAGATCATGGAAGGCAAGATCAACGACCAATACCAGACCAAGGTCGAAAGCGGGTCAAAGTACCGGCTGCGGCTTTCCGGCATCGTTCTGCTCAATTTGTTTGAGAATCGCGGCGTCGTGGACAACGAGGATTTCCCCTCCTACGCCGAAACGGTGCAGTCCAATGAACCGAATGCCTCGGCGGGAACGTTCGGCGGAACGCTTCGCCAATCGCAAATCAGGCTCCAAGCCTTTGGCCCGGATGTCGCCGGCGCGCACACGAGCGCGGACATCAATGTCGATTTCGCCGGCGGATTCACCGACACTTGGAACGGCTCTGCGATGGGTCTCCCCCGCATGCGCACCGCAATTGTGCGGCTGGACTGGACCAACACATCCATCGTCGCCGGACAGGACCACTTGTTTTTTGCACCGCTGGCCCCCACGTCGCTCGCGACCCTTGCCATCCCAGCGCTTTCCTATGCGGGGAATTTGTGGGCCTGGACGCCGCAACTGCGCATCGAGCACCGCGTGGTCTTGTCCGACGTCTCCAGTTTCTCCATTCAGGGAGGAATTCTCGATAATCTCACGGGAGATTATCCAGTCGAGAATTACGACCGCTACCCCTCTTGGGGCGAGCTATCCGGCCAGCCGGCCTATGCCACGCGGATCTCTTGGAGCCATCGAATGTTTGATCAGGATTTCACAATTGGAGCAGGCGGATACTATTCTCGCCAGGATTGGGGATACAGCCGGAATGTCGACGGGTGGGCTGGAACCGTGGATCTGACGCTGCCTCTGGGGAAGCGCTTCGAGTTTACGAGCGCATTTTACCGGGGCCGCGCGGTGGCCGGTCTGGGCGGCGGGATCGGGCAAAGCGTCCTGCTCAACGGGCCGTTCGTGGATCCGGCCACGACGTTTCGCGGCCTGGATTCGATGGGAGGGTGGGCGCAATTGAAATTCAAGGTGAAATCCAATTTTGAGATTAATGGCGCTTTTGGTTCGGATAATCCGTTCGCCGGCGAATTACGGCAGTACAATAGCACGACGATTTATCCCGGATCGTATACCAGAAACCTGAGTCCACTCGTGAATTTTATCTATCAAATTCGGTCGGACATTCTGTTCTCCACCGAATATCGCTACTTGAATTCGACGATCCTCGATAGCGGCTCGATCCACGCGACTCAAATTAATCTGACCATGGGATATATTTTTTAATGCGGCGGCTTGAGTCAATGCGGCGAATCGTGATCATCGCTCTAGTTTGCGGAGGGGTATGCGCGTTGCTTGCGCAGAGCGGCGTCGCGCCCGTCACGGTCAAGGTAGAAATCCTGAATCCCCAGACGGCGAAAAAGCCGGTTGCGGCCAAGGAACCTTCCGAGCTGGAGAATATCGTCATTTGGCTGACGCCGCTCGCGCCGGCCGCGGGAGCGGCTACCGCGCCGATGCCGGCCCATCCGGCCCCGCAGATCGCGCAGATCAATAAGAGTTTCGATCCTCACGTCCTGGTCATTCAGGCGGGAACCCAGGTGCAATTTCCCAACAAGGATCCGTTCCTGCACAATGTTTTTTCCCTTTTTGACGGCAAACGTTTCGACCTGGGATTTTACGAGGCGGGGTCCAGCAAGACGGTAAATTTCGATCGGCCCGGCGTGAGTTTTCTCTTCTGTAACATTCACCCGGAAATGAGCGGCGCGGTGATTGCGGTGGACACGCCATACTTCGGCATGTCCGATCGAATGGGCCGCGTGAGCATTCCGAACGTTCCCTATGGGCGCTATCAATTAAGTGTTTGGTACGAGCGCAGCCTGCCGCAAGATCTGAAATCGGCCGGGCGGACTGTGACGATTTCCGAGGCGACCAGAGCGCTTGAACCCGTTCGCATCGTTGAGAATCCCAACTTCACGCTCGAACACAAAAACAAATATGGGCAGGATTACGTCCCCCCCGCGAACACCAGCCCGGCATACAATAAACCTTGAGGTCCACGTCGCAAAAGCTGTGCCTGGCGTGGGACAAAGTGCCCCAGCGTTTTGTCATTCCGAGCGAAGCGAGGAATCTCTCTTTCTTTGCCTCGGCGCAACCCCGGAGAGATTCCTCGCTTCGCTCGGAATGACAGAATAATTGCTTTTTCCGCAACCCGTTAAACCGGGCGAGAGATTCTTCGTTTCGCGGGATAAATTCCTAGACCGTTTTGTCTTTCGAGTAGCAGATAGCTTCGAGGTTGCATTCGGCGCATTTGGGTTTGCGCGCCTGGCAGACTTTGCGGCCGTGCCAGATCAGTTGGTGAGAAAACAAAATCCATTTTTCCCGTGGAATCACTTGCATCAAATCCTGCTCGATCTTTTTCGGATCGCTGTTGCGGGTGAGGTCAAGCCGGTTCGAGAGCCGGATCACGTGCGTGTCCACCACCACGCCGACGGCGATCCCGTACGCGGTCCCGAGGACGACGTTGGCCGTCTTGCGCGCCACTCCCGGCAGCGTCAGCAGTTCGTCCATCGTGCGCGGCACTTCGCCGCCGAACTCTTCCACCATTTTCTTGCTCGCGCCCATGATGGATTTGGTCTTGTTTCGAAAAAATCCCGTGGGCCGGATTTCCTTCTCGAGTTCCGCCGGATTGGCGTAGGCAAAATCCTTGGGGGTGCGATATTTCACGAAAAGCGTTTTGGTGACCAGGTTGACGCGCTCGTCGGTGCACTGCGCCGAAAGAATCGTGGAGATCAGCAATTGAAACGCGGTTTCATGGGCGAGGGCGCAGGTCACGTTCGGATAGGCTTCATCCAGTTTTTGCAGGATTTCTCGGACGCGCTCCGGTTTTGCGCCCGCGGCCTTCGCATTCGCGGCGCTGGCCCGGGAAATGTTCGCTTTTCGCGCGGGCGCGGAGGATTTCCGCCGTTTCGCGGGTCGAGCGGCGATCTTTTTGGCCTTGGCTTTCTGTTTTTTCATGGTCTTCCGGCGCATGAATATAGCATAGGCGCTTGCGCTCCACAGTCTTCAGGGTCTGTGTGAGAAATCAAAATCGGCCCGTTCGTGTAGCGCCCGCCTTCAGGCGGGCACTTTGAAATCCAGCAGATGCCCGCCTGAAGGCGGGCGCTACAGGAAACAAAACCGTGCGACTACCACAATCTTTTTAGGCCGTACCCGCGGCAAGGAGGAAATCGAGCGCTTTGCGAAACGCTTTTCCGCGATGGCTGTACAGGTTTTTTTCCTCGCGCGAGATTTCCGCGTACGTTTTTTCGAGCGCCGGGAAAAAGAAGATCGGATCGTAGCCGAATCCGTCCTGTCCTCGCGGCTCATCCAAAAGCGTTCCTTCCGCGGAGGCGGAAAACAGGCCGCGCATTTTTCCCTCTTCGGCCACGGCCACGACGCAAACGAATCGAGCCTGGCGCTCTTCCCCGGTTTTCCCCCGCATTTCGCCGAGCAATTTCCGGATGCGGTCCGCGTCCGACGCGTTCGCCCCGGCGTAACGCGCGGAATGCACGCCCGGCGCGCCACCGAGCGCTGGCACGACCAGCCCCGAATCGTCGGCGATCACGATTCCAGACGCGAACCGGCTGTAGTGCAGCGCTTTGCCCGCCGCGTTTTCCGCGAAGGTCGGCCAAATTTCATCGAAAACAGGCAACAAATTGAAATTGGGAAGGAAGGCGAGATCGACGGACGCGCCGGCCGGTTCGGCGAGCGCGCGATATTCGCGCAGCTTTCCCTGGTTCGAGGAAGCCGCGAACAAGCGAAGAGGTTTACTTGGCGCGGGCACGGAAATCGGTTGGGACGAGCTTGGATTGATATTCGGTCATGCGGCGAATTCCCGCGGCTGCCAGCGCGAGGAGATCCTGCAATTCCGCGCCGCCAAACGGCTGCCCTTCGGCCGTCGCTTGCACCTCGACAAATTTTCCGCTTCCGGTCATCACCACATTCATGTCGACCTCGGCGCGGGAGTCCTCTTCATAGGCGAGGTCCAGCAGGGCGACGCCGTCCACCACGCCGACGCTCGTGGCCGCGACGGAATCGATCAGCGGAACTGTTTTCAGGATGCCCGCAGCGACAAGCCGTTGCATCGCCAGCGCCAGCGCGATATAAGCGCCGGTAATCGAAGCGGTGCGCGTGCCGCCGTCCGCCTGGATTACGTCGCAATCGAGCCACACCGTTCTTTCGCCCAGCTTTTCCTGGTCGATAATCGCGCGCAACGATCTGCCAATGAGCCGCTGAATTTCCAGCGTGCGCCCGGACGGCCTTCCGCGCATCGATTCGCGCGCCGTGCGCTGCTCGGTTGCCCGCGGAAGCATTCCATACTCGCCGGTCACCCAGCCCTTTCCTTGGCCCTTCAGGAACGAAGGCACGCCGTCGTCCACGGTGGCCGTGCAAATCACGCGCGTGTTTCCGATTTCGATCAGTACGCTCCCCTCGGCGCTGGTGATAAAATCCGGCGTCATCTTGACCGGCCGAATCTGATCGTGTGCGCGTCCATCGCTTCGCAAGTTTCCTCCTCGGGACATGGCCCCGAGTGTGCCCGCCGCTCGCGTTACTGTCAACCACGACGAGAATTGAAAGTGCGCCACTTTCGCAAGCGTGGCCGATGACATCGCTTGGAAAAATTGGTATTGTTCACGTCAGTCCGGACTACTGTTTAGAAAATGCTTTTCGTGAGCCAGAAGAGGTGTGACGACCATGACAAAACACGATGCATCGCGCCGCGCATTTCTCGTGCGCGCGGCGGTTGGCGCGGGGGCCGCTGCGGGAGCGGGGCTTGTCCCTGACGCGATCGCCCAGAATCACGATCATATGGAAGGAGGCACCGCGACGCCTGGAGCGCAGCATCCGAGCGGCAGCGAGCATGGCGCGTTTTTCAACCATACCGACGCAGCCACGATCGCGGCGTTTACCGAACGCATCATGCCCAGCGAGCCTGGGAAACCGGGGGCGCGCGATGCGGACGTGCTCAATTACATCGATCTCGCGCTCGCCGGCGCATACGCCGAATTGCAGGATTTCTACCGCCGCGGCCTGGCGCAGCTCGAGGCGTATTGCCGCGGGGTTTATAAAGAGCCATTCGTGCGGCTCAGCCCCGAACATCAAGATGAAGTGATCGCCTCGCTCGAAAATGGCAACGCCACCGGGTTCGCATATCCCACGGCACGCGAGTTCTTCAACGTTCTTCGCACACACACGATGGAGGGGATGTTCGCCGACCCGCTCTATGGAGGCAACCGCGATTTTGCCGGCTGGCGCCTCGTGGGTTTTCCGGGCGCGCAGGCGATTTTCACGCCGACGGATTTGCAGAGCAAACTGGAGTTTACGCGCGCGCCCATCGTCGGCCTGCAAATCACGGCCAAGGGCCCGATGGGGAGGGGATGAGCCATGGCTATCGAAAAAACAGATGTTGTGATCGTAGGCATGGGCGCGGTGGGCGGGATCGTCGCGGCCGAGCTTGGCAAAGCGGGAATGAAAGTGATCGGTCTGGAGCGCGGCCCGCGCCTGACTACCGCGGATTTTAATCCGCACGATGAATTGCGATATTTCCAACGGCAGGAACTGCGCCCGAACTGGAAGCGCCAGCCCGTAACCTGGCGGCCGAATGCCCGCGCGACGGCGCACCCGCTGAACGTTCTCAATTACGGCAACCAGGCGGGCGGCGGCACGGTCCACTACGGCACGCTTTCGTGGCGCATGCATGAGGACGATTTCCGGGCGCGCTCGCAAACCATCGAGCGCTACGGCGCTTCCGCTATTCCGGAAGATTCCTCACTCGCCGATTGGCCGCTTTCCTACGCTGACCTCGAGCCGTTCTACGACCGCACCGAATACGAACTCGGCGTGTCCGGCAAGGCCGGCAATTTGCAAGGGCGCAAAATCGACGGCGGCAACATTTTCGAAGCGCCGCGCAGCCGCGAGTATCCCCTCCCGCCATTGCTGGACGATCAATCGGGCGTGCTGTTCGCAGAAGGTGCGCGCAAGCTCGGCTATCACCCATTCTCTTCGCCGCGCGCGATTATTTCCCAGCCGTATCACGACCGAGCCAGCTGCACCTACTGCGGCTTCTGCCAGGCGTTCGGCTGCCACGTGGGCGCGAAGTCCAGCATCCTCGTCACCAAGCTTCCGGAGGCGGACGCTACCGGCAATTTTAGATTGCTGACCGGCACGATGTGCTATCACGTGAATACCGATAACAGCGGGCGCGCGACCGGAGTCTCTTACTACGGTCCCGACGGCTCGGACAACACGATGGAAGCGGAGATTGTCATTCTGTCTCCCTTCATCTACGACAACACGCGGCTGCTGCTGCTTTCGAAAACCGATAAATTTCCCAACGGCCTGGCCAATTCGAGCGGCCAGCTCGGCAAGCACGTGATGGCGCATATCATGGCGAGGATCTTCGCTGCTTACGACGACCGGTTCGTGAACATATACATGGGTCCGAGCGCGCAGAAGCACACGCTCGACGATTTCAACGCCGACAATTTCGACCACAGCGGCTTGGGTTTCATTCGCGGGGGGCAAATCTCCGTCTCTACCGCCGACCTCGAAGCCGGCCCGATCGGCACCGCGATGAGCATGGACCCGCCCCCCGGCACGCCCAAGTGGGGCGCGGCGTATCGCGACTTCCTGGGAAAATATTTCACGCGCTACGCGGCGATCAATTCGCAAACCGAAAACCTGGCCTACGCCGACCAGACCATCGATCTCGATCCAAACGTGCGCGACCAGTACGGCATGCCCGCTCCGCGCATCACCTACGATTGGCGGCGGCCGAACGAAACTGCGCGCGTCGAATTCCTGTTGCAGAAGCTCGAAGGGGTCGGCCACGCCATGGGCGCGACGAAAGTGTGGCGCGGGGCTCTAAGCCCGGGCGTGCCGGGAGCGCACCACGAAGGCGGCACGCGCATGGGCAACGATCCCAAAACCTCGGTGACGAACCGCTACGGCCAAACGTGGGATATACCGAATCTTTTCGTGATCGGCAGCTCCACGTTTCCATCCATGAGCGGCTTCAATCCGACGCTCACCATCCAGGCGCTCGCCTACATGAGTGCGGATGCGATTGCGAAGCGATACAAGAGCAGGCCCGGCCCCCTGGCCTAGCAGCTTGCTGCGGTTGTTTTTGGTAGGACGGGCTTCAGCCTGTCGGGTTTCGGCTGGCGTGCTTCAAATCAACGGATGACAGGCTGAAGCCCGTCCTACTTGTGCGGCTCCGCACCCGGCACAAGCGAAGGAACCGGGAACAGCCCGTACAAGTCTAAATGACCGGCGAGCGACTCCGCTTCTTGGCCGTGGACGAGAATTTTCAATAGCCGGATTCCATTCACGTTTGCGCCAAGCGTCCGCGCGACCGATTCCGCCGCCAGTTGCTCACTGAGAATTCCGGAAGGCATTGCGGAAGAGATTTCGTCCGAGAAATCCGCGATGGCCGTCCCATTCGGCTGGATGTAGAAGGCCAGCAGGCTGGCTTCCGCGGGCAGCGTGCGTTTCTCAGGGCCAGGCGCCCGCGCGATCAGCGCATTGATCAGCTGCTTCGAACGCTCGACGGGATCGGCGGAAAGCGGGAGCTGAATGGTGGTCGGCTCCAGCGCATTCAGCGTCGATGTCGACAGCCAAAACATTTGCGCCTCCACCGGCACGTCGGTCGGCGTTGAGATCGGTTCCTGCATCACTTCGCGGCGCGATTGTTCGTCGGTCTTCGGGGTGCTGCGGAGACGCTGGACCGCCTGGCGCAGTCCCGGCAGCGTGACGAGGCCCAGCACCACCATCGCGGCGAGAACCGCAATCGTCGTTTTGAGTCCCTTCGGCAAGGCCCTACTTGCCTCCCGATTCATAAATCGTCCGAAACGCGGCGACCGCGCGCGCCACGCCATCGGCCAAGCCGGGTCCCAATTGATCGAGCGGGGCGCGGTCCGGCACGCTGACGCTGGAAACCTCGATAGCCACCGCGGGCGCGCCCACCGTTCGCAGTTGCCGCACGGGGGCTTCGAACGGAGTTTCCGACGAGCCGCGAAAACGCTGCGCCATTTGAATCTGGATCAGCTCGGCCAGCCTCCGGCTTTGATCGATAAAATTAAATTGCGCTCGGTCCCAGGGCAAAAGCCCCGAGTGGGCGGCGATGGCGGGATTCGGCGTCAGCGCCATGCGCGGCATGGAATACACGCGCACCGTTCCAGGCTGGCCCGTGGAGGAAACGTGCAGCGAGATGAAAATAACCGAGTGCTGCGCGTTGGCCAGCCTCGAACGATCGTCGAACGACGGATCGTCATTCGCCTGGCGCGTGAGGATGACGCGCAATCCCTGTGCTTCGAGTGAAATGCGCATCAGTCGCGCATAACTGAGGACAACGTCGCTCTCCGCGATTCCGGCCGATCCGCGCGCGCCTGCGTCCGCGCCGCCGTGCGCCGGATCGAGAATCACCACAGCCAAGGTTTTCTGCGGGGGAGCCGGCGGCTCCGTGGATGGCTGGGCCGGCGCCAGCGTTTGCTGTGGCGCGGGAGTCGTAGTTTGCGGCGCAGGCTGGGCGGCGGACGCCGCCGGCGCCTGTGTCGATTGCGCCTGCGCCAAAGTCGCCAGGGCTGCCGAAACCATCAGCGCGAAAAGAAAGCAAATCAGTTTGCTGGGCACTTCCACGAGGATACCAGAATCATTCCACACGTGAGAGATGGTCCGCTGGGAATTTTGCTCCTTTTGCGGACTAGAAGTTATCTTGCAAGCCGCTTCATGCCGGAATCCTGTAGCGGCGTTTATGACTTACTTATCCCACCGGTTGTACGATTCGCGCAAGGTATGCGGCTAGAAGTGCAATCACCGGCCACCTGATTTTGTAGAATGAAAGGCGTGAGGCTCTGACGTGACCGTGACCGTACAGGCAGGGGAGATCAGAAGCGTCGATTGGCACGCGGTCGTGAAAAAAGATCGCCACTACGACGGCAAATTCGTGTACGCGGCCGTTACCACCGGTATCTACTGCCGCCCTTCGTGTCCGGCGCGCAATCCGCAGCGCCGAAACGCGGTGATCTTTTTGACGGCCGAGGAGGCCGAGCGAGAGGGATACGTCGCGTGTCTTCGTTGCCACCCGAATTCACTGACTCCTGCCGAGAAGAGCATCAAAGCCGCCCTCGATTACATCGAGACGCATCTGGACCAAACGATCACCTTGAACACGTTGTCGCAGGTTTCGGGTCTCAGCCCGCATCACCTGCAAGAGACTTTTAAGCGAATGGTTGGCTTGTCACCCAAAGCCTTCTGTGACGCCCGGCGGATCGCTCGGTTCAAACAATATCTCAGGGCAGGACAGTCCATCAGCAGCGCCTGTTATGAAGTGGGTTACGGGTCAAGCCGGGCTCTGTATGAGAAGACGAAGAGAGGCCTGGGAATGACCCCAGCCGTTTACCGGCATGGCGGTAAAGGAATTCGTATTTGCTATACGATAACCGATTCACCGTTGGGGAGAGTCCTTGTGGCCGGCACCAAACAAGGGGTTTGCGCTGTTCTTTTGGGGCAGGATGAGAACCTTCTCCTGGGCGAGTTGCACGAGGAATTTCCGGGCGCGGGTTTCATAAAGGAATCATCCGCAAAGTGGAAGGCAGCGGTGCTGTGCTGCCAAAGCGAAGATCCATTATTCTCGAAGCTGCCAGTAAGCTTACGAGGCCGAGTTTTTCAGGCCAGAGTTTGGAACTCCCTTCAGTAGTTTCCTCGGTCGAAGAATTGCGATTCATTTCATTTTGGCGCACCTCGCGTTTCCACCGGAAAACGCTTCCATTCGCTTCTTCTATTCCAATTAAAAGTTTGGGCGGTACAAACGGATAGATGGCCCGTTAGCGTTCTCGTATAAATCATGGCGCGGCGAAACACCGGCAAGGAACGAGCAGTGGACTGGATCGATGGATGGAGCCGGGTTCCGAAGTAGGCCGTCCGTGCCGTCAGCGGGCACACGGATTAACGGAGGGAGGCAAAAACAATGAGCGACGCTTCATCTTTTGTGCTCTTCGTCCTCATCGTGTTGGCTGTTCTGTACGCGGTGGAGCATCGATGGCCGCTCGCGCCACTGGAGTTTTCCGTTGCTTCCGGGATCTTGGCGGTAATCGAGTTTGTTCTTGGCCGTTGGCCGATCGGATTGGCCGCCCTTGGATTCGGGTTATTGGCACTGCGGCGATGGCGTTTGCGACGGCTCCAGAGAATCACGTCCAGGTTCTAAAGACCGCTAAATACAAAAAAGCATTCTTCTCTCGACGAATTTCCCGGACGTTTCCGGGCGGAGGTTATGAATGTGGCGACCCTTGAAATCGTTTCTTCGTAAATCGAATCTCTGGCGGTACCACCGCAGGATCAAACAGGCCCTGGCGCTCCATCTGCGCAGAGAGGTGCGGAGTGACGGGCTGACATTGGACAACGTTTGCAACCATTTGGAAATACGTTGGCGTGCGAGAGAAATCCATCCCTGGGATCGCCACCTCGCGAAATACGAAAAAGAAGTGATGTTCGCTGAACAAGCCTTGGAGGACACCGAGGCGGCAGTGTTCCGGCTCTTTGACAATCTGCCGGAAGTGGATGTGATTGAGCTCAGCGTCCTGGAGCCGGAATCGGAAACTCTGATCGCGGCGGGCACCGTGCATCGCTCGGATATCGATGCCACGCGATCTCACTTGTTGTCGGTGGGCATGCGGCTCCGGCAGATTGGCGTGAAATACCATTTCGCGGCGCCCGGCGAGCGCGATTCGACCACAAACACCCCGATTGCCGATTTCGCCAGGTGAGACACGCGCAATGGATATTGGCCCCGTGAGGATTCTGCCACGGATCGCTTGGAAGGATTTGAAGGAAGTGTCTCGTTTTGGCAGCGGTTCTTGGGGATTCGACGAAAGGAGCTCTTCAAAATGAAACGTATAGATGCCATTGTCAGGCCCGACAAAGTCGATGCCGTCAAGGCTAGTCTCCTCGCTTTGGGAATAACCGGCCTCACTATCGTGGAAGCGCGTGGGTTCGGGCGGCAGAAGGGCCACACCGAGACTTATCGGGGCGCCGAGTATTCGCTCGATTTTCTCCCTAAATTGCTTATCACTCTCCTAGTCGTCGACGAACTATTGGAGCCGGCGATTGCCGGAATCATGGAAAATGCACGAACCGGCCACATCGGGGATGGGAAAATTTTCGTGACCTCACTCGATGAAGTGATCCGCATCCGGACGGGCGAGAGAGGCCAACTCGCAATTTAATCGTTCCTGATTTCCAACGTTAGCAGAAGCAAGGAGCGGCGCACGCGCCCCTATCTCCTAAAATAAGGAGTTCCAAGATGCTCGATGCACTTGTTGAACACCCGAGGCGGTGGATGCTGAAGGCACTCATCTTTCTCGTCTTCGCACAGATTGCGAGCGGCTCGACGAGCGTCGCGCTGGCGCAGCAGCCGCAGCCGGATCCGGCGGGAATTGCGACGGGCGACAAATCCGCAGTTTCCGATGCGGCCGGGAATCCTCTTGTCATTGCCGAACCGACAGACAAAACAACGCCGGATTACGAGCAAAGTAAGGAAGCCTTCGACGACTATCAGGCGCAAGCCGCCAAGGAACCCATCGCTCTAAGGCTCGCGGACAGCGTGGGCCACATGCGAATCGCCACGAATTTCTCTTGGACCCTGCTTACCGGATACTTGGTGCTTTTTATGCAAGCGGGATTTGCCCTCCTGACCTGCGGCCTCGTGAGAAAGAAGAACGCGGCGCATCTCATGATGTTGAACTTCGCCGCATACGTTTTCGCGTTCCTTGCATACTATGCCTGTGGCTTTGCTTTCCAATACGGCGGCACCGCGATCAACGCCGCTCCGTCCAATCTTGGCGGGACCCCGACGCTCAATCATTTCCTGCTGGGAAGGGGCCTGTGGGGCATCTTAGGCGGCAAGGGCTTTTTCCTAAGCGGGCCCGGGTACGATGCCGGCAGTCTTTGCCTGACACTCTTTGAGGTCGTGTTCATGGAAACGGCCGGCTACATTATTGTCGGCGCGATTTGTGAGAGGATCACCTTCTGGGCATTCCTCCTTTGCGAACTTTTCATTGGCGGCATTCTGTACCCCGTTTTCGGTTGCTGGGTTTGGGGCGGAGGATGGATGTCTCAATTGGGCACCACCATGCACCTTGGCCACGGCTATGTGGATTTCGCGGGTTCCACCGTCGTCCACGGCATCGGAGGCTTCTGCGCCATGGCGCTTGCCGTCATTCTTGGTCCACGGCTGGGCAAATACGGACCGGATGGCAAACCCCGGGCATTTCCCGCGCATAATCTTGTCTTCGTTGTAACGGGGACTTTCATTCTGCTGTTTGGCTGGATGGGATTTAATCCAGGCTCCACGCTAGGCGCCAGTGACCTGCGCATTTCAGTCGTCGCCGTGAATACGAATCTTGCCGCCGTCGCGGGGTCCGCCGCGGCGCTCTTGCTGTGGTACTTCATGTTCGGCAAACCGGACATCACGATGGCGTGCAATGGAATGCTGGCCGGACTCGTGGCCATCACTGCCCCTTGCGCCTTTGTTTCGCCAAGCTCCGCCGTGATTATCGGTATTCTCGCGGGCGTTCTCGTCTGCCTGGGCGTTCTCTTCAATGAACGCGTGCTCAAGGTTGATGATCCGTGCGGAGCTATTTCCGTCCATGGCTATTGCGGCTGGCTTGGCGCGGTTTCTGTTGGCCTGTTCGCCGATGGAACCTATGGGGCCGGTTGGAATAGCGTGGGGGTGGCGTCTTATCTTGGCAAAGCGGGCCAGGGTGTGACCGGCTTGCTTCACGGGGATTCCTCGCAATTCCTGATTCAGGTCGCCGGAGCCACCCTCATGGCTGTCTATTCCTTCGGATTTACTTATGTTGTCTTTCGAATGGTCAATTCGGTCCGATCCATGCGAGTCTCCCAAGAGGCCGAGCTTAGCGGCTTGGACGTGCCGGAGTTTGGCATGGTGGCCTACCCGGAGGATGCGGTTGAATTGCTTGCCGCAGGGTCACAACAGCAAGGGGCGTAGCGATCGCAAGATCGCTCGACTTGTATCGCAGCTTGCTTTCGCATGACTGCGATTCGCGGAGATCTCGCGTGGAAAATACAGTGGAACACAGTGGCGGGAGGGGTGAGATTGCGTTTCATTCTCACGCCCTCCCGTTCCATTGTGTGAGACAGGAGCCTTCAATATGGCTTATGTGATTGCAGAGCCTTGCATCGGCACGAAAGACACCGCCTGCGTGGACGTGTGCCCCGTAGATTGCATCCATCCAAGAAAGGATGAGGCGGGGTTCGCGGAGGCCGAGCAACTATACATCCATCCGATTGAATGTATCGACTGTGGGGCCTGTGTGCCGTTCTGTCCAGTTACCGCGATTTTCGCTTTGGAGGACTTGCCCGAAAAGTGGGTCCAGTTCACTCAGAAGAACGCCGAGTACTACGAGAAAAGGTAGCCTCAGGTCACAATTCAATCGAGATTCAAGGTAGACTTCAATGGTTTCTGGTCCGTCACCCCACGTTTCAGATCACGGGCATTGCGGATGAGAAATGTGTGGGTATCAATCAATCGATTCCATCTGGGGGCTGCTGAATTGGCTAAGGCGAATAGGATCTTGCGCGGCATTGCGACTACCCTTGTTGTCTTGGCTCTTGCTTTGAGTGCAGCCCTGCTGGTTAAGGACCTGGGAATGGGGCCTTCTTTGCGGCTGCCCCGCGGCGTGATTTCAGGAGCGCCGCTATTGCTAGTGGCAGTGGCGCTCCTCGTTATCCAACTGGTGATCCGCCCACGCCGGAAGGAATTGCTGAAAAATGCACTGCTCGCCGCGACCTTCATCCTTTGGGGAATCGTTCAGCTCATGCCCCAAAATGAATTGTCCCTCAAGTTGGGCAACGTTGTGGTCACGCTCTTTGTGCTGGACTTGGCCTGGACCATTCTTCTTAATGCGAGGCTCGCACAGGGATCCAAGCCAGGAGAACTTCCCGCTAACCTCCCGGCTGAGGCATCCGTGGAGCGCCGATAGGGACAGTGACGCACGATCCATTCGACAACGCGGCACAGTTCTCCGACGCCCTCCGTTTCTATCGTGATGCCAAAGACCTCCACGACACCGCCGGGCAACTCTCCACAGTCCAGCAATCAAACGCACGCGAATCTTCTTCCTTGCGTCACGGGAAGCGCCATGAGTGGCTCGGGCTTCAGCCTGCGGGGCTGCGGCCTTGCGAGCACCAAAACCCACAGGCGGAAGCCGGTGCTACTTTACATGGACGATTTCAGTTCCGCGTACACCTGTCCGACAAACCGGTCTCCCATTCGGTCCCCGTTCGGCGCGGCCGGCGGGACTTTCGCATCGTAATTGGCGGTAGGATGCGCGGCAACCACCTCGTCCGACGTCTTGCCCTGATGCATCAGCATGGCAACCTGGTCCCGCACGCCAAGAATGATATCCCTCTGCGCGACGACCGCGTTCCGGTCGACGGTAGGTCCATGTCCCGGGATAATTTTTGTATTCGGCCCGGCGAGGGCGATCACTTGAGCGAGGCCGGCGATCATCCCGTCGAGGCTCCCGCCGTTCACGCGATCGATGTTGGGGTATCCGATCGAGCGGTAGAAATCGCCGGTCATGATCACGTCCGCGTTGTGAAAGTAGACCATCGTGTCGCCGTCGGTGTGGGCCTTGCGGATAGGCAGGAGGTCCACTGTTTCTCCGTCCATGTGAAACGTTACCTTGTTTTCATAGGTCACGACCGGAAGCGCGACATCTGGAGCGGCCACTCCCGGCTGTCCATTCGGGCCGGGTGAGGGATGAATCAGCCGGTCGCGCAATTCGTCCCGCGCGAAGATCGTCGCGCCCAGCTTGGCCATATTTTCGTTGCCGCCGGTATGGTCGCCGTGCACGTGGGTGTTGACCACGAAGCGAATCGGGTTGGGCGAAATTTGCTTGATTGCCGCGACGATTCGGTCGGTGAGCGGCGCGAATTGCGTGTCTACCATGAAGGTTCCTTGCGGGCCGACCAGCACGCCGATCGTGCCGCCGCGGCCGTCCACCGTATAAAAATTGTCGGTGATCTTGTTGGTCTTGATAACCGTTTTGCTGTCGTCCACGGGCGCCTGGGCGCGTGCCGATGCCGCCACGATGAGCGACACAATCAGCAGGGCCGCTGGGGCGGCAAGGGCGCGTCGAATCCATGAATGTTTCATTGGCGTTTGCTCCTGATGGAAAATGCGATTTTGACTTGGGTGCTGATCGAGAGTATATACCAAACACGCTTTGTGCCAATGCCCGGGCGTATAAATTCATTTGGCTGGTCTGGAGGCTCCATGAAACGGCTGTGGATGAGCGTTTTGTTTGCCCTGCTCGCGGCGCCGCTTTGCGCCCAGGAAGGACCTAGCGTCCCAACTCTTCCGTTCGAATCCGTTCCCAATCCCTTGAAGTATTCGCCCGATCAAAATCTGGGAGAAGTCCTTGGCGTGGCCGTGAATTCCAAGGGCCACATCATCGTCCTGAATCACCCCGGGACGGCGACGGCGGGCCCGGTCTACGGAAATGCCACCACGCAAATTTTTGATTTCGACGCGGACGGTAAATTTGTTCGCGAGATCGGCCGCGGCGTGTACGGGCTGGCCTACGCGCACTCGGTCCGCTTCGACAAGTACGACAATCTGTGGGTGGTGGACAAGGCGGCCATGACCGTCGTCAAGTTCAATCCCGCCGGATACGTAATGATGAACCTGGGGCGCCGCGACGAAGGGCCGGACGAACCTCGCTATCGCCATGCCGATCCACCGCCCACACCCGTGGACGGATTCTTTAACGGGTCGACCGACGTCGCTTGGGACAAGGACGATAACATCTACGTCGGCGACGGCTATTTCAATTCCCGCATCGCCAAGTTCGACAAGCACGGCAACTGGATCAAGCAGTGGGGTGCATCTGGAACGGGCGGAGTCCACGCCAACGAAAATCCCGGCCATTTTCGCAATCCGCACAACATCGGAATCGATCGCGACGGCAACTTCTACGCCGCCGATCGCGGCAACCGCCGCATTCAAGTGTTCGATCTCGACGGAAACTTTAAGAAATACATTTTCTTGAACGTGCCCTATGACAAGATGCGCCATCCCGTACTGGGCGATATGCCCGTAAACCGCCCCGATGAAACCGCGCCGTGGACCATCTGCATCACCAACACCACGCCGCAATATCTTTTCACAACGGACGCCGAACCCGGCCGACTCTACAAAATTCAGTTGCCGGAAGGAAAAATTCTGGGCACGTGGGGCGAGTCCGGCCACGAACTAGGCGAGCTGAACTGGGCGCATGGCCTCGCCTGCCCGTCGGAGGACGTGATTTACATCGCTGATATGAACAACTGGCGCGTCCAGAAGCTGGTCACGAAGGGAAGAAAGTAAAATCAGTCCGCCCTTCTGACCGCGAAGAACAGGGGACCTTCAAATTTTCAAATTCGCACCGGCGCTGCCAACCGTTATTTGCCAATGACGAGCACGACGAACGAATCGGGCAGGACCATGTTGTGCGTCGCCCCGTGGCCGTGCCGCGCCGTGACCACTAGAACGTTGTGCGTCTTCATATCCAGGGCCATGGTGCGGGCCCCCGATTGCGTGTCGATTTCCTCCAGCACTTTGTAGCTGTCGGGCGAATCCTCGTGAATGATGGTGAGGGTTCCCGCGCCGCCCGCAGGTGCGAAGGCGTTCATCGTTTCGGGATCGAAGGCGGCGCCGTCCGTGCCCGCGCCGGTGCGCAGCGTGGCAACCACTTTGCCGGTGTCGGCATTCACGACCACCATTTTCTGGTTATCGCACGCGGAAAACAGGCGGCGGTTCTTGCGGTCCATCGCCAGCCCAGAGGGCCCCGTGCCGGGCGCAAGCGGCCAGCGGCGGGTCACCTTCATCGTCTGCGCGTCCGCCTCGACAATTTCATCCTTGTCCGTGATGTTGACGTAGACCTTGCCCTTGCCGTCCGCGAGCGCGGCCTCCGGCTGCCCTCCGAGCACCACCGTCCCGGCAAGCGTGCCATCCTTGGCGTTGATCGCCGTGGCATTGGCGCTGCTGCTGTTCATGACGAAAACCCGCTTGGTCACGGGGTCGTAAGTAAACGAGTCAGGATCCTTGCCCGCCTTCACAGTTCCAATCTTCGCCAATGTTTTCAGGTCGACGATCACCACTTCGCCCGCATCGCCGCTGGTGGCGTAGCCGCGCCCGAATTCAGGCACCGGCTGCAAACCCGATGCGCCCTCGAGTCCTTCCACTTTGCCGACCACCTTGCCGGAATCCACGTTGACCACGTCGATGTGATTTTCCCGGCCGATGTACGCCAGCCGGGTGTCACTGTCCATCGTGATGTAGTCCCAGCCTTCCGTGCCGCCGGTGACGATTTTTTTCACGATGTGGTAGCCGGAGTTGTCCGGCTTCGCCGGCAATCCCCGTGCAAATCCGGCCAGTAAAAGAGAAACCGCCAGGACCAGTGTTGCGCCCGTGATGGCTGCAATATTTCTGTGACGCATGATGAGTAAGCCTCCATCGTTTCATTTTTTGAAGCAAAATTGGCCCATGCCGCTCGCGTCAGCACCCTTCGGCGTTCGGTCCTTGACTGCGTGGACCAAGGCCGCGGCGATCGTGTTGGCGTTTTCCAAAGTAATCCGTCGTAAGTCCCGGTCCGAGCGGCCGCTGCCCGGTCAATCCGATGCAATGGCGAAAGATTTCTCCAGCAGGCCCCGCCGTGCACTATCTTGCCGACTTCGGCCGGTAAAATCGGAAAATGATTCCGCCGGAGTACCGGAAATCATTCTGCGTCGATGCTTTCGTGATGAATCCGGGGGGCACGGGTTGCCGCCAAAGCATATAGTCGATGTCCGCGAGGCGAATGGAGATGTGCTTGGCGAGGTTCATGTCCAAGCCGCCGCCAACGGATGCCGCGAAATTCTGGATCGTGGCCGCGCTCGAAGTGCCGGCGGAACCGTTGACGACGTCATTGGACCACACGTATCCGGCCAGCACCTGCGCGAACGGGACGAATCTCGCGTCTCTGTGCAGCACCACCCTTGGCCCCCACATCATGTTCTGCGCCATGCCTCCTCGGCCGGCATACATGCCGTATTGCGCGACGGCGCCGAACCATGCAGCTGGATAGTATGTGGCCGAAAAAACGCCCCCGTACAGGCTCGAGGGAGCGGAGGTAGGCAACGTTCCCGACAGATGAACGTACGAAGCGCCGGTAAAGACGTCCAGGACCGAAAGATTGTCCGGCAGCGACGGCTTTTTCTCTTCCTCCTTTTTCTCGCCTTTCTCCTGCCCTCCGGCCGGAGCTTCCTGCGCGGCCACGGAATGGAGAAAAAGAAAGAAAAGCCCAAATAAACAAAGCAGTTTGCACATTTCGTCTTTCGCCTTCAGATTAGCGTGCATTCCTGCGTCGCCCTTTCTTGACTCGCGTATTGGTCCGGCCATCTCCTCCGCAATTGCAGCCTGGATGGGAGGCATCATCTCTTTCGTGGCTGGACCGCACGTTCAGGAGCTCTCCGTTTTCGAATCGAATTTCCCAGCTTGGCACGCGCCCGGCAATTCTCATGGATCCTGATCGAAAGATTTCGGCGGCAATAAAAACTGCATTCCGAAATAGCCCAGAAAATAAGGCTGGCTGGAGGTGGAGTTCACGAGGCTGCGCCCCGCCATCAGAAGAAGAATGAAGGGCGGGTGAATCTTATACCGGGCACCGCCGGCGCCCGTGTAATACTTCCCCGTTCCGTTGACAGCCTGCGTGGCGTAAAATTCGGCGTCCACTTCCCATTTCTTCGTCAGATCGTGTCCCAGCACAAGCCCCGTCAGCCATTGATTCGGGCCGTAGTGAACGGGGACGAAGCCGGCCTCAAAATCCACGTCCACGGGGCCGAACGATTTGGTGATTTCCATTGGGAGGATGATCGCCGAACCCCGAGTGGCGAGGCCATGCGCCACGGAAAGATTGGGATTATTCAGGAGCACTTGCGGGAAGAAGCCCATGGCCATTTTCTTTTTTTGGTTGTCGTAGAAACGCCACTTCACGCCGAGCTCGCTTTGCTCGAACCCGTGGTAGGTGACGTTGGGCGCATTGGGAATAAGAGTCCCCGTTCCCCCTGGGGGCGGCGCGTTGGAGGTCAGGTAGGCGGTTTCGACGGTCAGCTGTACGAAGTCTCCGAATCCGTAGTTGATGTCGATATCCGGTGTATGGGAGACGTAATCTCCTGAATGGTAATAGGGTTCGTAGCCGATGTTGATTTCCCACTGCTTGTTGCCCGGCGTCCCCGGATCGTTCGTCACGTAGGGCGGGCCTCCCTGCGCCTTTCCTTCCAGGCAAGCATGCCCATAGAACCCAAGAGCAACGGCAAGAGAAATCAGGATTTTATTTTTTCTCTTGTTCCGCTCTCGGTCGATCATGTCCGCTCCCTTTGGGTGTGGATTTCCAGCCGAAATGTTGACACGCCTTGTTCTCGCCCGGTCTGGAGCGAACTCACCGTCAGGCTCCGCGCTTTGCCAGACGGCCCCGGCCACACGGACGGCAACTCCCTGCTCGCGTGCCGGAAATAGCGCAAGGAAACGAGAAGGCGAGCTTTCATTTAGCGCGCCAAGGAAGCGTAGCAGCGCCACATTAAAATTACCTGAATGAAATTGCCGGTGGGATTGGTGATGTTTACACCGAGGATTTCCTGTTGTTGCTGCGGCCAGGTCCAGCGCTCCCGGCCCCGGCGGAATCGCCGCTGCTCGAGACGCACGGAATGCCGCAGCAGTTCGCCTTCAGGCCGCTTCTTCCGCGAGCGGTTGCCGGCGGAGGAACCTGATCTCCATCCCCACCGGGGATTTGCGGATGTCGCAGGAATTGAAATCGGATTCGCGCGCGAGGGATGCCATCTGCTCTTCCGTGTACGCGCGCTTGAGCAGCATGTGCTTGAACGTGAGCTTCATGAACCAACTGTTTGCAGCGCTCACATGTAGTCCGTCCACATAGGCCACGATCTCCTCCCAGGAAGCGTCTTTGCGCAGGTCGATGATGATGGCCGTGCCTCCCGGTTTCAGCACGCGATGCATTTCGTTGATGGCTTTCAAGGGCTCGGAAAAATTCTTGAATGCCGCGCGGCAAACGATCAGGTCAAACAAGCCATCCTCGAGAGGAATGTCCGACGCGCTGCCGTGGATGAAGCGGGCAACCACGCCTTCGCGCTTGGCATATTGCGAAGCCATCCGCACAAAGGATTGGCTGATGTCCAGCCCCGTGATCTTAAATGGGCCGAGTTTTGCCAGGGCGACGGAAAGATATCCTGGCCCCGGGGCAATCTCGAGCACACGGGCGTCCCGGGGGAGATTGTTTGCCAACTCCCGGGCCAGGCGCTCAAATTCATGGAGGTCCTTCCGCGATATTCTTGCGTACCAGATCGCCAGTCCACCTTCCATGGAAATTCCGCGATACGGTTTTCGTGCCGCTGCTTGCATACTCATTTCTCCTTTTCGAACTGACTGCTAGCTAAAACTAACGATCAAACCCCAAATCAAAAGGCCCGCGCCAAGCCCAATCACGCTGTATGGCAGCGGGCGCGAGAGAAGGAGTCCGATCCAGCAGCCAATGACGGTGCAACCGGGAATTACCAACGGAAACGCCGCGGCCTTCGGCCCTTGCCGCATCCAGTACCTCATCATTTTGGGATCGAATTCCGTGCGATGCGCCTCAACTGTTTTTTCGTTCATGGCCTTCCTTTCTTTTATGAGCTCCTCGAACTGCTTCGAGGGCCGTGTGTCTTTTCCGTGCGTCCGGCTTGGTGGCCAGCAGTTGTTTCCGCATTTTCGCCCAGCCGCTCCGCAATCCGCCCGCGTCGCGCTTGATGTCTGAGAGCAAATCCCTCGAGAATTTGTACTCCGCGAGCGTCAGGGCCTTGTAATACTCGCTCTCGAGAGAGAACAGACGCGGCAGCTTCATTTCGCGGCACACGCTGGCTTCCTCCTCGAGTTCCCGGATCGTCTTCTCCAGCAGGCCGATGCGAATCTCCAGCAGGTCGATCACTTCCTCCGGAGGGAGGACAGGCAACAGGGAGATGGCGGCTTCAAACATGGGGTACTCCTTGACCGGGGAGCTCACCAGCTCCCGCATCCAATCGATCAATTCGGTTTCGCCCGAGGGAGTAAGTTGGTAGACCGTCTTCTCGGGGCGCTTGCCCTCTTTCAAGACTTCGCGGACGGCGATGAAATGGGCGCGCAGCAATTGCTCGATGACGGTGTAGAGCGAGCCGTAGTTCAGCCGGATGCTTTTCTCCTTGCCGCGCTCGCGCATGGTCGTGGCCATCTCGTAAGGATGCATGGGGCGCTCGTACAACAGGACGAGAATGGCCAGGGCCAGGGAGTTCGCGAACGGGCGTTTTGTATCCGTCATAGATTATATTTTGCCGAATAGTCGTGGACGAGTATATGGCGGCGAGGAGGCGTTGTCAAGCGGCGCTGCGCGGGGAGGCGTCCACCACCCGGGGGGGGGATGCCGCTTGCCTCATTATATCGTAAGGCGATATAGTATGCCCAGCGGCGGGCCGGGCCGCGGGCAACCCCCGCCGCCCGATCCGCTTCCCAATATATCGTATAACGATATATTCCCGGATGGCCCGTTTCCAAAGACGAGGCCCATCGGTCGAAAAGGAGAACGGAGTCATGAACATCACAATCCCCCTACGGTTCCCGTTGGTCGCAGCGGCCCTTTTGGCGCTGGGAACCGCCCCCGTGTTCGCACAGAGCGGCCCGGCCAATGGAAAGCTGAAAATTCATGTGAGTCCAAAACAGGCGTACGTCTTCGTGGATGGGAAAGCGATTCGCGACGGCAGCCAGACGATCGATTTGACCTCCGGCGGCCACGAGGTCGGTGTCGATAACTACGGGTACACTCCCCAAACGAAAACCGTGAATATTACGGCAGGGAAGACCACGAGCCTGGATGTGGCCCTCCAGGCTTCGGGCGACAAAGTCAGCGGACCCTTCGGCGATATCGAACTGAAAGGCCACCCGCGCGCGGCGGTCTTGCTCAACGGCGCGACGCCGGCGTATTTCGTCGGCCATGCCGACGAGTTCGACAACAACTGGCTTTGGCACCAGTGGCTGCTCGTGAAGCCCGGCACCTACCAGTTGACGGCCACGCAAAAGGGAGAAACGATTTGGTCGGGGCCGGTCACGGTGAAAGCCGGTGAACGGGTGATCGTCGATTTAAATCATAACGGCTCGATGAGAACGAGGGACTTCAAAGCCGGCCTCAAGCTGGGGCCCGAGCCGCGGTTTGAAACGGGCGTAGCCAGCGCCATGGTGCCCATCGCCCCCGTCACGGCCCAGCTTTCCGCTCAGGCGAGCCAGGTCAATTGCGGGCAGCCCACCGAGTTGAGCTGGAAATCCTCCGACGCTGCGGATGCGTCGATCTCGAATATCGGAAATGTTTCCCCGAACGGCCAGCAAGGCGTCAGCCCCACGCATCCGACAAGCTATGAGCTAACCGCGAAAGGCCCCGGCGGCACAGCCGAGCAAACCGTGACCGTGAATGTGAACGCGCAGCCCACGGCCACGCTCGCACTGAGCCAGGCGCAGGTTGGCTATCACAAGATCGGCGATAAGGTGGTCGAGCAGGATTCGGCCACACTGAATTGGTCGGCGTCTAACGCGAATCAAGTCACAATCCAGCCGCTCGGCAGCGTGGCCACCAGCGGAAGCAGTAACGTGGAAGCCACGCCGGATCGAAGCGGAACCGGCCCCATCGACCGAGAGGTGACCTATACCCTGAGCGCTTCGAACGCTTGCGGCGGCACAGCCACTCGGACCGCCACGCTGCATGTGGTCGGCTCGATCGATCCCGCGCCCCCGGAGACGCTCGCAAGTCTCTTCTACCCCACGGCCTATCCCGAGCGAAAGCATCCTAAGGTCGGCTTGGTGTCCAGCCAGGAAATGACTCTCGCGAAGGCCGCGGCCACTTTTAAGAACAACGAACAGTACGATCAGAAAAACAAACTGATGGTGGTGGGTCACGCCGACACCCGCGGACCGAAGAAATATAATCAGGCGCTCAGTGAGAGGCGCGCGGAAGCCGCCAAGAATTACCTGGTTTCCCAGGGAATCCCCGCGGAGAAAATTGAAACTCGCGCCGAGGGCAAGGAAAGCCAATTGAGCGAACAACAAGTCATGAACCTGCAATCCCAAGATCGGCAGACGGAACCAAAATGGATGCAGAACAAAAAGAAAGCGACCTGGCTCGCCTATAATCGGCGCGTGGACGTTATCCTCGAGCCGTCCGGTCAGGAATCCACCGAGGCGTATCCGAACGATGCCCCCGACGCCCGCGTCCTGTGGCAACGTCCCGTTCCCAAACTTAAAGCCGTGGAAACGGCGTCGAAGCTTTCTCCCGGCACTGAAAACGCGCAACTGGGTAACTCCAGCAACTAATTCCGCAATCCGGAAAGACTCCGGCAGCCGGCCGCGCCAAACCCTTGGCGGGCCGGCAGCCGGTTGCCGATACATCGAACTGAGTTTTCCCGGCGAATGGCAAGTTTTACTGCCCTTTCCTGCCTCTAGCGCTGAAAATGCCGGCGGATGCCAGACCGGGCAACGCCCTGGGTTTCGCAAGCGAAAAATTGTGGTGCGCCCCGAAGGGGCGCGTGCCTCTCCGCCTTTTCAGGGCAGCCGACGACACACTAGGACGCTCCTCGAGGTGTTGCCCCGGACGGATATCCTCCCCGTCGTCGGCGCGGCAACGTGCCTTGTCTTTGCGAGGAAAGAACCGCGAAGGGATTGGTGAAATAACCTCCATCGAAGTCGAATTTCTCTCGCCGACAACCCGAAGAACGGGATCTCGCAAGCAAGTGAAATTCGCTATCAACGCGTGAACGAAAATATTTTGACAGTTCCAAATCTATGAACTATAGCTAAGCGTAGCATCGCGCCAAGGCAGAGAAGTCCGTCTGGACGAGCGATTGACGACAATAGGGGATTCCATGAAAAATCACAGCCGCTCTGCTATTTGCATCATGATTCCGGCCGGGGTCACGCTCGCCTTGGCCCTTCTCGCGGAGGGAAATGCTAGCCGTTCCCAGGCGGCGCCTCCGCGTACTTCGGCGGCGGCCAGCCCCTCCCAGGTAATGCACACGGACGATTTTCAGCGCTCGGCGAGGTTGGACACCTACCGGGTGATCGCCGACAGCGGTGCGGGGCGCGGCGAAAACATTTACTTTTATAAATGCTGGATGTGCCACAACCAGTACGCCAAGACTGGCCCTTATTTGAAGAAGCTCTTCGAGCATTCGCAATTGATGTCCGGCGATCCCGTGACCGTCGAAAATGTCGCCGCGAAAATTAGGGATGGCGGGCCGGGGATGCCGGCGTTCGGCAGCACGTTGAAGGACACGGACATCGCCGATCTGATCACGTACATCAAGGAAGGAAAGTGCTGCGTCGAAGGGGAAAATCCGGGGCCGAATCCCTGGTATCGCGCCGCCACGCAAAAGTGGACGGTACAGAGCGGATTGTCGGGCGGCGCCACGGGCGTGGTGAAAATTCCCAGCGGAGATTCGCCGGAAGGCGTGGGAGTGCAGCTCATCGCGCCGAATGGCGTGCGCACGACGGTGTATACCGACGCGCAAGGGCGCTACGAATTTCCCAAGATGCAAACCGGGGACTACACCTTGCGGATACCAACTCCGCTTCTGTTTAAGCCTTACGTCGTAAATTCCGTGCATATCGATGGGGCTTCCAAACTCGACGACATCACTTTGGAAAGGGTTTCCACCACGGATGCCCTGCCGGCCACGCCGGAGATCGAACGCCAGTTAAGCGGCGCGGAGTTACTGTGGAACATGCCGGGCACGGCCCAGGAAAAAGCGACGCTTCAGAAAAATTGCTCCGCATGCCATTCCTGGCAGCAAATTTTCCGCAACCGGTACGACGAGCGAAGCTGGGGACTGATCGTCGACCGCATGACGCAATATTCCGGCACCTCTCTGGTAATCCGCATCAAAGGAATAACCAGCACGGGTGCAGGTAACAATACGGTCAGCCGCCAGGATGGCACCTCGCCCGAGGAAGTGGATACGCTCGTGAAGTTTCTGGCGAGAGTCCGCGGTCCGAATGCGCAGGATGCCCCGCTGCGCGTATTCCCCCGCCCGCGCGGAGCGTCCACGAAAGTCGTCGTCACCGAATACGAGTTGCCTCAATCCTTGCTGGCCCTGCATGACGTGCAAGGCGATTCCAAAGGAATGATGTGGTTCAGCAGCCACAAAACCGACGTCGTGGGCAAACTGGATCCCAGCACCGGCATCGTGACCGAGTACACCGTCCCGCTCACGCCAAAAGCGATGCCCGGAACGCACGCCGTCGTCATCGACAAGAATGACACGGTTTGGTTTTCGGAAAACTGGGGACACAACCTGGACCGGCTCGACCCCGTCACGGGAAAAATCACGCAAGTTCACGTCGAAGACCCCACGCCCCTGAACGCGCCGGCCTTCGGAAATTTCGCCATGACTCGCGACGGCTTCGTCTGGGACAGCCGCGACAATCACTTGCAAAAGATCGATCCCGAAACCGGCAAGATCGTGCAGCGCTATCCCCTGCAAGTGAGCTTCAGCTATGACAGCCTGATCTCCGCGGACGGCGACTACTGGGGCGGTGGCGGGCTGCCGGCCTGGGGAAATACCGTCGAGCGCATGGATCTTCGCACCGGAGAATGGATCCAGCAGAACACCGGCGAGCACATGGCCACGGCCAAGCGTGGCGGCTTCGATCCGTACGGCAATCCCTGGTTCGGCGGAGGCGACGGCGCCTTAATCGAACTGAATGCCAAGACCGGCCTCATCGAAGAGCACGTGCCCCCGACGCCGCCAAGCCCGCTCACGGATTTCTACGAAGCGCAGCCGGACAAAAACGGAGAAGTCTGGGCCGGCGTGCTGCACGGGCGCGAGATGGTCCGCCTGAATCCGAAGACGGAAACCTGGACGGTGTACGAGATGCCCGAGCCCTTCACCTACGACCGCCGGACGTATATCGACAGCACGACCCACCCAGTAACGGTATGGTATGTTGACTATAACGGTTATCTGGTCCGGGTGCAGCCCCGCGAATAAGCCGAAACAAAGATCGAGTGGCGCGGGCTTCAGCCTGCGGGGGTTGCTCCCTGCTGGATCTAAAACCCACAGGCTGAAGCCTGTGCCACCTACACCATGACTTCGGGGATTTCCAGCCTCTGTTTGCGGAAGGCGGACTCGAATGCTTTGACGACGGAGGGATCGAAGGTCGTGCCCGCGCCTTTCACGATCGCGTCACGACCTTCGATGGGCGTCACTCCTTTGCGGTAGGGACGATCGCTGATCATGGCGTCGTAGGCATCGGCAAGGGTGATGATCCGGGCCTCCAGGGGAATTTCCTCGCCCTTCGAGGGATGGTAGCCCGAGCCGTCAAACCGGTCATGGTGCGCGAGGATGATGGGCAATACGCGACGAAGAGAGCCGCCGACAGGGTTGAGGATTCGAAGGCCCTTTTCGACGTGGGACTTCATTTCTTCCGTTTCGTTCTCATCGAGCCGCGCGGCTTTGTACAAGATGTCCCGGCTGATTTCCAGTTTGCCGATGTCGTGCAACAGCGCGGCCGCTCGCACATCCTCGATTTGCTGTTCCGGCAGGCGCATCTCGGCGGCAATGTTCGTGGCGTAAACCGACACTCTGTAAGAATGATTTTGCGTGAACTTGTCATTCCCGATGAACTGATTCAGGATTTGCAGCACGCCGTAGTAGGTCTCCCGCAATTCGTTCAGCCTTCGCTCGCCCAGCTCGTAGAGGCTCCCGGTGGCATAGGCTGAAATCAACAGGAAGCCGGCCCACACACATAAGTCAGACCAGGCCATCAGCCCCTGGGTCCTCCACTCCAGGCTACCCCCCAGGGCCTTCGGGTTCATCAGGTTCATCCAGACCACGAAAAGGATCGAGGCCGCGGCTGCTTCCACGGCGCGGCGGCGTCCAAAATAGTAGGCAGCCAGCAAGGTCGGGAGATTGTAGAAAGTGAGGACCAGGCGCTGGCCGGCAACAAAGAAATTCACGACTCCGGCAGCGGCGATGATCGAGAGAATTAGGAGAAGCTCTTTATTGACGTCGCCGAGCCGGGAAATCAATTTGCGATTCACAAGGATACTCCTGCGGGAGAAGGGCGGAGCGTCAACGCGGGGATGCCCTCGGCGATAATGACGAAAATTAGTGTCGGGGGTCAGTAGTACTAAAGTTTAGTGTGCTTGATGGGTTATCGGCAGTCTCATTCGCCCGCCTTGATTCGGCCGGTCGTGCCATGGCGGAAATGCCGGCGAGCTACCTCGGCAAGCCCCCAACGTGACCGGACCCACTCTTCCACGAGCCCGCCAGCCCTAATATGGGCAATCGTCGTAGAGCGTCTTGCAATACCGGTACGAGGACCATTCGTTCACCTTTCCCGACCGAATCCGCCCCAGGCTCCACTGCGTGCTTGACGCGACATTGAAAGCCGCCGCGTCCGAGACCTCAGGATGATAAATTTTGGAAATTTGCCACAGCCCCCGGCTCGCTTCCCCGTCGCCCTTCGCGCGCGGATTGAATTGCGATTCGTGCTTGACGATCCAGAGCGCCAACTGCGGATTCACCCCATATTCCACGGCTTGTGTCCGAACGTAGGCCTTCACTTCCTGGGTGGTTGGTCTGGCGCTGCGCGATGGGAGAGAACTGGCCGGAGAACGGGACAGGCTCGCGAGAGAGGCGCGCCGGCTCCTATGAACGATCATCTTCACCAGCCGGGAATCCTCGGGCTTGCTCTGGGCCTTGGAAACTTCGCCGCGCGGTTCCGTGAAGTTGGCGGCAAACGCAATTAGAGGCAGCGAGTAGAAAGTGAGCCAAAGAAGCTTCTTGATCGCGGCGCTTCGCATGGGAGGAGAGTATAGCAAAAGGCGAAACTAAAGCGAATACAAAATCCGCCTTGTGTCCTTTCGGTAACGGGGGTGGTTCCCCTGGTGGAGAGCTCAAGGGTCCGGCTCCCTGATTCGCGGCACGTTCCTGCCGCCATGGATTCCCGGCTTCGGAATTTTCGTGCCAAGTTGCGTTTGGTTCGTGTAGCGCCCGTCCGCCGCGGGGGACAGGCACCTGCCTGATTCCAAAGTGCCCGCCTGAAGGCGGGCGCCACAAAACCCGGCCAATTTTCATGGCTCATGACGCACGCAAATTCCCATTTAATGCGCGGGGTTCGTTGATGATTGCGGGCTGGCCTGCGTTTTGGAAATGAGCTGGCCAGGCGTAGGCATTTCCATTACGTTCCACCCGCCTCCCAGCGCCTTGATCAACTGGACGCTGGTGGTCATTTCTGTGATGCGCAGATTCACGGCCGTTTGCTGGTTGCTCAGGAGCGTGGTTTGGGCGGTGATGACGTTCAGATACGGGTCGATCCCGAGGCGGTAGCGGTCCGTGGCCAGCGTGAGGTTCCGATCCGCCGATTTGACCGCCGTGTCTTGCTGGCCGATCTCGACGGACAGGATGCGCAATTCGGCGATGTTGTCCTCGACTTGCTGAAAGGCCGTCAAAACGGTATTGCGATAGTTGGCCACGGTTTCGTCGTAAGCCGCCTGGTACTGCTGGACCGTCGCCCGGCGCAACCCTGCATCGTAGATGAATTGGGACAAAGAGGGTCCGACGGACCAAACACGGCTGGGCCAGGTAAAGAGGCTGGAAATCGACGTGCTACCGAGTCCCCCCGAAGCGCTGAGGGTAACATTCGGGTAGAAGGCGGATACCGCAACGCCAATTTGCGCATTGGCCTGCTCCACGCTCCGCTCCGCGGCAGCAATATCCGGCCGGCGCTCGAGAAGTTGAGAGGGGACGCCCAGCGGAATATCGGGTGGGGGCGAATTCAATGGCTGCATGGGGATGGAAAAAGTCGATGCGGGTTGCCCGACCAGAACCGCAATGGCGTGTTCGTACTGCGTTCGCAGGATGCCGAGGTTGGTATCCAGGGCCTGCGTGGATTCTAGCTGCGTCTCCGCTTGCGCGACGTTCTCATCCGAGCCGATCCCCGTGGCCAGCAGGACCCGGTTCAGCCGCAGGGATTCCACGTAGGCGTCGACGGTTGCATCGAGAAGTTTTATGAGAGCGTCCTGACCCAGAAGCTGATAATAATCCAAGGCGAGTTCCGCCTGCATGCTCAGCTTGGTGTTTTGAAGATCGGCGGCACTGGCCTGCGCTCCGGCCACGTTCCCGCGCACGGTGTTGCGCACGCGCCCCCACAGATCGGGCTCCCAGGAAGCATCCACCGGCAGGGAATATGTCGTAAAGGAGGAATTGGATGACGAGAGTTCCTGGTGAGGGACAATGGTCCGCTGGTTCGTGATGGATGGCGCTGCGGTGACCGTGGGGAAATATTGGGCGCGCGCCTCTTTTACCATGGCTCGCGCTTCCAGAAAACTAGCGAGGGCCGCGGCGATGCTTTGGTTGGAAACGTTGACCTGTTCCTCCAGCGAATTCAGTTGCGGATCGTTATAGACCTCCCACCATTTTTCGCGGACGGCGGCGTCCTGGGGCGTGGCAACCTTCCAATCCTTATTTTCCTTGTAGGCGGCGGGAGTTTGCACGGTGGGCGTCTTATATTTCGGGCCGACGACGCATCCGGTGAGAAATACCAAAGGAACCAGCGCGACCGGGAAAAAAGAGAGCCATTTGTTCGAGGATTTCATGACTTTGAATTCGAGTAGTCTTGTAATTGGTCTCATAGGCGATCGGATTGAATTGTCACCCCAAGGATGGTTGGGGAGTTGCACCTGCGGACGGCCGGCGCACCCCTTCTCTCCTCAACCGCAGCCGGTCGAGATACAGGTAAACGATGGGCGTGGTGTACAGCGTCAGCATTTGGCTGAAGATAAGCCCGCCCACAATAGCGATCCCGAGCGGACGGCGCAATTCCGACCCCGTCCCTGTGCCCAGGGCCAGCGGCAAAGCGCCGAGCAAGGCCGCCATGGTGGTCATCAAAATCGGCCGAAAACGCAGCAAACAGGCCTGGAAAATGGCGTTTTCCGGACTCATTCCCTCATTGCGCTCCGCAGCCAGCGCAAAATCGATCATCAGAATGGCATTTTTCTTTACGATACCAATAAGTAATATAACGCCGATGAGCGCGATCACATTCAGGTCCGTATGAAACAGCATCAGCGCCAGCACCGCGCCCACGCCCGCCGAGGGCAGCGTCGAAAGAATCGTGATGGGATGGATGTAACTTTCGTACAGGATGCCGAGCACGATGTAAACGGCCATGAGAGCCGTGATGATCAGAAAAGGCTCCGTCGCCAGCGACGATTGAAAGGCCTGCAAGGTTCCTGAAAACATTCCGTGGATGGTTGCGGGCATCCCCATTCTCAGCTCCATCGCATTGATGGCCTGGGCGGCGTCACTCAGCGCGACCCCGGGTGCCAGGTTGAAGGAGACCGTCACGGATGGGAACTGGCCCTGGTGGTTGACGGCAAGAGGAGCGGTGGTTGGTTGAAAGCTGGTAATCGCGTTGAGTGGAACTTCTCCGCCCGTGGCCGGATGGACATATACGTTTTTGAGTCCCTCCGGGCTTTGCCAAAATTGCGGCGCCACTTCCATCACCACGTAATACTGGTTTAGCGGCGTAAACATCGTGGAGACGGGGGCTTGTCCGAAGGCCTGGTACAGCGTGTTATCGATGGCCTGCGGCGTGATTCCCAGCCGGGAGGCGGTCGCGCGGTCATAGACGAGAGAAGCCTGCAGCCCTTGATTCTGCTGGTCGCTATTCAGGTCGGTGAGGCCTTTCAGTTTCCTCATCTGCTGGAGCAGGATTGGCCCCCACTTCACCAGATCCTGAATGTTGTCGCTTTGAATTGTGTATTGGAACTGCGCGTTGCTCTGCCTGCCTCCGATGCGCAAATCCTGCCCCGCCTGCATGAAGACGGACGCTCCGGGCGTGGAAGTCAGTTTGGGCCGCAATCGATTGATGACCTGACTGGCGTTGGCGTTTCGTTGATTGAGCGGTTTTAACCCGAGATAGACGAATCCTCCGTTCACCGCTCCGTTCCCGCCGGTATAGGCCATCACATTCTCGACCGCGGGATCCGACTTGATGCGATCGACGAAAAACTTGGACAGGGATTGCATCGATTGGAAGGAAATATCCTGCGCCCCTTGAATTCCTCCGTAAATGGTTCCGTTATCCTGCTGCGGGAAGAAGCCTTTCGGGATGACGACGAACAAATAGATGTTGACGGCAATGGTGATCAGCAGCACGGCCAGTGTGAACGCCTGATGCCGAAGGACCCATCCCAGCGATCTTTCATAGGTTCGCAGCATCCAGGTGAAAAATATATCGCTCGCCCGGTAGATCCGGCCGTGTTCTTCCGGCCGCTCATGCTTCAGAAGCAGGGCGCACATCATGGGAGTGGTGGTAAGGGAAATCACCAGGGAAACCAGGATGGCCACGGACAACGTCACCGCAAACTCGCGAAACAATCGGCCCACGATTCCGCCCATCAGCAAGATGGGAATGAATACCGCCACCAGGGACAAGCTGATGGAAAGCACGGTAAATCCGATTTCTTTCGCGCCGATCAAGGCTGCTTCCATCGGGGCGATGCCTTTCTCGAGGTGGCGGGCCACATTTTCGATCACCACGATCGCGTCATCCACCACGAACCCCGTGGAAATCGTGAGCGCCATCAAGGAAAGATTGTCCAGGCTGTAGCCGCACAAATACATGATGCCGAACGTTCCGATTAGCGAAACTGGGACGACGACCGCGGGAATGACTGTTGAACGCCAATTCCGAAGAAAGAAGAACACCACCAGAATGACCAGCATAATCGAGATGATCAGGGTTCGCTCGACATCGCTGACCGAGGCCCGGATCGTCGTGGTTCGATCGACCACAAACGTGTATTCGATGGCTGAAGGCAGCGAACTCTTCAGCGACGGCATGGCCTGCCGGATGCGGTCCACCGTTTCGATGATGTTGGCGCCGGGTTGCCGGTTAATAATGACCGAGACGCTGCGCTTGCCGTTGACGAATCCCGCGGCGCGTATGTTCTGGATCGAATCCTGAACGTCGGCGATATCGGATAGCTTGACAGCCGCGCCGTTGTGGTATCCCACGACCAGGGGCTTGTAATCAGCCGCTTTCAGCAATTGGTCGTTGGTAACAATGTCGGCCGTCGTGTTGTTGTCCCAAATCTGTCCTTTCGCCAGATTCGCATTCTGGCGGCTCAGCATGGCGCTTACGTCCTGGAGGCCGAGTCCGTAGCTATTGAGCTGCGTTGGATTCAGCTCGACGCGCACCGAAGGCAAGGAACTTCCGCCTACGGTTACCTGGCCCACGCCCTGAATCTGCGAGAGCCTTTGCTGCATAATCGACGATGCGGCGTCGTAGAGCTGCCCTTGCGTATAAATATCGGACGTCAGCGCGATGATCATGATCGCCCCGTCCGCGGGATTCACCTTCTTATAGGTCGGATTGCTGGGCAGATTGGTGGGCAGAAAACTGCGCGCCGCATTGATGCAAGCTTGTACGTCCCTTGCTGCGCCGTCGATATTCCGGTCCAGATCGAATTGCAGCGTGATTTGGGTCGATCCCAAATAGCTCGAGGAGGTCATTTCCGTGACGCCGGCAATGCGCCCGAATTGCCGCTCCAGCGGCGTAGCCACCGACGAAGCCATAATCTCGGGGCTTGCTCCTGGCAACTGGGCCTGAACTGAGATCGTTGGGAAATCGATCTGGGGAAGGGGCGACACGGGCAGATATTTAAATGCCACGCTGCCGGCGAGCGCGATGGCCACCGTCAAGAGAGTGGTTGCCACAGGCCGATGGATGAAAGGAGAAGATATGCTCATAAGGATTAGTCCGCCGGCACAGGTTCCGCTGTCGTTCCGGAAGCGTGCTTCCCTGAAAACCTATGCGCGAGGCGATCGAAGAAAATATAAATGACCGGCGTGGTATACAAAGTGAGCACCTGGCTCACGATCAGGCCGCCGACCATGGAGATGCCGAGAGGCCGGCGCAATTCGGACCCGATTCCCGTACCGAGGGCCAAAGGCAGGCCGCCGAGAAGCGCGGCCATGGTAGTCATCATGATCGGCCGGAAGCGCAGCAGGCAAGCCTCGTAGATGGCTTCCTCCGGGGCTTTGCCGTTTACCCGCTCGGCTTCGAGCGCGAAATCGATCATCATGATGCCGTTTTTCTTCACGATGCCGATCAGCAAGATGATTCCAATCAAAGCGACGACGCTTAACTCCGATCCGCAGACCAGCAACGCCAAGATGGCGCCCACGCCGGCCGACGGTAGCGTCGACAAAATCGTAATGGGATGAATGTAGCTCTCATACAGCACGCCCAGCACAATATAAACCGTGACCAGCGCCGCCAAAATTAGGATCGGTTCGTTCGAGAGCGAGGCCTGGAACGACGCCGCAGTGCCTTGGAACGCGGCTTGGACGCTCAAGGGCATGCCGATATCCTGTTGCACTTTGTTGATGGCGTTTGTGGCGTCGCCCAAGGAGGCGTTCGGCGCCAGGTTAAAGGAAATGGTGACCACGGGGAATTGCCCCTGATGGTTCACGGCCAGGGGCGCGCTGGCCGATTCAAAATGCGTAAACGTGCTCAAGGGGACCGCCGCACCATTTGCCGAGGTAACCGCCAGGGGAGCGGACGAACCTGTGCCCGTGCTCCCGGTGGAGGCGGCGTTGGGTGACGCAGCCCCTGTCGAGCTCCCACTTGCAGTGGTCGAGGTAATGAGCGGGCTCCCGGAACCCGTGCTGGCGACGTTCGCGAGCGCGGAGCGTACATAAATGTCGCTCAATTTGGCCGGATTGTTCTGAAAGTCAGGCATGGTTTCCAGAACCACGTGATATTGATTGAGTTGGGTGTATAACGTGGAGACTTGCCGCTGGCCGAAGGCGTCATACAGCGTCTCGTCGATGGCCTGCGGCGTGATCCCCATGCGCGAAGCGGTGACGCGGTCGATGACCAGCGTGGCCGATAGGCCTTGCGTCTGCTGATCCGTGGCCACGTCGCGCAGCTCCGGCAGCGCCTTCAGCCTGTCGACAAACCTCGCCGTCCACAGATTCAATTCATTCGCGTCCGGATCTTCCAGCGTGTACTGATATTGCGTGCGGCTCACGCGGTCTTCCACCGTCAAGTCCTGCACCGGCTGCATGTACAACGTGATCCCATCGACTTTTTCGAGTTCCGGCTGCAGCCGCCGAATCACGTCCGAGGCGCTGATTTTCCGCTCCTCGAGAGGCTTGAGGTCGATCAGGATGCGTCCGCTATTTAAAGTGGTATTGGTTCCGTCCACGCCGATGAAGGAAGAAAGATTTTCGACCGCGGGGTCTTTCAAAATTACTTTGGCAAGCAGTTGCTGCCGCTCGGCCATGGCCGGGAAGGAAATCGATTGCGGCGCCTGCGAAATCCCCTGGATGATCCCGGTATCCTGCACCGGGAAAAATCCCTTGGGCACGATGATGTAGAGGAAAATCGTGAGGACCAGCGTCCCGACCGCCACGACCAGCGTCGCGGTCTGATGTTTCAGAACCCACTGCAGGGTGCGCCCGTAGAAGGCGATAATGTTCTCGAACGCGCGTTCCGAGGCGTGGTAGAGCCGGCTTTGCTCGGAGTCCGGTTTGTGGCGCAATAGCCGCGAGCACATCATGGGCGTCAGCGTCAGGGAAACGACGGCGGAGACCAGAATCGTCACGCTCAGGGTGATGGCGAATTCGCGGAACAGCCGCCCAACGATATCTCCCATGAACAGCAGCGGAATCAGCACGGCGATCAGCGAAATGGTCAGCGAGACAATCGTGAAGCCGATCTGTTCGGATCCCTTGAGGGCCGCTTCGAGGGGGTTTTCGCCCTCCTCGATGTAGCGGTGAATGTTTTCGATCATCACGATGGCGTCGTCGACCACAAAACCCGTCGAGATCGTCAACGCCATGAGTGTCAAGTTATTTAAGCTGTAGCCGGCGATGTACATCACGCCGAAGGTGCCTACAAGGGACAGCGGCACAGCCACGCTGGGAATGATCGTGGCGGAAACGTTCCGCAAGAAAACGAAAATCACCATGACCACGAGCGCCACCGTCAGCATCAACTCGAATTCCACGTCCTTGACCGAGGCGCGGATGGTTGTCGTGCGGTCGGTCAAAATCGAGACCTGCACGCTGGCCGGAAGGTTCCCTCGAAGCACGGGCAACAGTTTCTGGACCCGGTCCACCACCTGGATGATGTTGGCGCCCGGCTGCCGCTGAATGTTGACGATCACCGCAGGCGTCTCGTTCATCCAGGCAGCCTGCCGCACGTTTTCGACGTCATCGCTGACCATCGCCACATCGGACAAAAGTACCGGCGCGCCGCCGTGATAGGCGACCACCACCTTTGCGAAGTCCTTGCTGGTCAAGAGCTGATCGTTCGCATCAATCTGATAATCCTGCGAGGGCCCGTCGAAATTGCCCTTGGCCAGGTTCAAGCTCGCTTGCTGCAGCGCCGTCCGCACGTCTTCCAGATTGATTCCATAGGACGAAAGAGCGGTGGGATTGACGCGCACGCGAACCGCCGGCTTCTGCCCGCCGCTGATGCTGACCAGTCCGACGCCAGGGAGCTGCGAAATTTTTTGCGCAAACCGTGTGTCCGCCAGATCCTCGACTTGCGATAGGGGAATGGATTTTGAAGTCAGCGCCAGCGTCAGGATGGGCGCGTCGGCCGGATTGGTCTTGCTGTAGATCGGCGGAACGGGCAGGTCCGCGGGCAAATACGTCTGCGCCGCGTTGATGGATTCCTGCACCTCTTGTTCGGCTACGTCAATATTCAGGTTAAGCGAGAATTGCAAAACGATGACCGAACTGCCATCCGAGCTGGTCGAAGTCATCTGATTCAGCCCGGGAACTTGCCCAAATTGCCGCTCCAGCGGCGCAGTCACGGCCGAAGCCACGACCTGGGGACTGGCCCCCGGGTAGAACGTGACCACCTGAATCGTCGGGTAATCCACCTCCGGCAGCGCCGAGACAGGAAGCTGCAAATACGCCACGAATCCGGCGAGCAGGATCGCGGCCATCAGAAGCGAGGTCGCGACCGGGCGGAGGATGAATGGACGGGAAGGATTCATGGAGACTGTCTTTCATTCGGGCCGTTCGGCCGGTTTTGCACGGCCACTTTTACGTTATCCTGCAGCTTCTCGAACCCCTTGACGGCGACGTTCTCCCCCGGCTGGATTCCCTGCACCGCTGCCGTGTCGCCGTCGGTGGTGCCAACCGTGACAGTGCGGATTGAAGCGGTCTGCTCGGGTTTGATCACGTAGACAAACGATCCCTGCGCATTGCGCTGGATGGCCGCTGTGGGAATGAGAATGGCGTTGTGCGTGGTGTCCACCAAAAGCCGGGCATTGACGAATTGATTGGCGAAAAGCGAGTTGTCCTTATTTGGAAAAATGGCCTTGAGCTTGAGAGTCCCCGTGGTGGGATCGATTTGGTTGTCCAGAGTCAGCAGGGATCCTGACGCGAGCATTTTTTGCTGGTCGCGGTCGAATGCGTCGACGAGCATTGGGCGTCCCTTGCGCAACTGCTCCTGGATTTGCGGCAGATAGTCCTCGGCCACGGAAAAGATCACCGTGATCGGTTGCAACTGGGTCACCACGACCAGGGCCGTGGTGCTGTTGGCCTGGACGATGTTGCCCGGGTCCACCAGGCGAAGTCCAACCCGGCCTTCAATCGGGGAAGTAATATGGCAGTACACTAGATTGACTTTCGCGTTCTCCACCATGCCTTGGTCATTCTTGACGGTTCCTTCGTACTGAAAAACCGTTTGCTCCTGGTCGTCCACTTGCTGCTTGGCGATGGCGTTCTGTTGATAGGCGGATTGGTACCGGCTCAGGTCGATCTTGGCTTCATTCAGCAGGGCTTGATCGTGAGCCAATTGCCCTTCCACCTGCGTCAGTTGGGCCTCGTAGGGTCTGGAATCGATATCCAGCAAGGGATCGCCCTTATGCACCAGCTGGCCTTCCTTGTAGAAGACGTTGACGATCTCCCCCTGCACGCGGCTGGTGATCGTGTCTGTGTATACAGGGGTAACTGTACCTAGGGCATTAATATAGACGCCGATGTCCCCCTTGCGCACCGCCGCCGTCGAGACGGGCACCGCCCGCGGCGCCGGATCGGCTTGAATGCTTGAAGTTCGCTGCTTCGATTGGCGCAGAAAGTAATAAGCCCCCGCGCCAAGTATGATGACGACGATCACGGCCCAGATCCACCTGGGACCCTTTTTTTCCGAGTGTGAATAAGAGGGCGGATGAACCGGGCCTTCCGCATTCCTCTGGTTCGAGGTCTGTTCAGCCATTTTCATTCCGCCTGTGATCCCGCTGAATTGTCAGTCTACGATGCCGATGCTCCAAGGTCCGTCCCCCCTAAAAGATGGCCTCTCCGAACTCCCGGTAATATGGGACGTGCCACATCCGCCTGCTGTTACACTAGAATTGTTAAAGTAGTGTAAAGCTGGAACCCCGCAGCTCCTGAAAACCCGCTGGGCCATGCCGACGTAAAAAAGCGCGGAGAGCCGTCTTCATAAGAGTCCCAAACAGAAGCTAATAATTTACCACGAAAAAATTGTAATTGGTCAAGTCACAGCGCACCGCCCGTAATTTATTGATAATAAAATATTAATGGAGATAGGCCGTGCGGTTGCCCTTCGGCTTCCTGGAGTTCGCCCAATTTGACTTGGGAGAAATGCTGTGCAAATGGACCTTGAAAAACTCAGCGGGCCTGCCCGGCATGGCGAGATTCTGGGTCATCTTTGGGCGAAATAACCCGCGGCTTTGTTCTTTAGAATTTCCGGTGCAATTTCCTGCGCTGAGCCTGGGGGCAGATCGCCCAATTCAAAGGGACCGTAGGCCGTACGAATCAGGCGGCTGACTTGTAAGCCGAGGTGCGCCATGACCTTGCGAATTTCGCGATTCTTGCCCTCCTTCAGTGTGATCGAAACCCACACGTTGGCGCCGGTCTGCGCGCGTTCCATTTTCGCTTCGATGGGCCCGTAATTCATGCCTTCGACCGCGATGCCTTGCGCGAGCCGGGCCAGATGGGCGGCCTTTACGGCGCCATTCACGCGCACACGGTAGCGGCGCTTCCAGGCGTTCGCCGGCAATTCGAGATAGCGCGCCAAGCCGCCGTCGTTGGTGAGCAGCAGCAAGCCTTCGCTGTTCAGGTCAAGCCGGCCGACGCTGACCACGCGCGGTATCCCCGGCGGCAAATTGGCAAAGACGGTGGCACGGTGTTTCTCGTCGCGCGCGGTGGTCACGAGGCCCACAGGCTTGTGATACAGAAACAGGCGCGTCGCCTCTGAGGCGGGCAATGGTTTGCCGTCCACCAGAATCCTGTCTTCCGGCACAACAGTGAAGGCTGGCGAGTCCAGCGTCTCTCCGTTGACGCTCACGCGCCCGCCAACAATCCACCGCTCGGCATCGCGGCGCGAGCACACCCCGGCGCGGGCAATGACCTTTGCGATTCGCTCGGCTTCTTCGCTCCTGTTCAAAGGGTTCCAACAGACGGTTAGGGATTCACGACAGCCTGATGCCGATTGCACATGATGTCAGTTCTTTGCATCAGCCCCGCGAATCCATCGATTCTCTCGTGTCCGTGCGAATGACAATTGGTGGAGGCGGGGGGAGTTGAACCCCCGTCCGAAAAGCGCTACGGCTCGAAGCCTACATGCTTAGCTCAATTCCGTTTGTTTCGCCAGCCTCGCTCAGAATGAGCAAGAAACGCGACCGGCTAGTCCGATTGGTTCTCGTCGCCTTGCCCCGGACCGAGGCTTGACGACCAGCCTACAGTGTGACGTTTCTTGCCGGGCCCGTAGGCGAAGCCCGGGGAAACGTAGCTACGCTAGTTTAAGCTAGGCAGCCAAAGCCAACGGTGAGTTGGCAGTTCTAGTTTTCCACCCGATTGCGGGCAGGTGGCGCCCGGCATGCCTTCGAGTCGCGACAGCTTCCGTCGAAACCGTGTCGCCCCCTGCGG
>Ga0302326_10000728_pt1 | contig 86942 bp, 66 predicted proteins | sample Palsa_T0_3_FD_202264 | JGI IMG/M metagenome (GOLD analysis project Ga0302326, IMG submission 202264) | Peat permafrost microbial communities from Stordalen Mire near Abisko, Sweden - Palsa_T0_3 | ecosystem: Environmental > Terrestrial > Soil > Palsa > Peat permafrost | place: Sweden: Abisko...
GTACGGCCTTTAGGCCGTACATAACCTATCTAGAATCATTACGGCTTTAGCCGCTGAGGGCTAGGATTCTGCGAGAAACCGACTTTTTCCGCAGCCTCTGAAGTCCGGGGCTGGCACGAACTGGCGCGGCTCAAGCTGGAGCATGCTACAGAATATGGCGCTTTCAGCGAGGTCTTATGGGCTGATAAAAAGAAGGCCCTCAGGGGCTAAGAGAGTCTGCGTGAGAGCTTGGTCCTGGAAGGGCACGCCCTGAGCCGGGATGTGTCGTCCCTCCGGGACTCGCCTGATAAACCTTAGCCTACCCGGCACTGACGTGCCGGGCTACAGGCTGTTCCGTCCCCGTTCGACAAGCTCAGGGCAGGCTCCGCGGGACTGCATGGTTGCGGCCCGTAAATGACACTGCCAAAGACGGCTCTAAGAGTCTGCATGAGACCCGTAAGTAAAAAGAGTATCCGCAACAGTTACTGTGGCGGTGGCGTGGCGGCCGGAGGCGGTGTTGCTTGTTCCGGGGGCAGGTTTTGCTCCTCTTGCGGAGTGAGCTTGGGCTGCGGCGGCATCACCGGTAGCGGGGGCATTTGCTCGGTCTGCTGCAGTTGCTGTTGCTGACCAGGCACATTCGCTTCCGGTGCAGCCTTCGCCGGCTCAAGCCCGGGGATTACAGGATCCTTGGTAACCGTGCCCTTCACCGCATCGGAAAGCTGGATTCCGTATTGATCCAGGGTCTCTGCCAGGAGCTGTTCAATCGAGGCGCGGTCTTTGGCATACGTAGCCTCGGTGGAAATCACATTGTTCTCCGCAGTGGCGAGATTTCGCTGCTGCTGCAATACATTGGCGGTGGTCGATGCGCCCAACCTTAGTTTTTTGACTTCTGCCTGGTAGGACTGAAAGTTGTACTCGCGGGCGGCCTGCGCAGCCTGCACGGCGGCGCGGTCATTGGTGAGCGCATACTGCCCATTGATGACCTGGATGCGCACCTGAATATAGAGCTGCTGCAGGCGCATTTCCGCCTGGCGATATTCCAGCAGGGCGCGGGCCTGCAGCGACTGCGCGGTTCGATTGCGCAGGGGAATATTCACGTTGACCCCAGCTCCCTTATCAGGCCCGGAGCTGTTGAAGAGGTTAGTGAAGACCGTGCCGTAGCCTACGGTAGGAACATTGCAGGCGTCAGGGCCAAAGAACGTCGACGAACAAAAAGGACTCTTGGAACCGCCCAGGCCAGCCGCACCATAAAATCCGTAGACGTCGACGGTGGGCAACAGATTGTTTTTCGTAGCCCGCAGGGTGATTTCGTTGTTGCGCAGGGTCAGAATGTTCTGCTCAATTTCAGGCCGGTTGACATATGCCCTTTGCACCAGTTCTTCGACCGGCGTGCGCTCTTCCGGCATCTCCAGCAGCGAGACCCGATCAGTCGGAATAACCGGCGCGCTCGACAGAATCGGATCGCTCAAATTACGGCTGATGGCCTGCTTCATGATCAGTTGCTGATACTCAAGCGCGGTTTGCGAGGTGATCAGCGCCTGGGTATCGGTAGATACCTGGTTGTCGGAATTCAGTACGTCCAGCGGAGCCAGAGTGCCGATCTGCAACTGTTTGCGATTGTCCGAAGCCAGGCGGCTGGACTGCTCCAGAGCGCGCTGCTTGGCCTGCACATCTTCGTAATCACTCACCAGAACCCAGTAAATATTCTCAATCTGGTTAATGGTGAAAAGGATCTGCTGGCGGAACGCAGAGTCGGTGATCCGCCGGGTGTTCTTAGCTTCGAGAATAAAGCGGCCGTTAATGCCCGGACCAAAACCATTCAATAGATGTTGGGTCACGGTCGCCCGAAAGTTCGAATTTAACTCCGGGCTATAGAAGTTGAATGCGCTGTTATTCGTGATCCGGGTATTGTCGAAGGCGACCTGAACCTGGGTACCGGTGATGAACCCCTGGTTGTAATTGAAATTGTAAGTATCGGTGTTCTGATTCAAGCTGCCGCCGCCACTACCGAAGGGTGTCGCCTGCGGCGAGGTGGTGCGCTCGAGCTGTATGGTTCCGGTGAGGACCGGGTCCATATTCTCCGGCAACGGACCCTGGCCGTTGGTGGTTTGCACCAGGCCTCCGGAACCGGAACCGGCACCCCCGGATGCGACCGATGTGCCGCCCGGACCGCCGCCGGAGATCAGCGATCCTGAGCTGGTTTGTGAGCCGCTTTGCGTACCTTGCACCAGGCCGCTGTTGACCCCTAAAAGGATCGCGCCGGCCCGGGCGCGCAGCAGTTCCGTATCCGCAATGTCGAGGTTATAGCGCTGGATAGCGATATCGTAGTTGTTCTCCAGGCCGAGAACGATGGCATCGGCCAAGCTGAGATACATCTTGCCATTGTGCACCAGCCCTTCCAGCCGCTGGGAGTTGGTGGTCATCGGAGCATCGATAGAGATCGGCTCCCAGGTCTTGAGGAAATCGGGAAAAACCTTGTGCGGCTTGGCGAAGTCCTGGTCGCTGGGCCGCATGAAAAGGGGCTGGGTGTAATTGGGCTGAGGCGCCGGAGGCAAGCCCTGGGCCGGCGCTGCCATAGGCCCGGCCTGCTGCGCTTGTTGGGCCGCGGCCGGCGAGGGCACGTAAGCGGTCAGCACCGAGAGGATGGCCACGATCGCTTGCAGCTTACGCAGCAGCTGCCCGGGAAGGCGATAGGAAATACAGCGGGATTCTGAATTTTTCATCGTCAGGTCAAAATCTCGGGGTTCGGGCCACGGCCCTCGCCGTTCTGTCTCGATAATTAGGAGCTAGCATGGCAGATGCGGCATGGTCGCCCGATGACTCTAGATTTCCTTGGCGCGGCATGACAGGCATTACGCTGAACACCAGCTATTCGTTCCCTGGATTTGGCGAGTATATCGCAGTGCCGGTTGCAAGTAATGCGGGCAGCGGGTCGCAGCGTGATTCCTGACACCGCAAGAAGCGCCAAGCAAGAGCAATCCACAGGAGGGGACAGGGACCATGCAGACGGAACTTTTCATGTGGAAACTGGTGCTGGCCTATGACGGTAGCGAGTTCCACGGCTGGCAGGTACAACCCGATCGGCCCACAGTGCAGGGCGAATTGCGCGATGCCCTGGCCCGGATTACCGGCGAAGACGTGCTGCCCCAGGGCTCTGGGCGTACCGATGCAGGAGTCCATGCGCTGGGCCAGGTGGCATCCTTTACCCTGGCGGCTCCCATTCCCGAAACCAATCTTGCCCGAGCGCTGAATCGAACTTTGCCGGCATCTATCCGCGTGCTCAGCGCCGGCAGAGTCCCGAACGATTTTCATGCGCGGCACAGCGCGCAGGCGAAAACCTACGAATACAGAATTTTCCGGGGAGAGATTTGCCCGCCCTGGCGCGCGCGTTATGTCTATGCTTTGAATGTTCCGCTGGATGTGGAGGCGATGCAGCGCGCGGCCGCCAGGGTTTTGGGGGTGCACGACTTCACTTCCTTTGCCGCCAGCGACTCTGATTCGCCCGGCCATGTGCGCTGCCTGCATGCTTCCGAGTGGATACGCGAAGAGCAGGACCAGCTGCTTCTCTATCGCGTGCGAGGGAATGGCTTCCTGCATCACATGGTGCGGAATCTGGTGGGAACTTTTCTCGAAGTGGGCCGTGGGAATGTGGAGGAGGCGGCCATGGCGGCGATTCTTGAATCCCGCTCGCGAGAGCGCGCGGGGCCGACCGCGCCGGCGCGAGGACTGTTCCTGGTCAGCGTGGATTACCAGCATTAAGCCCGGGGAGAGGATGCTACTCTGAAACTCTGGTATGCTCGGCTCCCTCGCCTCCTCAGCGTTTTCCCGTATCGGCCAGCTGGCTTCGCTGCCTCGTGTGCACGCAGCGTTCCAGTGGTTCCACTTGCACGATCGCAGGATTATGCAGTGGCAGCAGGAACTGGTATCGATCGCAGCGCCACCGTTCGGCGAGAGCCGGCGCGCGGAGTGGCTGGCCGAGCGTTTCCGCGAACTGAAGCTGGAGCAGGTAGAGATCGACCCGGAAGGGAACGTACTGGGTTGCTACCCCGGCCATGGTTCGCCGGCAGGCCAGCGATGCGTCATGCTATCGGCCCACATCGACACCGTATTTCCTCTGCACACGCCCATCAGTCCGTTGGTGGATCATAACCGGCTGGAGGCGCCGGGCGCATGCGATAACGGGGCCGGGGTCGCCGGGATCTTGGCCTTGGCCGCAGCACTCGATAGCTCCGGCCTGGATCTTCCTTGTGACTTGCTCTTTGCCGGCAATGTGGGCGAAGAAGGCGAAGGTGATTTGCGCGGGATGCGCTATCTATACGGAGCTTCTCCCTGGTGCGCTCGGATTGGGGCCAACGTGGTGCTGGACGGCGCCGGTTGCGAGGTGGTGGTTACCCAGGGCCTGGGCAGCCGCCGCTACCTGGTCACCATGAAGGGTCCGGGGGGCCACTCCTGGACCGATGCCGGTACCCCCAACCCCATCGTGGTGTTGAGCCGGGCGATTGCCGCCATGAGTGACGTCGCCTTACCAGCCTCGCCGCGAACCACTCTGAACATCGGAACCATTGAAGGCGGCAGCTCGGTCAATTCGATTCCTGAATTTGCCACCGCTCGTTTTGACTTGCGCAGCCTGGAAGCGGAGCAGCTGGTACGGCTGGAAGTGGAACTGCATCGCGCAGTCGAAGAGGCGGTGCTGATCGCCAATGAGCGAACGGGTGGTCCGGTGCAGTTCCTTATCGAGCGCATTGGAGACCGTCCGGCAGGGCGTCTGGACTCTGATTCGCCGCTGCTCGAGGCCCTGCACGCGGTGGACCGGCACCTGGGTATTCGCAGCGAGCAGCGAGTGGCCTCGACGGATGCCAACATCCCTCTCTCCCGCGGTATTCCGGCGTTGAGCATTGGCGCCGGGGGCGACGGTGGCGGGATCCACACGCGCGGCGAGTGGTACGACGCCGGGGGTCGTGAACTGGCGCTCAAGCGCATCCTGCTTCTGCTCCTGATGGCGTCGGATCAGGTCGCACAGACGGCGACTGCGAAACCGTGAGGCGGACCTTAACCCTCTGCTGGCTGTTGGCGGCGGCTCATCTCTTCGCGGCCACCCGAGTAGACACCATTTATTACCACGGTAACGTTATCACCGGAGTTGGCCTTCCAACCACGCCTGAGCGGGTCGCGGCCATTGCGGTGGGCGGCCACGAGATTGTCGCCGCCGGCGACGATGCTACAGTTTTGCAGCTCAAGCAGCCTGGCACCAAGCTGGTCGACCTGAAGGGCGCCTTTGTCATGCCCGGGTTTAATGATGCTCATGTCCACTTAGCGAGCGCGGGACAGACCAAGCTCGGTGTCGATCTGAACGGATGCAGTGAGCTGGCAGACATGCTCAGCCGGGTGAGTGCCGCTGCGAAGCAGGCGCTGCCGGGGCAATGGTTGTTGGGCGGGGGTTGGGATCATACCCTGTGGGCGAACCAGACACTCCCCACACGGCAGGATCTGGATCGGGTGAGCGGCGGCCACCCGGCGCTGCTCACCCGGGTGGATGGACATATTGCCGTGGCGAATTCGACGGCATTGGGAATTGCGGGTGTGACCAGGCAAACGCCAAATCCAGCGGGGGGTCAATTCGACCACGACGCCAGTGGCGATCTAACCGGGATCGTCCGCGAGGCCTCGGCTCTGGATCTGGTTCAGGGCCACATCCCGCCGCCTGGCCCGGAGCTGCGGCGCCGGGCAATCCTGTTGGCACTCAAAGACGCTGCCGCACACGGCGTCACTTCGGTTCAGGACAACTCGGATTGGGAGGATTTCCTGGTCTACCAGCAACTGGAGCGGGAAGAACTGCTGACGGTTCGTATTTCTGAGTGGCTGCGATTTGACGATCCGGTCGACCTTCTTCTTCAGCACAAGGCCGCGCAGCCGGCAGACGACCGCATGCTCCATACCGGGATGCTCAAGGGCTTTATGGATGGCTCATTGGGTTCACGAACGGCTGCTTTGCTTTCTCCGTATGCGGATGACCCGGCCAATTCGGGATTAGCCCGCTACGAACAGACCCGGTTGAATGCAATGACCAAAGAGCGTGCCGCGGCTGGATTCCAGATTGGCTTTCATGCGATCGGCGACCGGGGAGTGGAAATGGCGCTCGATGCCCTGAGCAATAGTGGGCCTGCCATGCGGAATCGCATTGAGCACTCCCAGGTGGTCGAGCCGGAGGACATCCAGCGATATAAATCCCTGGGTATTGTGGCTTCCATGCAGCCGAGCCATTTGCTTACGGATATGAATTGGGCTGGAGCGCGCTTGGGTCCGCGACGGGCTCGCTTTGCCTACGCCTGGAAGGCCTTCCTCGATGCCGGGGTGCCCCTGGCGTTCGGGACGGATTATCCAGTGGAACCGATCACGCCCTTCCGTGGCGTGTATGCCGGGGTTACCCGCGCCAACGAGGCCGGGGACAAGAGTTACTTTACCCAGGACAAGCTGCGGATCGGGGAGGTTCTTTTCGCGTATACGCAGGGATCCGCCTATGCGGAATTTTCCGACCTATATAAAGGTAGGCTCGCGCCTGGGTACGTTGCCGACTTTGTGGTGCTGGACCGCGATCTGACGGCGATCCCGGCGAGCGAGATTCTGAAGACGCGGGTATTGCGGACGGTGGTCGACGGGAAAACGGTGTACGAGGGGACAGGCGAAAATTCTTCTTTCTTCTAACCCACGGTTCGGGTGGCCCATCCTTCGCGTTCTTGGCGAAGGGTGGGAGAATCAGCTGCAACTGTGAAGTGTGCAAGGTATCCGCGTATCCCACCCTTCGCAAACTGCGCGAAGGATGGGGCACCCGAACAGCCGCTTAGGGCGCGAAGGACTAAAGTTCTACTTGAGGTATGCCGTGTATTCGTTTGCCCCAGCTAGATAAGATCTCTTAAGCTCCGCGCGCCGTCCGGGCTCTGTTACAAACGTAACGTTACTTTCCAATGTCAAGATCCGTTCGTGCCCATCTCCTGCTGTTCTGTGTGGTTGGGGTCTGGGGGTCCACCTTTGTTCTCGTCAAAAGTGTGCTCCGCGACATTTCTCCCTTGCTCTTCAACCTGCTGCGCATGGCGCTTGCCTTTCTCTGCCTCGCGGTTTTGTACCGTAAGCAGTGGAGGCGCATTCGTCGTGCAGGGTGGATCAGCGGCGCCTTGCTGGGATTTGTCCTCGCCGTCGCCTACCAGTTCCAAACCGCGGGGCTGAAGCTGACAACTCCTTCGAAGTCAGCATTCATTACCGGAATGACGCTGGTGTTGGTGCCGGTCCTGGGCGCTTTGCCTGGCGTTCGCCGCAGTGGCTCGCGGCCTCCGGCATGGAACGTCTGGCTAGGGGTGGTTCTGGCTTTTAGCGGCGTGGTTCTACTCGCCGCGCCGGCCGGCGACCTGGCCGCGATTGGAGTTGGGGACCTGCTTACGCTGGGCTGCGCCTTCGCCTTTGCCGCCCACATCATCTTGCAGGACCGGGTTTCCGACAAAGGCGCCGGCACGAGGGCGGACCTGGCGGCGGTCCCCTTCGAGCAGCTGGCCCTGCTACAGGTTGGTTTTTGCACCCTGATCATGGCGGCATCCACGCCGCTCGAAAAACCCTATCTTCACTGGAGCGGTCTGCTAGTGGTTACCTTGATCGTGGAAGCCGTTTTTGCCACGGCTGCCGCCTTCACCATCCAAAGCTGGGCGCAGAAGTTTCTCGCGCCCACCTACCTGGTCCTTATCTATGCGATGGAGCCGGTTTTTGCCTGGCTGACGTCACTTGCCGTCCTTCACCAGGGCTTGAGCGCGCGGGCCGGTTGGGGAGCCGTCCTCATCTTAGGTGGGGTGTTGGCGGCGGAGTTCCTGGGCAACCGGACCTTAGTGTGACCGATAGCGCGCCCACCGCGTCTATATAATTGTTGCTGCGGCACCACTGGCTACAACACGCCGCCGTTTCATTCGCAGGCTTTTGGCTATACTAGTGAGGGCACACAGTGGTGCCATCCTCTTAGAGCCGCCAGCCCTTGTATGCTTCCCAACCGACGAGGTTAGACCCAGATGAAACCCCTGCTCGAACGGCTTCGCGCTAGCCGTCTCGCTTCTACCTTTACTATTCTTGGCACGCTCTCAGCCGGCATATTGATCGGATCTGTTGCTGTCCACGGAGTCCGCGGAAACGAAACCCAGACAGACAGCTCAGACGCCACGCCACTGAAGATTCCCAATCCGATCACGCTTTCGACCACATTTACCCAAATTGCCAAGGATGTGGGCCCGGCGGTAGTGAATATCAATACCGAGACCCTCCCCCAGGAAGATACTCATTCCCGGAAGCGTACCCCGCACGGGGTCACGCCCGCCCCGGCCCCGGGCAGCGGTGACGATGACAATGGCGACCAGGAACAGGGGCAAGGTGGGGACCAGAACTTCCAGGATTTCTTCAACCGCTTCTTCGGCGGCCAGGGTCAAGGCGGGATGCCCGAACAGGGTGACCAGGTACGGGAGTCCCTGGGCTCCGGCTTCATCGTGGATCCCCGCGGCTACATCATTACTAACAACCACGTAGTGGAGAAGGCGGACAAGATTTTCGTCAAGCTTTCGACCGACCCCGAAGCGTTTCAGGGCCGTCCGGGCAAGGTGATCGGTGTAGATAAGGATACGGATCTGGCAGTGGTGAAGATTGCCACCACGGAGCCTTTGCCCACAGTCAAGATGGGCAACTCGGATGCCGGCCAGGTGGGCGACTGGGTGATCGCGATTGGCAGCCCGTTCGCGCTCACGCAGACGGTTACGGCAGGCATCGTCTCGGCCAAGAACCGTACCATTGAAAAGGGTGCGGCGGGCCAGTTCCAGCATTTTATTCAGACCGATGCGGCGATCAACCCGGGCAACTCCGGGGGACCGCTGGTCAACATGGCCGACCAGGTCATTGGGGTCAACACGGCGATTCTGACCCAATCCGCGGGTTATGAGGGAATCGGCTTTGCCATGCCTTCGAATACCGTCATTGGGGTCTACAACGATCTGATCGGTCCGGAGCATAAGGTGATCCGGGGTTCGATCGGGGTCCAGTTCCAGGCCAGCCTGAACCCGGCGGTGCAGCGCGTTTACGGCTTCAAGACCGGAGTACTGGTGAACCAGGTAACTCCCAAGGGGCCGGCCGACCAAGCCGGATTGAAAGCGGGCGACATCATAACCACGGTGGACGGCAATCCTATAAAGGATGGGGATGCCCTGGTGACGGACATCGCGGCGCGCAAGCCGGGGACCACGGTTCATCTTGGCTACGTTCGCAGCGGCCAGACTTCGACTGCCACCCTGACGATCGCGGATCGGGCGAAGCTCTACGCCGCACAACCCTTGTCGCAAAACGGACAGAACGGGCCAGAAAGCGCGCCTAACGCATCGGAAGGCAAACTGGGCATCACGGTGGAAGCGGTACCTGGAGCTTTGGCCAGCAAGGGAATCCACGGTGTCCTGGTAACCCAGGTGAAACCGGGCTCCTTCGCCGATGAATCCGGGTTGGCTCCTGGGTTGGTCATCACCGAAATCAACCGTCAGCCGGTGAGCAGTATCGAACAGTTCCAGTCACTGGTTTCGGCTTTGAAGGCGGGACAGGATGTCGGCTTCCGGGTGGTCGATTCCCGCAATCCGACAGCCGGCGGAACTTACCTGGGAGGAACCCTCCCATAGAAGTAATTGCCTACATAGGCCACACGTCTAACCATAAGGTAATCAGTTAGATGGGCCTAATCGGTAAAGTAGGACATTTTACCTGGTAATGGTTACCGGCGGCGGGAAAAATAGCGCCGCCGGCCAGGTTTTCGTTTGCAATCTTGCAGATCTTCTTTTAGTGTGTCGACAGGTAAGAATTCCCCTATTCGAGGTAAGCATGCCCTCATTTCGAGCCAGCCAGGCGTTGTTGTTGCTTTGCACCCTGGCGATTACTCCAGCGTTCGGCAGCCGAACTCATCGTGCACCCACCTCCGGTCATTCCAGGGTGACCTCCTCTAAGAAGGGCAAGAGGAAAGAGGTGAGCCGGATCCACGGTCAGCGGGCGATTGACTCCAGTCGCGCGGCGGAGATTCAGACCGCTTTGATTCACCAGAAGTATCTGGCTGGCGCACCCACGGGACAATGGGATGCGCAAACCCAAGTGGCGATGCGGCAGTACCAATCCGATCATGGTTGGCAGACCAAGTTGACGCCCGATAGTCGAGCGCTCATCAGTTTGGGCTTGGGTCCTAACCATTCGACGGATGGGGTGCCTGGCCGGGTTGTTTCAGGAAGCAGTTCTTCCCCTCAGCAGGGTCTTACCACCCAGGCGCAGTCCGTCGAGCCGGAAGCAAATACTCTGGCGTCGGTTCATTCCCTTTCGCAGAAGACATTCGTTCAGTAGAGGTGAAAGGCCCGGGCGTTTGCCCGGGCCTTTTGCTGTTTCATTCAAACAACTCTGTCCGGGTGCCCCACGTTCGCACCAGCGTACGTGGGACGAAAACGACTTTCTTCGATTGCTTTCCGCCGGCTTAACCGCAATGGTTGGGGCTTCGCCCCATCGATTTCGGCCCACGTACGCTGGTGCGAACATGGGGCACCCGGACAGAATTGTTTCAGAGCTTCGCAGAGCTACAGGAGACGGGTTTCCTGGCGGATAAGGTCCGGGATGGTGTCCCTCCGGCGGATCAGCCGGGCTCGCTTGCCTTCGACCAGGACCTCGCTGGGCGGGCCTTTTGCTCCTGGGATGTAACCTGGACACAACACGCCCCATTCAAACAACTCTGTCCGGGTGCCCCACGTTCGCACCAGCGTACGTGGGACGAAAACGACTTTCTTCGATTGCTTTCCGCCGGCTTAACCCCGACAGAATTGTTTGAGAGCTTCGCAGACCTACAGGAGACGGGTTTCCTGGCGGATAAGGTCCGGGATGGTTTCCCTCCGACGGATCAGCCGGGTTCGCTTGCCTTCGACCAGGACCTCGGCTGGGCGGGGCCGGGTGTTGTAATTTGAACTTAGCGACATGCCATAGGCGCCGGCATCGAGAATGGCCACCAAGTCGCCTTCCTTTACTTCTGGCAGGGACCGGTCCCGGGCAAAGAAGTCGCCAGTCTCGCAGACCGGACCTACGATGTCGACGATGGCCGGCTTCGAGCTGGCATCCTGGAGGACGGGCAGGATCTCGTGGTAGGCCTGATAAAGCGCCGGCCGGATCAGGTCGTTCATGCCCGCATCCGTGATTACGAAAGTCTTGCCACCATTGCGCTTCACGTAAAGAACCCTGGCCAGCAGCGCCCCGGCCTGAGCCACCAGAAACCGCCCGGGTTCGAGCAGCAGGCGTACCTCGAGTCCGCCAAGCGAACGTTCCAATGCGGCGGCGTACCTTTCCATGGCAACCGCCGGATCAAATGCGGAAGACGAAGGGAGATAGTCAATTCCCAATCCTCCTCCGGCATCGACAAACTTGATTCGTATCCCGTCGGCCTGGAGCTCCCGAATCAGATTGGCCACTGCTTCCAACGCCGCCCCGAAGGGTTCGGCGGTCTGGATCTGGGAACCGATGTGCACGCTGATCCCAACCGGATCCAGAAAACGGGACCGCTTGGCTTGCTGGTAGACATCCCGGGCGAGCTTGATGTCGATTCCAAACTTGTGCTCGCGCAGACCGGTGGATATATAAGGATGCGTCTCGGCGAAGACATCGGGGTTCACCCTTAGGGCGACACGGGCCCGGACCCTCCGCTTGCGGGCTCGCTCGGCAAGCAGCGCCACTTCCGATTCGCTCTCCACGTTGAAGATCAAAATTCTGGAGGCCAGAGCCAAATCGATTTCCGGAGCTGTCTTGCCCACTCCCGAGAACACCACCCGGCGAGCCGCTTTCTTATTCACTTCGAGGATGCGCTCCAGTTCTCCCCCGGAGACAATATCGAAGCCGGAACCCTGATCGACCAACAGCTTGAGGATAGACAAATTGGAATTTGCCTTTACCGAATAGCAAATGAGGTGATCGCGATGAGCAAACGCTTTGGAGAAAAGCCGATATCGATCGAGTATTTGCCCAGCCGAATAGACGTACAAGGGGGTCCCGTACTTTTTGCCTAAGTACGGGAGAGAAACGCGCTCACAATGCAATGCCGATTGGTTCCGGGGATACCGGAAGGGGCGGTCGGTCATTTAAACGAATCTAGGTAACAGTATTCAGTGTGGTCACTGGTGGAACCGTCCGGGGCTCTTCCGGCACGATGAGCCACATCAGCAAATAAACCAGAACGGCAATGGGGAAAGTGAACACTCCCAAGAGAACGGTGACGACTCGGACCAGGGTCACATCCCAGCCGAATTGGTTGGCGATCCCCTGGCACACACCGGATAGCTTTCTCCCGGTGATGGGCCGGACCAAAGGGGCAAAAGCGCCCCGGGTGGTCCCGGTATAGGCGACAGGGCCCGGCTCAATGACTGCCTTTCCGCAAGTCGAGCAAAAGTTGGCACCGCCGGGCAGCGATGCTCCACAGCCAGCACAATACGAAGTCATTCGACACCTCCTTACATCCTTATTAAACGCCTAGCGCGTGGTAAACGGGGATTTGAGATATTTGCGGGCAGAATCCGCCTGCGCCGAATCACCGTCCTGGCGAAGCACAACCTGATACTGTCTGAGCGCCATATCTCGTTCATTCAGAAGATCATACATCTTCCCCGAGTTAAGATCGCAGCGACTTTTGAGATCCATGCTGATGGTGGGTTGCAGGGTGGCCTGATGGTAGGCCTCAGCGGCCTCCGCGTAGTTCTTTTGCCCTTGCAAGGTGTCGGCGAGACCAAACCAGGCTAGTTCCAGGTGAGCGGAAGGGAAATACCCCGGCTTCCTGGCTTGTTCCAGGACCCGCCGGTATTCCGCGATGGCTTGGTTGCCCTCGCCGGAATCCTTGGTCAGGTTGGCCAATTCCAGGCGGAAGAGGAAATCGCGCGGGTATTGCTCGGTGAGCGATCGGGTAACGGCAATCGCTTCTTCATATCTTGCTTCGCGGCGAAGGAAAAGCCCGAGCGCCGTACGGGCCTCGACCGTAGTGATCACTCCGTGCCCGCCCGCTTCCCGTAAGTCTTCTATTCCTTTAGACTTAGATCCGGTGATGCCGGCTGCGCCGGCGAGCAGCTTAAGGCCGAAAGGGAGGCTGCCGGTTATATATTGATGGACCCCAAGCACCAGCTTGGCGTCCGTGTACCGCGGGTCCAGGCGAAGGACCTTCTCGTTATCGCTACGGGCCTGTAAAGCGACATGGAGGGCGGAAACGAAGCTGCGTTCGATCAGCCCGATATAGACCGCGTGCAGGCTGCGAGCCCAGCCTCGAGCGAAGAGCGCATCGACATCCTCCGGACGCTGGCTGAGCTGCCGGTCGGAGAGCTCCACTGCTTTGCTAAATAAGGAGTTAACGCGCTCCGCGACCGCCGGGTCCCGAACCACAGAGTGCTTGCCGCTGAGAAATCCGTCATGCGCATAGAGGGTGGTATCGAGCAGGTCGAGGCGGTAGAGTTCGCGGAAAAGGACTGCATCGAGCACGTAGTCGACGGCCAGGGGATTGTCAGGGTTCTGATTCTGAATCTTTTCGAAGCGCGACAGGGCGCCGTCGTAGTCGAGGATATAGAACCGGTCGAAAGCCTGGCGCACCGTAACGTCCAGATTGAGTGGGTTGGTATCCACCCCGGAGGGCGTGGTGACCGCCCCTCGCCCAGTTGCTTGAGAAAGCACGAGCAGGGACGCTAAACTATTGATGGTAATTATCTTACGAGTTATTCTGCGAAAAGAGTGCGCTTCCCCGGGCTGATCCTTGTGGACGCGAACAGGGGTGCGACCGTAGCCGGGCAAGGCAAACGAGCGAATTCTTTGAACAAATCTCATTAAGTGGTAGTCAGGAGCCAGCCTCTTGGCGCATAAATAAAGGATTGACAGTAAGCAGCGTTGGATCGTGTGGCTATAGAAAAACGTACCTCCCCTAAGGTATCCGGGTAGAAGAGGAGACGCTATGACCAGACAAGAACTCCTTCGCGTTTTGATTCGCCAGGCGCGGACGAACGGTTTTCCGTTCCGCAAGTGGTTTCAGACCCAGATCGAACCCTCCTGGCACAGCTTTGAAGACGCAGTGGAGTTGCTGGCTGAAGGACGGCGTTACTACGCTCTGCTTTTTTCCCATGATTTCGCCCGCGCGTTCTGGAAGCAGGGATCTCAAATCAGTTTCATCGTGCCTGCGGCCAGTTATACACGCCGGGATAAAGAAGGCCGCATCGTAACCGTTACCCGCAAACCATTCACCCGGCGGACGCTGAAGGCCGATGTGTGGAAGTATCACCTGCGCGAAATGGCGAACCACGACGAACCACTCCGATACATTCGACGTTTTCTGGTTACTGAGGGAGACGTACAGCCATCGAAAAGTGTCGCTTCTTAGTTACCTTTCGGTGATTTTATTTGGGACACTTTTGCAACCAACGAGTGATATACTCCCGCCCCTGGACAGCCTACTCTCGGCATGTAGAAATCGGTAGAGGAATGGTCGTCCGGTAACACAGTCGCGGTCTCCCCGCCACCCTGCTCCCGCCCGCCCCTTCCAATCAAGCCGCATTTCCGCCCTCCCCCAAGTCACGGTAACAGAAGACATGGCTTTCGGTGTCGTCAAGCGAAATGCGCTGAGCAGTTCGTCCGCGCTAACGCCGGAAAGGGGCTCGTCATGAAGATAGCTCTGGCAGCATTGTTCGCCGCGACGGTGGCTTCCACCGCAGGATCAGCGTTTGCTCAGGATCTGGCGCCGCAAACTGCGGAGCTGGTTCCGGCGGGCGTTCCCCTGCGGGTTGCGTTGGACAAAAGCTATTCTCTGAAGGTGGGCACCAGGCTCGAAGGCCACCTCACCGAGTCGGTGTACCTTATCGACCACGTGGCCATTCCGGCGGATTCCAAGGTATTTGGGACCATCACCGGGAAGCACTCGGCCAGCCGCCAGGTACGCACAGCGGCGATGTTCAACGGCGACCTGACTCCGTTGAAAAACGCGGATGTGACCTTCACCGAACTGGAAACGCCGGACGGGCGCCACTTCAACATCGACACGGATGCCACCGAACGGACAACCAAAGTCGTTCGCATGGAAACTCCCGATCACGCGCCGCGCCGTTCCCTGGGACAGCGCATCGCCGCCGCTTTCCGTTGGACTAAGCGGGAAACGGGAGCCGCCTTCAGCTCGCCGCATAAGATGGACACTGCCAAGCAGGCCCTGTATGCACAGATTCCCGTGCATCCGCAGGAGCTTTGGGCGGGCACCCAGTTTGACGCAGAACTGAAGCAGCCGTTGGAGTTAACCGGACAGGACGTGCCGGCTCCAGTGGCCACCGCCGACCTTGGCGAGTTGAAGCTCAGCGGGGACATTGAAGCTCGGCTGGTCGATCCCGTGGACTCGAGCACCGCGACCGCCGGCATGCCGGTCGAGGCGGTGTTGACCCAGCCCTTGTTCGAGAATGATCCTGCGGCTGCGGTCCAGGTGGCAGACGGCACCGTCCCAGCTCCGGCGAAGGTTCACGGGAAACTGCTGCTTCCCGAAGGCACGCATCTGATCGGAAGCGTGGTTGCGGCCAAGCCTGCGGGAATGTTCGGACACAACGGCAGCCTTCGGCTGACCTTCCGCAAGGTGGAACTGCCCGCCGGGGACGAACGGTTAGTACACGGACGGGTGATCGCGGCCGAGAGCGTCAAGAGCGATCGGGTGCAGATCGATGAAGAGGGTCAGATTAAGGCCAACGGCGGTAGCCGCTTCCTGGCTCCTATTACGCTGGGCTCGCTGGCTGCCGTTTCCGACAGCACCGGCGCCGGGCTGATCCGGGAAGCCATGAGCAGCAACGGACTCGACCTGCTGACCCGGGTGATCGGAACGGCGTCGGCGAATACCGGGCTGATTTCGGGCTTTGCGTATTACGAGGTCGGCAAGGTGGTTTTCGACACTTGGATCGCGCGGGGACATGAAGTCGTGTTCGCCAAGAATACCCGGCTGGAAATCGAACTCGCCCAGCGGTAGAAGATCCCGGCGCCTATGACAGGCCCGGTTGACGTAGTAGCTAGTCCCCTCGGATTCTTTCCCTTCTAGTAAAAATCCAAAATGAAAAACAGAAATTTCCCTGGTCATCCGGGGTCCGGAGTGACGGAATCTGCAGATCGAATCGGCTCTGTGGACCGAATACCTGAAGCCAAATGGAAGATGGCAAACTGCATTCCCGAATCCGCATCGGCCTACTACGCTCCCCCCCAACAAACACTTCCAAGAAAGAGCATCCACACAGAGATCTCTCCACTGCGCTCCGCGCCTTTTGCTGTTGGGATGTAACCTGGACACCACGCACCCCATTCAAACAACTCTGTCCGGGTGCCCCACGTTCGCACCAGCGTACGTGGGACGAAAACGACTTTCTTCGATTGCTTTCCGCCGGCTTAACCGCAATGGTTGTGGCTTCCCCCGGATTTCCTGTCAACTTTATTGGCTTCGCGGAACTTCATGCGGCTTTCCTTAATGAAAGCCGCACACGTGGCTCTCGTTAGTGCCTCTTGCAGGAAATCCGGGTCGCCCCATCGATTTCGGCCCACGTACGCTGGTGCGAACGTGGGGCACCCCGACAGAGTTGTTTGAATGGGGGCGTGTTGTGTCCAGGTTACATCCCAACAGCAAAAGGCGCGGAGCGCAGTGGAGAGATCTCTGTGTGGATGCTCTTTCTTGGATATGTTTTCAGGCTCACAAATGACGTCAGCAATTCACCATTGGCAAACCCATAAACCAATGCTGCAGCTTCTGACAGTAACCCTCACATTCCAGGATCAAATCGATAGAGGTGATTCATAGGGCCCTGCCCTTTCCCAACCGGGTAAGCGGAACGTAATGCTTCGGTGACATAGGCCTTGGCGGCGGCCACGGCTTCCGCACCGCTTGACCCGGAAATGAGTCCGCAAAGGAGCGCGCTCGAGAATGCGCAACCGGTTCCGTGGGTCGAGTTGGTTGCGATCTTTTCCCCTGGGAACCAATGCTGCTCCCCGGAAGCAGTGAGGAGAAAGTCGTCCGGCCGGCTGAGATCTCCCCCGGTGACCACCACGTTCAGCTCGTCATTGCCTAGCCGCCCGGCAAGGTCTTTGAGCCGGGCAGCCGCCGCCGGTACCTGGTCCCGGCCGCCAGGATTCTCTCCAGTGAGGATGGCCAATTCGTGAATGTTCGGAGTGACCCAGCCGACGTAATGGAGTAGTTGGTCTCGCAAGACGCGAATACCATTTGCGTCGAGGAGAGGGGTTCCCGAAGACGAACGCAGCACCGGGTCAAGAACAATGCGATTGCGGGCGACCCTCGCGGATTGCCCAAGCAGAAAGGAGACGACTTCGCTGACAATGCCGGAGCTCCCCAGCATCCCAATCTTTATGCCGGACAGCCCGACATCCTCGGCCAGGCAGTCCAGCGTCTGCCGCACCAGGGCGGCGGACAGGGGTTCGACCGCACGGACGCCTTGCGTCGATTGCACCGTCAGGGCCGAGATACAAGCCACACCGTACACCCGGTGAGCGGAGAAAGTCTTCAGGTCGGCGGTGATTCCGGCGCCCGATCCGGGATCAAAGCCGGCGATCGTAAGTGCTACAGGTTTGGTGCGCATTTGAGGGAAAGCCCAGGAATTCTTCCTTTTCCACCAACATTTTGGTTGTACGGCGGCAGTGCCAGTGTATGCTGCGCCGATGGGGTTTTTCGGCCATCTAAATGACTTTGGTGGCGAAAAAACCCCGGATGTTCGAGACACGGGGCACCCAAATACCGTCTAATAGTCAAGGCAGCAAAATGCGTTTCCCCACCGGAGGACACCCTAATAAGTAATTGATAAATTTTGACTTAGGCCCGAAGCGCTCCATACAATCAAGACAGGAGAACAATGTCCACTATTGCAACCCACTCTCATTGGCCGATAGGGCCCGCACTTCTTGCCGGCGCTGTCCTCTCCGCACTCTGCATCAGCCCCGGTTCAACGCTAGCCGAGCATGATTCTCCGCCAGCTAGCACGCAAAATGCTGTAGCCCCGTCCCCCCACCACCACTGGCACCAATTAGGGAAAGCCTCCTGGTACGGGCGTCCGTTTCAAGGTCAAGCGACGGCAAGCGGCGAACTTTACAACATGAACTCCATGACTTGCGCTCATCGCAGTCTCCCACTGGGAGCTTCCGTCCTGGTTACAAATCTGCGTAATCATCGCTCGGTGCTGGTGCGGGTAAATGATCGCGGTCCGGTTCCTGAATCCAGGATCGTCGACTTATCCTATGCAGCCGCCAAGCTTCTTGGATTCCACGGACTCGCGTCGGTACGGCTGGACCTGGTCGATCCGGCATTGAGCCCGGCGCAAATCGCAGAGATGAGCTGGCCGGCTCAGTTTCAACGATGATCGAGAACACCAACCGCTTAATTGTTGCGCTGGATTTTCCGGACGCCAGGGCGGCCTTCGCCCTGGTGGATCGGTTAGAAGGAGCGGTGCGCTGGTTTAAAGTGGGCCTCGAGCTTTATATCGCTGAGGGCAATTACCTGCTGGCCGAACTCGAACGGCGCGGCTACTCCGTATTCCTTGATTTGAAGCTCCACGATATTCCCCACACCGTTGGGTCGGCCGTTCGCGCGGTGTCGCGGCTGGGGGTGAAGATGTTGACCGTGCATGCCGCCGGCGGACCGGAAATGCTGGCCGCTGCGGTGGAAGCAGCGGATCCCGGCCTTGCCCTGCTCGGCGTCACTGTTTTGACCAGCATGGACATTGCGCAGTTGGAAGCAACCGGAGTGCACGGGAGTGCGGCCGCTCAAGTAGAACGGTTGGCGACCATGGCCTGGGCCTATGGCGTTCGAGGATTTGTCTGCTCTCCGGTGGAGGTGGCACACTTACGCCGCCAACTAGGGCGCGAGCCACTGCTGGTAATTCCTGGGATTCGCCCAGAGGGTTCGGCCCTTGGCGATCAACGGCGAATCGCTACCCCCGCTGCCGCGATGGCAGCCGGAGCAAGTTATCTGGTAGTGGGGCGGCCGATCACCCGGGCTGCGAACCCGGGCGCCGCGGCAAGAGCAATCTTAGCGGACATGCAATCCCCCCGGACTTCCTGTGTGACCCCGTAGCTTTGATAATCTGCATGCGGCTCTCTTCACGGAGAGCCGCACACGTGGTCGTCGCCAGCAGAAGCGAAGTAGGAAGTCCGGGGTCGGCGATAGGAATTGCGTCGGCCTAAAGCTTCTCGTAAAAATCACAGGCCGAGCAGGAAATGTAAACACCACCGGGAACTCCGCGCTCCCGATCTTTTACTCGTTTGACAATGCGGGTCGCCTTATTGCATTTGGGACATTCAATCCCTTTTGCAGTGTCCATCATTTTGGACCGGTCGGCGGTCTTAGCTACTTTTGCCATAAATCTATCCCTCTTCTAACAGGCTCCGTGCCACACTTCCGCTGGAACATCCTCACGCGGTTTCGTATCGTCTGGGGCGAAACAGAAGGCGCTGCTAAACGATATTTTACACCAGCGCCCCAGGTTAGTTCGCCCAGTTCACCCCACGCATGTCCGACACATTGATCAATTGGGATGGCGGAGGCTGAGCCGAGCCTCCCGATGGCGGCGGCGGAATTGGCTGGGGCTTTTCGTCGTCGGGATACTGCACTTTCTTCATCTGCTGGTCTTTGTTGACCGCGTCAGGCAATTGCTCTCCTGGCTGGCGTAAGGTGGGCGCGGGTGCGGGAGCATGTTCCCCGCTTGGCGCGGCCGGAGGCGCATCCCCAAGACGAACCTGGCGTACGAACTGGCCGGCAAAATAGCCGTCTGTTTCATCCTTGTCGCGAATGATCGGTGGCTGACCGACATCGGCAATCTCCAAGCGGATGACGCGGTTGCCATTGAAGCGCACAAATTGGACCTGGTGCGGTGCTTGCCCATAGATCCATTCCTCAAACGGAGTCTGCCCATCGACTTCGCGAACCTTCTGATCGGGTTGCCCTACCGCTTTCAGCACCATCTCCCGGTTCATGCCGACCAGAACTTCGTGGTTCAGAACCGCGCCTTTAAGCTTGGGTGGTAAGGTGTCGGCGAAGGCCTCAGCCGGGGTTTTGAGCGAGAAGTCAATCATGGGAACGATCAGCGCGCGAACCTGGGAGGCTGTCATTTCCGGAACGAACTTGTCGAAGACCAACATCATCCGGGAACCGATCGGGACATGGCCGTCGTCCTGGGCCAGGGGCACGGCGCCACCCATGGTGCCGACGGAAATATGCTGCAGGATGTGATGATGCTTCTCCGGCCCGTCGTTAAATTCGAAGAGAATCCGGTCTTTCAGCACCGCGAATTTGGTGATCACCACCCGGTCGCCTGGCTTGGAGGAGACTCCAAACTTCTCCAATTCCTCCGCGTAGCCATTTCCCGAGGGACTGAGTTGTCCGTTGGCGTGGAGCACAACCCCTTTGTTACCCAGCGGAAGAGGGCGGACAGCAAAAGCCTCGTCGGCTTGAAAAGTCCGGATCAACTGCTGTTTTGTCCGCTCCGTCACGGGTTTGGTATCGAGCGCGACGGAGGTTGGTTGAACGGTGGTGAGATTGGCTTCTTTTGGGCCCAGGTGTTCCCGTTGCACGACGAAGACTTGTGCGTGGCCTAGCGCGCAGCTACCAAACGCAGTGACTGCCAGCAGGGCTGCGGCGGGAAAGAATTCTTTGGTTGTGAACGCAACCATGGCGATTCCCTCATGCGAGAATAATGGTCCTAATCGCAGGTGATTTGCAAGTAACCTTTCGCGCCCAGCGCTACAAAGTTTCAGAGCAGCAAACTATTCCGGAATCTCGGGCGGCTGGATGCTGGAATGGGGCGGTTTAGGAGCCGATTCGATCTGCACCAACGTGGTTCCAGCCGGCGCCGGCTGGGGTGCGACAGGATGATGCGGAGCCAGGGTGCTACTCATCGCGTCCAGGTCAATCGGGATGCCGGCAGCTACGATGACCGGTTGGGCGTGAAGATAGGCGAGCCCGCGGGTCGTCCGGTAGACGGCGAAGACACCGATCAGGATGACGATGGCGGTGACGGCGCTGGCTTCCGGGCCGTAGTCTCCGCCGGTCATCCACACCGGACCCACGGTATTGCTCTGGATGACGGGTGAAAATTGGGTGATGCCGCTCACTGGAAGTCCAAAGAGAACGCACATGCTTGCGTTCCAGGCAAAGTGCCAACCCCAGGAGACCCAGAGGGCGCGGGTGCGCAGATAGGCCACCGAAAGCAGCCAACTGCAGAACACGGTGACGATAAAGCTGGCCCGGTTGGCCCCGGGATTGAACATGTGCAGGACGGCGAACAGGATAGAAAAAACGATGGTGGCCAGCGTGGGTCCGATGGCTTCGATCAGCTGCTGAAAGGGATACCCGCGGAAAACGACTTCCTCCGCCAGCGCGGCCACGGCGAGGAGGAGCAGATCAACGATGAGGATTCCGAACTGGCGCGGAATGGCCCAGAAAGTGATGATCAAACCGCCGCTCAGGACCAGGGGCAGGATGCTGGCCAGCAACATGGCCCAACCCAGCGCTGCGCCTAGTCCAAACTCTTTTTGCCAACCGGGGCGAAAGACCAGGCCCATGGTGCGGATGGGTTGGCTCTGAGCGCTGAATACGCGCGCCATAACGGCGTAGCCGGCCAGCAGCAGAAAAAGCAAAATAGCGCGTTCCGTGAGTGGCAGCCAGACTCCGCTGGACAGACCGTTTCCGCCGTGTACCGAAATGATCTGGGCAATATAAAAGTAGATAACGGCGATGATGACGTAGCCGAAGGAACGCACTCGATCGGCGGGGGAGAGATGGGTCAAATGCATTGCCCTTTCAGGCGTTTTTGTAAAACCGGGCAATCTCCCGGAATTTAGTCAGCCGGCGTGCGAGCCGATCTTCGACCGTCATGCCCTTCAGCTCATTGAGGTGCCAGACGAGTTTTTGGTCGAGCATTGTGGCGGCAACGGTTGGATCATTTTGGGCTCCGCCGGGCGGCTCAGGGACAACATCGTCCACGCAACCCAAACGGCTCACGTCTTCGGAAGTGATCTTCAGGGCGGCTGCGGCCTGAGCCTTCTTGGACGCATCACGCCACATGATCGAACCGCAGGCTTCGGGAGCGATCACGGAGTAAACGGCATTTTCCATCATGAGCACGCGGTCGGCGACGGCCAACGCCAGGGCGCCTCCGGAACCTCCCTCGCCGGTGATGGTTGCAATCGTCGGCACGCGCAGCCGGGACATCTCGCGCAAATTGCGAGCGATCGCTTCTGCCTGGCCACGTTCTTCGGCCGCGATGCCGGGGTTGGCGCCGGTGAGATCAATGAAGGTAAACACCGGCCGGTGAAATTTTTCCGCGATCTTCATCACCCGCAGCGCCTTGCGGTAGCCCTCGGGATTAGGCATGCCGAAGTTGCGCCGCACCTTTTCCTTCGTGCCCCGCCCTTTGAGGTTGCAGATGGCGATCACTTCCTCACCGTGGAATCGCGCCATGCCACAAGCCATGGCGAGATCGTCGCCGAAGGCTCGGTCCCCGTGGATCTCCGAAAAATCAGTAAAGAGACGTTGGATTAAATCCATGGGGTAGGGCCGCTGCGGGTGCCGAGCGAGTTCCGTCTTGATCCACGCTGGGTTCGTCGGTTCGGCGACTACCGGTGTCTGCTCAAGATTTGCTGCTGCCTGTTCGGTCATGTGACTTTCAATCGCCCGAGCCAGCGCGGAAAGTCTGCCGCTTGGCCATTGAATCTATCGATCCTTTGGATTATAGCGTTTTTGAGGCGATTCCACTGGATATAGGTAGGTGGCCCAGGTCTCGCTTTTGAGACCTGGGTGTTCCGGCTAGAACCTGTTTGCGTGGAGAACCCAGGTCTCAAAAGCGAGATCTGGGCCACCCACTCAAAGTCTGAAGGGTGGAGCTTATCTTCGACAGGCGATGCGACCGGCTATGAAAACTATTCGAAGGCTTGTACTGCGCCCTGGCCTAGTAACTGCTCGGCGCGCTCGATGAAGCCTCTGTCGGCACCGACGGTTAGGCCTTCCGGTTCTAACATGACGCAATATTCTCCGCGACTTTCGAGGTTGATCATGAGGCGGCCGGGCCCCGGCGCGGCGGTGATCATGGCTCTTAGCGAGCCGAGCATCGCTTCGCTCGCGCTCTCCAACAACACGCGAATGCGGACGTTCTGAGGGAGCTTTATCCTGATGTCTTCCAGGGGCTGAATGCTCGAGACCGAGAGTTTTGGCGCCGATTCATCGTCATCCGCGCGCAGCACACCCTTAATCAGGACCGGCACTTCGATCTTGAGGTTCTCGCACAGGCGCGCATAGTCCTTGGGGAAACAAATGATGTCGATCTTGCCCACCGTGTCTTCGAGCGCGGCCTGGGCATACATTTCCCCTGAGCGTTTGGATTTGCCCACCTTGAGGCCGACGATGACGCCGGCGATGGCCAGCAGGTTTTCTGGTTCGCCACCACCGTTGCGGCGACGAGCAGGCGGAGGCGCTTTCATCTCCAGCGCAGTCGCGGTATCGACCACGTTCAGATTGCGTAGCTTTTCCGCGTACTTATCCAACGGGTGGCCGGAGACAAAAAAGCCCAGTACTTCTTTTTCTGCCTGCAGGCGCTCGTTCTCATCCCAGTCGGGCGTGTTGGGCAGATCATCGGCGCTCTTATGGCCGTTGCTCCCCCCACCTTCGAAAAGGGCGGCCAGCCCGGCAAAGAGCCCATGCTGCCCGGCAAGGAGATCTCGCTGCGCCTGCTGCGCCCGCTCCATCGCCCGGTCGGCCACGGCGATCAACTGAGACCGGCGCCCAAAACAGTCCAGTGCTCCGGCCTTGATCAGCGATTCCAGAACGCGCTTGTTCATCAGGCGCAGATCAACCTTTTCGCAAAACTCCCAAAACGTCGCGAAGCCGCCGTTCTGCTCCCGCGCGGCGAGAATCGAGTCGATGGCGTTGCGGCCCACGTTCTTGATGGCTGTCAGTCCGAAGCGAATACCGGTCGCACTGGGCGTGAAGTCCGCACCGGAAATCTGGACGTCGGGAGGCTCGACCGAGATGCCCATCTCGCGGCACTCCTTGATGTACTTGACTACGTTCTCAGGCTTGGAGATTTCAGAGGTGAGCAGCGCAGCCATAAATTCGATCGGGTAATGCGTCTTGAGATACGCGGTGTGATAAGCCAGGAGCGCGTAGGCAGCGGAGTGAGACTTGTTAAATCCGTACCCGGCAAACTGCTCCATCAGGTCAAAGATGCGAACAACCTTGTCCTTGGGGTGCTTGCGCTGGATGGCTCCTTCGACAAAGCGACTGCGCTGCTTGGCCATCTCCTCGGGATTCTTTTTGCCCATGGCGCGGCGGAGCAGATCCGCTTCGCCCAGCGAATAGCCCGCCAGCACGTTGGCGATCTGCATCACCTGCTCCTGGTAAACGATCACACCCAGGGTTTCCTTGAGCAGGGCTTCCAACTCCGGCAACTCGTAGCTAACCACTCTACGGCCCCACTTGCGCTCGATGAAGTCATCAATCATGCCGCCCTGGATGGGGCCGGGACGATAAAGCGCATTGAGGGCAGTCAGATCTTCCACGCAATTGGGTTTGTAACGGCGCAGCACATCGCGCATGCCACCGGACTCAAACTGGAAAACTCCAGAGGTAAGTGCACGGTGAAAGACCTTCTCGTAGGTCTCGGTATCGTCCAGCGGGATCAGCGACATATCGAGCACGCTTCCCCGCTTGCGCTCGATCAGCTTGAGCGCGTCATCAATCACCGTCAGCGTGGTGAGCCCAAGAAAATCCATCTTGAGCAGGCCGAGTTTTTCCACCGCCTTCATGTCGTAGGCGGTGACGATTTCGTCATTCTTGCTGCGACAGACCGGGACCAGTTCGGTCATGGTTTGGGGCGCGATGACCACCCCGGCGGCATGCAAACCAGCGCCGCGGACCAGGCCTTCCAGCTTGCGGGCAGTGTCGACCAGTTCCCTTACCTGGGGCTCTTTGTCGTAAGCCTCCTGCATCTGCGGCGAATCCTGCAGTGCCTTGGTGATGGTGACGCCGATGGTCGCGGGCACCATTTTGGCCACCCGGTCCACTTCTCCGTAGGGCAAGTCGAGTGCGCGGCCAACGTCCTTGATGGCTGCGCGTGCGGCCATGGTATTGAAGGTGATGATCTGCGCCACCTGGTCCCGGCCGTACTTGCGGGTGACGTAGTCGATCACTTCTCCGCGGCGGTTCATGCAGAAGTCGATATCGATATCCGGCATGGATATGCGTTCGGGATTGAGAAATCGCTCAAAGAGAAGATTGTTCTGCAGCGGATCGATATCGGTAATTTCCATGGCGTAGGACACCAGCGATCCTGCCGCCGAACCGCGGCCCGGCCCAACCGGGATATTGACCTCGCGAGCGTATTTGATGAAGTCCCAAACGATGAGGAAATAGCCGGCAAACTTCATCTGCTTGATGCAATCGATCTCCCGCTCCAGGCGCTCTTCGTAGTCTGAGAGGGGCCGGCGGCGCAATCCCCGCTCCCCGAGGACGCGAATGGCGGTGTCGAGGCGCTTGCGAAAACCTGCACGGCAAACCTCGGCAAAATAGCTGTCGATGGTGTGTCCGGGCGGAACAGCGAATTCTGGGAAAGGATTGGTGACCTTGGCGAGCTTGAATGAACAACGTTCGGCAAACTGCATGGTGCGGCTGACCACTTCAGGAGCATGGGAGAACAGCTGTTCCATTTCAGCCGCGCTCTTGACATAGAACTGGTCGCTATCGAACTTGAAGCGTTTGGGATTGTGGATGGAGTCCGCCGTCTGCACACACAGCAGCACCTCGTGCGCGTGATGATCGTCTTCGCACAGATAGTGACTGTCGTTGGTGGCGACCAGCGGAATATCCAACTCTTTTTCTAATCGGAACAGGTCAGCATGGATTTTCTTTTCCAGCTCCAATCCCTGGTCCTGGATTTCGAGGAAGAAATTGCCGCGGCCGAAAATGTCCTGGTACTGCGACGCAGTCCTTTTCGCCTCTTCGTACTTCCCTGCCATCAAGTTGCCGCACAGTTCACCCGCCAGGCAGCCGGAGAATCCGATCAGGCCTTGCGCGTGTTTCGCCAAATAATTCTTGCTCACGCGGGGTTTGCGGTAGAAGCCGTGGAGCGAGGCCTCGGACGTAATCCGCACCAGGTTGCGGTATCCTTCTTCGTTTTCCGCTAACACCAGCAGATGGTGGTACTTATCCTTTTCCGGAGCGGCGCGATGGTCTTCCTGGGGGCAGATGTAGAGCTCACAGCCCAGGATGGGCTTTACGCCGCGGGCAGTGGCCGCTTCAAAAAAATGCACTGCGCCATAGATGTTGCCGTGGTCGGTGATGGCCACGGCCTTCTGTCCCATGCTGTCGACGTGGGCTACAAGCTTTTCGACATCACAGGCGCCATCCAGGAGCGAATAGTCGGTATGCAGATGGAGGTGGGTAAACTCAGCCATGGGATAGCTTTAGTTTAGTCCGTCATGCGGATCCCATGGCGCGCGTTGGTGTGCAGAACTGGTGCAGTTTGAGGAAAAGCGGGTTGGGAACTCCAGAGCGAGGGCGCTTTACGACACCAGCAAGAGATCAAGCACAGGCTTAGTCTCGGCCACCACGAATTTCGACCGCGAAACTAATGAGACCCCACCATCTTTTGCAAAAATGAAGTCGTAGTCCACATGGCATTCGCCGCATAGCCAGAAATGTTCGACCTTGACCGTTGATCCGGCCCGGCTGGTCGTGCGTATGACTCTGCCATTACGAAGGTAGTGCAGCTCCTTGCGGCACTCCGGATTCATACATTGTGTAATCATGTAAGTCCTCCCGGTAACTCAGTTAGCATACTCCCGTCAGGTTACTGCTGAACGGTACTCCTGACCCGAAAGTTGTACGATGATCGGGCGTATTTTCCACAGGGAATCGAGATCGACAACGGTCACTCGCAGATTGTGTACGAAACCGCAAGCCTTTCATTACTTTGATGTTTGGCCGGAGATGAGGTTTCGGGAAACGCCCCAGGCACCAGCCTGCGAAGATGAACGCAATTTAATCAAAATTTAAGCGTTCCGTTCAGGAGAGCCGTTTTGCGCCGTCGGAAGCGCGGCAGAGATAGATGTCAGCATCGATGCCGGTGAGGTCGCGATACCGCGCGTGGATCTGCCGGCGAAACTGGTCCGCGTTGCTTTCCTCTACCAGGTTGACGGTGCAACCGCCGAAGCCGCCACCGGTCATGCGCGCCCCGTAGCAGCCCGGAAGGCTGGAGCCGATCTCGACCAGAGTATCCAGTTCACTGCAGCTGGCCTCAAAGTCGTCGCGGAAGCTAATATGCGCTTCGGCCATGAGGGCGCCGAAGGCGGCCAGATCACCGCGTTCGAGCGCGGACGCGGCCAGCTGCACCCGCTTGTTCTCGGTGATGATGTGGCGGCAGCGCCGATACACGTTCTCCGGCATCTGCTGTTTCGATAGCAACAGTTGTTCTTCCGTGGCATCGCGCAGCGAGAGAATCGAAGGTATGTGACTGTGGAGGATACGTGTGCCCTCTTCGACTTCATCGCGGCGCGCATTGTACTGTCCACCTGCGTGCTCGTGCTTGACCATCGAATTGCAAATGATGAGCCGCACATGGCCGGGGATGGGCAGAAGGCGATATTCGAGCGATCGGGTATCGAGCATCAAGGCGTGGTCCTGCTGCCCGGCGCAAGCGATGAACTGATCCATGATGCCGCTGCGCGCACCAACGAAAGCGTTCTCCGCGCGCTGGCAGGCAAGCGCGATGGTGGCCAGCGGCAGGGAGGCGCCGGCGAACTCAAGCAACGCAAAGGCGGTAGCGACTTCGATCGAGGCCGAAGAACTGAGGCCCGCGCCCAGTGGTACATTGCCCTCGAGCGAAAGCTCAAAGCCGCGCAGGGGCACACCTTCCTTGGCCAGGCTCCAGGCTACTCCCACGGGGTAATCGCTCCAGTGTTTGCGGGCGGTGGCGGGCAAGGCGTCCGCCGAGTATTCCACCTCTTCGGCCATGTTTTGTGAAGTAATGAGGATCCGTGCATCGACGCGCGGGCGAAGAGTTGCGATGGTGCGGAAATCGATGGCCGCGGGCATGACAAAGCCGCCGCTGTAATCCGTATGTTCGCCAATCAGATTGACGCGGCCCGGAGCCGAGCACTGAATCGCCGGCTCGCCGGCAGCGGTGTATCGTATCGCTACTTCGTCAGAAGAGGCCATTCTTATTTCTGTCCCGTCGCTGCCCATCTATTAATAGCAGAGACGCGGGTCTGAAAACCCGCTCCCCCGGACTGAAGTCCGGGGCTGGCACCCGATCTGGGCACGGGCGGAATCCGCGCCGGCAAAACTGCCGAGCATCTGGTTCAACAGCGTGGTCGCAAACGGATCCTGGCCGTATTTCTCAAAGCGGAAGGTGGATATAAGCATACGGCCTGAACCCTGGTGAAGTTCCGCCAGGTAAGCGCGATTGGAATTGAGCCAGCCGTAGAAAACACCTGCCAGGACACTGGAAGAGTCCTGCTCTCCCAATCCAGAGATCACGAATTCCGGAGTGACCGCAGCCGCTTCCCAACCCAGGATCGAATCCTCGATCACTGGGGCCAGGGGCTTCCACAAAGGGCTGGAGGAGAGAGCCCAATTGAAGTTACTGACCCAATCACCAGTCAGGTCTGACCCGGCCCGGGGCACGATGGTCCATCGGTTGTCCCTGGGGAGGGCATCCCGGCTTGCCGCCAGCAGCAACACCCTGCCGCCCTGGTTGAGTTTTGCGCTGGTGGCCTCATCGAACGACGAAGAGACCCAGACCGCGCCGCTGTCAGCGGCGGCAATACCGCGGGCCGCAAGCGCGGCACGCAGATTCTGCAGCTGGTTGAGCGGGTCGTGAATGGTCACGGTAACTGCCGGGACCGGCGGATTCTCGGGATACACAGCGAAGCGGTAACGATTCTGCGCCAAAATCGCGCCCGCAGCATTCACCAGTTGCAGGCGGAGAAACTCAGCCGCCGGGGCCGCCACCGTCGCGGCTTTGAACTCCAGCGTTCCCTGCGGAGCGACCCCACCTGGCAGGGGAGACGTGATTATCGGCATCACTCCGGATTGTCCGTCCGAGGTCTGCCACTGAATGGTGGCTCCGTCCAAGGAGACGGTTGAGTAGTGCGAAACCGTCAGCGGAACCGCCACCGGCGACGCGGAAGTGAAGTTGTGGGTGGCAAAGTTAGCCATGACCAGGTCGTCCTGCTGCAGCTGGCCCAATTCCTCGGCAAAGGCCTTGGGCTGGCGCCACATGCTCATGAGGCCGTTGGCTTCCCAGTTGGCGTCGGTGAGCTCGGTAATCACGTAGCCCTGAATGGTGTCGCGCTGTCGCATCTGCTCGATTTCGTATTTCAGTGCCAGGTATTCGTGCCTCTCCGTAGCCAGGGCAAGCGCACGGTAATCGGGGTAAATGCGGTCAAAGCCATAGGCATGGAGACGGTCAAAGACTCCAGCCGGGCGGGTGAGCTCGCGCGAGTTAAAGTCCCGCGGGAACCACCAGGGCAACTGGCCGGGAGCAGGTAATTGCGGCAGACCCCAGTTGCCAAACTCCGATACCAGGAGCGGCTCGTGGCCGGTGCTGATGGCATCTCCATAAGGGCTGAGGAGCCATTTTGGCCGGCCGGCGTAATCCTGCACCCAGTCCGCCCAATTCTTCGCATGATCGGGGATGGAGTAGTAGGTGTGCCAGTCGGCAAAGTCGGACTGCAGGTGAAAACCTTTGCAGCAGGCACTGTCGTCGTCGATCAATCGTCCCAGGGGGGCGGTGAGCTGCTTCAAATCATGAAAGGTGGTAAGCAGCCAGGCACGCTGATTTGCCTGGGTCGAGTCCATCCCCCACTGCTCGTTCATGATGCTCTGAATGACGATGGAGGGATGATTCCAGTCTCGCTCCACCTCCGCGTGAAAGGTGTCCACGCCCCGCTGAGCCGCATCCGGCGTCCAATGATAGGCATCATTCCAGACCGGAATCTCGTACCACACCAACATGCCGGTTTCATCGGCCGCTTCCAGGTAGCGCGGGTCCGGGACCTTGATGTGGCAGCGCAGCATGTTCAATCCCATGGCTTTGGACGTGAGCATCTCCTGGCGGATGAAGGCAGTGGAAGGAGGGGTATAGATCCCTGCCGGGTAGAAATCCTGATCGAGCGCCGCCCGCATGTAAAAGGGTTTGCCGTTGAGAGAGAGGCGTCCATCTGCGGTGGTAAGCTCGCGAAATCCAAAGCGGGTGTGCACGACTTGCCCGGACGTACTCACCTCGACTGCATACAGATTGGGGTGGTCACCGTCCCAGAGCATGGGGTCGGCCACGTGCGTCTGCCCCCGGGCCATGGTTCCGTCCGCGGTCAGCTCAAGCCGGCCCACGGTCTGGCCGTAGGGGTCGAAGAGGGTAGCTGCTAACGGCTTGGAGTTGGTGCTGCCTGCCAGTTTTGCTTCGATGATTACGTCGCCACTGTTGTGCGGCGTGACGTGTACCCAGGCGACATAGCGCAAGGGCACGGTTTCCAGCGTGACCGGCTGCCAGAGTCCGCTGGTCTGCACGTACCAGTTCTGCTTTCCGTGGGGGATTTCGTTGTAGTCCAATCGCTGCTCCAGGGGAGGCAGAGCCGGATTTTTTGCCGGCTGGGGACCTAACACTTCTTTCGGCGGCGCAGTGTTCTGGATGGGTCTCGGGATAGGTGGCGGCATGGGGGGATCGAACACCCTGACCAGAATCTCGTTAGTGCCGGCGTGCACTTTCCCCGTCAGGTCGAAAGTGAAGGGAGCGTAGCCACCCTCATGCTCGCCCAGCAGCTTGCCATTGACCCACACGCGCGTAAGGTAATCGACCGCTCCGAAGTGGATCAGCTCCCGTGTGGATGGCTGGGGGGCGGGCAAGGCGACATGGACCCGATACCAGCCGACGCCGGCATAGTCGCGAAGGTCATCGTACTGGGCGTTCCAGGACAGGCTTGGCTGGGCCGGACGCCACTTGGCTGCTCGACCAACGGTGGTGGCGGTGAATTGTGCCTTGGGGTCAGGACTAAATTGCCAGTGCTGATCGATCACCCTGGTTTGGGCATGAGCGCCTATGGCTGCCAGCAGCCCGAGGAACGAGGTAATTGCCTTGAGCGCCGTGCGCATGGAAGTGTTTGCTCCCTTTGGGTGCGGTTCATGTACTATTCGACGACGAGACTGAACCGCCCCTGGAAAGCATATAGCAACAGGAGAGATGCTTTAGGACATGGCTAACACCTTCTCCTTGAACAAGCACCGTCTGGTTTTGTCGCGAGTATTTACTCAGCATCGATTTCTGCTGCTGTTTTTGTTTTTGTTAGCCAATCTGATGGTCTACCCGTATACAGAAGGCCGCGGATTTGGTTTTTACGCGTTCCGGGTGCTGGGCGCTTTGATCGTTGCTCTTAGCGTTTACGTAGTCAGTTTTGGTCGTGGTCTGGCGATCGTTGCCATTCTGCTTGCGGTTCCCGCCATGGTGCAACACGTGTCGAATCCGAGCCTTGCCGCAGGGTTTTTGCCCATAGCCAACCTGATTCTCAGCTTTACCTTCGATGTTTTCATCGTGGTATCGATTTTTCGTCGCGTGTTTGCCAACCTCAGCATTACGTCGGAAACGATCTTCGGAGCGCTCTGTGTTTATTTGATGAACGGGGTAAGTTTTGCCAGCATCTACGGACTGGTAAGCCACCTGCAGTCGTCTGCTTTCCGGCTTGATCCAGCGGTGAACCGGCATACGATTCCGGACCGCTTTGACTTCATTTATTACAGTTTCGGGATGATGACCCAGCTTGGCGCCGCCGGCATCACCGCCGTCACTGATCAGGCGCGCTCCCTCTCGGTGATCGAAGCGATTCTGGGCCAGCTGTATCTCGCCGTGCTGATCTCAAGATTAGTAGCCGCGTATCGCCGCAATCCCCCGGCGGCTAATTCTTAGGGCCGCGGCAGGGCCGAACCCCTGTATGGAAAGGTGTCGTCGATGAACACCGTACAAATCGAACAAAAGAGCTATGAGATGCCCCCGCGCGACGGGTTCACCCTCACACATTTTCTCACCGTCGCCGACATCGACCGATCGGCTCGTTTCTATGAAAGGGTCTTCGGCGGCCGAATTCTGAGCAGAGGCGATAGCAAGGGTGCGTCTGGGCACATTCAGATCGCGAATACGTGGCTCATTGTCAACGTGGGGGGCGGGCCCACCCCGGACAAGCCGACGGTAACGCTCAGCGTCCCCGCCGACCCGGATAACATCAGCAGCTTTATGAATATCCGCGTTGCGGATATTCAAGCTTGCTATGAATTATGGAAAAGTCGAGGAGCCGAGTTCATCACCGAGCCGATTGCCAAGTACGGCGAGATTCGCTGCTACATCCGCGATCCTGACGGTTATATTATCGAGGTCGGACAGAGCACCGATCTCACGGACGGTTGACACCCGGACCGGGCAGGCCAGCCGTCCTATGGCTGCAAATGCTCTTGAATCTCTCCGGCGTGAATGGCCAGATGATGAGAAGCCCATTCACCAGGTGACCTTGAGCGTTTTCTCGACGTAACCCTGGCCCGCCCCGAACTGGACTTCCAGTGGGCGGAGGGATGGGTTGCTTTGCGCCGCGATTTGGGCTCCGTCAACATGAGGCCTTGCGCGCACGTCGTTCACTCGAATCATGAGAGTCTGACGAGTATTGGCCATTCCAGATAGGGTCAGCGTCAGCGAGTTGGCCGAGGACTGCTGATCAATCACTTTCGTCTGCTGCGTGGTTGCTCCCGGCTCGGGCAGGGCGTGGGCGAGAGCTATCTCCACGGCGGGCAGCGGAATGCGCAAAATGTTACCGGCCCACTTTGCCCCCGGAGTATGCGACGCCAGTACTACCTGCTGGGCAGAAGCTCCGGCCGCTCGCACCATCAGCATGGTTCCGTCGCGTGTCATTTCCAGGTCGACATTGCTGCCGCCGAGGGGAACATGATGCAGTTGCGCCTTATCCCAGTCAGCGGGCAGACTAGGTGTAACCATGAGCTGGTGGTTAGCTGCGTCCCACTCCAACCCGAACAAGCCTCTCACCACCGGCGAAATGACCATGGCAGACGACCATAGCTGATGCGAAGTGCTGCGCCCTAACGGGGAAAAGAACTGGCCGGAGAGCAACTCAGTCACCGCGCCCGGGTCCTGTGCCCAGGTCAAATCGGCATTTTGCATCAGATGGGCATAGGCGGAGAGACTACGGCCGTTGCGATACTCCGATAGCGCAACCCACCCGGTGTAGAGCGGCCATACGGTTCCCTGGTGATAGCTGATGGGATCGTAAAAAGAGACCGTTGGACTCAGGTCACGCGTACCCCAATCGGTCGAGAACTCCTGGGCCGCCCAGCGGTCGAACATGGGCTGGGCATGCTGCAAGCGGTAAGTGCCATCCCAGGAAGCGACCGCTGGAAAGATGGTTGGGCTGGGGTCGGTGCTCCCGTCGGCGTTGCGGCTGAAAGCGTAAAACCCTCCCCCGGGAAGCAGATACTCCTTCTCCATCGTGGCGCCGACTTTCGCTGCCCTGGCTTCTGCCTGCTGTGCGATGTCCGGGTGTCCCGTGGCACGCGACAAGGCCGCCATCGCGGTACTTGCCTGTTGATCAAGCGCGGCGAGATAGATTTCCTGATGGGGCATCCCGGTCGGCCACGATTCGACCCATCCCGAACCTTCCGTGTTCTCGTAAATTCCATCGCCGTCGGAATCATGCGTGATCTCGAACGTCCACGCTCGTTCGAGCGCGTCCCAGTTAGTCTTAATAAATTGACTATCGCCACTTACTTTCAGGTAATCCTCGGCGGCCATGAGAAACAAGGGATTGGCATCGGCGGAGGCGTAGGCATACGGCAGACTCTTCCAATCGACTAAGTCCGCTGTCTGCGCCCACTCGTGGATCATCTTCCCTTCCGGGCTTTGCCGCTTGATCAGAAAATTCAGTTCATCGCGGGTCAACTGGAAGTCGCCGTAGCTATTCACCGCGTAAAGCGTCCACAGGGCATCCCGGCCGAAATACCAGCCAAAGCCGGGGCGGGCTGAATCTCCCGAATGATAGAAGCCCGCGACCAGGGCAGTCTCGGAGTGGGAGGGTATGGTTTCCACGCGTAGTTGATCAATCGCCACTTCGGCCCAGGCAAACGCCTGGTTGAGCTTTTGGTCCGGGGTCTCGATGCTCAGGTGTTGGGCGGTGAAGTTTTGAAAGTGGTTCTGGGAATCGCTGTACAGTTCGCGAAATCCGTTGTCGAGTGCCTGCAACCTGGCAGCCAAAGCAGGTGTGGTGGCAGCGGCCGCGGTGTCCGCGGTGGTCATCAGGAGAGGATAAAGCTTATCCCCATCCGTGGCCGGATCGAAATGGATCACAAACTGTAACGGATAATTTTTCGGGCGCTCCTGGTAAGGCTCCAGAATGCCGGATTGAGCGGTTGGCATGGCTACCGCCCCGGCATGATCGGGAAAATTCAAGTGCAATACATAGAAGCCTGATGCGCCCGTCTTGACCCACTCCGCCGAGGGACGATCATCGGAAGGCGCCGGCCACATCCGCAGCATTTGTGGCGTGAAACTGAAGCTAAGCGTCATCGGGCGGACTGCCTGGATCTGGTAGAAAGCCAGGGCCCCGCCACCTTCAGGCGCGTGTTGGGGTGCAAACAGGGTTTCGCGCACAGTGAAGTTGGCATGCGAGAAGGTGATGGTCGTATGGCCAGGCTGCACGTCGATGTTTGCCGCTTGCTCGTTTACGTCGATGGGCACGGGGTAGTCCTTCATCTCCGCTGTAATGCGCATGTGGCTGAAGATCTTCCAGGGAAAGATCCAGGCTTCAAACGATCCATCCTGCTGGCCGAGCAGGGCTCCGCGAGGCCCAACCACGGTGAAAGGTTTTACCGGCATGATGCCGGCAGTGATGGTCGGCTGGCCCGGTTGCCGGGCAACGAAATCAGCAAGCGCCGGTAGATCGCCAGGCGGTTCAGCGGCTCCCACGGGCAGAGACACAGCGGAAATCAGGAGAGCAACGATCGCCCAGGCTTTCATAATCCCCTCCATCTAACCACATCTGGTTATTTAAAGGGCTATCCCTCTTCACATTCGCAGAGACGCGCCTTGCCTCGCTGTGCTCGCGCGGTAGTATGCGATGAATTTGCCGTTTGCTATTGGTCAGGCGCTCCAGTTGGCATTGTTACGTTTACCACTACGCTCGTAGTTGCTTTTGTAACAGGCTGGAAACGAAGCATCAAGACGCCCACATGGGGGTGTGGCTTGGACCCCTGGCCCGTCATTGAGTCAGTCATGGTCTGGCTTGATTCAGGCTGAAACTGTAACTCACGCGAGAGCGGCGCTTCCCGGGTCTATCTCTGGTTATGCCAGGGATCTCTCGGATTCACACTAGTCCAGACACGTGGGGCCCTTCCAGACTCAATATCATACGAATATAGGAATGCTTGCCCTGAAGTACCTGTCAGAAGCACCCACGGTCCCGTTGGTCCAACTGCAAGCTGCGTATTTGTCCACGCACCTTCGTCGGCTCGAACAGAGGAGGGTTCAAACATCGGTCGCAGGACAAGCACCATCAGGAACGCTGCAATTACAGTGAGGATTGCCTTCGTATACAAATCGATGCGCATAGTGACCTCCGATGGAAGCAGATTATCGCAACCTGACGAAACGCTACAATAAACTTCGGCTCTTACTGTGTATGGTGAGTATGGTAAGTTTTGGGGCCTTTGGGACTTCGGGCGCCACCTATTGCAGTAGTTTAGCTGCTTGGGGCTTTGGAGTCTGCGTGAGAACTCGATTGAAAACATTTTGGGCTTTACAGGCTGCGGAAAAACCCAAGCTTTTGAAGGGTACGGCCTTTAGGCCGTACGTAACCAATCTAGAATCAGTACGGCTTTAGCCGCTGAGGGCTAGGTTTTCACCTGGAACCGAGTTTTTCCGCAGCCTCTTTAGCCCCTGCCTCTCTTGCCCGCTCTCGAATTTCTCCCACCTGATGTCTGTTTTTCGAGCTCTCACGCAGACTCTGACGCCGGCCGCCGGCCTGGGTCCTGGAGAGCGTCGAGCAATGGGCCGGCCGAGCAAGCGCTCGAGCCCGGAGACGAACTCTGCAGCGCCCGACGTGCTGCCCCCATCTACCTTGGTGATAACACGAAAAAAGGAACGGGGATAGATAACATGTCCCCTTATCTCTCTATACGGGCGCACTCGTCTTAGGAGAGTATTTCTTCTTCAAACTTTCGAATCTCATTCAATTGTTGAAGGGCTTCTTGCAAACTCCGGCCAAAAGCCGCGCGTTCTATAAACTGACGCAACTTCATATTGGATGATTTCTGGGCGTAGAGATATACCCAATACATGCCCAACAAGCCAACAATTCCAGTTGCCATGCCAATCCAGATCACAGAAGGGACGTGAGCATAGAGATTGATGTGTGCGAGTCCCGCCAGCAGCATGAGTAAGGGGATCCACAGAAACCACCAGGAGAGGCCCGCGACCAGAACAGAGATGCCGTACGCGCGGCGCACGTGGGCCAGTCCACCTTGCACCTCAACTACCGGCGCGGCGTAGTCGATGCGGCTTAGCGATGAGAACACCATCCCCGCTGTCATTACGCAGCCGACTCCATAGGCCTGTACAGCGATTCCACCGAGAATTACCGAAATCGCGGTGGGCTTTGTGCTCCAGAGGAGCGCGGCCAGAACAATGAAAAGCACGCCCAGGAAAATCTGAAATGCCTGATTTCGCTTGAGCGGCCCGAGACTTTTGTGAGCTGCATCCAGCTTCTGTTGACGCAGCATTGCCACCCTCAATTGGTTTCCGCGTTCGAGCGCCTTCTCCAGTCTTTGCCATGTTGACTTGAGTTCGTTCAGTTCCATCGCTGTTACCTCCCATCGTGCTTAGATTTCAGTTCGAATGCGTTGTTTTAACCGGCTGATCTTGGTCGATATATTCGTCGCCGTGATCCCCAGAATTTCGGCCATCTCTTTTTGAGATTTATCCTCGAGATACAGCAGCAGAAGTGCCCTCTCAAAAGGAGGCTCGCTGGCGATGAACCGTCGCAGTCGTACCATGCGATCCTCCGCATCGGGGTCGGTTGGGGGCTGTGGAATGGCTTCGTGCAGCTCCTCCTCAAATGGCGTAAAGACCCTGCGATGCTGTGCCTCTCTGCGCACAAAGCTGATCGCCACGTTCAGAGCGATGCGGTACATCCATGTCGTGAACGTCCGGGAAGCGTCGTACTTTGGCCATGCCTTCCAGAGCTGGGCCGCGATCTCTTGTGCAAGGTCATCGCGGTCTTCCGCTCTCCAGCAATAAGTATTAACTGTCTTGAAAACAATGGCTCGATTCGCCTGGAGGAGGGTTTCGAACTCTTTCTCGCTCTTGTCCGTCATGTCCTTCTCCCTTCTTCCCAGTCCCTCTGTCACGGGCGCCGGGAATATCCGCCTGTCTGATACATGATTCGCAGCAAGACCAGAAATGTCACACAGGACTTGCTTCTGATCTTCCTGTGTGCCAATGCCGCATCCTTAACGGCGCGCTGGTCTGCTGGATACACGAAACCGCAGAGCCGCACAGCTTCAGCCTAATGGGGGCTTTTCGGGGACGGACGGGGGCTAGTCGGGGCTTTTCGGGGGATGGAGCATTTCGCAGGTGTATTGGCCCCCAAAAGTGAGTGTTTACTCTGGTCCCGATGGAAGATCGCCAATTGCGAAGCTAAGAGGGAGTTTCACCAATGGTTGCGCGGGATTTTCGTTTTCGCTTCAGCTCATACATCAGAGCATCCGCCTTTCCCAATAGGTCCTCTAAAGAAAGTGCTCGAAGCGAGCTGTCGCAAGTGAGAACGCCGACACTGAGTGAGATTTGGAACGGCCTACCGGACTTCTCGTTGCTCTGTTGCACCGTTGTGGCAAGACGCTCTTCCATTACACTCTTGAAGGGCTCTAAAGCATCGACGGCGACTACAGCGAATTCGTCGCCCCCAAGCCGGCCGATAATATCCGTGGATCGAAAGCTTTCTCGGAGCGAGCCAGCCACACTTTGGAGAGCGTTGTCTCCCTCCTTGTGTCCCCACGTGTCATTGATTTGCTTGAATAGATTCAAGTCGATATAAAAGAGCAGAAGCGACTGCTTGCGACGCCGCGCTAATTTCCATTCCTGATCGGCCATAAGTAGAAAGCCGCGGCGGTTATAGAGGCCCGTGAGCGGGTCGGTCACAGTCAATGTGCGTAGAGTCCGATACTGATAGAAGGCCAAGGAGAGCAGGAAGGCTATGATCGCAAGACAGCAGCACGCAAGGATCAGGAATGCCGGCGTCCGATACCAGGGTGCAACCACCGCGACTTCGAAGCGCGCCGGTTTGCTGCTGAGATTGCCTTGATGATCGAGAGCGACGACTTCGAAAACATGTTTGCCGGCCGGGAGACCGTGGAAGCTGGCAAGTGTGTTTTTGGTAAGCGAACTCCACGGCCTTTGGTCCAGCCGGTAGGAGTATCGCAGTTCATCGGGTGGCGTCAGGTCCCATTTGTCCCTGCCGGCGAAGATAACTCTGAAATCTCCCGAAGCGGCTTCTCTCGTGTTCTGATTCGCTTGGATAGAGGCCTCAGGCGGATCGCGATCGACGTTTCGCTGAAAGATTGCCACTCCCTTATCACTGATCGCCCAAATGCGTCCCAGCGAATCCTCCAAGACCGCGTTGGTCGCGCTCTTGGGCAATCCGTCTGATACATCGTTGGAAATCCAGGCATCGTTCAGTTCGATTTCCCCGGCCTTCCGCGAAGAGAGCGTTCGCCGAATGTCCACTGCCGTGCCCGCCCATAGCGTATTGCTCCGGTCCCGATAGAGGTCCTCTATTAACGGGGTAGCGGTCAGGTATTCCAAGCCCTTTCCATTCCACCGACCGAGCAATTGTCTAGCACCGAAAAGAATTCCTCCTTTCCCCTCATCCAACATCGAAAACACCTGCAATGCGGTGGCCGTTGTGGACCGAGCGCCGGCGGCTGGGGGTATATCGATCCAATCGAATCGCGCAAACTGACCCTTGGCAAAGCGAGCCAATCCAGATGTGCCGCCTACCCAGATTTCGCCGCTGGCCGTTTCCACCATTCCTCGCGGGTAGTGCACGTTCCATTGGGCGGGAATGGAAGTAAGCCAAGCCAGGGAACCGGTTGCATCGAGGATCGCTAGACCATCGGGAAGAAGCCCGGTTCCACCCATCGCCACCAGGAATCGTCCATCCGTGCGCCTGCAGAAGGTGATCGGCCGGTAACCTTGCATGGGTTTGACTTGGGCGATTTTTTCAGTTACCGGATCGAAAATGATGAGGTAGGGCGCTTCCTCGAGCTTGATCAGAATTCTGCCATCGGATAGCTCGCCCAAATCGTTACGCTGGTTGATATCCAAAACATACTCTGGGGGAAGTGGGTACTCTTCCCATTGCTCCCCGGATAAGCGAAGTAGGCTGTGTTCCCCGAGAATCCACACGCGCTGACGCCGGTCCTCCAGCATTGCGCCCATATGCTTCTTGAGTTCAATGCGATGGCCGCGCGAATCGGTGGCGTGTCCAAGAGTCTTCCAGGCCACGTTGATGTGCATGACCAGGCCAAATGCGGTGGCCAAAAAGAAAGTACCGTCCGCATTCACCAGGACGTCGTTTATCTTGCCCGAGAGAACCTCGCTCTGAGTTTCGACTTCTACCCAACCATCTTCGGGGTTCGCCGCGGACTTACGGTAGAGCAGATCGCTCGCTAGCCACAGGTCACCCGAACCATCCCGCCACGCAAAGGACGCATGTTCGAGGTGCGGACCACCCTCGAGGATCTCCCATTTCCCTGCCTGCAGGTGGAGAATCACCCGCTCTCTGCTGTGCTTTCGGAACGCGGTGAGAAATACTTCTCCCTGCGGACAAAGAACCGGATACTCGGGATTCTCAACCGCCAGGGTTCCGAACGGATACTCCTGCCAGGAGAGTCGAGCATTGGCCAACCCGGCATACAAGAAATGCGCCACCCCCTTGGTGCCGATTACCCAGACGCTGCCGGCAGGATCTCGCGCCAAGGTCGTGAGAGCCCCGATCTGGGAATTTCGCTGCGGCAAATGCAACTCCACCAAGCGGCTTGATTTGGAGGAGAACGTTGCCAGTCGGTTTGAAAATAGGAGCAGAGCGCTCGATTCGCCCAGGTCGAGCACGCGAGAATCGCTCGGCTTGCGCTCAGCGGAACTCAGCGCTGAGAGTTTGAGATTGGGAAATATCTGCCACTTACCGTCCTGAAGATGCCGGAGTCCGTCCTCTTCCGCAGCCCAACCGTTCTTTCCATCGAGGGTGTCGAAGCGGCGTCCGTTGTTGGAGAACGGAGTAGGGATGAGAGAAACGCTCCTGCCGTCAAAGCGCGAAAGCGATGAGACGTCGCCATGCGTCAGCCACAGTGCGCCCGCTGGATCCCGGCTTATGGTGACCACGAATCGCTCAGCGAGCCCATCGCCGGAGTCCCAGAAGCGCCATTCCGCAGAGCTGGATGCGTGCAGTTGGAGAGTTGTCAGGGCGAGCAGAAGTGAACATAAACGCGGCAAAGAAAAGCGGCTCAAAATAGACTCCTCGCCTGCTAAGGCCGAAACCGAACGCTCCCGGCATGGATGCCTTTAACCTCGCGCGCCTCTATTCCACTTTTTGCCATAGGAGTCTCCGAGAGCTTTGACCAACGTCACCAATGGCAGATTTAAATCGAGGTCGTCTACCTTGAACCAGTGGTCCCAATCTCTGGGACACCAGAGTTCGTATCTTCGTTGACACATAGAAGCGCACGCTCACGGAATGCAGGAAACTGCGGCAAGACCCCCAGCTTTTCGAGGCGATCCAGATCGGACTGGGTGAGTTCCTTTCCCTGCAGGTCGTTCGGATGATCATCGAGTTCGTGCGCCTTCATCGATCGCAGATCGCATGTGCCGCATTCTCGCGCGATTGCCAATTGGGCCTTCTGACCCTAGCCACCACTTTTATCGGCAAAAGGCGCTATTCAATTCAGTGCCTGGGCAACACCGCGCCGCGGCGTATACGGGGAGATGCTGTAAGTACCTGATTCGTTGGAACAAAGGCGCGACAGGAAGCTGATCGGTCCGGACCGCTGCCCTTACTGAGCTTTTTATTGCCCGTTCATGCAAGCACTTGCATAAGCTTGTTGATATCGCTATAGTTCACCTTCCCCCTTTTAGAACCAAATATATGTTGTCTGCTGGTGAATCACTTAGCTGTCGTAACTCTTTCTGCTCACCGATGGTTCAGTCACTATAGGCAATAAAAAAACGGAGCCCTATCCATGTATGGCGTAACGATACAGAAGTGTGTCTTTGCCGGGTGCATGCTCGGCTTGTTGTGTTCTCCTGCTTTGGTTTCAGCCGAAGACACGGACTCAACCTACATCACTTTCGAGGTGCCAGGTAGCACCTATACCTCGCCCGTTGCCATTAACAACAGCCTAACCGTCCTTGGGGTCTATGCCGACGCGCACAATAACTACCATGGGTTCTTGCGCAATGTGTGGGGGAAAATCACCTCGTTTGACCCTCCCCGAAGCCTCCAAACGACGCCTACCGGCCTCAGCGAAACCGGCGCAGTCACGGGATACTACACCGACTCTGCGGGTACCCACGGATTTTTGCGGTCGCCGGAGGGAGAGTTTACAGAGTTCAACGCTCCCGATACCACGACCACTTTGCCGGTGGGCATCAATGCCGCCGGAACCATTGCCGGGTACTATGAAGACGCAAAGAATGTGGCCCACGGCTTTGTCCGTTCGCGGTCCGGGACGATCACCTCGTTTGACGCCGGGACGGAGGGCATCGGCATCGCAAGTTCCAGCACGATACCCGCCGCTATCAACGGGGCTGGGATCATCACCGGGCGGGTGCAGACGACATCGATCTTCGGCGGGGGCATTGGGGAAAGCGGCTTTGAACGCTCGGCGAAGGGAGTGATTACCGTCATCGGTACTCAGCAACCGACCGGCATCAACGGCGAAGGCACCATCGTCGGCATTTCCGGTGGCTCGCCGAGCTTCTTCGGCGTTGTTATCTCACCGGAGGGAGTGATCACCACCTTTGAGGTGCAGGGCGCTGCCGATACGATCGCTACCGCGATCAACGGGGAGGGGGCTATTGTGGGCCAGTACTTTACCGAGTTGGGCAACAACGATACGCACGGGTTTGTGCGCTCTCCCGAGGGAACAATCACCACCTTCGATCCCCCGGGAAGTACGCGCACGAACGCGGAGGGGATCAATGATCTGGGAGTGACCGTCGGGGAGACTCTGCACGCCAACAACTTGGTTTATGGGTTCCTGAGGATTCCCAGGCATTGCTTCTTCGCTGACAACGGGGAGCGCTGAGGCCAGGTTAGGCCGATTTTTGGGAAGCCTGTCGATCGCCGAGCCATCCAGATCGATAGGCTTTCTCGATTCGGTCGAGCAGAACGCACCCGGCTGGCCAAACAACGCGTGGCCTTTTCGGGGACCCCCACGTCCCCGAAAAAACCGCCGAAAGCAGATGTCACCCTGCACTCAAGGAGTAATCCGGGGTTTGAGTACAGCGCGACACCAGGCTTCTCAATCAGCGCGCCGCCCGCATCAATCCTCAAACGACGCAACATTTTGCCGGCGCCGGTTCACCACCAGCCGCGTTACGTCCGGCCGGGAATAATGCCCGGCCTGATCGAAATTCTGCCGTTCGCGTCGAACTTCGTTGCGATCCAAAGTCGCCACCAGCAAGCATTCCGTGCCGACCGAGGGCGGGATCACCCATTCGCCATTGGGCGCGGCGATACACGAGCCGCCATTCGCCAGCACCTCAGGACAATCTGCGAGAATCCGGTCCAGATGCGGGGTATCGGCGGGAAAGTCTTCGCGGCGCATCAGGGCCGATACGGAAATCGTGTAGCTGCGCCCTTCCTTGGCAATGAAACGCGTGATGTCTTCGGTATTGCGCAAATTGCCCGGCCATAGCGCAACGTGCAAATCTTCTCCTTGGGCATAGAGTGCGGCGCGCGACAAGGGCATCCAGTTTTCATAGCAATTAAGCCCGCCGACCGTAAAGGCATCCAGCGCATGTACCCGCAATCCGTGGCCGTCGCCTGGTGACCAAGACAGGCGTTCTTCATACGTCGGCATCAGTTTGCGATGCACCGAGCCGATCACCCCGTCCGGCCCGATATACACCCGTGAGCAATACACGCTGTAGCCGCCGCGATCCTGCGGTCGCTCAATGCAACCGAGCATGACCGCGATGCCATGCTTGACCGCAGCTGCGCATACCGCGTCCAGATGCCCTGCTTCGATCTGCACTGCCCGCTCGAGATAGTAGGCATGGATATCTTTCTGGATCGACGAATTGAAGCGCGCGCCATCGGTCAGCTCCAGCCAGAACGGATAGCCGGGCAACAGTGCTTCGCCGAATGTGACCAAGCGGCATTGCTGCTCGGCGGCGCGGCCGATATAGTCGATTATTTTTTCCAGCGTTGCTTCCCGGTTCAACCAGACTGGCGCAATCTGGGCCAGGCCGACAGTCAGCAAATCCTGGTTTTGGGTAGACGTGGATGACATGTATTTCCTTTCGGTGAATGGCCGAGCCGACAAGACGCGCGCGGCTCGTGCATGAGAGTTACTTTGGCGGACAGGATAGGGGGACAGGATACGGGAGAACGCCAAAAAGCAAATAGAGGACTGTCGACGCATTACGTCCGGCTATTCCTTCATGAGTTGCTCTCCTCAGAGCTCGTGTCCGCTTCGCCGGTTCTGCAAAGCTTCTCGCTTAACCTGGCTGCTGTAAAGCCCCCAGCAGCCAACCGCAACTGTCCCTATTTTTCGCTGTCTCAACAGCGGCACGGTCGTCACGATGTCAAGGTTTCGTTCTGTCGCGTTTGGACCTTACATCTAGCCAAATGATAGGTAGGGCGCAAACAGCAATCTCGGATAAGGCTATAAGCCCAATGGCAATGTAACCGTGGTGAGGAATCAGAGGATACAGACGCCACATGACGGCAAAATGAAATATGAAGATAGCCGCCAGCAAAACAATAGACACTGTATCCTTTAGTAGCGGCCATACGTAGAGCGTTATGAAGCCAAGAACTAGGATGCTCCAGATCGACATATTAAGAAAGCCTTGGACGCGCGATACCGGATGCGCGAGGATTGCCAAGACAAAGCATAAGCCAATCATGTATTTCCAAAGCCTGTTCAATAGAACAGGCTCGTCCTCACTATCAATGTCATCGAGCATCCTGAAAAGCACCCCTAGGGAGTAGTAGAGTAACAACCTGAGTAAGCGTCTGCGGCGTCCATTACCGCGCTACCGGCCTGAGCTGCAACCGCCGCCGGAATCACTTTTTCGACAGCATTCGCGGCGAATTTACCGACTGCTCTAGCGACTTGGGGAGACACACCTTTTGCTGCTCGAGCAACTGCCCCGCCAATCTCAGTGGCGCCTGCACTTGCGTTTCCCGCACCCCACAAGGTGAGAGCGTTCTGCCAGCCTTCTTTTACAGTGGATGCGGCATCGCCAATGCCGGGCACCAGCCCGACTCCAAACCACGAGGCCCCGCCTGATATCACGGCCTCCGGTGCACAGTTGAGTCCCTTTCGGACTGGCGCCGTTTGTTGGGCAACTTGGCTGAAAACTCCCTGGGCATACCCATTTAGAGCACCATTCGGAGTTTGAATGTAGCCGTACGGAGTGTCGCAGTTGCCATAGCACGTTGTTCCATTGCTTTGACTGCCCGGAGCGGACGCCGTTGTGCTGTAGCTGCTCTGGCTATCCGAACTCCGGATGTTGAACGTGTCATTGTTCGCGTTGTACTGGATTTTACTGAAACTGGTCGTGCCGTTCACCCAGTCACCGCCGTTGGCACCGCATTCACCCGAGTTGCTGTTCTGGTCGATCGACTCGGAAGCGTCCCCAGTAGCGTTGAAATACACGCAATCCAAGCCCATTGGATCAGTATTGGTCAATGGGTTATTCAGCCCGTAGCTATACTGATTCCAGGCCTGTGGATTCGATAAGTCGGCGGCCAAGAACCACCCAGGGTCTGGACTCAAAAATCGGCCCATGTTCGAGCCGTAGTACCTGGCCTCGAAGTAGTCATTACCTGATTCGGAATCTCTTTCTTTGCCGGTGAACACAAACGGATCGATTGCTTGGCCGGCGAACACCTCCCCGAAGGGAGCAAGGTCCTGCGCGCTGACCACGGCTCCCGCCGAGGTTAGCGTTCCCACCACGGAGCCAAGGTGGTCCGTCATCCGGTACGTCGGCGAACCGGTCTGCGTGCCGGGCACTTCCAGCAACAGGCCACCTGAGGCGTAGACAAGATCTGTCCAGGAGCCACTCGAAAGACGGGCAATCGGCTTCCCGCCAAAATACACCGTGTCCACCGTCGAGGAGCCTGCCTTCTCTACCCGCTGCCCCTCTGCCGTATATACGTAGGTCGCACCCGCTCCGCTTTTGGTCTTGCCCTCAGCGTCGTATTGATAGCTGTTGCCAAGTCCGTCCGTCAACAGATCCCCGGCTGCATCGTAGCTCCAGCCTGAGATCTGGTTGGCCGCAGTATACCCCTGCATGAAGTTGTAGTTGCCAGATTGTTGCATGTTGCCAAACGAATCGTAGCCGTAGGTCTCATTCAGCCCGTTCGCTGCCAGCGTCTGCGAAGCGCCCGTCACTGTAGTCGCGTTTTGCGTCTCCACGTATCCATCCGGATTCGAGCCCACCGCCAATTGCGCCCCCCAAACCTGCAAACTCTGTCCAGGGGGCACCACTCCCGCCCCCCCACCGATCTGCAGATAGGCCGTCGTCAAAGCACTCTCGCTGGTTCCCGTCAGCGAGAAACGGTTCCACGAGGTATTCACCGTCGCTGGAGTACTACTAATCAGACTGAAGCCTGATGCTCCGATGTTGCCGATATACAAATTAAGGCTCATCGTGCCCGAGGCAACCCGCAGGTATACCGATCCCGTGACGGTCTGGCCGCTGTATTGCGAAGGATTCTGCACCTCATCGGCAAGGTAGCCGCCCGTTCCAGTCGTAGTCGCCGTAATGGTTGCCGCCGTGTTGGTGCCATCCGGAGCGGCAGTCGCAGTGCTGGTAACCGTGGCGTCGTCAATCACCCAACTCGGAGCTGTCACCTGTTCGGAGGCAGGCAGAATGTTGTTCGCCGCAGAATACACCTCAGCTCCCCAAAGGTCGTAAACCTGGCCCCCAGTGATGGTGTGGCTGCCACCAATCTGTAAGGCCAGCGCGGTCAGACCGCTCTGGAAAGTGCCTGTCACGGCGAATCGCTGCCAGGAAGTTGTCAGCGTAACTGGTGTTTGTCCGGCAACCGCCCATCCCTGGTTTCCCACTTCGACAACGCTGAGGATAGTTGCCAACGTGCCGCTGGGCACTTTCAACCATACGGAGCCGGAGAATGGAGCATCGTTGTAAGCCGTCGGGCTCAGGATGAAGTTCTGAATAAAGCTATCGGTGGCGCCGGCACTGGCAGTCACCACGCCCGCGTCCTCCGTTCCGTCCGGCGCTAACGCCGCGTTTCCTGTAATCGTTGCACTTGAAGTTCCCCACCCAGGGCCCCCGATCTGCTGCGGGCCCTCCAGAATGTTGGTCGCCACGCCCAGCTCCGCGCCCCACAGATCGAAGACCTGGCCGCCCTGAATCGTGTGACCTCCGCCAACCTGTAATGCCAATGCCGTAAGCCCGTTCTGCAAGGTACCGCTCACGCTAACTTTCTGCCACGTCGTCGTCAGCGTTACCGCGGTTTGCCCGGCCACCGCCCATCCCAGATCCCCGACCTGGACAATGTAGACCGTGGTCGCCAGCGTACCGCTTGGCACTCTCATCCATATAGAGCCCGAAAAGACCGCACCATCGTAAACGGCAGGGTTCAGCACAAAATTCTGAATAAAACTATCGGTAGCGCCCGCACTCGCTGTGACCACTCCGGCAGTCTCGCTTCCATCAGGTGCGGCGGCTGCGTTCGGAGCAAACGTCGCGCTGCTGGCCCCCCAACCGGGCGCGCCAAGCTGCTGGGAGCTTTCCAGTATGTTGTTCTGCGTTTCGTCGTTGATAGCTGCCGCCTCTCCGCTGCCTCCCGACGTTCCAGCCAGGTCTTGGGCTGTCAGCAGCCGGTTGAGATTGTCATAGGTAAACTCACGCTGCACCCCACTGATGCCATCTGTGATCAGCTGCAGATTCTCGTTCGGGTACCAAGTGTACTGTTTGGACCAGAGCTTTTGCGATCCCAGCGCGTAGCCCAGGGAGCCGATCGTCTCCCGGTTGTTGTACGCTGACGTTATTTGCACCCCATTGCCCATGGTAGCGCTGATCAGGTGTCCGGCAGCATCGTAACCGTCGGCGCTGGGGACCGTTAGGTAGTTCGAATTGACCGAGTTCCCAGCAAAGGTGGCAAAAGTTACAGACGAGAGCTGGCCGGCGGGATTGTAGCCCTGCTTGACAGCGCGGCCGTCAGGATAGGTGAGCTGCGTAAGATCACCCGCCAGATCGTAAAGTGCCGACGCAACAATGTCATATTTGCAATCCTGGGGAACGCAGTACATGCTTTTCAATACCCTGCCCAGGGGATCGTAGGAATAGGTCTGCCCCGCGTTCACACTGTTGGAAACGAAGGTCAGCCGGCCGAGAGGATTTGTTTCGCTGTTCCCATCAGTTCCGTCGTAAAGATAACCGTAGTTGATGGCGCCATCGGATGAAGTCTTGCCCATCATCCGATTAAGAGCATCATACTTGTAGGTAATGATGAATCCCCGCGCGTCTGTTTTGGTCACCATATTCCCATTCGGATCGTAGGTGTACCGCACGGTGTTAGCGGGCAGACCCGAAGTCCCGTTTGCGGGTTCCACTTTCGGACAACTAGCTGAGCTGTTTTCCGGATTGGACGCACAAACCAGCCGCGACAATGAGTCGTAAGTAAAGGTTCGTTGCCGCTCCCCCGGGGTCAAATTAGGGCCTCCCCACTGATCTACCTGCTGCAAGTTGTTGAGAACGTCATAGCTGTAATCCGTCTCGTAGTTTAACGGAGCCGCTGTCGTCCCAAGCTCAAACACACTGGCAAGGCGTCCCAAGACGTCTTTTTGTAGCTGCTTGTGGACTTTCACTTCATCATACGCATCGACGTTGGTGCCCGTGTAAGTCCACAACAGCTCACTCGTTCCGTCCGCCTGCAGCTGAGCCAGCGTTCGCCCAAATCCATCGTACGCAAAAGTGGTCACGGGGGCTGTAGAGCCAACTGTATATGCGTTGGAGACAGTGCTCAGCCGGCCTGCGGTATCATACGTTTTATCGACTTCAGAGCTACTTGAATTATCCACGATGCTCGCAATGTCGCCGAAACTACCCAATGTTGTCGTGACGGTGTGCGATTGACTGGCGCTTAGCAGTTCTGTTTGGGTCATCGTATTCGCGCTCGTGGATGAATACCCGATACAGTTACTTCCACCGTCCGCGAAAGTCGTGCATAGAGGACGGCCGTCGAGATCGTAAGTCTGTTGAGTGCCGGAGCGCTTTGCCGCAAGATCATTCGCATCTTGCGATTGTGTTACGGCCCCCAGGCAGCTGTTGTACGCTTTCTTAGTCTGGTGACCCAGCGCGTCGGTGATGAGCGTCGCAAATGTATAGGTCGGAGCGGTGCTTGCTATACAATTCGTGTCCGAGTAGTTATCTACATTACTAAAGGCGGTTGGCTTAGTATTTCCATCAACTACTTCCGTAACGTTTCCCAGGGTGTCGTAGCACTTGTGGACCGTAGCGATTGAGCCAGTCGTGGTTCCGGTCGTGATCGTCGTCAGATTGCCCCGCGCCCAATAGCTTACACCATTGTCCGTGTCATCGTGTGCCAGCGCGCCCGTGATGCTGGTCAGCATCGGGATAGTGGCCACTCCCGGTGGGGTCGAGTTGCAGTACGATGCTCCGTATTCATCGTAGGTTCTGCTCTCCTGCGCCACCACAACATTACCAGCCAACACTTGCGTCAAAATCGGGTAGTTCACCATATGAAACTGGGAGACGTACTTTATGCTGGAAGTGTCCTGCTGGTATTGGATTGTCTTGCTTCGGTAGAGCGATCCGTTTACGTACTCATCTGCTCGGCTAACGACGTCACCCAACGCATAGGTGTACTTGATTTCGTCGGTCACGCCTGTCTGATTCCATGTTGTTTGAACAAACGAGGGAATCGCGGAAACAGTGGTATCCCAATACGTCGTTTTGGTCAGTACACCGTTCAAGTAGTCCTGCTGCGTCATGTTCGTTGGCGTAACGTTGCCCACCGGCTGGGACTGAGCCGCAGTGAAGACTGTATCGTCGCTCGCCAATTGCGTGGGTTTCAACGGATCGATGATGTGAGGAGGGTAAGTTATCGTCGCTGTCAGGAACTCGGGCGAGGCGAGGCTGTATACGTTTGTGTACGTGCTGAAGGTTCGGCTGAAAGTAGTTGTGCCCCCATTATCGGTGATCGACTTTACATCCCCTCGGCCGTCTGAAGGATCGGAGGCGCCGTTCCCTGTCGGTGGATAGTAGCTATAGACAACCGTGCCACCGGTAGGAAGGGTCATAGCGGTCATCTGGCCGTAGTGACCCGGGGTTGTCCCAGTGTCATATTGGAAAGAATAGCTGGATACGCCGTCGGGCAAAGTCAGGCTCTCTAGGGCCCAAATACCCCCGCAGTAATCATAGTCATTTATCGGGACGGGCATTTTAGAATCGAACGCGGTGCACACTGGGATGTACTCCCAGACAAAAGTGAACGTGCTCTTTGCGGACGAACCGTTGAATCCTTGATATTTCACCTGACATGTCGCAGGCGACGCAGCCACATAAGGCTGGGCCGAAGGGGGCATCGTTTTGTTGCATGTTTCGGTCCCCCCATTGGTGTCGGTGTAAAAATACGCCTCGTTACCGTTGGGAGTGATGCTATTGTCGGAGCCATCTGGGTAGAATACCTGGGGCTCATCGCCATTGGTGATGGAGATGTAGTACCCGGATCCATCGGTCGCAAAGCCGCCGGCGGTCAAATTGCCATAACCGTTCGGATATTCCAGCGTACCGGTCGCAGAGGCGCAATTTTGCGTGTTCGTGGTACCGGGTGTGAAAAGATGCGAATTGCCTAAACCATCAGTGAATTCCCAGAAGTTGTAAATTTGGATCGACCCATACCAGCCACCACCACAGCTCTGTTCCTGGACCTCAATGGGTGTAGCGGAGCCACTAGCCGGCAAACCGGTGAAACCCGATGAGTGCCAAACTGTTGATGCTAGCCCTCCAGGTGGGCCGATAACAGGATTGGCCCCGGGGAATTGAGTGTTGGATAGCCAAAAGCCGCCGCTGTCGTAGACGAGCTTCCCTCCTTGCGGGCCCATACCGCGCTGTGGAGTCGAAACAATCGGGATCTCCAGATGTAGATTCCCGGTATATACGTTGAAATAGCCATTTCGGACAGGAATCGTTGGTGTGCCTTTGGGTGCGGAGACGACGGTCTCCAGAGTTGTCTGGCCCCAAAGGGAGCCGTTTGAGCATATCGTTACCAAGGATGCTAAGAGAAAAAGCTTGCGCATGCTAATCATTCTCTGATCTCGTCTGTGTGGATTAGTCGATTAGTTCAGGCTACCGGGAAGTTGACCCTGATTCAGCACGATGCTGCGAGCCGAGAAACCATGCATTGACTTGCCAACATACCGCTCTTCGAATGAGTGCGGGACGAGGTAGCCCTGTTCGACTCGGTAGTCTGTAAACAAAAGCTCTGACGGCATCACGTGATGTGGGGTCCCGTCAAAGTGGTTGAGACCTCGGACTTTACTGGGAAGGTGGGTTTGCTTCGAAATGTAGAGATCAAAGCTGGCTGACTTCAGATCTCGCATATAGGGTTGCCAGTCTCTGGGCCGCAAGATGACTCGCACACGAGATACGGTGGAGTCTTCCGGGTCGTCTGCAATGAGCTCGATGTCATCGAGATCATTGCCAAGTAGCTCTTGTAGCAAAGGCTGAGGCAAATGCGGTAAGTGTTCGATCGGTCGCCGATTCACAATGGATGGAGGTAGGTCCTTACTGGCTTGATGATTCTCCTTCCCAGCGGTCTGGGAGCTCTCGTAAACGATTGCCCCGTTTACTCGAATTGAGATCAATTGCGTGCCCATCCCAATTGCCGACTCCTCGAACTCGCCACTGGCATCCTTCCCAAACCATCGAGTTACGTCACCAGTGAGAGTAAGGTCGGTGATCGGCGGCAACCCGAGCGGGTTCATTGCTCTGAGTGAGCCTTCAACCAAAGCAATGGCGCCGGGGTCTCTTTTTACCGTTAATTTATGGAGTGGTGTCAGCCAATTTTCGGGTGAGACTTGGGCGGCGGCGCGAGGACTAAGGTGAAGCGCTGCTCCGAAAGCAATGATTCCAAACAATACCTGGACCCTCATAGTTCTCCTTGGTAAACAACACGAAGCGGGACGGCCGGATGCAAAAGCAAAACCTATTCGGAAAGCAAGAGAAATAGAAAGGCAATAGAGCAGCTTTTCAAGAAGAGCAAAGCTCCAAAGCTCAGCAGTAAGGCAAAATGTGAATTGTGCTGCGGTCAGCCGAGTACACTCCAGCCTGAACGCGAGCAAACAACAAGAGTTACGATAGGCCAAGTAAGTGTTGATCTGCGGTTGTGAGCGTTTCGTTAGAAAGCTAATTTAGACGAGCACAATTTGCGCGCACAATGTAATTCGCCACGAAATAAATACTTTGGTAATAGAACGTCGCTGGTAATTGGATCTTCAGAAAATGGCTGTAAGATGATACCGACGGAGATAGGGGGACTGAGATAGGGAGACCGCATACCTATTCCGGTAGTTTAGCTGCCTGAAGGTAGCGCTTGCTGTCGGCCTGGCCATGGAACACGCCCTGCGCCCGCTCGGCCGGAAAGGCGCGAAGATGGGACGTTCACTTAACAATTGCTGCTGGCCGATCGGGGCCAATTGCGTAAAGACTGGTGCGTCTCGTCCGTTTACGAAACTGAAGCAGGCGGCCCGATAAATAGCGTCGAGCATCCGTCAATTCTGCTTTCACCAAACAATCGCCTGCGAGAACGATGCCCAGGTTCCGCTAACGGAGATTGAGTGAGGGTAAACCGGCCACATCGGCAATCACTTCTTTGCGCCATGATGAAGACAGCGCCTGTCATGGTTACCAAAAAAAATCCTCTTACCCTCTCGACGCCGCCCAAAAACTGTACTAAATGTGGGAGTAAGCTCCAAACGTCGGCGCCGTCTTGCGCAAGAGCAACCCCGGGGATCAAGGCAATATGTGGTGACCTGACCCGCCATCGGACCAGGGCTCATGGTCTTACTCAAAGCCGCAGCCCCATACAAGAGACCGGTTCTTGCGTAAGCAAGCGAAAAATGGTTTCAGTTCAGCAACTTCTCTCTCTGAAAGCGCCCGCGGTCCCCTTTGTTGCCTCAACCGAGGCGTAAAGATAGCAAGCCTGCGCTTGAGAAGAAGGCTTTTTGCGCTTTTTGCGCACTTTTTTTTGGAATGGGTGCCTAGACGGAGGGGGTTATTCGACGACTGCACAGCTCAGCGGACCCTTAAAAAGCATAATTAGCATAAAAAGCACCCTACTCCCCCGCGTTGGCAATCGCTTTCCGTATCGGGACAGACTATTAAGGCGCGTAAGGCGAAATTTCCCCCGTCGTCTTTTGATGGTCGTGAATGGGGGAGATTCGACTATCCCACCCTTCGCAAAGAACGCGAAGGATGGGGCACCCGTCGATGGGTGGCGGGGATAGAGCCCAAAAGTGCGTTCATTGCCTCCATCTAACCACGTCTCGTCCATAGAGAAAGAAAGAGGCAGGTGGTGGTTGCCTACAAGAGGAGCTCCCGCGGCGCTCGGCGGACCATCGAAATAGCCCGCGCCGCGAAGGCGATCACGATGGGAAAGCATTCCAGCGTGTATCGAGGCTCGGGCCCCTCCAGGGTCGCCAGCAACATACTGCGCAGCACAACAAAAGCCACCATGGGGAGGGTAAATCTTGGCCAATAGAACGCTCCGATCAGCGCCGCCAATATATAGATGAGATTGAGCGCTCCATAGGCATAAGAGATACGGGTTTCTACGTGGTGCAGGCGATATTGCCACCAACGCAGTTCTATGTTGAGCATTTCTACCCGGGGACGAAACCACATACCCGCCAGCCGCAGCAGCGGCAGCGTCACGTAATAGCCAAGCGGATGAGCACGGATGCGTTTTGCTGCCAGCGCGGCAAAGCCGGCATCGATTTGCGGCGTGAGCACATCGGCAATGTTGTATTGCGCGATCAGGCTCGCTGTTTCGTGGGAGTCCTCATCCAGCGCTCGTGCGGGCAGGGCATGTATGTCGATGTCATCCCCGGGCACATTCCAATAGATTTCGTAGGTCGAGGCAAAGTCGACTATCCAGGTTTTCGTCCAGCGTTGAAATCCGGGGGTAACCGGTTCTCCTGGATCGGTAGCGGACCGAGGGGCGAGAGGCTGAAAAATGTGGAAGGTGCGCCAGTTGCGCATCGTCCAGGCAGCGAAGGGAAGGACCGAGATCAACCCGCATAGCAAGGCAATGCGTAGCGACCGGGCAAGGCCGAGCGAGCGGCGGCCGTAAAGAACGAGCGCGGGAAAGAAGACGACAGCCAGCAGGGCGCCGTCGGGCCGCAAGAGCGCGGCGTAGCTCCAGGCAAAGGCAAGCGCCAGGATCCATCTCCAGTTCGGCCGTTCGAGTACGGATGCAAATGCGTAGAGGCCGAGCGCAACACAAAAGATGGAAGGCGTTTCGGTGAGCGGCATGGCCACGTAGTTTGCGGTGAAGGGACAAAGTGCGGCCAGCCAGAGAGCTGCCACCGCAGTCCGCGGCCCGCAGACTTTGCGCACGAATCCCGCAACCAGCAGGCAGCTTGCCAGATCCACCATGACTTGCAGGTAGAGAACGGCGAGATAATTCTGTTGTCCGAAAAAGGAAAAGCAGAGGGCCAGTAAGCCAGGGTATCCAGGTAAGCGAACCAGGGTGGGAGCAATGGTGGAGGGACCGCCGGGGTGAGTGATGGAGCGGCCGTAGATGCTGTGATTCAGCCAATTCCTGGCGATATCCGCATAGAGCAGGGTGTCTCCCTGGATCTGAGGAAAAGCGTGAATGAACCACAAGCGAAGCACAGCTCCCGCGGCCAGCGCGCAGAGGACAGGCAAAATTGTGCGGAAGCGGAAGGAGGGCATAAAGGTTAGAATAAGCGGGTAGCAGCGGGCGGGAGTAGCTCAATGGTAGAGTAGCGGCTTCCCAAGCCGTTGGTTGCGGGTTCGATCCCCGTCTCCCGCTCCAATTTTCTTCTCGGTCTGACTTCCCCTCACCGCCGCAGCGTTCGTGGGGTTTCCGTTGAACTGGCCAGAGTCCGCGCCCGGTCGAAGACTTCGGATAACATGCTACGCGTCAGCTTGCCGGTGTTGGTATTTTGCAGCGATGGGTGGAAACTGGCGATCAGGTAGCGGCCACCAGGAAGCGCATACTCCGCGCCGTGGGAAAATTTGAACCGTGGTTTGCGGTCACACTGACCCGTCCGCTCCAGGTGCTGCAGATAGCTGTCGAAGGAGATGCGGCCAAGGCAGACAGTGACCCGCAAATTGCTCAGTAGCGAGATCTCCTCATCGAGATGAGACGCACAGCTCTCCAGTTCCGAACGCTTGGGCGTGTTATCGGGAGGAGCGCAGCGGACCACGGAACTGATCCAGCAATCGAGCAGCTTCATGCCGTCGCCGCGAGAGACTGAATTCGGTTGCGAGGCGAAGCCCGCGTTGTGGAGGATCGGATAGAGAAAATCGCCGGAGCCGTCGCCGGTAAAAGGGCGGCCCGTGCGATTGGAGCCATGCGCGCCCGGAGCCAGCCCCAGAATGAACACACGAGCTTTTTCATCACCGAAGGAAGGCACGGGCTTGGCCCAATAAATCCAATCGCGGTAAGCACGACGCTTGCTGGTGGCTATTTCCTCGCAATACTTGCGCAGGCGGGTACAGCGTTGACAGCGGATCACGTCCTGGTTGAAAAGAACGAGCGGGCTGGACGCAGGATTGGCCGAAGGCAGACCGTGGCTTCCAATCAGCGAGCCTGGGTTCGGTCTGGGGATGGAAGTCATACCCGATTGTAAGGCTGTTTATGAAACACAGCGTAATATGATTTTTGCTTTTTCTTGCCCGCTTAGGGGCAGATGCGCAATCGCGAAATGAGCTCTTCGAGGACGCCTATGCATAAGGGAAATAATCGGTTAGGAACACTTTTGGTGGGGTTAACCTTGCTCACGGCTGGCTGCCGGCAACAGCCGCCAAGTGAACCGCCGCCGCAACCGGCAACACCAGCCGCCATCCAGATAGGGGGCGAGGACGTGTTGACGCTTTCGCGGAAGGCAACCAGCAGCGGTAATAAGCCGGAATTCCTTTCCGTGACCCTGCTTCCCGGGCGGGGCATGAACATGTTCCAAATCACCGCCGCCGTCCCGGGCAAAGGGGAAATACCCCTGATGCACTCGCCCTCAATCAAGGATGCGGCGAGCCAACTCACCAGCACCGGAAAGGATCAGCAAGGGAACGCTTCTTTTGGATTCGGAGGAGCGTTTCTGATTCCCTACCCCAATCGCATCATCGGGGAACCTTCCTCCGACGGCAAGTCGGTGGTCACTCAATGGCGCGGCCATACGCTGGCTCTGCCGGCAAACTTTCCCAGCAAGAACCCCGGCGGACGTACGGTGGCCATTCACGGCTTGATGAATCAAGCCAAGGTGGAAAACCTGCAAACTCAAACCACCGCCGACGGACAGACGGTGACCGGTGTCATCCACGGGGGAGATTTCGCCGGCCACTGGCTCTCCGAAACCGACCTGAACCTGACCATCGCGCTTACCGGGGACGCGGTCGACGCCACCATCACCGCCAAAAATGTGGGCAAAGAACCGGAGCCGATGTCCATCGGTTGGCATCCCTACTTCGCGATACCGAGCGGACACCGGGCGCAGGCGAAGCTGCACGTCCCGGCGTCGATGATGGCATTGGTAAACAATTACGGTGACGCATTTCCCACCGGACAACTCAAGCCGGTCAAGGGAACTGAGTACGACTACAACGCCCCCGGCGGCGTTGCCCTGGACGATCACTTTCTCGATGACAATTTCTCCCACCTCGAACGAACCGGCGGCGCAGCGGAAGTGAAGCTGATGGATCCGGAGTCAAATTACGGGTTAGTGGTTTCTGCACTGTCTCCGGAAATCAGGACGATCCAGGTTTACTCGCCGAAGGATAGTTCTTTTGTCGCCATCGAAGATCAGTTCAATTACGTCGACCCGTTCGGCAAGGAGTGGAAGGGCATGGACACCGGGATGGTGACACTTCGTCCGGGTCAATCGGTCACCTGGAAGGTTCGCCTGGCGTTGTTCAAGCCGTGAGGAGAGTCGTTTGCGGTTACCGCCGTAATGGCGTCCGAGCGCGAGGTCCTGGCAGCGGTGGGCTGATCGGGAGCATACTCGTAGCATGCGAAGAGCGACTGCAGCCCGCTGCCTCTGCTGCGGGTACAAGACGCTGGCGCTGCCCGAGGCCCTGGAGCTCTGCCAGGTCTGCTGGTGGCAGGACGATGGCCAGGATGACCGCGACGCAGATGTCGTTCGCAGAACCGTGAACGGCAATCTCTCTCTGAGCGACGGGCGCCGCAATTTCAAGCACTACCAGGCTGCCGATCCGCGGTTCGTTGTGCATGTCCGCACGCCGCGGCAAGAAGAGCTCTAAAGAGCCAGCGTCCATAACACCCTCCCCATCTCCCCATCTCTGTACGGGTGCCCTACGTTCGCCCCCAGCGTACGTGGGCCGAAAACGATGGGGCGACCCGGATTTCCTGCTAGAGGCACTCGCGAGAGCCACGTGTGCGGCTTTCATTAAGGAAAGCCGCATGAAGTTCCACGAAGTCACCAAGGTAGACAGGAAATCCGGGGGAAGCCCCAACCATTGTGGTTAAGCCGGCGGAAAGCAATTGAAGAAACTCGTTTTCGTCCCACGTACGCTGGGGCGAACGTAGGGCACCCGTACAGAGTTGTGGAGATGGAAGGAGCGTCGTGGAGGGTTCTGCCGTCTGTTTCTCGCCCCCGCCGCACCCCCGAAGGTAATAGGAAAAGGGTGTATTCTAGTTAATAGCGGCTTCGCATTCCTGGCGCTGCGGGTTTGACCCTCCCGGCAAAGGCCCCTACGATGAAAGCAGGCTGTTTATAGGCTCCTCGAGCGCTTGCATCGTTTTCGCCATTGCAGCCGCACAGAGAGCGAGCGAACCTGGAAGGCATAACGTTGAGCTCAAGCGAAATGATTGAAACGACTCCGCAATCCGGCGAGGTGGCCACCACTGAGGAACCTGGCGGACAGGACCATGAAGGCCACTCCCATGCAGTGGCGACCCTAAATCCAGACTGCACCCGGGAAGTGGAAATTGAAATTCCTGCGGACGAAGTGACCCGCAATTTTCAGGCAGTTACTAAACGATACAAGAAAATGGCGCGCATCCCGGGCTTTCGCTCGGGCAAGGTTCCGGATTCGCTGATCCGCGGCCGCTTCGCCGAACAAATCCGCCAGGACGTGATGGAAGCAGTGCTGCCGGAGCATTTCCGCAGCGCGATCGCCGAGCGGCAGCTGAAGCCCATCTCGCAGCCTCAAGTGACCAAAATCGAGCTCGAAGACGGCAAGCCTTTGCGCTTCAAAGCAGCGTTTGAAGTGCTTCCCGACTTCTCGATTGATGGCTACAACGATGTGAAGGTGGAGAAGCCTTCGACGGAATTGACCGGCGCCGAGGTGGATGCCGAGCTGGCCCGCATTCGGGATTCCCGCTCCACCATGGAGCCGGTGACGGAAGATCGCCCCCTGACGGATGGCGACTTTGCACAAATCAGCTTTACCGGGGAGGTGCAGCCGGCAGAAGGCGAAGCCACACCTGATGAGCAGCAACCGATCACCGGGCAGGATGTCATGGTCCAGGTCGGCGGTCCGAACACACTGGACAGCTTCAATGCCGCTCTGCGCGGGGCCACGGTGGGTCAACAGTTAAAGTTTGAGGTGAGCTATCCGCCGGATTTTGCTGAGCGGCAATTAGCTGGTAAGAGAGTGGCCTACGATCTTGAAGTCAAAGCCCTCAAGCAGAAGATCGAGCCCGAAATGAACGACGAGTTCGCCAAGGAGCTGGGGAAATACGAGAGCCTGGAAGACTTCACCAGGCAACTGCGCGAACACCTGGCCCGTGATAAGCAGCGGCACGTACAAAACGAAACCACCAACCGATTGCTGGAGGCGCTGGTCACTCGCTTTGAGTTTCCGGTCCCGGAATCGTTGGTGCAGCAGCAGATAGACGCTCGCCTGGATCGCGGACTGCGCGCGCTGGCCTCCCAGGGCATGCGCACCGAAGACATGCGGAACCTTGATTTCGATCGCCTGCGGGCAGCCCAGCGCCCCTCCGCGACCGCTGAGGTGAAGGGGTCCATTCTGCTCGATCGGATTGCCGATCAAGAGAATGTGACCGTGCCGGAAGAAGACGTGGAGAATGAACTGCACGCCGTCTCCATGCAAATGCGCGAGCCGGTGGATGCACTGCGCGCGCGTTTGACTGAGGACGGCAGCCTCGCTAGAATCCGGGAACGCTTACGTAGAGAGAAGATGGGCGCGCTGTTGTACGAGCGGTTAGCGTCCTGAACTAACGGGTAACTAAAAAGCGGGCGCATGTTGGCCCGCGGGAAACACAAGCAAGGGAGCGCATGGCACTTGTACCTATGGTGGTCGAGCAGACGAGTCGGGGCGAGCGAGCCTACGACATTTACTCTCGTTTGCTTCGCGACAATATTATTTTTCTGGGAACCCCGATCGACGATCAGATCGCGAACCTGGTAATCGCCCAAATGTTGTTCCTCTCCGGGGAAGACCCGGAGAAAGATCTGCAGCTGTATATCAATTCGCCAGGCGGTTCCATCACTGCGGGGCTGGCTATTTACGACACCATGCAATTCATTCGCAATGACGTGGTGACCTACTGTATCGGGCAGGCGGCAAGTATGGCGGCTTTTCTGCTGATGAGCGGCAACAAAGGCAAGCGCTTTGCTCTGCCCAACTCCCGCATCCTGATTCACCAGCCATCCATGGGTGGCCTCTCCGGTCAGGCGACCGATATAGATATACACGCCCGCGAAATTCTGCGCATTCGCGAGATCACCAACAAGTTGATGTCGAAGCACACCGCGCAGCCGCTGGAACGTATTGAACGCGATGTGGAAAGAGACTTCATCATGAACGCACAGCAAGCCAAAGAGTATGGAATTATTGACGAAATCATAGACCGGCCACGCACGTGACAGGCCGCCAGGCCAAAGGAGTTGCAGTATGAAAACGCCGAGGGGAACAGACGATACGCTCCGTTGTTCGTTCTGTCATAAATCGCAGGACGCTGTTGCCAAATTGATCTCCTCACCGAGCGATTATCCGCGGGCATACATTTGTGACGAGTGTGTCGCGGTCTGCAATTCCATTTTGGAGGATGACCGGGGCGAAACCCAGCCCGGGGCGGCGCCGGCCCACCTGCCCAAGCCGCAAGAAGTGAAGGGCTTTCTCGATGAGTACGTCATCGGCCAGGAGCAGACTAAAAAGAAACTGGCGGTGGCGGTTTACAACCACTACAAACGCATCCAGATGAACCGCACGCGGGGCAACGATGTGGAGCTCTCGAAGTCGAACATCCTCCTCGTGGGTCCAACCGGAAGCGGCAAAACCCTGCTGGCGCACACCCTGGCTAAGATGCTGGACGTACCGTTCGCGATTGTGGACGCGACCACGCTGACCGAAGCCGGATATGTAGGTGAGGATGTGGAAAACATTATCCTCAAGCTGCTGCAGGCGGCCGATGGGGACGTAGCCAGAGCCCAGACCGGCATTATTTATATTGATGAAATCGATAAGATTGGCCGCAAGGACGAAAACCCTTCCATCACCCGCGATGTTTCCGGCGAGGGTGTGCAGCAAGCCCTGCTGAAAATCCTGGAAGGTACGGTAGCCAACGTCCCACCCCAGGGTGGGCGCAAGCACCCCCACCAGGAGTTCACCCCGGTTGACACCACCAACATCCTGTTTATCTGCGGCGGCGCTTTTGTTGGGCTGGAACGCATCATCGGCCGGCGCGTAGGCAAGAAGGCGTTAGGCTTCAAGGCGCTCTCAGAGAAGGATGCCCAAGAGGCAGGGACATTGCCGGCCCAGCGCGACACCGAGCTGCTGCGCCAGGCCCAGCCGCAGGACTTGATCAAGTTCGGGCTGATCCCTGAGTTCGTCGGACGCCTACCGGTGATTGGTATTCTCGACGAGCTCGACGAGGCTGCCCTGGTAGAGATCCTCACCAAGCCCCGCAATGCCATCCTCAAGCAGTATCAACGGCTATTTGAGTATGAGGGTGTGCGCCTGCTCTTTTCCGAGGACGCCTCCCGCGCGGTCGCCCGCGAGGCCCTGAATCGTAAGGTGGGCGCCCGCGGCCTGCGCATGATTCTGGAAGAGCTGATGCTGGATTTGATGTACCACCTCCCCAGCAACAAAAAGATCAAAGAATTGGATATCACTGCGGAAATGGTGCAGAAACGTGACCTTTCCGTAACTCTGCTGGAGAAGGCAGGCTAGAGTACTCCCCCCTGGGAATTGCGTATCTCGCTTGTTTTGCGGGAGGTGCAACTCCGTGCTGCCAGTCGCGCCTCATAGTATCCACGTCTCCCAAAGACGGGAGACGTGGGCACCCGATGTGTTGATCGGTTGAAGGCCTCAACGGCCGGGTCATTGGCGCAAGTCCCTTTTCCTCTGTATAAGGGAAATAGTGAAAGGAAATCTCGTGACACAGGCAAAAGAAACCCGGGACAAAGGCGATCTTCGCAAGCTCCCCATGATGCCCATTCGGGACATGGTGATCTTTCCTTACATGATGACGCCCTTTGTGGTTGGGCGTGAGTCCAGCGTCCGAGCGCTGGAAGAGGCGCTGACCGGGGATCGCAAGATTTTTCTGGCCACCCAGCACGACGCCGGCATCGATGAGCCGCGGCCGGAAGACATTTACTCGGTGGGAACCATTGGCAACATCGTCCAGAGCGTCAAGATGCCGGACGGCAATATCAAGGTTCTGGTCGAGGGACTGGAACGGGCCAAGGCTGTCGAAATGAATGACTCGGACGGCTTTTTCGTAGCCACGGTGCGGGTCGCCAACCGGCAGCTGGAAGTGAATCCGCAAATTGAGACGGTGATGCAGCGGGTCACTTCCCTATTTGAGCAGTACGTCAAGCTGCAGCAGTCCCTGAATTACGAGACCATGATCGCCGCTGTGCGGATGGATGAGCCGGCCAAGCTTTCCGACACCATCGCCGCCAACCTGCAGCTTTCGATCGAAGAGAAGCAGGAGCTGCTGGACATTTTTGATCCCAGCGAGCGCTTGACCCGGGTGGCGGATGTTCTGGACATCGAGATTGAGAAGCTGAACATGGATCGCAGCGTGCAGAGCCGGGTGAAGCGGCAGATGGAGCGCGCGCAAAAAGAGTATTACCTCAACGAGAAAATCAAGGCGATCCAGAAGGAACTGGGGCGCGGGGAAAAGAGTGAATTCGATGAGCTGCGCAAGAAGATCGACGGCGCAGGCATGCCCAAGGACGTATTCGACAAAGCCATCCAGGAGCTGAAGAAGCTGGAGGCCATGCCGCCCATGTCGGCCGAGTCGACCGTGTCCAGAAACTACCTGGACTGGCTGCTGGCCGTGCCGTGGAAGAAGAGAAGCAAGGAAACCCGCAGCATCGATCACGCCGAGAAGGTATTGAACGCGGATCACTACGGACTGGAGAAAATCAAGGAGCGCATTCTTGAGTTTCTGGCCGTGCGCCAGCTGGTCAAAAATCCCAAGGGTTCGATTCTCTGCTTTGTTGGGCCTCCCGGCGTGGGCAAGACCTCCTTAGGCATGTCGATCGCCAAAGCGACCGGCCGCAAATTCGTGCGCATGTCGTTGGGCGGCGTACGGGACGAGGCGGAAATCCGCGGGCATCGCCGGACCTATATCGGCGCCCTGCCTGGACAGATCATTCAGTCGATGAAAAAGGCGGGAACCAAGAACCCGGTCTTCATGCTGGATGAAGTGGACAAGATGGCGTCCGACCTGCGTGGAGATCCCGCGTCGGCACTCCTCGAAGTGCTCGATCCGGAGCAGAACACCAGCTTCATGGACCACTACCTGGACGTCGAATACGATTTGTCGCAGGTGTTGTTCGTGGCCACGGCGAACGTGCTGCACACTATCCCAGCGCCGCTGCAAGACCGCATGGAGATTCTGCGCCTGCACGGTTATACCGAAGCGGAAAAGCTCGAGATTGCCAAGCAGTATCTGGTCAAGAAGCAACGCGAAGCGACCGGGCTCAGCGATAAGAACGCGACCTTCACCGACGCGGCCCTGGTGGACATCATTCGTGGCTATACTCGCGAAGCGGGCGTGCGCAACCTGGAACGCGAAATCGGCAATGTATGCCGTAAGGTGGCACGCCGTGTGGTCCGCAACGGCGCGAAACACAAAGAAGACATTGCTGATAGCAACCTGAACGAGTTTCTGGGCGTAGCCAAATTTCGCGACTCTCAGTTGCACGAGACCAGCGAGATTGGCCTGGTTACCGGGCTTGCCTGGACCGAGGTCGGGGGCAGCATTCTCTCCACCGAAGTGCAGGTGCTGGACGGCAAGGGTAAGTTGACCTTGACCGGTCAACTGGGCGATGTGATGCAGGAGTCGGCGCAGGCCGCGCTTTCCTACATCCGCAGCCGGGCGCAGCATCTGGGGCTGCCCAGGGACTTCTATCGCAATCTCGATATTCACGTGCATGTGCCCGAGGGCGCCATTCCCAAGGATGGTCCGTCTGCGGGCATCACCATTGCCACCGCGTTGGCCAGTGCGCTGGCCAAGATACGGGTGCGGCGCGATATTGCCATGACCGGCGAGATCACTCTTCGGGGCAAGGTTTTGCCCATTGGGGGATTGAAGGAGAAGCTGTTGGCGGCTCACCGGGCGGGTATCTTCGAAGCTATTTTGCCCCGAGCCAATGAGAAGGACCTGGCCGATCTTCCGGAGAATCTGCGCAGCGTGATGAAGCTGCACTTTGTGGATCAAATGGACGACGTGCTGAGGATCGCGCTCGAGGCTCCGCTGCCGGAGTTGCGCGAGGAGACTCCCGAGGTTTTGGCCGCGGTCAAGCCTCCCGTAGCTGCCGATCAGCCGCGCGCCCAGTAGTGTTCACGAAGTTCCTGCTATCGGCGCTGGCGCCGGAACAATTCCCTGCAGCAACGGCCCCGGAATTTGCCTTCCTGGGCCGTTCTAATGTGGGCAAGTCGAGCCTGATTAACGGATTGTTAGGCGAGAAGGCGGCTAAGGTTTCGGCTTCTCCGGGCCGCACCCGGGCTATCAACTTTTTTGCCTTGTCAGATTCGGCAACGGCGCGAGAACCTCGGCTGCTGTTGGCTGATTTGCCTGGGTATGGGTACGCCAAAATCTCCCGGTCGATTTCTGCGGAGTGGCCTAAATTCATCAATCCATATCTGGAAGAACGGCCCAACCTGGTCTTGTGTATTTGCCTGGTTGACAGCAATATCCCGGTGCAGGCCAGCGATCAGCAATTGATCGCGTCTCTCAAAGGGATGGGCCGCAGCTTTCTGGTGGTAGGTACCAAAGCAGACAAGCTTTCCGGGAATGAGAAGCCAAAAGCCGTTGCCCGGCTCAAGGAAGGCTTGGGACTCAGTGAGCTTCTGTTGTGTTCCAGCAAGACCGGTTACGGGACTAAGGAATTGTGGTCGCAGATCTTGTCCCGGGCGGGAGAGTAAGCCGCAGATCCTCCACCTGTGCCAGCCCCGGACTAGCCAGCTCGAGGGATTGGCCGTGCTGAGATCCGCAGGGGCTAAACAGGCTGCGGAAAAACTCAAGTTTTTGAAGGGTACGGCCTTTAGGCCGTACGTAACTAATTGAAAACAGGTCCGGCTTTAGCCGCTGAGGGATGCTTTTTGTTCGCAACAGTGACTCTTTCCGCAGCCTCTAAAGCCCATCATGTTTTCTATCGTTTACGGCCCGACTAAAGTCGTGCCCTGATACAAAACCTGGTTTTTCGCAGCCTGTAAGCCGTTCCTTCCATCGAGATTCTATGCGGGGGTAAACAGACTGCGGAAAGAGTCGCTCTTGCGAGTAGCCCTCCGGGGTTTTTGGCCGCGCCCCAGACCTGGATCAAAGAACGGCCTTGCAGGCCCCGGAAAGACTAGGCTTTGTATCAGAGCACGACTTTAGTCGGGCCGCAATTCGCTCAAATCTTCCGGGCTTTCGAGCCTGCGTGAGAACTCGATTTTGCCTCAGGGAACAAGTTTACGGGCTGCGGAAAAAGTCGGTTTCCAGCGAAAGCGCAGCCCTCAGCGGCTAAAGCCGTACTGATTCTAGATTGGTTACGTACGGCCTAAAGGCCGTACCCTTCGAAGAACTTGGGTTTTTCCGCAGCCTGTTTAGCCCCTGCCTCTCTTGCCCTGTCCCGAATCTTTCCTCTTTAGCCGCCGACTGCTTTTCGGGCTCTCACGCGGAAAGCCCCTGAGGGCATCTTTTTCAGCCCGTAAGCGAATTGGAGGATGGAAAAAACGTACCTCAGCGGCTAAAGCCGGGTTGGCGGTGTCATCCACGGCACGGCTGAAGCCGTGCCCTTCCAGGAGACCGAGTTCTCACGCAGAATGTAGAGTCCGGCCCTGGCACGCGTTTAGCTGTGTGGTTAGCCGCAGGTCCCTACCAGGTGTTATAAGGCTGGCCGTCGCTCCCGGGCTGGTCGGATCCGCTGTGCACATCGGTCATGCCGGGGTCGGTTTGATCGACGCTCTGCACGGTGTCATCCATGCTCGGCACCCAGGTGCTGTTGCTGTGGGTCACCGGGTCAACCGGAATGGTCTTGAGATAGCCGGAGGTCACCAGGTCATCCAGCGTCTGTGGCGCCTTGTTCTTGTCATTGGTATAGGCGTCAATGGCGTCCCGCAAAACGTGCAGGTCTTCACGCAGCACTGCTTCCCGCGCAGCTCGGATCGATGCCACGTACGCCGGGATCGCGATCGCCGCCAGAATGGCGATGATCAGCATCACCACCATCAACTCGACCAGGGTGAAGCCACGCGCGAATTGGGTGCGAGGGCGAGACATTCTTACGAGCCTACCAATCGGCGTACTTCGTTCCATCCATCGCAGTGCCTTGCGACTTGGAAGTGACATCGAAGACATTCTGCCCTCCCCATGAGTCGCTGTTCGATTCGTCCTGCATGGAGCGTAAGTTCCACTCGGCTTTGCCGGTCATCGGATCCACCGGAATGTGGCGCAGAAACTTCATTTTCTTGCCTTGAGCGTCCACCCCCTTGACCAGGGTATCGAGATCCGGAGGATAACCGTTGCTGTCGAGCTTGATCTGGAAGGCGTGCTTATCCGCGGCGTCTTTGTAGCGGTCGATGGCATCGCGCATCTGCCACAAGTCGTAGCGTAGTTCCCGCTCTTTTTCGCGCTGCACGCGGAAGCGGGCCAGGGGAACAACGGCCGAGGCCAGGATAGCCAGGATGGCCACCGTCACGATCAACTCCACCAGCGTCAGCCCCTCCTGCCGGCCTGACGCTCCGTCGCGTTGAGGTAATTTGTAACGCATATCAGGGCCCTATTGAACGTGTACCACGGTTTGCGAACCAGCGATGATGACGGCTTGCTGGGCGCTGTTCTTGACCGAAGCACGGATAACTTGCATGGCTGCGTCCCCGGGCGCGTTGGCCTGGAAGGTCAGCACGCAAACCGTTCCCGCCCCGGTCACGCCGGCGACTCCAGGTGGGCGCGAAGCCGAGATAACAACGTTGCCAGCCCCATCGTCGCGATGCACTAAAGCAATGGCCTGGCCATCATGGCCCAGGAATCCACCGGTATCCACATTGATCAGTGCCAACTTGCTGTTGTCGTAATGGAGCTGCATGGGTACGGAGAAAACGTCCTGACCGCCACTCAGGTTGACGGCCACCTGGAAAGTGCTGCCGGTCTTGGGCACAGCCTGGGGCGGGGCAATTTGCAGGGTCACCGTGCTCGATACCGCGAGCGGTGGAGTGGGCGCGGCGGCGGACGGGGTTCCGGCCCCTTCAGCTCCAGGGGGTGCGGCCGGGACATGCGGCTGCAGCCCGGGCGGCAGTGTGCCTGTGCCGCCCGGCTGTTGGTTTGCCGGGGCAGAGATACGCCGCAACTCGACATTGGTACCCGTGCCAGTGTCAATTTCCCTGAGGTTCAAAGGACTGATATCCGTGGCCCGGACCACATGCGGGGTCAGCATGAAAATAATTTCGTCGTCCTGCACCTCATGCTGAGTAGAGCTGAAAATCCACTTCAGGATCGGCAGTTCCCCCAGGCCCGGCGTTCCTCCGATGGTGGTGAGATCCTGCTTCTGCAGGAATCCGCCCAGGATGTTGACCTCGCCTTCCTTGAGACGGACGACCTGGTCAGCCGTGCGCTGGGAGATAATCGGCTCCGTAATCCCGCCGATGTTGGTTGAGCCTTCTTCCTGCGAGGAGACGATCTTGATCTTGAGGGTTACATCGCGGTCGTAGTGAACGATGGGCGTAATTTCAATCTCCACGCCTACATCCAGATAAGTGAACTGGGTATTCACCAGCGAGCTGACAACGGCCGTCGCCGCGCCCGTCTGGTAGGAGCCAGTGGCCACAGGGATACGTTCGCCGATCTTGAGGTCAGCTTTCTGCCCGTCGGTCGCACGGATACTGGGGTTTTGCAAAACCTTGGTATCTGAATCCGAAAGCAACAGGTTGGCTGTCGCCTGGCCCACAGTCACCGCAAAGTTGGTGGCGTTCAGGTGGGCAAGACTGTTCAAGGTGAGGTTGGTCGAGCTCGTGCCGGTGGTGGTGGTGCTCGTCGTGCTGGTGGTGCTCGTCGTGCTGGTCGTGCTCGTCGTGCTGGTGGTGCTGGTGTTATTGGCCTGCAGTTGCAAGCCGAAGGTTCCTGGCAGCTGTATGCCGATGGTTCGCGTCTTATCCCGGTTCACTTCCAACAACGCTACATCGACCACCACTTCGGGACGCGACTTATCCAAATCGTTGATCAGCTTCTGCGCCAGCAGCAGTTCGTCAGGCGTGGCCCTCATCACAATGGCGCTCTGGCTCGGCACGCCGTAAAGTTTGGCGTTGACCAGCAGGTTACGCAGCGCGGTCTGAATGTCGTTCAGGTCGTTTTGCTGGGCGGTGTTGGCCAGGTAGAACGTTTGTACCGCTTCTTCTTCGAGCTCCTGGCGCTTGGCGCGGGTGTTCATGGCCACAAAGATGGTGTTGGGAGTAACCGCGTGCCAGAATGTGCCCGAAACGGTGGCGACAATGCGCAAGGCGTCAAAGAGAGATACGTTGGCAATATCGACCTGGATGCGCTTGGAGGTGTACTCGGGGTCGAAGAGCACGTTGATCCCTGCAGCCTTGCCGATGGTCGAGTAGACCACCTTGCTGTCTTCGGTCATGTGCAAGGTGAGGGGTTCATCGGAGATGGGTTTGAGCTCCACCGGGCTGCCCACGTCACTCAGTTCCGATTGCTTGCTCTCAGGGACCGAGGTTTCCTGGTTGGGAGTGGGCGTGGCCATCTTGTCCCGCGCCTTCTGGATATCCTGGCGCGCCAACGCGTTGCTGGGGTCGATCTCCATGGCGCGCAAAAACTCGGTCAGGGCTGCGCTGATGTCGCCCTGGGCCATGATTTTCTCGCCCTTTTCGATGTGCGCCGAGCCGGCGAGGAAGCGAAGCCGCTCATATGCAGTCTTATAGCGAAGATTCTTGGGTTCCTTCTGCCAAGCCTGGTAGTAGGCCTCATAGGCGGTGATGGGGTCGTCCTTGACCTCGGCCGCCTGGCCTTGGGAGTAAAGCTTTTTCGCTGAAGGGCCAGAAGCTGCAAGGCAAAGGATGCTCGTAGCCAGGAGCAGGGTAAGCAAAGCGGACAGAGCCCAGTTAGTTTGACGGCGATTCATCGCACTCCAGATAGCCGAAATACATTTTTCCAGGGGGAAAATCGACGCGTCCACATTGGCCCGGAACAGTTTTTCTCTTGGTTAATATCGCCTGAGTATAGCATCCGGCACCCCCAACCCTTCGCTCCCAAGTCACGTGCTAGCATGAAGATTCATAATCAAATGTATGCCCCGGCAACTGCGTCAAACCACCAATCCATCCCCTCAAAAAGCCAAGCCCAGGGAGCCTGTCGCCGCCGGTGAGCGCGACGCTGCCGTGAATCGCGCCGCGGGACATAACTACTTCCTGCTGGACAAGTTCGAAGCCGGCATTGCCCTCAGGGGTACAGAGGTCAAGTCCATCCGCCAGGGACAGGCCAACCTGAAGGACGCCTACGGCATCATCAAAGACGGCGAAGCGTATTTGCTGAACGCTCATATCGGTCCCTACTCCCACGGAAACTCTGCTAACCACGACTCGTTACGCACCCGCAAACTGTTGCTGCATCGCCAGGAACTGCAAAAACTCATGGGGAAGACGCAGCTAAAGGGTTTAACGCTCATCCCCACCCGGCTTTATTTCCGCCATGGCCGCGTGAAATGCGAGCTTGCCGTAGCTAAAGGCAAGCAGGATTGGGACAAGCGAGAGACCGAACGGCGTCGCGAAGACGATCGCGAGGCTCGGGCGGCGATCGCTCGTAGCCAACACAAGTAGAACCAAAGAAAAGACTTATCTTCACCGAGGAATGCCCAGTCCCAAATGCAGACAAAATTTATATCGGCCAAGCTTGAGCGCGTCAGTAGTCCCCTGCTGGTAATCTTCGCCCTGGATACGGCGGGGAAGAAGCAGACCAGTCCCGTAATGAAGCTGCTAACGACCAGCGGCCCGTTAGCGAAAGCGACTGCACCGATTCTCAACAGTGGTGAATTTGCGGCCGGGAGCTGCGAAACCGTCCTGCTGCATGAGCCGAATGGGTTCAAGGCGGAGCGGATCCTGCTGGTAGGCGTGTCCAAGCTGACCGCGGCCGAGGTTCGCAAGGCAGCGGGTGCGGCGGTGCGCTTTGCCAAGCCCCGTAAGCTGCGCCAGCTCGCCATCGCGATTCCGGAGGGCCTGGACCCGCAAGCAGCCGCCAAGGCGCTGGTGGAAGGCGCCTATATCGGGGATTTCGATTCCGATACCTATCGCTCGGACCGCAAAGATCAAAGCATCGAGCAACTTAGCGTGATTTCGGGCAATGGCGCGAATCAGCCGGCGGTCGAAGCCGGCATCCGCGAGGGCGTGATCCTGGGCGAAGCGCAGAATTTTACCCGCGCCCTGGTCAACGAACCGGGCAACGTGATGACGCCCACCGTGCTGGGGCAAAAGGCCGCAGAAATGTGCCGTCAGTACGGACTGCAGTGTGAGGTCTACGGTGCGGACAAGATTAAAGAACTAAAGATGGGCGCGTTTTGGGGAGTCACCAAGGGCTCGGAAGAACCTCCGGCATTGATCGTGATGACCTACGAGCCGAAAAAGGCCCCGGCCTCCCCGGTACTCGGATTGGTGGGTAAGGGAATCACCTTCGACACCGGCGGCATTTCCATCAAGTCTGCGGACGGCATGGAGAAGATGAAATACGACATGGCAGGCGGTGCGGCGATGATTGGCGCCATGCAGGCCATTGCCCAGCTCAAGCCGGCGGTGAAGGTGATCGGCATTGTTTGCGCCGCGGAAAACATGCCCTCAGGAAGCGCCATGAAGCCGGGAGATGTGCTGATTGCCATGTCCGGTAAGAGCATCGAAGTGGTCAATACCGACGCCGAGGGGCGGCTGGTGCTGGCGGATGGGCTAGCCTACGCGCGGCAGCTCGGCGCAACCCACCTGATCGACGCAGCTACGCTTACGGGCGCTTGCGTGGTGGCTCTGGGACAAGTGAACGCCGGCTGCTTTACCAACGATGAGGATGCGTACAGGCACTTTGTTGGAGCGGCCGAAATTTCTGGCGAGCGCTTCTGGCGGCTGCCGCTGGAGGACGATTACAAGGATCAAATCAAGTCCAGCATCGCTGACATCATGAATACCGGCATGAACCGGTATGGCGGCGCAACCAACGCCGCGATGTTCCTTAAGGAATTTGCCGAAGACACCCCCTGGATCCATCTGGATATCGCTGGCCTGGCTTGGACAGATGATGCCAAGCCGTGGATGGCCAAAGGGCCCTCGGGGATTGCGATGCGCACCATCACCGAGTGGGTACGGAGTTACGCAAAATAGCCGGCTCGTTGCCTGGTGGTTTGGTTCGTGAAATGTAGATGAACTTTGGGCAGTCAGGGCATCGCGTGGCATCCTATTCGACAAACGTTTGCCCATAAGGATGCCTATGCCCTGCGAAAAGACCTATAGAAACGCTAGTTATGCAATTGCAGTCTTTGTGGCCGCCGGCCTTCTGACTTCTTGCCAGTCCTCATCCAACCAGGTTGCGCTCAATGGCGCCGGTAGCACTTTTGTTTATCCCGTAATGGGACGCTGGATTCAGGACTTCCAACAATCTCACTCCAACGTTCAGATCAATTACCAATCCATTGGGAGTGGCGGTGGGATCCAGCAGGTGAAGTCGGGCACCATTGATTTTGGTGCCTCGGACGCGCCGCTTTCTGATGCAGATATGGCGCAGATGGCGCCGGTCATACAGATTCCTGAATCCGCCGGCCCGGTATGTGTCACCTACAATTTGGACGGTCTTCAGAAGCCTCTGCAGCTCTCTTCCGACGCGCTTGCAGGAATTTTCCTGGGCAAGATTACAAATTGGCAGGATCCCCTACTCAAGCAGGACAATCCCGGCGAGAAGCTGCCGAATGCGAAAATTACGGTGGTTCACCGGGCTGAGAGCAGCGGCACCACGGCCGCTTTTACTACTTATCTTTCCGCTGTCAGCCCAGACTGGGCGCAACAGGTCAGCAAGGGCACCGCGGTTAAGTGGCCTATTGGCCTTGGAGCGAAGGGCAGTGAGGGGGTTACCGGCCAGGTGAAGCAATTTTCCGGCGCTATCAGCTACGTCGAACTAACCTATGCAACGCAGAACAAATTGCCGGTGGCCGGGATCAAGAATCAGGCCGGCAAGTACGTACTGCCAAGCACTGCGGGGACCACGGCGGCGATTGATGCTTTCAAAGACCAGCTGGCGAAGGACGCGCGCACGCCGATTGCCAATCCGCCTGCCTCCGCGCCGGATGCATATCCTATTTCCACTCTGACCTTCCTGATCATTCCGAAAGATGGCAAAGATGTTGCCAAGCGTACGGCCTTGAAGCAATTCATAACCTACGTGGTGACGGATGGGCAGCAAGCCTCGAGCGGTCTCAGCTATGCTCCACTTCCCGATGCGGTGAAACAGTTAGACGTGCAGACGTTGAACCAGCTAACGGCCAACGGCAGTCCCATTCAGTGAGAAAAACATTTCAGCTAGTTGGCGTACGTTCCTATGCGCTGGTTGTCAGGGTGCGCATATTTTCCCTTGCTCGCCGATCGGCGCCAACTGTCTGAAGTCCCCGAGATTGAACGTGTAAATACGCTGCACCTCGCACCTTGCCGCGCAACGCAGCAGTAGGACATCGTAAATTCTTGCGCCGATCCATCCGCCGCTGGCCATCGTGTGCAGTGCTTCCTGGTAGTCCTCTTTGCCGATGGAAACGACTTCAAAATGCGGCAATATGTTCTCGGTGACGATGCGCGCTGCCTCAACTGGATGTATTCGCGGCTGGACCGGCACACGCGTGAGTGCGGCGAACACTTCCGCGATCGAGTGCAAGCCCATAAATCCCTTGTCCAGCCCGGCGGTGATCCGGAGCAAAGCAGACCTGGCTTGCGTGTAGTGCGGATGGCTTTGCACGGAGGCAGCAACGAGAACGGTCGTGTCGAAGAAAATATCCACCTGGCTACACTTTCAAAATGGACTCAATCTGCTCTTCGCGCACATCATCAAGAACGCGTTCCCAGTTTGCCCCAGGTTCCGCGGTCCCTTGATGGACCCACAGACCATCGACCTTCGCCATCGAAGGCCGTTGTTCGATCCGTTTCAGAAGTACGCCCTCCGGCTGTTCAATAGCCTCCAGTTGCGTGTCCGCCCTAAAGCCCAGTCGCTCCCGGAGAGGCTTGGGCACCACAATCCGCCCCGCTTTATCAATCTTTAGCTCCATACCCATTTACGATACCATCTGCCATCAAAAATGGTATCCCCAGATTTTTCTTGGCCGACCGACTGCCCGGATGGATGGCCCAGGTCTCGCTTTTGAGACCTGGGCCACCCACTCAAACTTTCGTCCGCGCCATTTTCATGTTCTTCGGCTCATCGACCAGCGGTCACATCACTTCCGGAACAGATATTCCCAGCCAGGCGAGCGAACGGACGAGTGCCCGCTCTGCGACCGCCGCCGTGGCCAGCAAAAACTGTTTACGCGCGGGATCCTCCTCGGTGAGGATGTGGTGACGGTGATAAAAATTATTGAAAAGCTGCGCCAACTGAAAAGCATGCTTGGCGAGATACGCGGGCTCCGCAGCAGCAATGGATTGCTCGAGCAACAGGCTCAGCCTTGAGGACGCAACCCACAGCTCCCAAAGATCGCCCACCAGGTAGTCTCCGACATTCACCCCTGTCAAAGCAGCATGCGGGGTCGTTCCCGCCTTACGAAAAATATTGCGCGCACGCACGATAGCGTATTGCACGTAAGGTCCAGTCTCGCCTTCGAAACTGAGCGCCTCCTTGAAATCGAAAGCAATCACCGTGTTCCGGGTGAATTTCAGCATGAAGTAGCGCAGGGCCCCTACCGCGATCTGGTGCGCGATTCCCTCTCGTTCCTGCTCGCTTCGCTGCGGATGGCGGCTGTCCACTTCCTCCTTGGCGGCAGCGATGAGCTTGTCCAGCAGCGCGTCGGCTTTGACCCCGAATCCCTTACGCCCGGAGACCTCGATGTAGGGTCGTTCCCTGTCTTCGTCTGAAATCTGGTAGCCAAGCTGGAGCGCGCATCGCGGCGTCAACGCAACCATGGCATAGGAAAAATGGACATAGTGGGACGCGGCTTCGGTGTATCCAAGCCCGCGCAGGGCTTCGATCACGTTCGCCTGCGGATCATCCTGACGGCTGTCAATTACGTTATAAATGGCCTGTGCGCCGCCGAAATGAGGATGCGGTTGCTCACCAACCTCAGTCGAGATCCAGCACATGTGATCGTCATAGGCGAAGAAGCGAGCGTAGCCGAAGTCGCGTCCTAACAAACCAAACTTCCACAAGTGATAGGCGATGTCCTTGCCGACATACGTGACAGTCCCATTGGAACGGACGATCACTTTGGCATCTTCGTCCAGTTCTCCGGCATCGGTAACCGTGGTGGCGCGCCGCATGACCCAGCAGCCCTTGTTCTTACCCTCGGTCTCAAAATAAACCACGCCCTTGGCTTTCAGCTGGGCAAACGCCAGATCCCAGAACTTGAGGTGGAGGATCTCGCTTTCGCGGGGAAGAAAATCATATTCGATGCCCAGGCGCAGCATGGTCTCCAGATGCCGGCGCAATACGGCGGTCGATACCAGATCAGCAATCTGCGCAGTCTCATTGCCTCCGGTCTCGATAGCATGCAGGGTGTCCAGGCGAATCTTCTTTCCCTCCGCCGCCTCCGGACCCTCGTACCACTGCGAAACTCGGGCATAGAGATCCCAGCAGTAATCGTCAATCCGCTCCCCTTTGGCTTGAAGAACAGACATCAACCTCATCACTCCGGCGAGATTGTAACCTTCAAGGTGCGTCAGGCCGACCACCACGTCGGCCACCTGCACACCGGTGTTGTCAACGTAGTTCTGCACGTCGACCTTCTGCCCCGCGGCCCGAAGCAGGCGCACAAACGTATCCCCCAGGATCGCATTGCGCAAATGGCCGATGTGCGCGGATTTATTGGGATTGATACTGGTATGCTCGACCAGTGAATGAAGATGAGTCTGCTCTTCCCCAGTTTCGTCGCGGGCGATTTGTTGCGCCGCCGCCTGGCGATCCAGCTTTCCATTGATGTACCCGGCTCCCGCCACCTGAAACGAGGCGAAGCCCTCCAGCGGCATCAGTTCCTGGACTAGTTCCGCGGCAATCGCGCGCGGCGCGCGTTTGAGCCGGCGGGCCAATTCGAAAGCCACCGGCAGCGCGTACTCCCCCATCTCCAGGTCAGGCGGCTGCTCGATAGCAATTTGCGGGAGTTCTACCTGATATTTGGACTGAAGCACTGAGCGGAGGCGCTCGCGAAGAAGTCTTTGCTGTTTGCGATACACCCAAAACCCCTGATTTTCTTGCCGATTCTAGCAGAACGCCTACCCTGCGACAGCATGACCAGAGTTGACATATCCCGAAGCCACTGGCCTCCACAGGCTACGGTGTAGCCCCGGAGTTTAGAGGTTGCGGAAAAACCCAGGTTTTTGAAGGGTACGGCCTTTAGGCCGTACGTAACAACTGTAGAATCAATACGGCTTTAGCCGCTGAGGGCTGCGATTTCGCTAGGTATCGACTTTTTCCGCAGCCTCTTTAGTCGGGCTGTAAACGCTTGCCAATACGTCGGGCTTTGGCCCTTGCAGCTCCTGCCCGTACGTCCTTCCTGCTCGATCGCGAATTTCTTGCGGCCTTTAAAACCCCGCGCAGACCTGGCCTAAACAGCGGCATTACAGGCAGCGGAAAGACTCCGCTTTGTATCAGGGCACGACTTTAGTCGGGCCGTAAACGATTGCCAATACGTCGGGCTTTAGCCCCTGCAACTCTTGCCCCTACGTCCTTCCTGCTCGGTCACGAATTTCTCACAGCCGTAAAGCCTGGGACCACTCCAAGCAATCAAGGCCCGATTAAAGTAGTGCCCTGATGCAAAGCAAAGTTCTCATCAGACTCTAAAGTCCCATCCCTTCAGGGACCGTTTCCTTACTGGGTAGCCTTAGCATCGCGCGTATGACGAGCGAAACTCCGTAGCAAACCAGTAGACATTGAATCAGGACACGCGCGTTGTAGCGCCAGGCAAAGACCGCGAAGCAGAGCGTGAAGGCGATGGGATAGGTCTCAGCCAACACAGCCTGCGCCCAGTGCGGACATGCGGTTGCAGGAGCAGCGCCGGTAGCGAACCGCGGTAGCAAGCGGGGAACGAGGCCGCGGTATTGCTGGTATGCGTTCCCCAGCTTTGCCGAGAGGAAGCGCTCTTCTGTCGTAATAAGAAGGAGCACAAAGACGCTGAAGGCGGGAAGAAAGAAGAGAGCGCCGCCCAGGGGCATCAGGATGGAAGCACCCAACGCCAGCAGCCAGGCTCCGAGATAGAGGGGATTGCGCAGGTGACGATAAGGCCCCGCAACAACCAATCCTTCACCATGCAAGGCGGAATCGCGCATCACTCCGGAGCCAAGAAACGCCGTACCCCATACCCGCAAGAACGCTCCCGCTACCAGGCAGGCGAGTGCGGCCAGGGTCACTGAAAGAGTTGCGGGGGCGAGCGAGATCCATCCGCTGCGAGCGAGGAGGGTTGAGGCCGAAAGCCAGAGCGTGCCGCGGCTACCGCTCGAAAAGTCCCAGGGTGGGAGAAAGCCGAGCACATAAAGCAGGACAAAGAGGAAGACCCGGAAGCGAAAGGCGAGCGCAGCCGCACTCATGACCGGCGCTTCCCGCAGCCCGATCCATAATGTAACCGTAATGGTGCCATATTGAGGAGGCTACTTGCCGGCGATGGTTTCGAGCAGGGCGTCGAAGTCTTCCAGGCGGGAATATTCAATAATGACTCGTCCACGGCCGTTCTTATCTTCGATCGAAACTTTCAAGCCAAGAGCCCGCTGCAGCAGATCGCGCGCTTCGCGCACGTTTGGGTCGAGTGGGGCCTTCTCCTTTTGTTCACCCTTGGCGGTCTTTTCCGGGTTGAGCAAGCCCTGCACATAGCTCTCGGTTTGACGCACAGACATGGAAAGGGCGGTCACCTTTTGGGCCGCTTTGAGGATGGCTTCAGGCGACTCCAAACTGAGAAGAGTTCGCGCATGGCCGAAGCTGAGGGTGCCGCTTTCCACTTTTTGCTGCACTTCGAGCGGCAAGCGAAGAAGGCGAAGGAAGTTGGCGACGGAGGCGCGATCCTTGCCGGTCCGCTGAGCCATTTGTTCCTGGGTCATTTTGAAGTGGTGGGCTAGGCGGTCGTAGGCGCGGGCCTGCTCCATCGGGTTCAGGTCGGTGCGTTGAAGATTTTCGACGATGGTGATTTCCATCGCCTGCTCATCAGACACGTGGCGCAGGATGGCGGGTACGGTGGCTTTGCCGGCCAATTTGGAGGCCAGCCAGCGGCGCTCGCCGGCAATCAGTTGGAAACGATTGTCCGCCAAGGGGCGGACCAGAATCGGCTGCACGACCCCGTTGGCAGCAATCGAAGCAGAGAGCTCCTTGAGGGCGCCCTCATCCACGGCCGCCCTGGTCTGGAACGGATTGCGCTCAATCTGGTCGACGGGTATTTCCCTCGGCTTCCCCTCGTCGGGTACGGGAGCGGTTGCTGGGGCCGGGGGAGGGGTAAACCCGGATCGTCCGGGTAATAAGGATTCGAGGCCTTTGCCGAGTGCGCGGCGTTTGGGTAGTTCAATGGAAGGGGTCATGGTTTAGTCCTGTTGCGTCCTGGGAGCCGACGGTTGACTGCCAAACTTGTCTGCGGCCACTTGGCACTCCTGGCCGAAATGCGTGTGCACAAAGAAGGTCATGCATAAGGCCAAAAACGGACCTTAGGCTCCTGTCTTGTCTGCGCCTGTGCCTGGGAAGCTGCTTTGCGCTCCAGGGCACGGGGACTATCGATGTTATTGCGAGCCAGGATTTCTTCAGCGAGCTCGCGGTAGGCTTCAGCGCCGCGGGAGCGGGGATCATAGAGGGCGACGGGCTTGCCATAGCTGGGTGCTTCCGCCAGACGGACATTGCGCGGGATAGCGGTCTTCAACAATTTGGCGCCGAAGAATCGTCTTAGATTTTCAGTGACTTGCTGAGCCAGGTTGGTGCGCTCGTCGTACATGGTGAGGATCACGCCCTCGATATCGAGGGTTGGATTGAAAGCGGCCTGAATGCGGCCGAGCGTAGTCAGCAACTCCGATATGCCTTCCAGAGCGAAGTATTCAGCCTGCATGGGGACCAGCAGGCGATCGGCGGCCACCAGGGCGTTTAGGGTAAGTAGATCGAGGGCCGGCGGGCAATCGAGCAAAATGAAATTGTAGAGGCTGCGCACTGGATCCAGAGCCTGGCGCAGGCGATATTCGCGGCGCTCGGCGTGGATCAACTCCACCGTGGCGCCAATGAGGTGGTTGCTCCCTGGAACTAATTTGAGGCCATCGATCTCGGTGTTCAGGGTAGCCTCGGCGATGGTGGCATTCCCCATGAGGATGTCGTAGGTGGAATTGCGGTTTTCATCTCGAGTTATGCCGAAGCCGCCAGACGAGTTGGACTGCGGATCGCAATCAACCAGCAGGCAGGTCAATCCTTCGAGAGCCAGGGCCGCGGAGAGGTTGATGGCGGTCGTGGTTTTCCCGACTCCACCCTTTTGATTGACTACCGCGATGACTTTGCCCATGCGTATTGAAGAGTACCGACTGTAGGGCGAGAAGAGCAAGGAATGAGGGTGTGCAGAACCGGGCGTCCATTGTGGAGAACGCGCTGAGAGTGGAACCAGAGAGCTACGGAACCGGTTTGTTTAGAAAAGGATACAGCCGTCCTGGGAGGAGGGCGCCCGAGCAGGTGCAAAAGGATGGGCGGTGGAAATCGTGGCCTGTTCCACGTGGAACATTGGGGCAACTCAACCCTGTGTTCCACGTGGAACAGATAGCTATGGAGGCCCTTTGCGCTGGCCGATCGCTAAGATCATCTGCGCAGAATTTGGCAGCGGGGTCGGTTCGAACCAGTCCAGCTCTGCGGTAAAACTGCGGGAAGCGGCTGCCGATTTTCCCGTCGTGAGCAGGACAAGATACTGTTTCGCCCGCTTCACTGCGATGGGAATGGCAGACTCCATCTTCTCCACGGCGCGCATGGACACGGCATCAAACAGATCCTGTTCCGGCATTGTCTCTACCCGGCCCCCAAAGACTTGTCCGGGGAGAACGAGAACGCGCAGGGCCTCCCGCAGAAAAGAACCCTTCTTCCCCTGAGCTTCTGCGAGCGTCACCTGGATTTCCGGGCGACAAATGGCAATTGGGATCCCCGGAAGTCCGGCGCCCGAACCATAATCCAGCAGGCTGGTAATGCCTGCGGGCAGATGCTGAGCAACGAATGCGCTCTCCACAAGGTGGCGCTGAATAATCTGCTGGGGATCTCGAATGGCAGTCAGATTCAGGCGCTGGTTCCAGCGTAGAAGCAAATCCAGGTAACTTTGGAACCGGTCATACGCGGCTGGAGGCAACGGGGCAAGGCCAGCCCTGGAGAACTCGGCCTCGATCTGTTCCACTATCGAGGTTCCGAGGAGGACGCCCAGGATCGCGCGGCATCAAGAAATGCCGCAAACAGGGCGCGGGAAACTGCGCTGCTCTCGTAACTCCGCTCCGGATGCCACTGCACGGCAACCACAAACCGCTTGGGATCCGTACCCTCGAGAGCCTCGATGACCCCGTCGACAGGACTGGTGGCGGCCACTGCGAGGCCGTCACCAAGGCGGTCAATCGCCTGGTGGTGGCTCGAATTCACCTGCAAATCTCGCGCTTCTTGCGGTAGCTGGCCCAGTAGGTGCGAGAGGCGTGAATCTCCTGCGACCACGACCGCATGGGCTTTCTGCACTTCTCGCCCGGGTTCATGGTTCACCTGGCTCCCGTTCGGCAGGTCCTGTATGAGCGTGCCATGCCGCCAGACATTCAGAGACTGTAAGCCGTAACAGATTCCCAGGATCGGTTTGCCGCAGGCAAAAGCGTGCTCAAAAAGAAGCTCGTCGGCAGCTTCTCTCGGCGCATCCTTAGCCGCGCACTCCTTCGCCGCCGGCTGTCCGTATCGCGCCGGATCGACATCCGCGGGACTGCCTGGTAACAACATGGCGGAGCAAGTCGCAATCAGCCGTGCCTGGGCCTCACTCGCTTCCTGCAGAGGAACGGGCACTGGTACGCCGCCCGCAGCTTCTACCGCCCGCATGTATTGCGGCAGGCTGCGCTGGTTGTAGGCTTCGTCGGTCGACGTAGGCACGGGGATGGCAATACGAGGACTTTGTGCGTTCATTGATCTTCTGTTGACTCCAGCAACTGTTCTTCTGTCGCGGCGGCCAGACTGGGGCTCAAATCGCCAGGCCCTGCATGGCGGGTATAGATGTCGAGTATTTCAAGCCGCAACCTGGCGGTAAGCTCGTCCGCCTGACGAATGGTATATCCAGATGGGTCGATTGGTCTTCCAATCACTAACTTGACCGGGCGAGGACGAAAGTGATGGGTATGGATGGGCAACAGTTCATAGGTCCCAATGAGCGCCATGGGCACCAGCGGGATACGGGCGCGAATCGCGATGTACGCCGGTCCTCTCATGAAGGTTTGCATCTGCCCATCTTTGGTGCGGCCGCCTTCCGGGAAGATAAAGAGTGGCATGCCCGACTTAAGCGCACGGATGGCGCGATTGAGCCCAGCTACCGAACCGCTGCCGCTTTCTTCGTCCACTGGTATTTGCCCAGAGCGATTCAAATGCCATCCGATGAACGGCCACTTCCATAGACTCTGCTTGGCGAGGATGCGAAACTGGAAGGGAAGGCTGCTGAAGACCAGTGGAGTATCCATGAACGAGGTGTGGTTCGAGGTATACACCGCAACTGGAAGCAAGTTCTTACGTCCGATAACAGTAACCGGCGCACCCGCGAACCACAACGAGCTCCGTGCCCACAGCCGGGCAATGTTATGCTGCCGCCGGCCATCTTTGTCGACGCACGAGGCAGCCAACGACATGCAGCCAAATACCCCGGTAAACAGAAAGAACAACGGGCCTCTTACCAGGTTGGAGGTCAGTCGCCTGCTCAGCGGAAGGGCCGGTAGTCCACTCATTCCCGCGGAGTTCATACCTTGATCGGCTCCGCAGAAGCCGCTACCAACAGCGGCCGCACTTGACCCACCAGGTAGACCGAACCGGTAACCACCACCAAACCGTGGACCGGAGTCACCTCGAGCGCCCGCTCAACCGCCCTGACGGCGCTCGCCGCCCCCTCTGCATCGCTGCCTGTGGTGAGCGCGGCAGCGAGCAGATCCTCTACCGATGCACTGCGTGGGGAGTCAACCGGGGTCAGGATCACCTTGCCGAACAGGGGAAAGAGAATCTGGGCGAGTTCGACCACTGGCTTGTCCTTGAGGCAGCCAAACACCAGGGTCATCGGCTGGCCCTTATCCAGATGAGATACGGCGGCGCGCAGAGCCCAGGCCCCGGCAGGATTGTGGCCGACGTCCAGCAGAACGTCCGCGCGGCCGGAGGCGCTGGCGATGTACTCCAGGCGCGCGGGCCAAACCGTGTCCCGGATGCCTGCCTGAATATCGATGGGCGTGATATTGTAACCGTGATTGTTTCGTACCTCGACGGCGGCGGCAATGGCCAGCGCCAGGTTGCGCTGTTGGTGAGCGCCCGCCAGGGGAGAGTCGATCCCGATCAGTTCCCCCATTACGGACAATGGATAACGATTGCGCGTGTACTGCTCGGGATGGTTGTGCACGGGCACATAGCTGGCTGCGTTCACTCCCCTGACGTTCAGGCTCACTGCTACTTCTCCTAAAGCCTGGTTGGCCTCAGGATGTTGCGGCAGGGTGATCATTACGCCTTCGCGGCGCAGGATACCGGCTTTCTCGCGCGCGATCAGATCGACCGTCGATCCCAGCCACTCGGTGTGATCGAGCGAGATATCGGTGATTACCGAAACCATGGGCTCGACGATATTGGTCGCATCCAGGCGGCCGCCCATGCCGACTTCCACCACCGCCGTATGCACATTAGAGGACGCAAAATATAGAAAGCCTATGGCGGTGACGGTCTCAAAAAAACTTGGCATCCCGGGTAAACGGCCGTCGTGTACCAGGGTGGCGGCGATCTCCTCGACGCGGTCGAAGAGGTGGGCAAAATCATCGTCGGCAATCATGACACCGTTCACCTGGATGCGCTCATTGACCCGGCTCAGGTGAGGTGAGGTGTAAAGGCCTGTCCTGTAACCGGCACGGCCCAAGATGCTGGCCAGGGTGGAAGCGGTCGATCCTTTGCCGTTGGTGCCAGCAACCAGGATGGAAGCGAATTTCCGCTCGGCATTGCCCAGCGCCGCCATGAGGGTGCGCATGTGCGCCAGTTCGAATTTCCGGCGAGGCGCGCCGGGAGCGGTGTGCAATTCCTGACCGAGAGCGTAGAGGCGGTCAAGGGCCGAGGCATAAGACATGTTCTTATTCTAGAGTGAATTCCGTACGGCGAAGGCTCGGGCTGAAAGGGCGGCGGCTGAGAGGGTGCGTGAGTACGTGAAGCAATCCGCTTTCGTTAAGTCTGCGGTTGTCTTAAGTGGAAGGGTGAGATTTGACTGTCCGGCCCTTATGCTGAGGCCGGCAGCATGAAGTCCAGGGCGCGGATCAGGTACGTTTTCAGTTCGCGACGGGGGACAATCGCGTCCAACATTCCGTGCTCGACGAGGAATTCGGAACGCTGAAATCCTTCCGGAAGCTTCTGTCGAATGGTCTGCTCGATGACTCGCGGACCGGCAAAGCCTATCAGAGCGCCGGGCTCGGCAATGTTGAGGTCACCCAGCATGCCAAAGCTTGCAGTCACGCCACCCGTGGTGGGGTTGGTAAGCACCGAGATGTAAGGAAGGCCGGCTTCATCCAGTTGCCCCAGGCCCGCAGAGACTTTGGCCAACTGCATCAGGCTGGCTACACCCTCCATCATGCGCGCACCACCCGATGCGGCGACGATGATGAGCGGCTGCCGGGCCGCGATCGCGCGATCGATGGCCCGAGCGATGGTTTCTCCTACCACGCAACCCATGCTTCCGCCAATAAAAGCGAATTCCATCACACTCAGCACCACCGCATGAGGGCCAAGGTTTCCCACCGCATTGATCACCGCGTCGTTCAAGCCAGTCTCGCGCCGGGCCTTCTCAAGCCGGTCGCGATACGGCTTTATGTCGACAAATTCCAGCGGATCTGTGGACACAAGTTCCAGGTCAACCAGCTGATAACCGGGTTCGAGCAGGCTGGCTATTCGGCTTCGAGAGTCCAGCCTTAGGTGGTGTCCGCACTTGGGGCAGACCTGCAGGTTTGCTTCGAGATCCGCCTTAAAGACATATTGTGCGCAGCCCTCGCACTTTTGCCACAAACCTTCGGTGCGAACACTCTTTTCTGGATTTGGTTCAATCTCGCTTTCCTGCCGCTTAAACCAGGACATGTATTCCCTTCCGCCACGAGCCCCCAAAGTTGCCCACTGGTACGCCACCCAGCTCCGACTCTGGAGCATACAGCGACTGCGCTCACGATGGTTCGGATTCTGTGCATCTTTCCCTGATCAGGAAGCTGCGTTAGCACTGCTTGCATCAGTGCCCAGTGTGGTACGGATGCCCTCCGAGTATTGTAAATGCCCGGTAGAGCTGTTCCGCCAGGACCAGGCGCGCGAGCTCGTGAGGGAGTGTCATCCGTCCCAGCGACAGGGTCTGCTGTGCCTGGCTGCGAGCGCGGTCTGACCAGCCGCTTGCCGGACCGATGGCGAATACGATCGTCTGCTGGCCTGCGTCCCGGCGCGCGCCTAGCAGAGTAGCCAGTTCTTCAGACGACAGCGCTTCTCCGCGGCTGTCGAGCAATGCCAGCCAGGCCGGGGTGCGTGCTCGTTGCCGGGTAACGAACGCGAACAGCGCCTCCTCATCGCGGAATGCCACCGCTTCGATTTTCGCGTAGGGGGCGATGCGTTTCAAATACAGACTGGTGGCGGGTCCGAGCAGATCGCTGCGGCTACGCGGTCCAATATAGGCGAGGGTGAGATTCAGGCTGGTACATCTCCGCTATTGGAAGTGGGCGGGCTTTAGAGGGCGTGAGTCTACGTCCGGTTCGTTTGCGTGGCGCCTACTTGCTCCCGGGTTGCTGACATGCCGGCCCCGTCGAGCACCGCCTCGATCATGGCGTCACAACCCATGCAGGAGTTGATCATCATGTGATAAAGTCGCCGATCCGTCCAGTCCCGGTCATAGTAGCGGCGGACATACGCTTCCCGCCGATTGTCGGTGGCCTCGAGTTCTGACCTGGCATTCCCTGCCTGCTCTGGAAAGCGGGCTTCAAACCAACGAATCTTCCGCGACAGCGAGGCGTAGACGAATATGTTGAAGACCCCGGGAACGGCGGCCAGCGCACAGGCTGCGCCCCGGCCGACAATCACACAGTTGCCGTTGGCCACACATTGCTTGAGATAATTGCGCACGAACTCAACCATGCGTTCGCTGTCGAAGACCTGGTCTTTGGGCGGGGCGGGCAAGCGGTCCACGCTGCCATGCCAAAAGGACTTGCCCATCCGGTAGTACCACGGGTCAAGGCGCTCATCACACTGCTCAGCCATGCTTTGTGGCACCCCGGCTTTATGGGCAATTTCGTCGATCAGACAACGATCGATAAGCTTCCAGTGAAGCCTGTCGGCCAGGCGGTGAGCGAATTCCGCTCCCTGGCTGCCGTACTCACGTTCAACTGTGATGACCCTGACCATGGAGCGTCTCTCTGGGCGTGATGCTAGCACCGGCAGATTGAATAAGCCAGACCATCCCAGCGGTCAAGGTTCGGCGAGAACCGGGTTACGCAAACCGCCAATGCCGGAAATCTCCACCAGCACATCGTCGCCCGGCCGGAGCCATCGTGGCGGGGTGCGCCCCATGCCCACGCCGGCCGGAGTACCGGTGCTGATGATGTCGCCCGGCGCCAGGGGCATCATGGTCGAAATGTAAGAAATCAAACGCGGGATTTTGAAGATGAGCTCGCGGGTATTGGAGCTCTGCAGGGTCTCCCCGTTAATTGAGAGAGATATGTCCAGCTGGTGAGGGTCAGCGATCTCATCTTTAGATACGATCCATGGCCCGATGGGCCCGAAGGTAGGGAAGTTCTTTCCCAGGGTCCATTGCGAGGTGGCCAACTGCACATCGCGAGCACTCACATCATTGAGGATGGTGTAACCGAAGACGTGGTCCTCCCAATCGGCCTCGGGAATATTTCGACCACCCGGGCCAATCACCACCGCCAGCTCGGCTTCATAGTCCGGTTGCTGGCTGGCGCGCGGCAGCAGGATGGGCTGCCCGTTGCCAATGAGGGTGTGGGGGTACTTGGAAAACACGGTCGGGTATTTGGGCGGCTCCATCTTCGATTCGGCCGCGTGATCGCGGTAATTGAGACCGATGCAGAGAATCTTGGCCGGCTTGCACACGGGTGGCTCGAGGGAGACGGAAGACAAGGGCGCAAGCAGATTCAAACCCGTCTCTTCCAGCTGAACGCTGACTCCGGCCCAACGCTTGGGACCCGCGGCAATGAACGCCACTGCGTCCGGATATCCGAGCTGCGTGAGAGGGAAGACGTGGCCTCCCTTGAGGAGTGCAGGAGCAGTGGTTGCATCGCGACGGTAGGTGATCAGGCGCATTTAACGATTGTCCATCGCGGGGCGGAAGAATGGGTAAAAATTATGGACGCCGGTTTCTATAGAAGTTGCGCCCACCAAGGATGAAAAATGCATCTGCCTACAATGGGGTGACGGGGGATTGATGGACAAGCCGAACGAAGGACGAAGCCGGGTAGTGATTGAAAATGTGCAGCCACAAATCAACTGTGGTCTCTTTCCCATCAAGCGAACCATTGGCGACCTAGTCTCGATCCAAGCGGACATTTTCGGCGACGGCCATGATCATGTTCGAGCCCGGCTGCTGTGGAAGGAAGAGGATGCCTCCATCTGGGAAAGCGTTGCCATGCTGCCCCTGGGCAATGACCGCTGGCAGGGCGAATTTCCGGTCGACAAAATAGGCCGCTATCGCTACACCCTGGTGGGCGAGATCGATCATTTTGAGACTTGGCAGAGCGATCTTAAGAAGCGGGTAGAGGCGGGGCAGGATCTTGCCGTACCGTTTGCCACCGGCGCCGCGCTGCTGGAGCAGGTGCAACCCCGGGCAAGCGAACAAGACAGCGCCCGGCTGGCCGGCTGGGCCAAGAAGCTCCGGGCTGCGGGCCAGGACGAGGCTGCGGTCCAGTTCGCGTTGCAGGATGAACTCCTGGCCATGGTTCATCGCTATCCCGACCCCGCGATTGAGACCTGGTATGAGCGCGAGCTGGAAGTTGTGGTGGATCGCGAAAGAGCGGGTTTCTCCGCCTGGTATGAACTCTTTCCCCGCTCCTGGTCACCCACCCTGGGCAAGCACGGCACCCTGCGCGATGTAGCCGGCCGTCTGGACTACGTGGCGGAGATGGGCTTCGACGTGCTCTACCTTCCCCCTATTTCTCCGATCGGGAAAAGCTTTCGCAAAGGCAAGAACAACTCCGTCGAAGCCGCCCCCGGAGACGAGGGCAGCCCGTGGGCGATCGGCTCGGCCGAGGGTGGCCATACCGCAATCCTTCCCGCCTTGGGAACTTTGAAGGACTTCGCCGATCTGGTCCAGCGCACCAAACAGAAGAAGATGGAAATTGCGCTTGATATTGCTTTCCAGTGCGCGCCGGATCATCCGTGGGTGACCGAGCATCCTGAATTTTTCAAGAAACGTCCCGACGGCTCGATTCAGTATGCGGAAAATCCCCCCAAGAAATATCAGGACATTTACCCGTTGGATTTCGAATCGTCCAATTGCCCGGGGCTCTGGGACGCCCTCAAAGACGTATTCAGCTTTTGGATGGATCAGGGTGTGCTCATCTTCCGCGTGGACAATCCGCACACCAAAGCATTCCCTTTCTGGCAATGGGTGATCCCTGAGCTGAAGGCGAAAGATCCCAACGTACTGTTCTTGGCGGAGGCTTTCACCCGGCCGCGGGTGATGGAGCGGCTGGCCAAGTCGGGCTTTTCCCAGTCCTATACCTACTTCACCTGGCGGGATACCAAGGAAGAACTCACCGAGTACCTGCTAGAGCTCACCACCACACCGGTAAAGGAATACTTCCGTCCCAACTTCTGGCCCAACACGCCCGACATTCTCCCCGCACACCTGCAGACCGGCGGCTTGCCGGCCTTTCGCTTCCGCCTGGTGTTAGCGACCACCCTGTGCTCGAACTACGGGATCTACGGGCCTGCCTTCGAGCTGGGAGAAAATACTCCATTCAAACCCGGCGGCGAAGAATACCTGAACTCGGAGAAATACGAGATCAAGCAGTGGGATTTGACCAACCCGGCAAGCCTGAAACCGCTCATCACCCGGTTGAACCAGATCCGGCGGGCAAACCCGGCGCTGCACAGCAACCAGCGGCTGCACTTCCACACCACGGATAACCCCATGCTCATCTGCTATTCCAAACGAACGCTGGATGGCAGCAATCAGATCCTTGTCGTGGTCAACCTCGATCCTTCTTTGGTACAGGCAGGATGGGTTGAGGTGGATTTAGACGCGCTGGGACTCGCTCCGGACGTTACATTTGAGGTTTACGACCTATTGGCGGATCACTCGTACATCTGGCGAGGATCGAGGAACTATGTTGCATTACGGCCGGCGGAGGCGCCGGGGCACGTGTTCCGCGTGGCGCCGGCGGCTATATAACTGTGGTTGTTACGATTCAAGCACTCTAGCCGGGAGGCAGTAGTGAAGCAAGCGGGAAGCGCGGCGGACCCACTCTGGTACAAGGACGCGATCATTTACGAGTTGCACGTCAAGGCATTCATGGACGGCAACAACGACGGCATCGGCGACTTCCAGGGATTAC
>Ga0302326_10000735_pt1 | contig 86628 bp, 65 predicted proteins | sample Palsa_T0_3_FD_202264 | JGI IMG/M metagenome (GOLD analysis project Ga0302326, IMG submission 202264) | Peat permafrost microbial communities from Stordalen Mire near Abisko, Sweden - Palsa_T0_3 | ecosystem: Environmental > Terrestrial > Soil > Palsa > Peat permafrost | place: Sweden: Abisko...
TTCTCCAGCGAGCTCGATGAAGCGGGTACGGAAATCCCACTCTTTGGCCTTCCATGACAAGTAGAACGGATCGACGGGAATGCAGTGGCCGCCCAGTCCGGGGCCGGGATAAAAGGGATGAAAGCCGAAAGGCTTGGTGGAAGCGGCGCCGATGACTTCCCAGATATCGATTCCCATGCGCAGGCATAACAGCTTGAGTTCGTTGACCAGTGCGATGTTCACGCAGCGATAAATATTTTCGAGGAGCTTGGTCATCTCCGCGGCCGCGGGCGAAGAGACTGGAACGGTGCGGTTGAAAATGGCTCCGTAGAGCGCGCCGGCAAGTTCCGAAGCTCGCGGATTCAACCCGCCGATGACTTTGGGAATATCGCGGCGAGCCACGGTGGTGTTTCCCGGATCTTCGCGTTCGGGAGAAAAAGCTACGAAAAATTCATTGGCTGCCACTTCTGTTCCCCGCGCCGCTTTCAGACCAGCTTTGTTCTCTTTTTCGAGAATCGGTACCATGACTTCTTCGGTGGTGCCGGGATAAGTTGTGCTCTCGAGAATGACGAGTTGTCCGGCGCGCAGATGAGGCGCGATGGAGTGTGTAGTATCGGTGATGAAGCTGAGATCGGGTTCGTGATATTCGTTCAGCGGGGTGGGGACGCAGATGATGATGGCGTCCATCTGGGTGATCTGCGCGTAGTCCGAGGTCGCGGTAAAGCCATGCGCCTTCGCCGCCTGGATTTCTTCGGTGGTGATGCGATAGATGTAGGAACCGCCTTTGGCGAGGGTGTCGACCTTCCGCTGGTCAATATCGAATCCCGTGACCTGGAACTTCTGCTCGCTGTAGAGCAGGGCAAGCGGGAGCCCGACATAGCCCATGCCAATGATGCCAACCTTGGCCTGGCGTTGTTGAATCTTGCTTTTCAGTTGGTCCACAGAGGTATCCGCGGCAGAAGTCGTCATGGTCTAATAGGCCGTCGTTTCTTTGAGATAGAGGGGGAAGATCGTGATTGCGGCGGTCAAAAATTAACTTTAACCAATTAATTTTATCATGGCGGCGCCGGGAGGCGCATTTTCCAGGCGAACCGGTAAGTGGATCCATTTGTCAATCCGGAAGGGAAAATCGTGAACCACAAAGGGCGCGAAATATCACAAAGGCTTTGTTGGCAAGGGTTTGCTTCGTGTGACCTTGTGTCCTTGGTGGTAAGAATTCTAGCCTTAGCAGCTGCGAGCTTGGGCCTCGCAGGAGCCTGAAAACAATGGGATTAGCGGGTAAGCGTCGAATTTGGATGGTAGCCGCCCTGGTGCTGGCGGTACTTTTGACGCTTTTTGCGGCCAGGGCGGGTAGGTTTCTGGTGGTGGATGCGCCGCGTTCTTCCGACGTGATTGTGGTGCTGGCGGGAGAAACCGACCGGCGCCCGGCGCGCGCGCTGGAACTTCTGCAGCAAGGGTATGGAAAGCGGGTGCTGATCGACGTCCCTGCCGAATCCAATATCTACACCTTCACGCAACTGGATCTTGCACAGAAATATGTGCAGAGTCTGCCCCAGGCTGCGGCGGTCAGCGTGTGTCCGATCATCGGGCTTTCGACGAAGGCCGAGACCCAGGATGTAGAAAAATGCCTGAAGCGGATGAACGCGGGCACGGTTCTGATTGTGACTTCGGAGTTCCACACGCGCCGCGCGTTGAGTATTTTTCGGCAGGAGTTGCGAGGCCGAACGTTCTCCGTGGCCGCAGCTTACGATAGCGCGCAGTTCGGCACGCACTGGTGGACGCATCGGCAGTGGGCGAAAACTGTGGTGGACGAATGGATGCGCCTCCTGTGGTGGAGCGTGGTGGACCGTTGGCACTGAGTTGCTGTCGAAAAAAGTTCGACTTCAGCGGCTAAAGCCGCACGCAAGGCCGTGCCGTGATCGCAGCGCTGGAAGCGCTGCGCCACCCAAATTCAATTGCAGCACTAAAGTCTTCCGCACTTTGGTATCGCTGAGTTTCCTGGCGGAACGATGTGGCAATTGCGGAAAGTTTTCCACCGAAGAGCCGCGTCCAGAGCACAAAATCCATTGACTGGCAATCCATTTGGGGGGTAGGATTCGACAAGGTCACCAAAACAGTTATTAACGGAGTGTGGGAATGGGCCAGTTTTCTGTCCATCGAATGGTAAGTTACGTGCTGCTGTGCTTGCTTCCCGCTTCAATGTTTGCCGCTGAAACCAACGCGGCCATGCTCTATACCAACGGGACGGCATGGGTGAACGGCACACACGTACCTCGCTTTTCTTCGGCCATTTTTTCCGGCGATCTTTTGCAGACCCGCTCTGATTCGGTGGCGAACATCACGCAGACTGGTTCCAGCATTACCGTGCTTGCCGACTCCCTGGTGCAGTTTGAAGGCTCGACATTGAAGATTGAGCATGGCGGGCTGACGGTTTCCACTTCCAAGGGAGTCGTGACCACTGCGGGAGATGTGAAAGTTGCCCCAGCGTCAAGCGCATGGACGGAATTCACCGTCACCGATGTGGATGGCACGGTGAGAATTGCCGCGAACAAAGGCGATCTTTTAATCACCGACGATGCGGGCTCGGCGACTCTGCAGCAAGGCCAGGACACGACGCGGCAAGAATCTACGGACCAGGTGAACAACAACGATCAGCCGGCCAAGGAAAAGAAAAAGAAGAAGCGCGCTGCCGGAGCGGCTCCCGCCGCTGGCGGCGGCCTGCTGAATTCTCCCATCGCGGTCGGTGCAGGCGCGGCGGCCATCGTCGGCGTCACGACCTGGGTGCTGCTCCAGAGTAGCAACCCCGCTAGTCCGTCTACTCCGTAGAAATCCAAATTTATTTTTTAGAGTCTCTGATCGCCAGAGTTTTCTGATCATCGGCTTCCTTCGGCGAATGATCTGAGTGGGGTTGGTTCGACGTGAGTTGGTACCAAGCCCTTTCAGACCACTTCGGAGGCGGGCAGTGTCTCTTCCGCGGGTGGCTGTACTGGCTTGCGCTTGCGTTTGGGCACTACCATCGGCTCGGATGCCGCGACGGTGCAGAAGACATAGAAAAGGGCGGCGTTGGCGGGAATCTCCAGATTAAAGTCGACCGCGCTGTGCACCAGGATGCCGGCGATCCCAAGCACGCAGGCCAGAGTGACCGCTCCTCCAACCTCCGAGGGCCAGTTTTTCATCTTTTTTCCAGCCCTGCGAAAGAGCACCACCAGGTACCAGACCACAGTGCCGAAGCCCAGAAGTCCCGTTTCGACCAAGAGCTGCAAATAGTCGTCGTGCGCCTGGTTGATGAAGAAGTTGGTGTAGAAGGTGCGAAACTGGGGATACGCAACAGGAAAGCATCCCAATCCCCAGCCCAGAATTGGCCGCTTCCAGAACATGCGCAGGCCGTCGCGGTTGATCTGGAAGCGCATGTCGTTCGAGATGTCGGTGTGGGAACTGTGCATGGTGGCCAGCCGCCGAGTGAGTTCGTCACCACCGAGCCAGGTCAACAAGCCCACCACCAGCAGCAGGAACAGCCCAAGCGCGAGAGCGGCACGCAAGTCGTAACGCTGCTTTACCAGCACGACCGCCAAAACCAGCAGTTCGGCGAGCAGGGCCACCATCCCGCCGCGCGATCCGGAAAGAAAAATTGTCCCGGCCATCACCGCGGCCGCGCAGGCAGCGGCGATCCGCTCCTTGTCAGGAGCAAGGCGGGACAAGGCCAGCACCAGCGGAATCGGAATCAGCAGTTCCATGAGGCCCGCGTAGTGGTTGTGATTGACGTAGGGGCCGTAGATCCATCCACCCAGGCGCGGCTGACGCAGCCAGTAGAGCCGGCCGTTGGGAGAAATGCCCTGCAGCAGCGCAAAAGCGGCGACCACGGAACCGTAAATACAGAAAATCAGCGCCAGTTTGCGGGCCTGAGCGCCACGCAGCAGAGTTTGAGAAGACAGAAAGCAGAGAATGGCGTAGGCGACGAACAACAACGCGCTGGAGATCGTATCGTGCGGGTAGGCGCTGGAGCGAAACACGATTTGCGCCAGAACCAGCAGGCCGAAGATCCCCATGGGGAGAAACAGGGGATTCGGGATGATTCTGATTTCGCCGTCAATCCATTGCTTCGCGATCCAGACCAGAGCCAGCAGGATCGCGCCAGCCTCGAGCGCGAACATGGACCAGGGTTCCGTTGCGCCGAAAGCCAAGGGACCAAACATGAGCAGGGCAAACGTTCCGTAGAGCAGGCCGGTGCCGATCTTTTCGGACAGCGCGTCGGACAGCGCGCGTCGCTTGGCTTCGGCGGTTTTGGCTAAGGGTAAGGGCATGAAATCGGTTGTGTTCGGCCGGTAAAGGCTGCCTACGCCTTCCTCACCAGGTGGAAATCGCCGACCCAGAGCTTACCACGGATGGGGCTGCCCTCCGGCAGGCGGCGGATGTGCAGCACCACCAGGTTGCACTCCGGCCCGGTGGTGAACTCGCCGGTGGCGGACTTCCAGAATCCAGCATCCTTCAACTCGTCGCTCTCGTAGTAGATCGACTGGCTATACATGTCCTGGACGGTGAAGTGCGGTCCGCCGGCGCCGTCGAAATCACCGGTCTTGTAATACCCCGTAAACACGTAGGTCGTATTGGGCTGGACGGGAATGTATTGAAAGAATCCGGCGTCGCTCACTCGCGGGCCGTCAAAGGTGACCAGCAGGGAACGCCGTCCGCCGTGAAAATCGCTGGGATCGAGAGTTAATTCGACGTTGGGCTGTTTCTGATACTGCCAGTCCAACCCGCCGTTGAGCACGTCGAGATTAAAGTTTCCGTTCACCACCAGGTTGTGAGCCGACGGCAGATAGCCCAAGAGTCCCAGGCGGATGGCCGCCTGCTGCCACACCAGCAAAGCCTGGTCCACATCTTTGTGCAGAATCAGATAGTGAAAGTATTCCAGAACGTATCGCAAGCTGGGCCGTTCGTTCACCTGCATCAGGGCAGCCCAGGCTTTCGCGGTAGCCGAAGTCTCATTCTTGGACATCAGCAAGCTGAGGAGAGCGACGTCTGCATCCAGATGAGGGGGGACGACGTCGCGAAGAAGAGCATCAACGTCAGGCTCGATACGCCAGCAGAATTGGATCGCTGACGGGATCAGGGAGGGGTCGGTGCCAAGAACGACGCGGAATTCGCGCAGAGCCTTTTCATTTTCGCCGCGAACCAGATAGAGGTTTGCCGCCTCCCAGGCCACGTCGGGAGTGGTGGGGTCGGCTTCAATGGCACGCTCCAAAGCCGCGGCTTGGCTGGGGATGTCGCCGAGAACCTGGTAGGCGCTGGCCAGATCAAACCAGAAACGCGCGGAATGCGGATTGAGCTGGACCGCCGCGCGGTAAGGCTCGATCGCCGACGAGGGGTCATGTGCGATGAGATAGTAGTAACGGCCTAAACGGTCGCGGTAGTCCGCATCGCCGGGGTCGAGCCTGGCTGCGCGCTGCAGGCCCGCGAGATCGACGCGCTCGCCATACCAGGACGCCAGGCACTCGCGCCCGGCGAGGCTGAGGTAGGCCGCGGCAAGCCCAACGGCCACGACCGCAACCAGCCACTTCTGACCTGGTTTGTTGAAAGGGATCTGCATATTTAAGCCGCGACACGCGCAGGGCTAAGCGCTGCTGGTCGACGCGGGTGGTTCTACCTCATGATCGTCTTCGTCGGAGGAGTCGCCGTCGTCGCGGTAGTACTGAGCATACTTGCCCTGATATTCGTAATAGTAGTAATAATCGGGAGAACTCAGGTCGACCGCATTCAGAAGGACGCCTGATACACGAGCATTGACCTGCATCAGAATGTCACGCGAGCGGCGCAGGGCCTGCTTGGTGGTGCTTCCTGAGCGGATGACCAGAACGATCGCATCGGCGCGCGGGGAAAGGACAACGGCGTCGGTCACCGACAAAGTTGGAGGCGTGTCGAGCACGATGTGGTCATACTTATCGCGCAGTTCGGCCAGGACATCGCGCATGTTGGTGGAGGCGAGCAACTCGGCCGGGTTGGGCGGGGGAGTTCCGGCAGGCAGAACGTCGAGGTTCGGAAGCGTTGGAGCGACGGTGATGGCCTGCTTCAAAGTGATGCTGCCGGTGAGCACGTTGCTCAAGCCGCTGCGCGGACCCATGCCCAGCGTCTTGTGAATGCTGGGACGCCGCAGGTCGCAGTCGATCAGCAGAACGCGTACGCCTTTTTGCGCCAACACTACCGCACAGTTGATGCTGGTAGTGCTCTTGCCTTCCTGGGGCAGGGCGCTGGTAACCATGATGACCTTGGGCGGCGCGCCCAGATGGGAGAGCAGGAGCGAGGTTCGCAGAGCGCGATACGATTCCGCCATCTGCGATTGCGGCCGCACGTGGGTGATCAGTTCCACGGCTTCATTCGACGTGGCCAGCATGAGCCGTTTTGAGGCTGCGCCCTCGCGAGCAGTCTTCGAACCCAGAGGAATCATACCGAGCGGAGGCAGACCGGAAATGGCCTGGGCCTGCTCGGTGGTGCGCACAGTGTTGTCCAAACCTTCGAGCAGGAAGGCCAGCCCGACGCCCGACGTCAAACCCAGCACAAACGCGAAGCCAAGATTTCGCGGCACATTCGGTTCGACCGGATAAGTAGGAACCCGGGCACTGTTCACGATCTGAAAATTGTTGGACTTCAGTCCTTCCGAAATACCGGCTTCCTTGAGTTTCTCGAGCAGGCCTTCATAAAGCTGGCGGTTGGTTTCGAGGTCACGCTTCAGCAGACTGTATTCGATTGCGCTTTCATTCAGCTTGTTGGCTGCCTGTTTCTGCTTTTCCAGCGCCTGGCCGAGCAATTCTTCGCGTCCCAGGGCCGTGGTGTATTGGCCCTTCACCTTGCTGGCGATTTTTTTCATCTCGGCTTTAAGCTCGATGTCGATTTCCGCCAGCTGGTTATTCAATTGAACGAGCTTGGGGTACGACGGCCCGAACTGTGTGTTGAGGTCCGCAGCCTGAATCCTCAAGTCTGCTTGCTTGGCGCGCAAACTCTCGAGCAACTGGGAGGCACTTTGCCCTCCCGCGCCTGCGTCTTCAAGCCCCCCGGCGCTGGAAGCGATCGCGTCCGGATCGCCGGACTCCATCAGCCGGTAGAAGGCTTCTTTATCCATCCGCTCGGATTCCGCCATGGTGAGGGCCTTGTTCAGCTCATCGAGCTTGGCGGTGGTGATGTTCTGTTTTTCGTCGATTCCCAGAATCTCGTGCTCTTTCTGATAGCGCACAAGTTTTTCCTGAGACGTTTCCACTTTCATCTGCAGGTCGACGAGTTGCTGCCCGAGCCAATCGGACACCTGCATCGTGTTATTGAAGCGGGTTTTGTAGTTGTTCTCCTGGTAATCGCCCATCAGCTTGTTCACAACATTCTGGGCGGTCTGCGGGTCCGCATCCCGGAAACGGACCGACATGATGCGGGAATTGGGGATGAGGCTGATCGTGAGCCTTCCCTTGAATGAAGAAAGCAGAGAGGAAGTTCGCGAAGGGTCTGCCTCCAGCGGATCGGGAGCCAGATCCAGCGAAGATGGCAGCGCCGATGCGGCTGTCTTCCCTCCGAACTCCGGCTGCCGGTCCAGGTTCAGTTCCTTGATGACCTGGAGGGCCAGAAGATCGCTCTGCAGAATCTTGACCTCGGTCTCCATTTCCGTAGGGTCGTAATAGTCGAAGCTGATGGCGTTGGCATCTTTGAAGTTGAGCGACGAATCCGGTTTCTTGACGGCAATACTGCCGTTCGCCTCATAGATGGGAACCTGCCGCAATGTGGCGATCGCGACTACCGTGAAAATGGTCACCAGGCAGCCGACGACGATCCACTTGCGCTTCACCAGGACGCGGAAGTACTCTCCGATGGCGGAATCCTGCGGGGGAAGCTCAGAGTACAGACGCGGAGCTCGTCCCACGTCAAAGGTTGCCGTGGGCTGCAGTTCGCGGATGGCCGCGTTATTCGCCTGTACCAGAGGTCCCGAATCCATGCCTGCTCCTCAACGAATCTGTAGACGCCTCAAGGCCCGGCCCGCGCCGGCCTGCATAGCTAGCAACACGACAAGTCCCGGTCCCGTCCGAGAAGGCTGGTTCGTCGCGCAGGAGTTTGTTTCGCACTCGATAGCTGGAGAGTTCGCTGGTCATTCTAACATTGGAGGGCGGGAAAACCATTGCGAAATTTGGAGAAGTGTCCCTATTCTTCGCGGCGGGATTCCGCATCTGGCAGCGATTTCCCGATAAACTCCGCTATACTACCTTGCACTGCGATTCTCCGGGGGACAATGACACCTTTGTGGCGGGTCTTGCCTGCGCACAGCCTTGGATGGCGCGAGCAGACTGAGGGAATTTGGCGAGCCAGGTTTGACGAGTAAGGGATGTGAGGCGCGTGGAATGAATTGGGCAGAACAAACGGTCCTGGTGACCGGCGGGACTGGATCCTTCGGGAAAAAATTCGTCGAAATCATGCTGCGGGAGTATCACCCGAAACGGTTGGTGATCTTCAGCCGCGACGAGTTGAAGCAACACGATATGCGGGCCGCGGGCATCGACCACGCCAGTCTGCGTTATTTTATCGGTGACGTGCGTGACCCGGGAAGATTGGAGCGGGCGCTGTCAGGGGTTACGGTGGTGATCCATGCAGCGGCGCTGAAACAAGTTCCGGCCTGCGAATACAACCCGTTCGAAGCCATACAGACCAACATCATGGGCGGACGCAACGTGATCGACGCCGCCATCAATCAGGGCGTGTCGCGTACGCTGGCCCTCAGCACCGATAAAGCCGTGAATCCGATCAACCTTTACGGCGCGACCAAACTCTGTGCCGAGAAAATGTTCGTGCAGGCCAATGCCTACGCCGGGGCGCAGGGTCCGCGGTTCAGTTGCGCGCGCTACGGAAATGTGGTGGGAAGCCGGGGCAGCGTGATTCCGGTTTTTATGGAGCAGCGGCGCCGGGGCCGTATTACGGTGACGGATGCGCGCATGACCCGTTTCTGGCTGACGCTGGAGCAGGGCGTGCGCTTCGTGGTGAGCAGCATCGAGCAGATGCACGGCGGAGAGATTTTCGTCCCCAAAATTCCCAGCATGCGGCTGGTGGACCTGGCGGAGACGATTGCGCCGGGCTGCGAGATTGAGACCATCGGAATCCGGCCGGGCGAGAAGCTGCACGAGGTTCTGGTTTCCGAAGACGAGGCGCGAAATACTCTGGAGGTGGAAGACCGCTATATCATTCAGCCTTCCCATCCCTGGTGGCGGCGCGAGAATTGGGTGAGCGCCCGGCCGTTGCCGGAGGGATTCCGCTACGCCAGCGATAATAATGAGCACTGGCTGAGTAACCGCGAACTGCAGGATTTGGTTGCGCCCCTCACGGCGGAAGAGCAGCCGCTTCCGGCTCGGATTCCGGCTTAGGCGAACCGGCCTAGACAAATCAGCTTTGGACAAGTCAGCTTTGGGCAAATCAGCATGAGTGTAACTTCGGTCAGTCCGCAAGCCCTCGCCATTGACGGTGGATCGCCGGTGCGTGAAACACTGCTGCCGTATGGGCGGCAATTCGTCGACGAGGCAGACATCCAGGCGGTGGTCGATGTTTTGCGATCGGATTGGCTGACGACGGGTCCGAAGGTCGCCGAGTTTGAAGAAGCCTTCGCGGCTCGCGTGGGTGCGGCGCACGCGGTGAGTTTCAGTTCGGGCACCGCCGCTTTGCATGCCGCGGCCTTTGCCGCGGGATTGTCTGCGGGCGACGAGGCCATCACTACTCCGATGACCTTTGCCGCAACCGCGAATTGCGTTCTGTATCAGGGCGCGACGCCGGTCTTTGCTGACGTTTGCGCCGACACGCTCAACATCGATCCTGCGCAGATCGCGACGAAAGTGTCTTCCAGGACGCGCGCGATTCTTCCCGTGGCGTATGCGGGACATCCAGCCGATCTGGAGGCGATCCAGAAGATTGCCAGTGACCATGGGCTGATCGTGATTGAAGACGCATGCCATGCTCTGGGCGCGAAGTATCGCGAACGTTCGACTGGCGCGGTTGCTGACATGACTGTTTTCAGCTTCCACCCTGTGAAGCACATCACCACCGGCGAAGGTGGAATGGTCACCACTAACAACGCGCAGTTCGCGGAGACCTTGCGGCGCTTCCGTAATCACGGAATTTCGAGCGATGCCCGCCAGCGCCAGAGCGCCGGTGAGTGGCACTACGAGATGGTGCTGCTCGGCTTCAACTACCGTCTGCCTGACATTGCATGCGCTCTTGGCATCGAGCAGTTGAAGAGACTGGATGCCAACCTGGCGCGGCGCCGTGAGATTGCTGCACGCTATACGCTAGCGTTTCGGGAGCTTCCCGGGGTGATTCCTCCAGCCACGCGGCCGGATGTGAATCCGGCCTGGCATCTCTATCCTATTCGTCTCGACCTGGCAAAACTCTCGGCGGATCGGGCTGAGATTTTTCGTGCGCTGCGTGCGGAAAACATCGGCGTCGGCGTGCACTACATTCCGGTTCACCGGCACCCGTATTATGTGGAGAAATTCGGTGAGCGCGGCTGCGAATACCCGGTGGCGGAAGACGCTTATGATCGTCTGATCAGCCTGCCTATATTTCCCGCGATGACGGATCAGGATGTGAGTGATGTGATCCGCGCGGTGGGCAACGTGGTGGGACACTATACTCGATGAGCAAACGTACGGCAAGCAGACCAAAGATGAGCAACGTTAAGAGTGAGCAACTTCAGGGAGGTTCGGTTTGAGCGGGAATGAATCGGTCAGCAACCCGGCGCCAACCACATCCGCGGATACGGCGCAGATGGAAGTGTGGAAAGGCGAGTTCGGGCGCGAATATACCGACCGCAACACCTTTGATGTGGATGGCGTCGAGGCGCTTTACCGGAAAAACTACGGGCTGACACGCACAGCGATTAACCAGGAATTTCTTGGCGGCATTTCGAAGGACGCAAGTTTTCTCGAGGTGGGCTGCAACACCGGGAATCAGTTGCTGCTTTTGCAGCGGATGGGATATGCGAACCTGTCGGGGTTGGAGCTTCAGCCTTACGCGCTTGAGATCGCGCGGTCCCGCACGCGAAACATTTCGCTGGCGCAGGGTTCGGCGCTGGCTCTGCCGCACGGGGACGCTTCGTTCGACGTGGTGTTCACGTCCGGGGTGCTCATCCATATCGCGCCCGGGGATCTTCCTCGCGTGATGGATGAGATCCATCGCTGCACGCGCAATTACATCTGGGGGCTGGAGTACTACGCTCCGGACGTGACGGAAGTGAACTATCGCAATCACGACAACCTCTTGTGGAAGATGGACTATGCGCAGCGCTACCTGAAGCGATTTGAGGATCTGGAATTGGTTCGCGAACAACACGTTCCGTATCTCGAGGGCTCCAATGTGGATACGGTGTTCCTTCTGAGCAAGAAACAGCGGGCCGCGTAGATCAGTCGTGGGCGATCAGTCGTCGGGAATTGAGGCAGCTATTAGCGGTTAGCTCTTAGCTTTCAGCTAAACCGGGCGAGAAGATTCATAGAGCGTCATTCATAGGCGTCGCTCCAGCGTCATTCAGCGGGGGGTTGCTTGAAAGTAGTCGCAATTGTTCAGGCACGGATGGGCAGCACCCGTCTGCCGGGCAAAGTGCTCAAAGATATCGAAGGCGCGACGATGCTGGCGCGCGTGGTGCAGCGCCTCTCCCGTTCGAGACTCATCCACGAGGTGTTGATTGCCACCACAGACCGTGCGGCGGACGATGCGATCGTCGAGGAGTGCCGGCGCTGTTCGGTCCAGATTTTTCGCGGGGACGAAGACGACGTGCTTGACCGCTATTTCCGCGCCTCCCAGCTGACCAAAGCTGAAGTCGTGGTACGCATCACGTCGGATTGTCCCCTGATCGACCCTGGGGTTACAGATAAAACCATCGCTGCGTTTCTCAATCCAGCCCTTCTCAACCCAGCGTTGCTCAATCTACAACGGCCGGCGCCGCCGGACTATGCGTCGAACGTTGTGGTCCGCACCTACCCGCGCGGGCTCGACACCGAGGTGATGACCGCGCAGGCTCTGGAACGTTGCTGGCGCGTTGCCAAGCAGTCTTACGAGCGCACTCATGTCACTCCTTACATCTACGAGCATCCGGGCGAATTCAAGATTCTCTCCGTAACTGGGGAGGCTGACTTCAGCCGGCATCGCTGGACCGTGGACACTCCTGAGGATTTGGAATTTGTCCGGGCAATCTACGCTCGATTCAAAAGCCGCGATGACTTTCGCGAGGCAGATATACTTGCGTTGCTCGAGCATGAGCCTGAACTGATGGAGTTGAACCGCTCGATCATGCAAAAGGCCCTGCGCGAGGGCTGATGATCTCCCCAAATTTTCCTGGACGGCGATTGATTCTCAGAATAATACCGACACACCCCGAAGTCTGCGAGATACAAGGTTCTTTTCGGTTTGCAGGTGAACGAAACGTGGCCGCTGTGGTGCTCGGATGATCCTTGTAACGGGAGCCAGTGGTTTGCTCGGCGCCAGCGTTGCGTTGCTGGCGCGAGAGCAAGGGCGCCAAGTGGTGGGACTGCATCACCGCCATCCTGTCCACATCGATGGAGTGAAATCGCTGGCGGCCGATCTGGCTGACCCGGCGGAGACTCGCCGCGTTTTGCTGCAAGTCAAGCCATCGATCGTGGTGCATTGCGCGGCTGCGACGAATGTGGACTGGTGCGAAGAGCATCCGGAGGAAGCCCGCAGAATCAACGTGGAGATGCCGGCTGCAATCGCCGAACTGGCCGCGCAGAGCGATGCGCAATTGCTCTACGTTTCCACGGATTCTGTGTTCGACGGCGAGCGCGGTAACTACGCCGAGACGGATACTCCGTCGCCCGTGAACGTATATGCGAAGACCAAATTGCAAGGTGAAAGGGAGGTGATGCGTCACCACCCGACGGCTTCGATTGCGCGCGTGAACCTCTACGGATGGAATGCGCAGAACAAAGAGAGTCTGGCGGAATGGATCCTGAGGCAGCTGGCTCTGGGGAACGTCGTGCCAGGGTTCTCCGACGTTCATTTTTGCCCAGTGTTGGCTAACGACGCGGCGGAAATTATGCTTGCGTTGTTGGACCAGAATCTGAGCGGGCTTTACCATATCGTCGGTGCTGAACGCGTGAGTAAGTATGAGTTCGCCCGACGAGTGGCTGCCATCTTTGGCTTTGACCCTGGGCAGGTTCGCCCCACCCGCCTGGCCGACGCAAAACTGAAGGCTCGGCGCCCGCGGGATACGTCCTTGAATACGGAAAAAATCTGCGCCGCCTTGGGGCGTCCCATGCCCGACGTTGCGGCGGCCCTTCACAGGTTTGCTCGGCTGCGCGAGAGCGGTTACGTGGATCGAATCAAGAGTCACCTGACTGGAGTTCGGGAATGACGACTCTGAAGCTGGGGAATAAATTCGTGGGTGCCGAACATCCCACATATTTTATTGCGGATATTTCGGCGAACCACGACGGCGACCTGGAACGCGCCAAACTCCTGATCCGGTTGTGCGCCGAGGCTGGGGCCGACGCGGCCAAGTTCCAGAATTTTCGCGCTGCCAAGATCGTCAGCGACCGCGGCTTCAATAGTCTGGGCGATCAACTCTCTCACCAGGCGAAATGGAAGAAGAGCGTGTTCCAGGTGTACCGCGAAGCCAGTTTGCCCTGGGAGTGGACTCCGGAACTGAAGCGCGAATGTGATGCTTGCGGAATCGAATATTTTTCTGCGCCTTACGATTTGGAAGCCGTGGATATGCTCGATCCCTTCGTGAGCTTGTTCAAGATCGGCTCGGGGGACATTACCTGGCCTGCAATGTTGCGCAAGGTGGCGTCCAGGCAAAAGCCCGTGCTTTTGGCCACCGGCGCTTCTGAGATGGAAGACGTGCAGCGCGCGGTTGCCGAAATACTGAAGATCAATTCGCAATTGGTCCTGATGCAGTGCAACACGAATTACACCGCCAGCCTGGAGAACTTCCGGCACATCCACCTGCGCGTGCTGGAAACTTACGCCGCTATGTTTCCCTCAGTCGTATTGGGCCTCTCCGACCACACTCCGCGTCACGCCACAGTGCTGGGAGCGGTCGCGCTGGGAGCGCGCGTGATCGAGAAGCACTTCACCGAAGACAATCGGCGCGAAGGCCCGGACCATCCATTTTCCATGACACCTTCTTCCTGGCGAGAAATGGTGGATCGAACGCGTGAGCTCGAATATGCGATGGGGTCATCCCGCAAATTCGTGGCGGAGAATGAGCAGGATACGGTGGTGGTGCAGCGGCGCTGTCTGCGGGCGGTGAAGGATTTGAGGGCAGGAACAGTCTTGAGCGAAGACATGCTGGAGTCGTTGAGGCCGGCCCCAAGAGATGGGCTCGCGCCGTTCGAATTGCCGCGAGTCATCGGAAAGAAGCTGCTGGGCGATCTACCCCACGGCGAATACTTGAAATGGACTTTGTTGGCGGAGGCCGAGGGCAGCGAGTGAAGGTCCTGTATTTTTCCGACAACACCTCCGGGCACAACCAGCGTTTTCTGGAAATGCTTTCACAGACGGGAGTGGAAGTCTGGTTTTTCGACCCAACCAGCGTCGGCGTAGCGGAGCAATGGCTGCCGAAGGGCGTCCATTGGGTTCGGTTCAAACAGCCGCCTCTGCGGAATTCGGAGCCGGCGACTTTTGCCGCTTTCTTGCCCGAGTTCCAGCAGTTGCTGCAAGAGATCGGTCCCGACCTCGTCCATGCCGGCCCCATTCAAAGTTGTGGCTACTTGACGGCGCTCTCGGGCTTTCATCCCTGGCTGCTCACTTCCTGGGGATCGGACCTTCTCTTTCACGCGCAGCGGAATCCGGAGTGGAAGCATGCGACGCAAATTGCTATGTCGGGCGCGGACGGTTTCTTTTGTGATTGCGACTCGGTTCGCGCCAGTGCAAAGCAGTGGGTTGATATACCGGACTCGCGCATTGTGCGGCTTCCCTGGGGCATCAGGAAGGGATTGTTTGGACCGGCTGGCGCTTTGCCTCCGGAGAGAGAGTTCGAGCGCGAAGCCGGGACACACGTGTTCCTCTCCACGCGCTCCTGGGAGCCGCTGTATGGCATCGACACACTCCTGGAAGCATTTCGACAGGCTTACGGGGTAGACTCCTCGCTGCGCCTGTTATTACTGGGAAACGGGTCAGAGGCCGGCCGAGTGCGGGAATTTATCGATGCGAATGGCTTGAGTCGCGTGGTTCGGACGCATGATCCTTACGGCAAAGAAGAGATGCCGAAGTGGTTCCGCGCTGCGGACACCTACGTCAGTTGTACGCAGTCGGACGGCACGTCAATTTCCTTGCTGGAGGCGATGGCGACCGGACTGCCAGTGGTGGTGACCGACATTCCTTCCAATCGTGAGTGGGTCGCGGAGGGGCAGAATGGATGGTTAGCTCCCGCCGGCTCTGCTGAAGAGTTTGCGAATCGGTTGTTGCGAGCTGCCCGTCTCAAACCGGAAGACCGCAAGCTGTTTTCCGAACGAAATCAGCGCATCGTGGAGGAGCGGGCGGATTGGGATCGGAACTTTCCGAAACTACTGGATATGTATCAGCGGCTTACCGGAAAGTCGATCCGCCAGTGACCGGATTTCCTGGCGACCTCGCCGAACGCCATGGGTGCGAGCGAATGGGAATAGCAACATGAAACTTGTCAGCCCCATTCTGAAGAAGATCGTTTATCCGAGTTTGGCGAAGACCGGCTGCTTCCGTGGGCTGGCTCCATCGGGTCTTGCCGTTGTGACTTATCACGGCGTACTCCCGCAGGGATACGAGAGGATCGACCCCGACCTCGACGGAAGCCTGATTACAAGCGACGCGTTGCGACGGCAATTGCGGTTGCTCAAGACGAAGTACACGGTGATTACTCCGGAAGAAATGTTGCTGTGGTGCGAAGAGAAGTTGGTTCTTCCTCCGCGCGCCGTTCTTCTCACCTGCGATGACGGACTGGTGAACAATTTGACGGAGATGCTGCCCGTGCTCGAGGAAGAAGGTGTCCGCTGCCTGTTTTTTGTGACCTGTGCGTCGTGCCACGATGAGCCAGCGATACTTTGGTATGAGGAGCTTTTCCTTTTGCTTCTCCGGGCCCCGGCAGGATCTTTTAACATTTCTTCGGCAGAACTTGAAATTGGTGGCACGCTCGCCGGCCGTGATCAGCGGCGCGCTTTGTGGTGGAATTCGGTGAAGCAGCTCTCGCAGGTCGGCGCCCAGAGCCGCAAAGCGTTTGTCAATGCGGCTCGAGTGCACTTGCGAGCCGATTCCGATGCGATCTTTCCCACGAACGATTTACCATCACAGCGGCGATTCCGGCTGCTGAACCGCGGCGAGCTGAAACAACTGGAGTCAGCCGGAATGACGATCGGCGCGCACTCCATGAGTCATCCGCTGCTCTCGCGCATGCCCCCGGAGTTAGCTCGCGCCGAGATCACGGAGAGCCGGGCTTGTCTCGAGGCGGTTCTGGCGAAAGGCGTTTGGGCGTTTGCCTATCCTTTCGGAGATCCTCAGTCGGTGACGCCGGAAATTCTCGTCATGGCAAAAGACGCCGGATACGCCGCCGCTTTTCTGAACTGGGGCGGAGGGCTCGGCGCGGAACTTCCTCCGTTTGCAATTCCACGCGTTCACGTCACCGCGTCCATGGACCTCGCCGAGATGGAAGCGCACGTGGCCGGATTCTATTCTTGGTTGCAGCGGCACGTTGGCCGGAACCCGCAGGATTTATTGCGGCCGGCGCGAGGTTGACCCACTCCATGGCCGGGCATTCGGCAGAAAACAATCTAGGGGTTTACAACGCGGCGCCCGTGGTTTCCTATTACGCTTCCCTGAATTACCTCACGCCCTGCGAACGGTTGCTTTTCGATGGTTACATCAAGGGTGGAAGCAGCATCCTGGACCTCGGCGTCGGCGGTGGGCGCACCACGGCGTATCTCGCTGGCCGCGCTTCCCACTATGTCGGCCTGGACTACGCGGCGGCGATGATTAAGGCCTGCCAGACCAAGTTTCCCCACCTGGACTTCAGGGTTGCGGACGCTGCCGACCTCTCCGCCTTTCAGGATGAATCTTTCGATGCAGTAGTATTTTCTTTCAACGGGATCGACATGTTGCCGAGCGCAGCGCGACGGGCTTGCCTGGAACACATTTGCCGCGTTCTTAAACCGGGCGGAGTGCTGATCTTTTCTTCCCACAACCCGCGCGCGATTCTGGTTCGGCGGGGATGGAATCGCGACCGACTGCGGGAGATGGCCCGCCGATTCTCTGGCCGATCCGCGTTTGGCCGATCCGCGCCCCTGTACTCGTTTTTGTTTGCCGGATTTGCGAGCTTACGATTCATGTTGGCCCTGGGCCAGTCGGCGTGGTCAAGCTTGCCGCGTTTTTTCAAGAGAATTCCGTCGCAAATGTTCTGGCGCGGAGAAGGAAATCTTGCGGACACGGCCCACGGTGGATTGCTTACTCACTACTGGATTCCTGCACGGGCCATCGCCGAACTGACCGGTTTTCACTTCCGGATCGAGCGCATCGTGGGGAATGAATATCCCCAGCCTCCCCGTGAGTACGCGGCAGATTGGTACTATTACGTGTTCGCCAAGCGTGGATGATGGGTGAACGGAGATTGCGTTTAGTCCTGCTCGTCGCGGTTCGTCATAGACCTCGCGTGCAATCGTTCGATTTGCACGGGCCTATGATGCGATAAAGAGGACCTCGGTACCCTAGCGAGCAACCCATTTCCCTATACGACATGCCGATAGTTTAATTCGCCGCGCTCGGGTCTTCCTCCCAGCGCGGCGTTCTTCGCAGTTATTACAGGTATCCTATGGAGTTTGCTTCGATTTGGGCATGATATTCACCGAATAAAGAGGATGGTGAAAATCATGAAGTACATAGATTTGGTCGTTCCAAGGCTCCGGATGAACCCGCATCCATCGCAACAGGTGAAGCGGGCAAACTTTTGTGCTTGTCCGTTGCTCATTGAATTCGCGAATCGCACAGAGCTCTCCCGTCCAGGGATTGTGGCAGGCAAACTCTGGGTAGAGTATGTCGTCGAAATAGCAATACACACGGGGCAGCCTGGTGCAGTGCGGCAAATCAAAGACAGCCAGTGCTTGGCTGGTCGAGCTGTAATAATCTAAATCGAAAGCGACGAAGCCCACAGGGTCGGGAGTATGTAAAAGGCTCTGAACGGTTTCGCTGACATTGCCAATGATTAGCTGTGTGTCATGACTCAATCGCTCTCTGAGCCTAGATTGATTCATCTTGTAAAACCCCCTGCGCCAAACGTACGGCAGGTCTCGATAATCGATAGCCTCGGGCATGCCTTCACCGATATCAAAACCAAAAACTGAGATTCGGATTCCGAAATAATTAGCAATTTCACCCGCGGTGCTCTCCAGCGCGAGCAGCCCTTCGCCGGAGGCAACTCCGAACTCTATGACCGAAATACTACCCAATCCTAAGAGCTTGGCTTGTTGTGCGGCATGAAATACCCCATACGCATATTGAGGGCGCGCCCATGCTCCATAGCGAGTGCGCAATGCCACCGACCCGACAGGGAACCGGCGCCACAGGGAGACCACCTTGGGCACAGCGGTAACTGATCTAAGCAGTACTTCACCGATCACATTCATGCTTTTGTAGGGCTGCAACCGCCGCTCATCTCGCAGGTTGGTATTATACGTATTTGCGAAACCATCACGGGAGGTGGATCGAAATTTGCGTTTGGTCGTGCTCAGAGATATTCCGGAAGATGCAAATCTGCGCCAGCAGTGGGACGCGTTGGTGGGGCGTGTGGGCCAGCCACAGGTTTTCTACACCTGGGAATGGGCCCTGGCGGTATCGCGTGCCTATTCAGCGACGCTGCGTCCACTGCTGTTTCTGGCTTACGCCGAAGAGAAAGCACTGTGCGGAGTTGCCGCGCTCGCAACAAGTCCTTCCGGCAAGGAGGCGTCTTTTCTATGTGCCACGACCGGGGACTATTGTGATTTCCTCAGCCTGCCAGAAGAGAAACCGGGCCTAGTTAGTGGCGTACTCACCGAACTGAGAAGGCTGGGCATCGGTGCCGCATCGTTGGCGAATTTGCCCGCCGACTCCACTACGATGAACGTACTCCGAACAGCCGCCAGCCAGCACGGTTATTTCTGTTTCGCGCGTACAGGCTATGAATGCGCCCAGGTGTCGTTGAGTTTGCTCGAGCAACGAGAAGACGGCAAATCGATTGCACCCGGCGGAAAGCGACTGCGTCGCTTCGTCAATGCCATGGCTCACACTGCGCCAGTCCGGTTCGAACACGCGCGATCGTGGGAAGCACTGCAGCCAATTCTGCCGGAGTTCCTGCAAGCCCATGTGGCGAGATTTCTGGAGATTGGGAGGATCAGCAATCTGGCTTACCCGGACCGCCAGGCCTTTCTGACGGAATTGGCGAGGCTCCTGTCTGAGAAGCAATGGGTGGTGGTGAGCCGATTATTGACTGGGGAAAAAGCGGTCGCTTGGCATTATGGTTTCCAGTTTCAGGGAACATGGTTCTGGTATCAGCCGACATTCGACGGTCGCCTGGAGCGCTACTGGCCGGGATTTTGTATGCTGACGCAGGTGATCCAGGAGGCGTTAAAAGACCCTAGGATGAAGACGTTGGATCTGGGTCTGGGGTCGGAAGCCTACAAAGCGAAGTTCGCGAATGCCTCCCGCGAAACGCTCTACGTCACTTTGCACGAATCGATTCTTCGACATCTTGGGTCGATGCTTCGCGATCGGGCTGCGGCGATGGTGAAAACCTACCCCGTGGCGGAGAAGCTTGCCGAGGCACTCCGGAATCGGATCAACCTCCTGCGAGTGCGTTTCCGCAGACAGGGACCCAGGCAGACGCTGGCTTGGGCTGCGACGCAGTTGTTCCGGCGATTGTGGACACGCGACGAAGTTCGATTCTACGAGTGGTCAGATTGTGGAGCAGCCTCGCCGATTTCCGGCAGTGTGGAACTGCCACCGCTCACTCTGGATCAGTTGGCTGAGGCGGCATCTGAATACATCGACGATTCGGAGACGCTCGCTTATCTCCTGAGGTCTGCCCAGCGGTTACGAGGAGGGACCGTCGAGGGCTTTGCTCTTGTCGATGCCAGGGGAACACCTGTTCATTTTGCGTGGACCACCGCTTTTGGCGGATTTTTTCTAGCCGAGTTGAACGCCAAGGTAGAGGCTCCTTGCCCAGAGGCGGTGTTGCTGTTCGATTGCTGGACTCCGGTCGCGGCGCGCGGCCATGGTCACTACGCTCGCGCTATCGGGATGATTGCGGAGAAAGTTCGCCGCGCAGGAAAGCGGCCATGGATTTTCAGCGCCACCACGAATACCGCTTCCGTGCGCGGGATCGAAAGGGCCGGCTTCCAACGCCGCTATTCTCTGGTCCGCCAAAAGTTTTTCAACCTGCAGAGGATCACGGGACAACCGCCGGTCTCCCAGGAAATTCCTCCTGCGGAGGTTTCAGCTCCCGTCTGAGGGCACGCAATATCGCATGCGCGTTCTTCTGCTTCATCCCGAGGACTTTCCCCAACGCGGACCCTGGTCGGCTCAGCGCTGGGACCTGATCGTCGATCTGGGGAGGTCTTCCCCTTCTTCCGCTGCGGCCTGGGAAGAAGTGACTCATGCGCCTGTGCTGCGTGCGGATTCTTTCCGGAAGGGAGTGGAAGACATTAAGCAGGTGAGGAAATTGTTTTCACTGGGCATGGGCCGCCTGGTCGATGAAGAAGGAATCGACTGGTGGGAGCTTACATCCCAAATCATTGCGTTGGACACTGAAGCGGTTCTGGTTTTTCTGCGCATGATTCCGAAAATTGACGGGACTGCGGAAATCTGGGCAACGCGCCCCGGCTGGCCGGCGAGCGCGATATTCGCTCTGCTGAAGCGGCCGCTCCAGTGTTTTTCTGACGAATCCTCTGCGCGCGTTAGTACGCGTGTCCGGCACTACGGAAGCCTGCTCCGGCGGTTCTCCGCCGCGCAGATCAAAGAGATTTTTCTGGACAAGTACGACTCCGACTATAAATGGCGGTCGCGATTTGCTTCCCAGACCACGCCGTTGCCGGAACCCTCGATTCTGCTGCCCAGCGCTTATGGCAACGTCTCGCGAATGGCTGCGGCGTATGCCAGACTATTGCCCGAGCAATCATTTCTTCTCGTTGTGACCAGGCAGAGCGGCCGGCTGAGCAACCTGCCGCCGAATATTCAAACGCGGGACTTGGCAGCCTACGCGGGAAGCGACTTGCCGATCCCAGAGACCGCCGCGATCCTCGAAGAGTGGACCAAACTGAAAAACGATCTCTGCGCGATTCCCGAATTTGCCGTGCTTTCACACGCCAGCAAGTTCGACGGTTTTCCGGCGTGGTTTCAATCTGGTCTCCACGCCCGGAACGCCTGGCGCAAAGTGATGGAGCGCGAGCCCGTGTGTGGCGTATTGTGCGGCGACGACAGCAATCTTTACACAAAGCTTCCAGTGCTGCTGGCAGCCAGGCGAGGAATACGCACTTTGGATTTTCATCATGGCGCGTTAGATGGACGTTACCTTCTGAAGGATTTGCCGTGCGACGCCTATCTTGCCAAGAATGAAATGGAACGCGATTACCTGCTCCGCGTCTGCGGGCTGCCGCCGGAAAACGTGGTGCTCGGCGCACCCGCGCCTGCTCCGAGCGATTCCCGGCAGGACGGCGCGCCATCGGACCTTGCGCGGTTGGTTCTTTTCTCCGAGCCTTATGAGAATTTTGGCATGCGCGCCGAGGAAGTGTACGGAGAACTCTTGCCGCCCCTCTGCCGCGTGGCCCGTGAGAGTGGGAGAGGCATTGTCCTGAAGCTCCATCCTTTCGAGAGTCTTTCCCAGCGGACCAGCATGGTTCGGGATCTGTTACCGCAGGAAGATTTCCAGAGAATCACGCTAGTGGATGGCCCGCTCTCTCAGCAACTGCTCGCAAACACCTGGTTTGGAGTGACGGTCGAATCCACGACGGTTCTGGACTGCTTCGCGCGACACATTCCGTGTTTCGTGTGCGGATGGTTGACGATGCTGCCGTTCGGCTATGTTGAACAATATGAGCGCTTCGGCGTCGCACAAATTCTGCGCAACGCAAAAGATCTGGATGAGATCCCGAGTTTCCTGGCCGGTCTGCGTAACTCGCCGCCACCGACGGAAACCTTCTCGAAGACGGCCGAACCGGAGTTGCTCCGCCGATTATTGGGAGTACAGTCGCGGGCGAGCGCGGTCGCGGGGCGGACTGCATGAAGGATCTGACCATCCACGATCCAAGATCGAACGATCCGGCCAGTCCAGATGCTGCCGCTAGCCAGACCCAACAATTCCGGTCCCAGGTCGGACATATCTCGCGGCAATCCGGCGTGTTTTTTGCGGGGACGATGTTCACCGCTGTTGCAGGCTACATCTTCAGGGTCTATCTTGCCCGCACGCTGGGTGCGGAAGCGCTCGGCATTTACGCACTGGGCATGACGGTGGTCGGCCTCGCTGGAGTCTTCGGCGGATTGGGATTGACCTGGGCGGCATCACGGTTTCCCGCGGCTTACGCCAGCACCGGCCGCATGGACGAACTGCGCGCGTTTATGGCGTGGAGTGTCCTGATCTTGACCGGTATAAACGGAGCGCTTGCGGTTGTTGTGGTGCTGGCGCGTCGCTGGGTCTCGATCAACCTTTATCACACCCCTGCTTTGGCGGGGTATCTAGGTCTTTTTGCGATAATCCTTTTTCTGGGGTCGCTGACGACTTTTTTTGGTCAACTCCTGACCGGGTACAAAGAGGTGGCGAAGCGAACCATCATCACGAACTTCGTGGGAGTTCTCCTGAGCATAGTCTTCACGGTGATCCTGATTTCTTTTGGACGCGGGCTTTGGGGATATGTTTTTGCACAAGTCGCCAGTGCGATTGGAGTGTTGTCTCTCCTGATTTGGACCACATATAAGCTCACACCTCTTCCGGCTCGGTTTTCGCTCACGACCATTAGTTATCCGCAACGGGAGATGTTCACTTTCGCAGCGGCTGCATTTGCGATGGACATCATGGGTTTTCTGTACAGCCAAACGGATAAAATCATCCTTGGTTTTTATCTGAATGCCCGATCGGTTGGTGTGTATGCGGTCGCGGCCACGATCGTGGCTTTTGTCCCGATCGCGCTCCAATCGGTAAACCAGATATTTTCCCCAACCATCGCCGAACTGCACGCCCGCGGCGACTTCGAGCTTCTGAACCGGCTGTTTCAGACCCTGACTAAATGGGTGACGGGGCTGACGTTGCCGCTGGCTGCCGTCGTCATCTTGTTTTCCAGAGTGCTGATGCGTGTCTTCGGCCACGAGTTCGAAGCGGGCTGGGTTATCTTAGTGATCGGAGCCGTGGGACAACTCGTGAACTGCGCGACCGGGTCAGTCGGTTATTTGCTTCTCATGTCGGGAAACGAAAAGAGCTTGGTCAGGATTCAGATGGCCATGGCAATTGTCACCGTTACCCTGTGCCTGCTCTTTGTGCCTCGATGGGGCATCGCGGGAGCCGCGATTGCTGCGGCGATTGGCAATGTAGCCAGCAATGTGTGGTGTCTTTTGGAAGTCAAGATGCTTTTAAAACTGTTTCCCTACAATCGCAGCTATTGGGGCCTTGCCCTGCCCGTCACCGCGACTTTAGCCGCTGCAATTGGCCTCAGAGTGGGGTTGCGATCATTCAAGGAAGACATTGCGGTATTAGCTTTCAGTACGGCTCTCGTCTATATCATCTTCGTCGGGACGGTTCTTCTTTTGGGCTTGGATGCAGACGACCGTTTAATCGCAAACGCAATCTGGTGCCGGATTCGCAACTGGTTCCCCGGAATTCGGGAGAGCGGATCCTGAATTGCTCAAGTCGTCACGTCGAGGCTCAATGAAAGACCAATACTCGCGCGCAGAGTTGCTGAAGATAGCCGATGCGCGGCTCTATCCGTCCATCACAAATCCGAGTTACCTGGTCCAGCGCGGACGCAGACTCATTCTCAGCAAGTGGTTGGATAGTATTCCCGGAGACCGGCTCACGGTGCTGGATATCGGAGGACGGTACCAGCCGTACCGTCCGCTGATCGAGAACCGCGTCCAGCGCTACGTTGCCCTTGACGTTTTGTGCACGCCACTTGTGGACGTGTTGGGAAAAGGAGAACAACTCCCCTTCAAGTCAGATACTTTTGACCTTGTGCTGGCGACTGGAGTGTTTGAATATTTTCCGGAACCTCGCGTTGCAGCCAGTGAAATCCATCGGATCCTGAAACCGGGCGGACATCTACTGATGAGTGTTGCGGCCGTCTGCCCACGCGCAGTGGAGGAAGAGCATTGGCGATACCTGCCCTCCGGGTTGAAGTTTGTTTTGAAGCCATTCTGCAAAATCGAAATCGTCCCCGAAGTTACGAGCATCGGCGGAACGCTGCGATTGAATGCCACGGCCTTCAGCATTTTTGCAAAGTACGGATTCGTCCGCCAGATTCTGCACCACACGGTCGTGCCAGTCCTGAACCTGGCGGGCCTAGCTTTAGAGAGCGCCGGAATTTCGACGAACGATCAAGTTGCCGGGAACTACAGCGCTTTGGCCCAGAAATGAGAGTTGTCGGGTCGCACTCAAAGCCAACTGGTAAACTGCGGAGTTGTTTCAGTAAGCTGTCTTCTGCTGACCTTTGCATAGCGAGAATATTGCAGCCATGACCGAGATGCGGGAAGTCCGTTTGCCGGCGGAATTGTGTGCGGCCGCCGAAAAGAAATTCTCCCAGAAATTCAGCACCCTGGAAGAATTACTGACTTTCATTCTCCGCGATCTGTCGCGCGACGAGGCCTTGCAACTCGACCAGGCCGAACAGCGCATCATCGAAGAGCGGCTGCGTGAGCTCGGCTACATCTGAGGCGATCCGCCCTCGCCGTCTCAGGGAAAAATAGCCTGGACCAATATCGACTGCGTACCCGTAACTACAGCGTTTGTCCACAGGAATGAACATCCTTCAAAAGCTTTGGCAGCGTGGCCGGGACCTGCTTCCGGTGGAAGGATTTCATTTCGACCGCCCCATCGTTGTCTTTCAGAGCGACGATTGGGGTCGCGCCGGATTGCGCGACCGCCAGGGACTCGATCAGCTCGCCGCGGCTGGTTTGGTTCTCGGCGAACGGCCGTACGATTTTTACACTCTTGAGACCGCCGAGGATCTTGCGGCCTTGCGTGCAGTGCTGCGCAGCCATCACGATTCCGCCGGACGCTCTCCCTGCATCGAGATGAATTTCATAGTGGCGAACCTCGATCTTCAGAAGATGGATTTTAACGAGATGTCAGGGGAATCGTTCCAGCAGATTCATCTCCTTCCTCTCGCCGAAGGTATTCCTGCTGAATGGAATCGGCCCGGTTTGTTACAAGCTTACCGTGAAGGCATTGAGGAAGGACTCTTCCACCCCGCGTTGCACGGCACCACGCACTTTTGCCGCGTTGCGGTCGAACGTTATCTCGCCGCAAGTGACCTCACGGACTCCAGCGACCGCGGACGTCTTCTGCGAACATTATGGAAAGCCGGCACGCCCTACATCCACTGGCGCATGCCCTGGATCGGCTATGAATACTGGGATCCCGAAGCTTCCCCGGACGAACGATTCCTTCCTGCTGAGAGTCAGCGTGATCTGATTGGCAAGGCCGTCGGCGATTTCGCCAAACTGTTTGCCATGCTGCCGCGCTCGGCGTGCGCTCCCGGATACCGCGCGAACGACGACACGCACCGGGCATGGGCGCAAATCGGAATCCGCGTCGCGCAGAACGGCCCGGGCGCCGCCATCCCGCCTCATTTCGATCGTCAAGGACTTCTACAGCTCTACCGCGCCGTCGAATTCGAGCCGGCCGTTAACCCGGATTTTTCTCTCGATGCTTGCCTTCTCGGGGCCAAGGCTTGTTTCGAGCGCAAGGTCCCGGCGATCGTGTCCGTGCACTCCATTAATTTCCATTCTTCCGTGAAGGATTTTCGCCGCCGCACGCTGGAACTCCTGGATCAATTTCTCGCAGCCTTGGAGTTAGCTCATCCCGATGTGCTGTATCTTCATGGTGGGGAGATCTACGAAGTCGTGAACAATGGCTCGTGTGAAACAGCGCAAGGGAAGGTCAGCGTACACGTCGCTCGCAAATCTTTCACCAGGTCCCGGGTTGCGCCCGTTCAGGAATCCTGAGTGGTCATGCTTGGACGATCATGTTTGGACGAACATGCAGAAATCAATCGTACTGATCACAGTGGATTGTCTGCGCGCCGATCATGTCGGCTTCATGGGATATGACCGTCCCACCACGCCTTTCCTCGATAAGCTGGCCAGTGAAGCGTTCGTTTTCCCCTCCGCCATTGTCGCGGGCGCGCCCACGTACTATTCGTTCCCGGCGATCATGGCTTCGCGCTATCCGCTCGCGCTGGGCCGCGACGTGTTGGGCCTTGCGCCGGGAGAATTCAGTCTGACTTCCGTTCTCAACGAAGCAGGCTACGCAACTGCTTCATTCGGCGCAGCCAATCCTTACATTTCAGGTCAGTTTGGCTATGAAATGGGTTTTGATACTTTTCGCGATTTCTTAGACACCGAGGTTGTGGCTCCAGCTGAAAACGCAACGCCTACTCCCAATCGCAACGGTTGGGCGAGCCGACTGAACCGCAAGCTGCAGGAACTCCGTCCACGCATGGGGCCGTTGGCCGACGTCTACGACGAATTGTATTTCCAATACTGTCAGCGGTTGGCAAGGCCGGCTCCCGGTTCACTCGACGCGCTGCGTCGCTTTCCCGCCGCGGATGTGATCGTCGATCATGCTCTGTCCTGGATCGAGTCCATCGGCCAGCGTCCGTTCTTTCTTTGGCTGCATTTGATGGATCCGCATGCTCCTTACTACCCGAAGGAAAGGGCGCTGGAACTCATGGGTTGCGATCCGGTCAGTCCTTTCCACGCGCGGTATCTGAATTCGTATTGGAATCGGAGCGATCTCGGACCTGGAGGATTGCAGCGTCACCGCGATTACGTCGTCGCCCTCTACGACGCTGGCATCCGTTGGGTCGACGAACAGGTGGCTCGTCTCATCGCCGTGCTCCGCGATTCCAACCGCTGGCCGGATTGCATCTTTGCTCTCACCGCCGACCATGGCGAAGAGTTTCTCGACCACGGAGGCCGATTTCACCCACCCTCGCGTCTGACTGAAGAATTGATTCATGTGCCTCTGCTCTTGCGTGTTCCCGGCGCCGCAAAGAAGAAACTGCCCAAGTCTGCATTCAGCCTGCTGAATTTAGCTCCAACTCTTCTGGACGCTGCCGGACTGCCAATTCCGTCGACATTCCGCGGACGCAGTTCCTGGGCACAGGTTCGTGAGGGCGCTCTTCTCGACGGGACGGCGATTTCCGAATGTGTTGCGGGCTGCAACAACCCACTTCGCATCGAAAATCGTCTGGGACCTCGTGTGCTGGCGGTGCGTGAAGCTCGTTACAAGCTTGTGCTCGAGTTTGACCCTCCGGCTGATCGTCTTTACGACCTGGAAGCCGATCCCGGCGAACGCCAGCCGTTGCCCGCAACCGCGGAGAAGCCTGTGCGGCGCCGTCTTTTGCAATGTGCCCGGGAACATCTTCGGGGCTCCTCTCGCGAGCGCGATGTAGGCTCGCGCCTGCAAGCAAGGCTGCGCGAACTTCGGCTAGAATGGGCACGGTCGGCTCCAGAACGTTCCGAAGCGTGATGCTTCGAAGCGTGATGCGCCGAGCATGATGTTTCGAAATAAGATCGTCTGAATACCAGAAACCCAATGAGCGGCAACCAGGAATACCGCGATCTTCGTGTGCTTGTGACCGGGGCTGGCGGTTTTATCGGCAGCCATCTGGTGGAAGCCCTGGTGGGCACGGGCGCGCACGTGAAGGCGTTGGTGCGCTACACGAGTCGCGGAAGCTGGGGCCATCTGGAGCAGCTTGCGCCCAAGCTTCGTGACTCGGTGGAAGTTGTTCTTGGGGATGTGCGCGATGCGCAATTCATCCGCCATCACGTGCGCGGCTGCGACGTGGTGTTCCACCTGGCTGCCTTGATCGGAATTCCGTATTCTTACGAAGCTTCGGAAAGTTACGTGGACACGAATGTTCGCGGCACGCTCAACGTGCTGCAGGCGGCGCGAGACGCGGCGGGACCGCGGGTAGTGATCACCTCCACGTCGGAGGTTTACGGAACTGCTGTGTACACGCCGATGGATGAGAAGCATCCTTTGCAGGCCCAATCGCCGTACTCGGCATCGAAAATTGCCGCCGATAAACTGGCGGAGAGCTATCACCTGAGCTTTGGTTTGCCCGTGGTGACCGTGCGCCCGTTTAATGCCTACGGCCCGAGGCAATCAGCGCGTGCGGTGATTCCCACGATCGTTTCGCAAGTGTTAGCAGGAGGGGACACGCTTCGCCTTGGCTCGCTCGATCCAGTCCGCGATCTCACCTACGTCGGCGACACGGTTCAAGGATTCCTGCGCGCTGGTGTTGCGGAAAAGGCGGTGGGCCAAGTCATCAACCTCGGTACGGGCCAGGGTATTTCAATCGGCGAGCTGGCTCAGATGGTTATGCAGATCGCCGAGCTCAAGATGGCGATCATTGCCGATGCGGATCGGGTTCGTCCGCCCGCGAGCGAAGTGCGGCTTCTCATCGCAAAAACAGAACGCGCACGCGACCTGCTCGGTTGGGAACCAGAAGTTCCGCTCGCGGAGGGTCTGAAGCGAGTCGTCGACTACATCAGCGCCAACATGGCGGCATACCGCGTGGGTACCTACGCGGTCTAGGAGATTTGCGGAGATGCAGGCTGTCGTTCTGGCTGGCGGAAAAGGCACACGGCTGCGCCCTTACACTACTTTGTTGCCCAAGCCACTGATGCCGATCGGCGACATGCCGGTGGTGGAAGTGATCATCCGGCAACTGCGCGCGGCGGGTTTCGATCGCGTGATTTTGGCCGTCGGCTATCTCCCAGATCTTTTTCGCGCCTTGATCGGCGATGGAGAGCGCATGGGCGGGCCCATCGAGTTTGTGCGCGAAGAAGTTCCGCTGGGAACCGCCGGCGCCCTGGGATTGATCTCGGGACTGGAATCGGATTTCCTGTTGATCAACGGCGACACTCTGACAACTTTGGATTACCGCGCGTTCATGGAATATCACCGCAATCACGGAGCGATCGCCACAATCGCCACGCAATGCCGCCAGAATCCGGTGGACTATGGTGTATTGGAAATCGGCGCCGACCAGCGGCTGACGGGCTATGTCGAAAAACCCGTGCAGACATATCACGTCAGCATGGGTGTAAATGCGTTTCGGGCGGACGTGTTGCAGTATGTCCCGCCGAATCGCTACCTCGACATCCCGCAACTGATGCAGGTTCTCATGGATAAGGGCCAGCCCGTGCAGTGCTACCAGAGCGATTGCTTCTGGCTCGACATTGGTCGTCCCGCCGATTACGAAAAAGCGCTGGAGGTTTTTCAGGAACGTCGCGCGGAATTTTTGGGCAACTCGTCATGCGGGTCCTGATCACCGGTGGAGGAGGCTTCCTTGCCGGCCATCTTTTTGCGCAGCTGCAAGCGACAGCCGACGTCGAAGTGCGCACCTTGTCGCGCGCGGAGTGCGATCTCTCCCGGGACAAAGGACGATTATCCGCGGCGCTCCGCAGCTTTCAGCCTGACAGAATTTTTCATCTTGCCGGCAGGATCAACGGCTCGGAGTCCCAACTCTTCTACGATAACCAGGTGGCAACCGGGAATCTGCTTCAAGCCGCGTCGCGTCTGCTTCCGGCGGCGAGGATTGTGCTGGGCAGCACAACGGCCGTTTATGGCCGCGGCGGAACCGCAGCCATGCCGCTGTCGGAAGATCAGCGGGCAGATCCGCGCGGCGATTATGCCCGTAGCAAGTATGCTGCGGAAGAAGACGCGGCCGTCTATGCGCAGGCAGGAGTTTGGCTCGTGACGGCGCGCATGAGCAACCCCGTTGGTGCAAACATGAGCAGCGCTTTGCTCTGCGGAACTCTGGCGCGGCAGATCGTCGAGATTGAGCGCGGGAAGGCGCCAATCCTGAGCTTGCGCGATCTGACGCCGAAGCGTGACTTTATTTCCGCGCGCGATTGCGTGCGCGCGCTCTTGCATCTCGCAGAGTTTGGGACGCCCGGAACTACTTACAACGTGGCGGCCGGCGATTCGATCGCGATCACGGAGATGGTGAACCTCTACCTGGATTTGGCACGCGTGCGTCCGATCGAAGTGAAATCTCGTCCCGCGGATGAGGAGCGTTCATCCGTCCGCGAGCAATGGTTGTCGAACGCGCGTTTGCGGGCGCTGGGCTGGAAGCCAGAAGAGACACTGCATGAGGCGATTAGCGATCAACTCGACGCGGAACGGAAGCGTGCATGAATCCAATTCGTCTTCTGGTGGACAGCCTGGCCGACGAGGACGGTTTTAACGCGCAGATGACGAGCGCCCGCGATATTGTGAGCCGTCTCGATCCGACTCGCTTTCATGTGACCATGTTTTGTGTCGGCAAGCCAGACGCCCGGCTGCTTCAACGCTCTGCCACTCGGCTGGTTCAACTGCCACAGCGCCGGCAGACGCTTCGAATCCTCTCTGAATTCGTCACAGGAAAACATGACATTCTGTTTTATGTGAAATCATCCCCAGCTGCCAGAATGTACTTGGCGATGCGGCTCAAATCCTTCGACAAGCGCGTCGTTATCGGAACCGTGGAATCACAATCCGATCTGAGGACCGAACCGACGATTGAGGCGGAGCAGATCCGTCTCTGGGAGCGGACAGTTCTTCGCAGCGACTACCTTTTCAGCAACTCTTCTTCCGTTCGCGAGAATCTGGAAAAAGAGTACGGCCTTCACAGCGAGGTCGTGCCCACAGGAGTTGATACGAAATTTTTCACTCCAGCATGGGACCGCCCGCCGAACTCACGCGTGCGTGTGCTTTTTGTCGGATCTCTCCGCCCATTCAAGGGGCCGCAATTGCTTTTGCGTGCTGCCCCTCGATTTCCAAATGCCGAGTTCGTGATTGTAGGAGATGGCCTGATGGCCGCAGAGCTTGAGGAGCGCGTCCAACGGGTAAAACTCACGAATGTTCGGTTCGCGCGCGACTTGGATGTTTCCGCTCTTCGCGAACAATATCGCGCGGCGGACATTTTTTTGTTTCCGTCACATTGGGAGGGCTCTCCCAAAGTAATTTTGGAGGCCGCAGCCTGCGGGCTTCCCGTGATTGCGCGCGCGGATTACCAGCCAGAGACGGTGCTGGATGGACGAACCGGGTATCTGGGACGGGGAGATGATGAGCTTCTGGCTCACCTGGAGAGGCTGATTGCCAGCCCAGATCTGCGGAGAAGCATGGGCCGTGCAGCCCGTGCCCACATTGAGAAATTTGATTGGGATCCCATTACTCGGCGATGGGAAGAGATATTTCTGAGGCTCGCACCGCGCAAACGGGCTGCGGAATGATGAGTTCATCGGGGGAGAACATACCGCGCGGCGCGAGAGCACTCCACGTTCTGACGCTGACGCCTTTCTATCCAACGGATCAAGACGATGCAGCAGGTTGTTTTGTCTCTGAGCCGCTGGTATGGCTGGCAAAAGCGGGCCTTCACAACACGGTCTTCGCCGTGCAACCCGTCTACCGGGGAGCCGTCCGCGCGAGCAGCTCTGCCATTCCTGCGCGCTGGCTGCGCTATTTGTCTTTCCCGGGGGGCTTCGGACTGCCCAGCGCTGGGGCTTTTTTGTTCGCGCGCATCGTCAGCCAGGTTCGCAAGCAACATGCCTCGCAGCACATCGACCTGATTCACGCCCACGGGCCCTTGCCTTGCGGCCACGCCGCTATGCTGTTGAGCGCCGAGCTGAATATTCCGTATGTCGTTTCGGTTCATGGCCTGGATGCTTTCTCCACGGTGCAGGTCAGCGGACGAGCCGGGGAGTGGTGCCGCCGGATTTCTCAGCGCGTGTATTGTTCTTCCCGCCGCGCCATCTGCGTCAGCGAACACGTGCGCGAGGCAGTGCTGGAGGGTTCCGGAGCGAGTTGCCGAACCTCGGTGGTTTATAACGGCGTCAATCCCGAGTTGTTCACTCCCGTCTCCGATCCAACTGTCGCTGCGCCCGTAGTGCTCAGTGTCGGGACCTTGATTCCGACCAAGGGGCATGCCACCCTCATTCGTGCGGCCGCCGCCCTGGCTTCCGAATTTCCTGACTTGCGGTTTGAGATCATCGGCGACGGGCCGGAACGTGCCCCCCTGCAAAAACTATGCGCGCAATTGCAGGTCGCGGAAAAAGTGCGATTCCTGGGTCGCCAGTCGCGCAAGCAAGTCGCGGCCGCCATGCAGCGCTCCACTTTGTTTGTGTTGCCCAGTCGTTATGAAGGGCTGGGCTGCGTTTACCTGGAGGCTATGTCCACGGGCAAGCCCGCAATCGGCTGCCGGGGGCAGGGCATTGCCGAGGTCATTCAACACGGCTCGAATGGATTCCTGGTCGGACCTGACAATGACAGAGAGTTGGCACTGGCCATCGCGATGCTATTGAAAGATGAAACGCGTCGGCGCAACATCTCGGTCGCTGCGCGCGATACGATTCTCGATCGCTTCACTCTGGCCCACCAGGCGGAGAGTCTATTGCGAATCTACCGCGAGGCGGCGGAATGACGCGCCGTCTGGTCATCCTCACCGAAATCATTGCTCCCTACCGCATCCCGGTTTTCAACGCTCTGGCGGCGCGCGGCGATGTCCAGCTCCACGTTATCTTTCTTTCGGAAAATGATCCCAGTCTTCGGCAGTGGCACGTTTACAAGGATCAAATAACGTTCTCCTATGAAGTGTTGCCTTCCTGGCGGCGTCGCATCGGAAAATACAATGCGCTGCTGAACAGCGGTGTAAGGACTGCCCTGTTGCGCGCACAGCCGGATGCAATCCTGTGCGGCGGCTACGCTTACGTGGCATCGTGGCAGGCTGCTTTCTGGGCGAAGCGTCACGGTGTGCCCTTGCTTCTGTGGTCGGAGAGCACCGCCCTCGATATTCGCCGCGGTCATCATCTAGTTGAGTTCATCAAGCGAAAGTTTCGCCAGCGCTGCCAGGCCTTTGTGGCGGCTGGGAAAACTTCGCGGGACTATCTTCTCGCGTTGGGTGCATCGAGCCGCTCTATCTTCATTGCGCCCGATGCCGTGGATGTGCTCTTCTTTGCGGCTGCAGCCGATAAAGCACGCCGGCAGGAGCGGGAGATTCGCACGAGAAACAACCTGCCTCCACGCTATTTCCTCTGTGTCGGGAGGTTGATCAAGGAAAAAGGGGTCTATGAACTTCTCGACGCGTATGCCAAACTGGATACCTCAGTCCGCTCCCGAATAGGCTTGGTTTTTGTCGGAGAAGGACCAGCGCGCCAGGAACTGGAACGACGGGCGGCGGCAATTCAGCAGGGCGTGGTAAGGTTTTGTGGCTGGGTGCATCGCGAACAGATACCGGAGATCTATGCTCTCGCGGAGGCGTTCGTGTTCCCCACCTACAGCGATCCATGGGGGCTGGTAGTGAACGAAGCGATGGCGTGTAGCCTGCCGATCGTGGCGTCGCAGGTCGCGGGATGTGTCCCTGATCTGTTGCAGGATGGCTGGAATGGTTTCGCGGTTCAGCCGCGGGATGTTGAAGGATTGGTGGGTTCGATGCAGTTGCTGTTCTACGACCCGGAATCGGCGCGGCGGATGGGCAGCCGGAGCTTTCAGCGGATTCATGACTACACACCGGAAAAATGCGCCGCGGGCATCGTTCAGGCCCTCGCATTCGTTTCTGGTGAACCAGCATGACAAGTGAGCGCATTCTCGGGCTGCTGGCCATTCCCGTTCTGTTCCTGATTTTGCTTTACGCTGCCGAAACTCGTCCCGGATACTTCACCAACTTCACATATCTTGGCGGCGTGCTCCTGCTTGAAGTCCTGGTGGTTACCATCTGGCACTATGAAAAGTGGTTTTTTGCCGTATTGATGATGTCGTTTGTTTGGGCGGGCAGCAACTTGCCGCTGTGGAGCGCGGGAAACGTAGTGCGATGGTTTTTTCTGGGCTTCGGAGCTTTGGTGGGGCTTGTCAAGTGGGGCAAACTGGATCGCCGGCATCACTTTTCCTCCATTCATCTCGTCGCGCTGCTCTGCGTTCTCTCGGCCGCGGTTTCCTCCATGGTTTCCACCCGCCCCGAGATGGCGCTCCTGAAATCGGTGAGTCTCTTCTTGCTGTTTCTATACGGTTCTTGCGGAGCTCGAATCGCTCTCGCGGGTCGCGAGTCCGCCTTCTTCCGCGGATTGCTGACTGCTTGTGAAGTGGTGAGCTATCTCTCAGGCGTTCTCTATCTGGTGTTCGGTTTCGAAATCTTTGGCAACCGCAATTCGCTTGGCGCGATCATGGGGGTGGTCATCATCCCAATTTTGCTGTGGGGTGTGCTCATCACCGAGGACCGCAATGTGCGGCAGCGGCGAACCATTGCTTTGTGCCTTGCGACTTATCTGCTCTTTTTTTCCGTGTGCCGGGCAGGTATTCTGGCCGCTGCGGTAGCCGCTACAATCCTTTGCATCGTATTGCGGCGTCAGCAGCTGTTCGTCAAAGGGGCGTTTATCCTGGTTTTTCTTCTGACGACCGTGGCAGTGGTGCAGCCCACCTACTTCGGTTCGCTCGTTTCAAGTTTTGAAGAGGACGTGATCTACAAGGGCAAGCCCGCCGAGCTCGGTGTGTTCGGATCGCGAAAGTCGCCCTGGAAACAGACTGAGGATGTGATCCGGGAAAGCCCGTGGTTTGGCAGCGGCTTCGGTACGGACATGGTGGAGTCTCCCACGGCCTGGGATACGAGCTTTCGCACCGTTGAAGAGGCCAACCATGAACACGGCAACAGTTACCTCGCCTTGGTCCAGTACGTCGGACTTGCGGGAGTGATCCCATTTGCGGTATTGCTGTCGCTGGTTTTGGGGCTGATCGTTCGCACGTGTCGTCGGATCCGGCGTTCGGCTGACCCGCGCAATTATGCTCTTCCCCTGGTGCTGGTCTGCATCGCTGGGCTGGCGCATGCCGTCTTCGAGGATTGGCTTTTCGCTGTTGGCTACTACCTTACCGTCTTTTTCTGGACCTTTGTGTTCCTGCTCTACGACCTCCAGCCTCTTCCCGCGGAAGAGCCGGTCATATACGTGAGTGGAGCGGACCGTTCTTCGTTGGCGGCCCGTCCCGTTCCGCTGACCGCCAATCAATTGACTGCCGGTCAGTTGAACGTCGATCCGCTGAACGTCAATCCGTTGAACGTCAGTCAATGATTCACCTTTTCGTGAATGCCCTGGCTGCCACCGCTGGCGGGGGTCTCACTTACGTGCGCAACGTGATCCCTCAGATCTCCGCTCGCAACGATGCGATGGCGACCGTTTTGCTCGATGCGGGATTGCGCCGGGAATTTCAGGCTCTATCCAACATCGAGTTTCTGGAGTGGGAAGGCTCTTCCCAGCCTGCTCTGCGTTTTTGGCTGGAGCAGCGCACAGTGCGGAGGCTGGCTCTCCGCAGTGGCGCCGGTATTTTGCTTTCTGCGGGAAATTTTGCCGTCTGGAACTCGCCCCTGCCGCAACTTTTGCTGAGCAGGAATTCCCTCTATACTTCCCGCGATTTCGATCGCGATCTCCGCTCGCGCGGGGAAACTCGCCTCTGGCTCGACACTCGCTTGAAAGCTGAGTTTGCAAGATGGTCGATCCTCGTTGCCGACCGGGTTGTAGCTCCCAGCCAATCCTTTGCAGAAGAACTGCAACGCTGGACTGGTGCGCCCATCGCTGCCGTTCACCATGGTTTCGACCGTGATACTTTTCTGCGCGATCACTCCCCACTTCCCGATGCCCTGCGTCATAGGCTCGAATGCGCCGGCGGCGCGCTTCGCCTGTTGTTTGTCAGCCACTACAACTACTACCGCAATTTCGAGACGTTGATCCGCGCATTGCCTTTGATCCGGCGGGAGCTGGCGCCGCGCCCGGTTCGTCTTTTTCTGACCTGCAAGCTTGCGCCGGGCACCAATCCCGGTGCCTATCGTCCAGAGCGAGCGGCTGCCCTGGTTCGTCAGTTGAACCTTACGGACGAAGTGGTCGAGCTTGGTTCCGTTCCGTATTCTCTCCTGCACCATGTATATCGATCAGCGGATGTCTACGTGACTCCGGCATATGCCGAATCGTTTGCCCATCCCTTGGTCGAAGCCATGTCGAGCGGTCTGCCGGTTGTTGCCTCCGATCTGCCTGTCCATCGGGAGATTTGCGGCGACGCGGGTGTGTACTTCGAGCGCTTCTCACCGCAGGATCTGGCGCAACGGATCCTCGCAATTGCCGGTTCTTCGGGGTTGGCTGGTCACCTGGCTCAGGCGGGCATTGTCCGTGCCTCTGCATTTAGCTGGAAGCGGCACGTCGATCAGATCCTGTCCCTGGCCCGCGACGTCGGAGCCCAGGGCCAAGCTAGCCCGCGCGCTGAGCACTGACGTAAAGACTATCGGCAACCTTCATTAACGCGGGAAAGTTATTGCTGAGACGGCGCAAGAACTCTGACGTGCGCACCAAGGCGCGATATCGGGCGGGCAGAAGATGCAGATCATTGGGCTGCACGTTGAGAGAGAAGAAACCATCCACGCTCAGTTCGGACGGGCCAATGCTGGAGTTGAACGCCGCGAGCAACTCCGCCGGCTTCCAATAACGAACTTCAAAATCCCGTTCCAGGCGGAATCCGCGGCGCGCCTGGTGGTACAGGCATCGCACCCCGAACATATTGGGCATCTGCACCAGAACGCCACCATCCACGGTTAAGACGCGCCGCATCTCGGCCAGACTCGCAGCAACGTTTTCCCGCGAGATATGCTGCAGAACGCTGTAAGAAAAAATCTGATCAAATGTGTTTTCCCGGAAAGGCAGATAACGCCCGTCGGCCACAGCATATTCAGCCTTGACGCCTAACTGCCTGGCAACACGATTCGCCGCCCGTATCGCTTTCAACGACGGATCAATCCCGATGGGGCGGAATCCCGCCCGGGCCGCCGCAATGCACCAGCGTCCCCAGTTACAGCCAACTTCCAACAGAAGTCTGCCATTGCCCGGCGGAAGCCTGAGGCCGGGAATGGGGTATTCCTTGAGGTTGCCCACCAGATGCTGATAGAGGCTGCCATTCGTGGCGCCGATCACGTTCTTTACAAACGGATCAATTTCGCCGGGTTGTACATCGAATTTCGGCAGGGAAGAGGAATCTCCCAACTCCGCCACGGCTAGAGCCCGCGTGCCCTCGATGTGCGTTTGTTCGGCTTCGGAGACCAGCAGAATCGGAACGTCGTCAACCACCGCGTAGCGATGTCCCCGCCGGCAAGCCAGGCTCGCGCCATCTCGTTGCAGTGTTTCCTTATCACGCGGACACACCAGCAATTCCCACATCCCCGGGCTCGCATCTCCAGCGGATGCGCCCTCGAAACCGCCCTCGAAGCCATGATGCGACGCGTTCACCCTAAGTCCTTCTCTTCAAAAGAATCAGAGTTCCGACATTCCCCTTCACCGGGTCGCTGATGCTGCTGGTGGAGGCACCCGGGTAGGCCTGTTGTAGCCTACTCACAACGCCGGCGTACTTCGCGTGCTGAGGAGGATCCCAGACCAATACCGCGTCGGGATCCAGTTTTCCTACATCGGTGACGACGGAGTCCGCATCAACATTACCTGGGATTTCGGAGCCCACTATTGATCCTGGTCCCGCGTCGGCCGAGTCTTGAAACAAATCTCCCACCACGCGGGATCCCGCGAAGTAAGCGGAATACACACCCGCCTCCCAGCCCACGCCGTGCGCTGGATACGGTCCCTCGCCAATCACAACCACTGTCCGGACCTGCCCTTTTCGCAACCCTTCCGCGGCATCGTAAAGACTCCGCTGAAAATCCTGCTGTATCGTGCGAAAAGGCGAAGCCCAATAAACTTGTGTGCCAATCAACCCTAAGACCAACAGCATCCCCGCGAACGTCTGCCAGCGGCCAGCATCGTCAACCTTCTCGACCTGGGTGCTCGCCTCGCGCGCCATCCCGGGAGGCACTGCGAAGCGAATTCCCAGGGCCATGAGAACCGCGGTGATCGGCAGAGCGTACCGGCCATCAAAAACCAGCATGCAATAAGCAATCACCAGAGCCGCAGTGGTGAACACGACAATCCAGGCGAAACGAAATCGTTCCGGAGCCTGTTTCCTCCCGCGTGTCAACTGGATCACGCCCAGAAACAAAGCCAGAACTCCCCCCGGCGTCAGCAGCACAAGAAATTCCTTGATCGCCAGAGGAATGTTCTGTGCTTCCTTCCACAGAATCTGGCGCACCAGCCCCGGTCTCCAGACTTGCACCCGCCAGATCGGGGAACCCGTTGGCATCTGGTCGGCGACCATGAAGTCGTCATAGCTCATCCGCGCATCGTGAAGCACCGCTAGCCCGGCCGGTTGAGACGCTCGCCTCGCGGCCGGCTCCAACAGGTTAAAGCGCAATTGATATCCAGTTGTGAACACATGATACTTCGCCCGAATCGCCGTTCCCCAGCCCGCCGCACTCAAGACCGGAAATATCGCGGCGCACACCAGCGCCACAGCCGCCTTCTTCGAGTTCCCGCGCAGCGAAAACAACACTGCCAGCAGAGTCGCGACAGCAAACAGAGGCAACGAGATCGCCTTCGCCAGGAAGGCCACTCCATGCGCCAGACCTAACGCCAGCCATCTCGAAGGGCTCTCCGGCTGTTCGAGGCATCGCAGAAGTAGAATGAAATAGGCGAGTACGCAAACGGTCAAAAGAAAATCAGCACCAATAAAGCAAACCGAGAACGCAGCCACTCCACGAGCCGCGGTGAACCACAGAACCACCATCGCGCCCAGCACTCGCGAACCCCACAACCGGTAAGTGAGGCAATAAGCCAGGAAAAGGCAAAGGGCGAACAACGGTAGCATCAGCAGGCGCGCTGCCAGTGTGTGATCACTTACGCTGCGATCGTTTGTCGCCAGAGAAGTCGCCGCGATCAGCCACGAAATCAGCGGGCTCCAGTATCCGTGGACCGAAGTCGCGAAATCTCCAGCGGCGAGATGCCGTGCGATCCCGATGTAAGAAATCGCGTCAGCATTGATATTCCGGCCACAGTACCGCCAGAACCAAATCGCCTGAAAGCACCAATTGATCCCTGCTAAAACGATCAGCAGTGCCGCAAGGCGGTCTCTCCGGCTTCGCACCAGCTTCTGCACCGGAGAAAAGCCAGCTTCAAGTGGCATATCGATAGACATAGCGAAACGAAACTCTGCCAGCCTAGCACAGCGGACGATCTTCCGATTTCTTCGACGCAAGCAGTCAGCGAAGGCGCAATCTCGTTTTTCAAATGCTAGAATCTATCACTCAAGAATGGCCAGCGCTGATACGCCCGAAGCTGCGAACAATGCAGGCGCAAAGCGGGAACGCTTCTATCGGCCCGAACTGGATTGTCTGCGCTTCTTCGCTTTCTTCGCCGTTTTCATCTATCACACGCTTTCCGACGAGCCCGCATACTATTCGGCGCGCCATGTTCCCTTTGGTACGTTCATTGCCAGTGCAGCGTCGGCGGGAAGATTTGGGGTTGACCTTTTTTTCCTTCTCAGCGCTTATCTGATCACCGAACTCCTGCTGCGCGAATTGGAACAATTTGGCAAAGTCGATCTGGGCTCGTTCTACCTCCGGCGCATCCTGCGGATTTGGCCACTCTATTTCTTCGGCATCCTGATCGCCGTATTGCTCCCTCTGATCGATCCCGGCGAGTATTTTCCGCTGAAGTATGGCCTCGCTTTCGTGCTTATGTCCGGGAATTGGCTCATCACTTTCGGACTTCCCGCGCAGTCGCTGATGATGTCTCTTTGGAGCGTTAGCTTCGAAGAGCAGTTTTACTTGCTGTGGTCCACCTTCATTTCTCGAACGCGTCGCGCCCAGTCGCTGCTTTATGCCAGCGCAGTACTGTTGGTGACTGCGACGCTGGCGCGGCTGATTCTGCTTGCCCACGCTCGCGCTGTGCATTCCGAGGTTTTGATTTTCACCAACACACTGACCCGGCTCGATCCCCTGGCGCTGGGCATTGCCACCGCCGTGCTCCTGCGAAAAAGACGGATTGCGTTTGCATGGATCACTCGCCTGGCGCTTCTCCTCACGGGCTGCACACTTTGGCTCGCCGCTGGACACTTCTACAGCTTGGCCTTGAGTTTTATGCTGCTGGGCTACCCAGCCATGGCGGTCGGAGCATTGCTGATCTTTCTTTCCGTGCTGGGCTCGCCTCTGGCTCCGCGCTGGCTTCGCTACCTGGGCAAGATTTCCTACGGTCTCTATGTATTTCACGATCTGGCTCTCGCACTTTCGGCCAAGATAATGGGAGGGAACGTTCACTCTCTCCGGTTGTTTGCCATTTACTGGTTGTTGGGTCTGTCGATGACGATCCTAACGGCAGCTCTTTCCTACCGGTTTCTGGAGTCTCCGTTCCTCCGGCTGAAGGAGCGCTTCACGCGCGTGAAGTCCCGCCCGGTCTAGAGCGTCGAAGCAACTCGTTACATTTCGTCCTCACCGCGAGAGCGAATGCGCGTAGTACGCAGTGTTCCCAATCCGCCGCCAGCCGCTGCCGGCTTCCGCGGAGAGCGGGCCGGCCGTCACCACCACTTTCGCTCCGGTGCCGGCAAACAGGCGGTATATTTCTTCCTTCTGCTCCGGACTCTGCCCCCAGAACGCGGGCACATCCGGGCCAACGATGGCGGACACGATTTTGAACCTTCCCAGCCGCGGCCAGTAGAACCAGTTTCCATTTCCGACCACTGCCACGCGATCTCCGGAGCGCAACCCATCCTGGTTCAAGCCGTCAGCAACTGCAATCTCATCGCGCGCTGAATAAGGCCCTCCCGCCTGGACAGCGCGCACGGTTCCATCCGCCACCGACAAAAGAATTGTCGCGACAACCGCGAGTGCCAGATATTCCACCAGTTCGTCGCGCCTGTCGGGAGCCCTCTGATCTGGTCCAGCATTTTCCGAGCTCGTATTGACTGAAGCGTAATTCGCCGCGTCAAAGCGGATTCCAGCCAAAATAGCCAGCCAGAAAATGCTCACGTACGCCGCGACGAACCTGGTTTCTACGTGCACCAGCATGTAGAGGCCGCAGCCGGCGAAAGCCATCAGGAACAGAGGCCAGTTCGCCAGAATCGCCCTCCGAGTTGCCACCCCGCCAGCCAGAGTCAGCGCCAGAGCTACGGCCAGAAGTCCAGGCTGGTCGCGCAACAGCAAACCGGCATATAACAGCAGATGCTCCTTGATCACTCGCATCTGCGCCCGCACGTCAATCGTTACTCTGCGCCCTTCGCCCCAATACGAAGGATCGAATGACGGCGGATACGTTCCTCCCACCGGAGTTGCGAATTCGTACACCGGAGGATTCTTGTGGATCTGTCTCGTCGTGTGCACTGGAATTCCACTGCCCGGAGGTTCACCCTGCCAGTTCAGATTTCTCCCCCCCGGGCTCACGAGTGTGGAGTAGTTCAGGTGCCCGCTGTCTCCAAAATCAAATCGCCCCTTCGCCCGCGACAGCGCGACCAGCCAGGGCGCGGATACACCGAGAAAAGCCAGCGTCGTGATCAGCAGATAGCCCAGTCTTTTTCCCGGCGGCACGCAGAAATATCCGATCGCGATAAACGCAAAGCCCAGGGGAAACATTACCGCCTTGGTCAGATACGCCAGCCCCAATACCACGCCCAGGATCAGAGAAAGCGACAACGATCCCTTCCGGCGGATTCGCAGCAATAGTCCGGCAATCACATAGACCAGCCCTGCTATACACAGATCTGGTGACGCGCCCCAGACGCCGATCAGTTCCAGCGATGTCCACAGAAACAGGGAATAAGCAATCGCGAGAAGTGCCGCCCGGCTGAGTGCGGCCGTGCGCGGGCCGCCAGCGTCCACGGTGCGGGGGGGGTCACTTCGTGCTGAGGGACCACGGGGAAAAAGTGAGCGAAGAAAGAACTCGAAGCCAGCCAGTGCTGCCAGATAAATAATGAAACCGACCACGTGCAAAACTGGGAACTCCCACTGCCGCCCCGGCTTCGTGAGAAACATCGCCGATCCCAGCAGCCACGCGTAAAGCGGACTCCAATAGCCGTTCACCGCATCGAACCATTTGCGATGAAAAAAGGCGTCCCCCAGATCGAGGTAGCAGATTCCGTCGGGATCCATCGAGTATCTTCCCACCCAGGCTCGAACCAGCCCCGTGACCACAATGATGGCCAGTGCCCAGAACCGCAGCGTAGCCTCGGAAAATCGCGCGGCTCTCTTGGCGGAGGGAATCTCAACGACGGCGTCGGAGTCTGCGTCAGAGCGGCTGAGCATGGAATCCGCAATTTATCACAGACAGCGGTGTGGAGGACTCACCGCAGCCCAGCGCGCTGCACCTGCCTCAAAGTTTTCGCGGTGCGGATCTATGACCGGCGAGCCGCGTTGTTAGTATGATCTGGAGTCTGCGAAATCTCGATCTCCTGAAATCTCAATGTGTGGAATCTTCGGTATCATCGCGCGCAACGCCCAAGTCCCCACGGACATGCTTGAGCGCGCCACCGCATCCCTCGCGCACCGCGGACCCGACGACTCCGGCACGGTGATCGTGCGCGACTCCGCGCCGGAACCAGTTGAAATCGGTTTGGGTAATCGGCGCCTCGCCATCCTCGATCTTTCTCCCCTGGGCCACCAGCCCATGCACGACTCAGAAACCGGCAACTGGATCGTTTACAACGGAGAGATCTATAACTTCCGCGACGTTCGCCGCGAGCTTGAACAGGCCGGCACAAAGTTCACCAGCCACTCCGACACCGAAGTTCTGCTGAAGGCCTACGCCCGCTGGGGTGAGCTCTGTCTCACGAAATTCCGCGGAATGTTTGCCTTCGCTCTTTGGGACGCTCGTCAGCACCGCCTGTTCGTGGCTCGCGATCCCATGGGCATCAAGCCGCTTTATTACGCACAATCCGGCGCGTATTTTCTCTTTGCCTCTGAAGTTCGCACCCTCCTCGGCACCGGCCTGATTCCGCGACGCCTCGATCAAGCCGGTGTTCTAAACTACCTGGCTTTCGGTTCGGCCTGCGATCCGCTCACGCTGGTGGATGGCATTCGTGCGCTTCCCGCCGGCCACAGCCTCACCTGGCAAAGCGGAACGATTCGCCAAACTCGTTACTGGGATCTGGTGGATGACGGCGCCGCCAGCGATCGTTCAACCGTCAGTGCGTCACCCGATTCGGCGGAATGCCAGCACGCCGCTTCAACCCTGCAGCCGATGCTGGAAGAAGCCGTGCGCATGCAACTGGTCAGCGATGTGCCTGTGGGCGTGTTCCTGTCTGGTGGCATCGATTCGAGCGCACTCGTCGGCATTCTCAGCCGCGGAGGAGTGACCCCGGCAACATTCTCAATCGTTTTCCGCGAAGCCGATTTTTCGGAAGCCGAGTTCTCCCGCGCCGTCGCAAAAAAGTTTCGCACCGATCACCACGAAATTACGGTGTCCCAGGAAGACGTCCGTTCGGCGATCCCCGACGCCCTTCGCGCCATGGACTTGCCCACCATGGACGCAGTGAATACATATTTTGTATCGCGTGAGACTCGATCCGCGGGCGTCAAGGTTGCTCTCTCCGGTCTCGGTGGGGACGAAGTCTTCGCCGGATATTCGAACTTTCGCACCGTGCCGCGCATGGAGCGATTTGCCAACTTCTGGAAACATGTTCCTCGCGCAGCGCGAGATCCCTTGGCATCCGCTTTTACCCTGCTGTCTCGCGCTTCCGACCAGAACCGGAAGCTGGCTTCGCTGCTACGCGAGAACGGACGTCTGGTGCACCCCTATTTTCTTTCGCGAATGTTGTTTACGCCCCCCCAACTCTCCGATCTTTTTCCGTCAAACACTCCGGAACAGGCTGCCTGCGCATTGACAGAGCAAGCGACTCTTCTCCGGCGCACTCTTTCGTTAGATCCCGTGAATCGCGTTTCCTATCTGGAGTCGCGGTGTTATATGCTCAACACATTGTTGCGCGACGCCGATTTCATGAGTATGTCCCAGGGCCTGGAGGTGCGAGTTCCTTTCATCGATCATCAATTGGCCAAAACTGTTCTCGCGTTTCCTGGTTCATGGAAGGTGAGCGGCAGTGCGCCCAAGAGGTTGCTGGTGGAATCTCTCGAAAATTCCTTGCCCCGGGAAATTGTTCATCGCACCAAGCGCGGTTTCACCCTTCCTTTTGAGCACTGGATGCGGGGCGAACTCCGGAGAGAGGTTGAGCCCGTGCTAACCACGGGAATCGGAAACGGTCCTCTGGACGGGATCCTTGATGCCGCGGCCGTGCGTAAGGTGTGGGAAGATTTCCTCCTCGGGGCCACATCGTGGACGCGGCCCTGGTCGCTCTACGTGCTGCATCGCTGGTGCGAGTTGCACTTGTGACGGATTCAAATGCTCGCGGTGGTTTGATGCGAAGCGAAACTGAATGGAAAAGCTGCAGGAAGTCGAAGCCGGGTCAGCGCGCGCCGTCGGCGCCAGGTTGCCGGTGAGCGTGATTATCGCCGCGCGCAATGAGGCGCACAATCTGCCGCGGTGCCTCGAAGCCTTGCGTGATCTCGGCGAAATCTATGTAATCGATTCCCAAAGCGGGGATGCGACCCCGGAAATTGCCCGTTCCTTCGGCGCCAAGGTCGTACAGTTTCACTACCCGGGTGGATGGCCCAAGAAGCGCCAGTGGGCAATGGAAACTCTGCCTCTCGCTTTCGATTGGATATTGTTGCTGGACGCGGATGAATCGCTAACGCCCGAACTCACAGAAGAAATTCGACAAGCGACCCGGAATCCGGATATCACGGGCTACTACGTCGCACTGCGCATGCATTTTCTCGGACGTGTGCTGCGTTATGGCGACGCCAGCTTCTGGAAACTGGCGCTCTTTCGCCGCGGCAAAGGCCGCTTCGAATGCCGCCTCAAACAGCAGGACGCTTCCATGGCCGACATGGAAGTGCACGAGCACGTCGTGGTGGAAGGCGCCACCGCGCAGTTGAAGAACCCTGTCATCCACCACAACGTGGAATCGCTTTCCCGCTATATCCAGAAGCACGACGAATACTCCAACTGGGAGGCGCGCGTGCTTCTGCAGGGCGAAAAAAACAGCGCAGAGTTGCTGCCTGCGCTTTTCGGTACCCAGGCCCAGCGCCGTCGTTGGCTCAAGAAAAAGCTCTACGCGGTTCCAGGTTCCCCCGTGCTCCTGTTTTTGTACCGTTATTTCCTGCGGCTTGGTTTCTTGGATGGCACGGCGGGTTTGATCTACTGCGGATTTCAGGCAGTCCAAATGTTCCATACCAAGTCGAAGATTTACGAACTAAGAAAACTCCGGCCCGGCGGGAGGAACTAACCCACAGATGTGTGGCATTAGCGGCGTAGCGAATTGCGGAGATCGGGAAACCCTGGCCAGGATGACTCAAGTCCAGGCCCACCGCGGGCCCGACGATTCCGGACTGTGGGACCGCAAATTTCACGATGGCTCCTACATTGGCCTGGGCAGCCGCCGCCTCGCCATTCTCGATTTGTCCCCGCTCGGCCACATGCCGATGGCCAACGAGAACCGCACCCTCTGGATTACCTACAACGGCGAGATCTACAACTTTCCCGAACTCCGCCGCGAACTCGAAGCCAAGGGACACAGATTCGTATCACACACCGACACTGAAGTGATCCTGCGCCTCTATGAGCAGGAAGGCGCAGATTGCGTCAAGCGGCTGAATGGAATGTTCGCTTTCGCCATCTGCGATCTGCGCTCGGGAAGGCCCACGCTGTTCATGGCTCGCGACCACTTTGGAGTCAAGCCATTTTATTATTTTCATCAGGGCGACCGCTTCGCCTTCGCTTCGGAAATCAAAGCCCTCCTGCAAGTCCCGGGAATCGAAGCGGAACTCGATCCTGAATCGCTCCACCAGTACTTGACGTTTCTGTGGGTGCCCGATCCCAAAACCATGTTCCGTCGCATTCTCAAGCTTCCCGCCGGGCACTACGCGATCCTGCGCGACGGCGAACTGAAGCTCACTCAGTATTGGGACCTCACTTTTCCCGCGGCCGATCAGACCTATGCGCGTTCCGAGGACGATTTAGCCGACGAAATTCGCGAACGCTTCCGTCGCTCCGTGGAAGCGCAAATGATCAGCGACGTTCCCATCGGCGCCTTTCTGAGTGCCGGTTTGGATTCTTCCAGTATCGTAGCCATGATGTCCGGAGCGACACGACAGCCCGTGCGCACTTATACCATCACCTTTCCTCGTAAGTATCGCGTCGGAGAAACCACGCTCGACGACCCGGAAGTGGCGACCCGCCTTGCACAGCATTTGGGCTGCGAGAACCAGCGGATCGTGGTCGAGCCCGACGTCACCGACCTTTTGCCCCGCCTGGTCTGGCACATGGACGAGCCTACCGCCGACCCCGCGATCATCACGGCTTACCTCGTCTGCCGCGAAGCCCGCAAGCAGGCCACGGTGCTTCTCTCCGGCGTCGGCGGCGACGAACTGTTCGCAGGTTATCGCAAGCACAGCGCACACTACTGGGCAGAGACTTACGGAAAAGTACCCGCGCCCGCTCGCCACCTCGCCGAACGCGCTCTCACTGCGTTGCCCAGTCTGCGCGGCACGCCCGCGAAGGGAAGCCTCAGGCTGGCTCGGAAAATGACGCGCAGCGCCGCGCTCGGCCCGCGCGATCGCTTCATCACCAATTGCACCTACCTCGACGAGGCGCAGAAGGCGAGCCTCTATGCCGCTGACTCGGTTTCTGACACCGCATGGCGACACTCGCTTGACCAGGCGCAATTTGACCCGGCCTCTCAGCACCGGGCCGCGTTCGATCGCGTTCGCGACGCCGACTTCCTGCACCAGATGCTCTACCTCGACACCAAGATTTTCATGCCCAGCCTTAACCTCACCTACAACGATAAAATGAGCATGGCGTCATCAGTGGAGGTGCGAGTCCCATTTCTCGATCGCGAGCTCGCAGAATTTGTCGCGTGGAAAGTTCCCCCGCGCCTCAAGCTGAAGGGTTCGTTGCGGCCTACGACTAAATACATTTTTCGGCGGGCCATGCGAGACATCCTTCCGCCCGAAGTGTTACGTCAACCAAAAGCCGGATTCGCAGCTCCGGTAGACTATTGGTTGGCCCACGATCTCAAGGAAATGGTGGGGGATCTGCTCTCGGAGTCGCAGATCCGAAAGCGCGGATTGTTTCGTCCAGAAGTGGTGCAGCGTTTCGCGGATGAGCACGCCAGCGCCCGCCATGACTGGTCGATGCAGCTGTGGCAATTTCTGACGCTCGAACTCTGGATGCAAGTGTTTCTCGATGGCGGTGCCTCGAAATTCGAGCCCAGTCGCCCGGAGCCGCGCGAAGTAGCCAGCGCGTGAGCGCGGCGACTTTCTATGTAGGTTTGGGAAATATATGGGTTTGGGAAGGGCACGCCTTTAGCCGTGCCGCCCAGTGCGAATAAAGACGCGGGCTTTAGCTCCTGAGGTCCGTTCGCGTCCGGCAGCCTGGGATTTATGCTAGTGACGAACTCATGAAGCAAGTTCTCCAACACGCGCGCACCGGTGAAATTTCGGTTGCCGAAGTTCCTGCGCCGCAGCTTCTCCCCGGCTGTGTGCTGGTACGGGTTGCCGCATCAGTAGTTTCCGCCGGAACGGAACGTGCGTCGGCGGAATTTGCCAGCAAGAATCTCATGCAGAAGGCGCGGTCCCGCCCGGATTTGGTGCGGGAAGTAATCGGCAAGATTCAGCGCGACGGCATTCTGTCCGCCGTGCAGGCGGTCCGCAGCCGTCTCGATCAGCCGCAGACTCCGGGGTATAGCAGCGCTGGAACAGTCATCGCGACCGGCGAAGGTGTCACCGATCTCCAGCCGGGCGACCGCGTCGCCTGCGCCGGCGCGGGCTTTGCCGTGCACGCGGAAATCGCATGTGTGCCAAGGTTGCTCGTCGCAAAAATCCCCGCCGGCGATGCCGAGACAGAAACGCCGTTTGAAGAAGCTGCTTTCGCAACTCTGGGAGCCGTAGCGCTCCACAGCATCCGAACCGCTGAAGCGAAACTCGGTGACATGGTCGGGGTGATCGGCCTCGGATTGCTTGGCCAACTTGCAGTCCAGCTCCTGAAGGCGGCGGGCTGTCGCGCTCTCGGACTCGATATCAACCCCGCGCGCGCAGAACTGGCGCGTCAGCTGGGCGCCGATGCCGTCGCCGTGTCAGCTGCGGATTTTCGCGACCTCTGCATGGAGCGCTCTCAAGGCGCCGGCGTGGATTCCGTTCTGATCGCCGCGGAAACTCCCAGCAGCGATCCGGTCAACCTGGCGGGAGCCATCGCCCGCGAGCGCGCGATCGTGGTTGCGGTCGGCACCGTCGGCATCGAGATCGAACGCAAGGCCTACTACGAAAAAGAACTCGACTTCCGCATCTCGCGCTCTTACGGCCCCGGCCGCTACGACTCCGCCTACGAACAAAAGGGCCGCGACTACCCCATCGGCTACGTGCGCTGGACCGAAACCCGCAACATGCAAGCCTTCCTGCAGTTGCTGGCCGAAAAAAAGGTGAGAGTCGGCCCGCTCATCACGCACCGTTTCCCCATCGAGAACGCGCAGAGCGCTTACGCCTTGATTACAGGGAAGATTACCGGAAAAACAGGCGATCCATTTCTAGGAGTCGTGATCCAATACTCAGGCGAAGTTGACGAATCACCAACGCTACAGCTTGTCGCCGCACCCCAGACTGCTGCGCCTGCAACCAAAGAAGCCCGCACAAGCGAAATTTCCGTCGGACTAATCGGCGCGGGAATCTTCGCGGCGAGCACCCTCATTCCCGCGATCAAATCGTCCGGGCATGCCGCGCTCACCGGCGTTTGCACTGCCACCGGAGCCCACGCCCAGCACGCCGCCCGCACATTTGGTTTCAGTTCTTGCACCACCGAAACCGCTCGAATCATTCATGATCCCGCGATCAACACCGTGGTCATCGCCACTCGTCACCACCTGCACCCGAACCAGGTTCTGGCAGCGCTCGCGGAAGGGAAGAACGTCTTCTGCGAAAAGCCGCTCTGCCTCACCGAAAACGAATTGCGCTCCATCGTTCGTGCATATCACGAAATCTCCGCAGCCCAGCGCCCCGCCCTCATGGTCGGTTTCAATCGCCGCTTCGCTCCCATGATCGCGCGCATGAAAACTTTTCTGGTTCCAATCTCCGAACCGCTGGCCCTAACCTACCGCGTCAACGCCGGATTTCTCGCCCCCGACCATTGGGTGAACGATCCGGAGCAGGGCGGCGGCCGCATTCGCGGCGAGGTTTGCCACTTTGCGGACACGCTCATGTTTCTGGCAGGTTCCCCAATCATCGAAGTCGATGCCCGCGCTCTCGCAAATGCCGGACGCTACAGCAGCGACAACGTGCTTGCATCCCTTCATTTCGCCAACGGTTCTGAAGGCACCATCAGTTACTTGGCGAGCGGCGACAGATCGTTTTCCAAGGAGCGTCTCGAAGTGTTCGGCGGCGGAGCAGTTGCGGTGCTCGAAGATTTTCGCCGCCTCGAACTCGCGCGCCACGGCCGCAAGCAAACCATTCGCTCACGCTGGCGTCAGGACAAAGGACATCGCGCCGAGTGGGCCGCTTTCGCCGCATCGATCGGGCCGGGCCGCGGCGGCGCAATTCCGTTCGAACAAATCGTGTGCTCCACTCTCGCCACTCTGCGCATCCACGAATCGGTTGCCACCGGAAAACGCCTGGCCGTAGACGTCGCCGCCTTCATCGACGCCGCTCTTGACCCTTCCCGCCCGAACGGATGACCCTTCCACACCCACAACGCCGGAGGAATCGAGCTTAGTTCCCGCTCATCGTTCATGCTCATCCTCGGCCTCAACATGTTTCATGCCGACGCCTCCGCGGCCATCGTGCGCGACGGAGAAGTCGTTTTCGCCATCGCCGAAGAACGCCTCAACCGCCACAAACATTTCGGCGGATTCCCATCCCTGGCCGTGCAAGCGTGCCTCGACGCAGTCGGCGCGAAAATTCGTGACATCGACCACGTAGCCGTCGGCCAGGACAGCGACGCCAACCTCGCCAGGAAAGTGCAGTACGCTCTCTCCCGTCCAGCCAAGATCCTGAACTTTATTCGCCTGCGCCAGCGCAAAGAATCCATACGCGATGTGCGCTCGCTGCTCGCCAAAGCCCTCGATGCCGATCCGTCGCAAATCCGTTTTCAGGAACATCACGTCGAGCACCACATCGCCCACATCGCCAGCGCCTTCTACTGTTCCCCCTGGGAGAAAGCGGCCGGCTTCAGTTATGACGGCTCCGGAGATTTCGTCTCCACCATGATGGCTCGCTGCGAAGGCAATAACATCGAAGTGCTCGAGCGCGTCTACCTTCCGCATTCTCTCGGAAGCCTCTACACCATGATTTGCGAATTCATCGGCTACAGCAAATATGGCGACGAAGGAAAAGTCATGGGCCTCGCCCCCTACGGGAAAGAAGCCTACTGCGACGAGATCGCGAAGATGGTGACGCCGAAAAATGGAGGGTTCCATCTCGACCTGAAATACTTCAAACCCCTGGGCAGCAATCAGGGCATGCAGATCATGCCCGACGGCACGGTTCGCCTCGCGCGTCATTTCTCGGACCGCATGGAGAAACTATTCGGCGAGCCGCGCCGCCCGCACTCGGAAATCACGCAGCGTGACATGGATCTCGCCTTCGCCGTGCAGCATCGTTTCGAAGAAATCTTTTTTCACCTTCTGAATCATCTGCATCAGAAAGTTCCCCTCGCCGACCTCGCCATGGCCGGAGGCTGTGCCCTCAACAGCGTTGCCAACGGCAAGCTCTTCGACCAGACCCCATTTCGCCGCACCTACATCCAGCCCGCCGCCGGCGATGAAGGCCTCGCCATCGGCGCCGCGCTGCACACCTATCATTCCACGCTCAAGCAACCGCACCGCCATGAGTTGAAGAATTCCTACCTGGGTCCGGAATTTTCCGAGTCGCGCATCGAATCAGCACTCAAGAATGCCGCCCTCGTTTACCGAAAGTTGGGGCGGCAGCCTCTGCTCGATGCTGTCGCCGACCAGATCGCAGCCGGCAACGTGATCGGTTGGTTTCAGGGCCGCATGGAATGGGGTCCGCGCGCTCTCGGCAATCGCTCCATCGTCGCGCATCCCGGCCTGCCCAACATGAAAGACGTGCTCAATGCCCGCATTAAGCACCGCGAGTGGTTCCGTCCCTTCGCGCCTTCGATTCTCGTCGAGCATCAGCGCGAATATTTCGAGCACGATCATCCTTCGCCCTTCATGTTGCACGTCTACAAAATCCGACCGGAGAAACGCAAACAACTCTGCGCCGTGAATCACGTCGACGACACAGGACGCCTGCAGACCGTGGCCCGCGAAGAGAATCCGCTGTATTACGATCTGATCTCAGCGTTTCATCGCAAGACCGGAATTCCCGTGATCCTGAATACGAGTTTTAACGAAAACGAACCAATCGTCTGCACTCCCGAAGAAGCCATTGATTGCTTCCAGCGCACGCGCATGGATGTCTTGGCGATCGGGCCGTTTCTAGTGGTGAAACCGGAAGCCAGTTCGCAGCTCAGTTCTCAGCAAGAAGCGTGACCCGTTTTGCGTTTTCGTGTTCCCCTCTGTCCTCTGTGGTAAAGATTGTTTTCGCCGAAAGCGGCACGCAATCCCGATGACCACGTCCTTCTCGATGACTCCGCCCAGCCAAGGCCGCTCATGGGAGTTGGCGCTAGTCGCCAGGTTCCCACGTCTGCGGGCACTCGCCTGGTCTGGAGATTATCTCTACGCCTCTCGGGGCTACGAACTGCTGCGCGCGACGATCTCGCAAACTGAGGTCCCCGCAAGTCTGTCTTGGCAACCCGTCGCTTCGTTCGGTCCCGCATGGTGGCGCCATGCCAGCGCCGCCATGCGCTTGAGTTTCCGCCTGTTTCGTGACGGTTTCCATGCGCTCGCCATCCTGCCCGCAGGCGGAATCGTAGGCGCAGTCCCCGGAGCGATCGTGACGCTGTGTCCCGGCGAAAACGACTTCCGCACCACCTATAACATCACGCGCGGCACCCGTCCGCTGCACATCACATCAGTTCGCAGCGGGACGGTCTATTGGGGAGAGTATTTCGATAACGCCGCCCGCGACGAAGTGCACATCTACGCCTCCACCGACGGTGGCGTCACATGGAACGTCGCATTCACATTTCCGAAGGGCTCGATCCGTCACGTGCATAACATCGTCTATGACGCATGGGGAGACTGCCTCTGGATTCTGACCGGCGACTACGCCGACGAATGCCGTATCCTTCGCGCCTCGTGCGATCTCAGCCAGGTCGAGGTTGTGCTGCAGGGAAATCAGCAGGCCCGCGCCGTGGCGCTGGTCCCCGCCGAAAGCGGACTCTTCTTCGCCTCCGACACTCCTCTCGAACCGAATTTCATCTATCACATGAATCGCCAGCGGGGATTGCGGAAGCTTGCAGGCGTCACCAGTTCATCCATCTACGGATGTCGCGTGCGTGACAGCATCTTCTTTTCCACCATGGTCGAGCCGAGTGAAGTGAACTCAGACCAAAACGTCCGCATCTACGGTAGCCTAGATGAAGAAAATTGGCCTGCCTTGCTGTCCTGGCGGAAGGACCGCTGGCCGATGAGTTTCTTCCAATACGGCAATGCTTTTTTCCCCGACGGCGAAAACAACACGAACTATTTGGCGGTGACCACCGCTGCTGTCGAAGCGGACGATCAATGCACCCTGCTGTACTCTCTAAGGAAGTGATCCGTGGTCGTCCCACCGCTTCGTGATATAGTTCGAGAAATCCTCACGATTCACGGTAGTGGCTCAATTTGAATTTCTTTGCGGCCTTTCTTTGCGAGCTTTGCGGCTAAAGTGTTTTGATTCGCACAAGAACAACAGCCCTTAATCGCAAAGTTCGCAAAGGAAACACCGCAATGTACGCGAAGAAATTCAAATTGAGCCACCACCCGATTCACGCCCCTTTTGCCGCATTTCAGCTACTACCGCCGCATCGTCAGCGCCTATCTGCTCGGGGGCAAAAGCCATCTCACGTTCTGGCACGAGACTCCCGCAGAGAATCCGAATGCACTAGTCGACCAACTGGGCGAATACTACATGCCATTCACGCAGAAGGCCGACTATCAAGGCGCATACGACTCAGCGGGCATTCCGTTGCTCGACTATCGCGGCAAAATCGGACCGCAATATAACCCCATCGCCATCGCGCAATACGGCCTGGGAAATTACAACCTCTTCCGCCGCACCGGCGACACTGCCCGCCGCGAAAAGTTTTTTTTGACCGCAGACTGGCTCTGCCAGCACCTCGAGAAAAACCCGCGCGGACTCTCCGTCTGGAATCACCATTTCGACTGGGAATACCGTGACACGCTGCGCGCCCCGTGGTATTCGGCCTTGGCGCAAGGCCAGGGAATTTCCGTCCTGGTTCGCGCTCACAAAGAATCGAGCGAAGAGTCGGGACAGCAGTCGAAAGACGCGTGCTATCTGGAAGCCGCCAAATTAGCCGTCGCGAGTTTCTTCACTCCCGTCAGCGAAGGCGGCGTCGCCTTCACCGACGACCGCGGCGATCTCTGGTTCGAGGAATACATCGTCTTCCCGCCCACTCATATCCTGAACGGTTTCATCTGGGCCGCCTGGGGAGTCTACGACTACTTCCTCGCGACGCGAGACCCCTCTGCGCAAGAACTCTTCGCCCGCGCCGTGCAAACCTTGCTGCATAACCTCGAACGCTACGATCTCGGCTTCTGGTCTCTGTACGAGCAGTCAGGCACGCGTCTGCCCATGGTTGCCAGCCGGTTCTATCATCAGTTGCACATTGTCCAACTGCGCGTGATGCACCGGCTCACCGGCGAAGAAAAGTTCGCCCGCATCGCCGACCGCTGGGAAGGCTACACTCGCAGCCGCGGCAATCGCACCCGCGCGCTATGTTACAAAAGCGCCTTCAAACTCTGTTACTACTAATTCTGTTATCACTAGCTTTGTTACTACCAGCTCTGTTATTAGCGAAACTTCGTGAAAATTCTCTACGCCTCACAATATTTCCCCCCGGAAATGGGAGCGCCCGCCGCACGCGCCGCCGAACTCGCCCAGCACTGGGCGAATGCCGGGCACACAGTGTCGATTCTTACCGGCTTCCCGAACCATCCCACCGGCGTGGTTCCCGCCGAGTGGCGCGGCCGCCTTCGAAAACTTACGTTCCATGAAAACGCGGGATCGGTCGATGTGTACCGCACCTGGCTGTGGCCCTTGCCCAACCGCAAAGCGCACGAACGCATGCGGAACTATGCTTCATTCTGCGTGTCGTCGGCGCTGCGCGGGATGACCCTTCCTCATCCCGACGTCATCATCGCCACATCTCCACAGTTGCTGGTCGGCCTCGCGGGATGGTGGATAGCCTTCGCCCGCCAAATCCCCTTCGTCTTCGAAGTCCGCGACCTCTGGCCCGAGTCTCTAGCCGCAGTCGGTGTTGGTGACGAGAACTCCCTGCTGCACCGTTCTTTATCGGCAATCGCCAACTTTCTTTACCGCCGCGCCGACCACATTGTCGTGGTGACCCCGGCGTTCAAGGATTTTCTGGTTCAGAACCGTCAAGTGCCCGCAGAGAAAATTTCCGTCGTAGAAAACGGCGTTGAGACCGATCAGTTTTCTCCCAGCACTGCCGCCGAAAGAAGTGCATTGCGCCACGAACTCAACGCCGACGAAAAGTTCGTAGCTTGTTATGTCGGAACCATGGGCATGGCCCACGGCCTCGAAACCTTACTCGACTCCGCCGCCCAACTGCAGACTCAGAATCCCGCCGTTCTGTTCCTGCTCATCGGCGAAGGCGCAGAGAAAGATCGCATCAAGGCCCTGGCGCAATCCCGAGCCCTCGCCAACGTCCACTTTCTCGATCAGCAGCCCCGAGAAAAAATTCCTGCATTTATCGCCGCCTCTGACGCTTGCCTCGTCCTGCTCAGGAAGTCCGAAGTTTTCAAGACGGTCATCCCCACCAAGATGCTGGAGTTCATGTCCTGCAGTCGCCCCGTGATTCTCGGCGTAGACGGCCAGGCCAGAAAAATTGTAGAGGAAGCAGAAGCGGGAATCGTGATTGAGCCGGAGAACTCCATCGCTCTCAGCGACGCGATCCAGCGATTAGCCGCTGACCGCAGTCTTTGCCAAAAGCTGGGAACGCAGGGCAGGGATTACATCATGCGCCATTTTGCTCGCAGCCAAACTGCCAACGCATATATCGAAGTCCTGAATGCGCTGCGAGCCACACGTCAGCCCAAAACCGAAGCCGAAACGCCGGCACCACGCTGATCAGAATTTTCCCGGATACCGGCACCAGCTACGGATGCACGGCATAAATCGACACTGCCGTCGCCGCAGTCAGGGCTGCGTCGAACGTTCTCGCGGCCGCCACTCGTGCCCCGCTGACCGGGACGAAGAGAATGTCATCGGCCTGCAGGGTCACATCGGGAACCTTGGCTTCCAGCATTTTCTTCAGCTGCACTGGGGTTTCGGTCATCCCGGCCGGCCCTTTGTGGATGATGCGAACCCCGCCCATCTTCGCGGTGTGATTCGTTCCGCCCGCCAGCGCCAGTGCCTGCAGCACCGTCAGTGTTCCATTGTCCACCAGCAAACCGGCTGGCCGGCCCACATCCCCAACCACATAAATAATCGGCGCGCGCGGCACCATGATCGTATCCCCGGGCAGCACGTCTACGTTCGCGCTCTGATCGTCCCCCAGATTTCTGGGAAGCTCCAGGTGGATCGGTTGCGGCTCGTTGTGCCGGAAAATACTTATTTTCCGCGACGCTGCCGTCGAAAATCCTCCCGCCTCCGAAATTATCTCGTAGAGCTTATGATCCCCCAAGTCAGGGTAAATCCCAGCTTTCTGGACTTCCCCGAGCACCGTCACTCCCTGCGACGCCGACTCGTCCACAAAAATGGTCACGTGCGGATTGCGCACGAAACCTCCGTCACCCAGTCGCTTTTCGATCAGGGTCTGGGCCTCATCAACCGACAAGTCGCCCACATGCACGTAGTCGATCAGCGGCAGATACACATCTCCGGAGCTGCCCACTCTCGCCTTGGTGGTAAGTTCCGGCACGTTGTAGACATTCACTTCGATCAAATCCCCGCTACCCAGTTTCAGAAACGACGAATCTGCGCTGGGAGCTCCAGGATTGTTGGCCGGGTTCGTGCCGTTCGCAGCGGGAACGGGCTGGGCGGCTGAAGGAAACGGCTCCACATTTTGATTTTGTGAGGGATGCGTTTCTCCCGGCGTTTGCTGAGCGCCAGCCGCCGCGCCAGTGAGAAAAACCAGACTGCAGCCAAAAACAAACGAACACCCTCGGCGGATGCGATTCGACCTGCCCGACCTTGTCAACGAGTCCCCTGAACCTGCATGAAGTTTTGCCAGCAGTTTAGCACATGCGTAGTCCCGAAAGGGGCCTTCCTACGGCCATTCGGGTGAGTTTTCCACAGCTTTTTCCCGAGGAAAGATTGCAAGCGCACTCGGGCACCTGCTAGATTTCCTGAATCACTGGCCCAAGACACGTACCTTCAAAACCACTCACCCTGATTTTGATTGGTTGTCATACTTCCACATGGGAGTGGAATTTTTGCGCGCTTCAAGTCCTAGTTCGGGTCCTGGTTCAAGTCTAGTTCGGCGGCCGAGGTGGCCTAGTTGACAATCATATTTTTGGCCATTTTTCTCGTTTCGCTCGTCCTGGCGTTCATCCTGACCCGGTCCGTCCGCGATTTTGCCACCGTCCGCGGTTGGGTCGCCGTTCCCTCTCAGGAAAGGCATCTCCACAGCGCTCCGCTGCCGCGTCTCGGCGGCGTCGCCATTTTCATTTCCTTCGCCTTAAGCATGGGCATCGCGGTTGCGCTCGCCCACTCTCGCTCCAACCTGCATGCCGTTCTTTCGCTAAAGACGTTTTTAACCATCTTCGCTCCAGCATCGCTGGTCTTCCTGCTGGGTGTTTACGACGATATTCGCGGCGCGGGGCCATATCTCAAGTTTAGTGTTCAGGCGCTCGCTGCCACCATGCTCTTCATGGGCGGTTTGCGCATCGTCGATATTCCCGTGGTTTTAGGCGCGCACCGCCTGCCTTGGTTCCTTGGCTTGCCCATCACCATCCTCTGGGTTGTCGCGATCACCAACGCATTCAATCTGATTGACGGTCTGGACGGCCTCGCAGCCGGATCCGCGCTGTTCTCCACCCTCGTCGCCTTCGTCGTGTCGCTCAGCTACGGCCAGTCCCTGGTTACCGTCACTACCATCGCCCTGGCGGGCGCGATTCTCGGTTTTCTCCGCTACAACTTTAACCCCGCCACCATTTTCCTCGGGGATTCCGGCAGTCTGTTTATTGGCTTCGTGCTGAGTGCACTCGCCCTTGAAGGCGCGCAAAAAGCCCCTACGATCGTTGCCGTGGCTATTCCAGTGGTTTCTTTCGGCCTTCCCATCCTCGAGACGTCTCTCTCCGTCATCCGCCGTTTGATCAGCGGACGCCCGGTTTTCACCGCCGACCGTGAGCATATCCACCACAAACTCCTGCAGCACGGCATGACCCACCGGCAAGTGGTCATCCTGCTCTACGGCGTGTCGGCGATTTTTGCCATGTTGAGTCTGTTTCTGCTCTGGCCCACCGGCAGTTCTCTTGGCCTGGTGCTCGCGGTGTTAGGCGTTGGCGTCTGGATTGGGGTGCAGCATCTCGGTTACCTGGAGTTTGGCGAACTGGCTCGCGTGGCCCACCGCACCCTCGACCAGCGCCAGATCTTCATCAACAATCTCGCCATACGCCGCGCCACGGAAGAACTCAAAGTAGCCCGCGACTATCCCCAGGTTCGCCGCATCCTTGCCGCGGCCTTCGGTTCCAACGACTTCGACGGCTTTGATTTGAAAGTAAAGCTGTTGCCGGGTGAGATCGTCCCTCCCGACACGCAAGACGGTTCTTCGGCACGGGCCAGCGAGTTCTTATTCCGCTGGAGCAAGCCCGGGCTCGCCAAGTCGCGCGAAGGGACTCCCGCCTGGACTCTCGGCCTCGACCTGTTGAGCACCGCCAACCGCCGTCGCGGCACGCTGGCGGTTCACCGTGTCTATTCGCAACGCGATCTTCAAGTCGACGTGAATCTCCTGACTTCCTCGTTCCCCACCGCCCTCGCCGACGCCCTCGACCGCACTCTCCCTCATTCGCCCCACCTAATCCCGCTCCCCGACCAGGACGGAATGATCACAGCCCAAGCCGGATAACCTGAAGTGTCTCAGTTCGGGGGATGCTTATGTGGGAGAGAGATGCTCATGTGGGGGTAGCCGCGCTCGGCTGTGCAGTCGAGCGAAGCTCGACTGGTTTCGGCTGGCTAACCGACACACCAGGAGTCATCTCATAGACGGTTCGGGAAGGGCACGGCTTCCAGAGGTTGCGCAAGAAACTGACAAATGCGTGCATTACCAATGCGTGCGCTACCGTGGAAGAGCGGGCGCTTCAGCGCCGCGTAAAGCCCCCAAAATCAGCGCGGGCTTCAGCCCCCGGCGGTCGCATTTTGTGTTTAGAGCGAGTTTTTCCGCAACCTCTTCCAGACGTGTCCAAAGCGCTCAGGAATTCCGGGCTTTAGCCTCTGAGGCTTCGCGTCCAGTGGCTCGAGGATTTATGAGACAGTCTCCACCAGCCTGCACCAGATACTCTGTTCCGGAAGCAGCTACAATCCTTCTTCGCCCTGCGATCTAGATTTGCCATGCACATTCTCCACGTCGTCGGCGCTCGTCCCAACTTCATGAAAGCGGCTCCTGTGCTGCGCGCTCTCGCGGCCAAGCTCGGAGTTCGCCAGACTCTGGTGCACACCGGCCAGCACTACGACCGCATTATGTCCGACATTTTCTTCCAGGAACTCGAAATGCCCCAGCCCGATTGCAATCTGGAAGTCGGCTCCGGCAGTCACGCCCAGCAGACCGCAGCCATCCTCAGCGCGTTTGAGCCGGTCGTACTCGACCGCAAGCCCGATCTCGCCCTGGTTTACGGCGACGTCAATTCCACCGTAGCCGCCGCATTGGTCTGTTCCAAGCTCGGAGTTCGAGTCGCCCACGTGGAAGCCGGTCTGCGCTCCCGCGACCGCACCATGCCGGAAGAAATCAATCGGCTGCTCACCGACCAGCTCTCCGACCTGCTGTTTACCCCGTCCGCGGATGCCGACGAGAATCTGCTCCGCGAAGGCATCGACCGCTCCCGCGTTCACCTCGTGGGCAACGTCATGATCGATACGCTGGTTCGCCTGCTTCCCCGATCCGAGCAGCATCGCCGCGCCAATCTCGCCGCACCTTACGTCCTGGTCACACTGCACCGCCCCTCGAACGTAGACGATCTCCCTTGGCTGCGCGAACTCCTGACCACGCTGGCCGACCTAAGCCAGCAGTTGACCGTGGTGTTCCCGGTGCATCCGCGCACGCGCGAGCGTCTCACTAGTCTCAACACCAACGCTGCCTCACACCCGCGCCTGCAATTGCTCGATCCTCAGCCCTATCTCGATTTCCTCGCCTTGCAGCGCGGCTCGGCGCTCGTGATCACCGACTCGGGAGGCATTCAGGAAGAGACCACATTTCTGGACGTGCCTTGCCTCACGGTGCGCGAGAACACCGAGCGCCCAGTCACCATCACCATGGGAACGAATCAGTTAGTTGGGCGGGATCTTCAGAAGCTACGAAATGCCGCGGCGGGGATTCTCACCCAGAAATTGGAAGGCGGAACAAAGTACGAAACAAATCGCCAACGCCCGCAGTGTCGCATCCCGCTCTGGGACGGACACGCGGCCGAACGCATCGCAGAAATTATAGTGCGATGAGATGCTCCGATGAGGCGACGCGATCAGATGCTGCGACAGGAAAGCATGACGAGAAACTCTTCAACGTGAGAGCTGCTCGGCCATCACTCCCGGCGCAATTCGGTTTAGAGCTTTGCGCTGGCGTAGGAGTTGATTTCGCAGTTCAAGCAAACTTCTTCAAAAGCAGGTGCGGTCCATTGCATGATTTTTCTCCAATGTCGTTCCGAGCGGCACAGCCTCGAAACGTCCTACGAGCTTAACCCACCGCGAACCCAAAATCAATACGCCCAATGCTGTAGTGCGGTGTCGTCTGGGAGATGTTCATGTGGGGACAGCTGCCCTCGGCTGTCCGGTCGCGCGAAGCTCGGCTGTTTTTCTTCGCTACGCCACAAACGCTGCCAAACGAACACACCCAAAACCCGGCAATTCGCGGGCCGATAACCCTAAAACACGGACAGGAAGCGAAGAAGCAATCGACAAAATTGGCAACTGACAAAATTTGTCGCTCCCGCAACGATTTCCACAGCGGGAACCACTGCCGTCACTTTCGCCTTGCGCGCCACGTGTTTACCGTGGCATCTCCAACAAGCAAGTTCCGATAACCAACCTCCAATGAACCAGTTGCGACCAGCAAGCAAGGAGTCCGGCAATCATGTTTGGCAAGACGGTCTACGGCACAACCTTCAAAGACGTCAATTTTGTCCCCCTGCAATCGGCCACTTTTTGCATCCAGTGCGAACTGATTAGCGCCAACCACCGCCCTCACTGCCTGGCCTGCGGCAGCCAGGCCCTGGTAAGCCTGTCCCGCGTCCTCGGCGGATCGCTGCTCGCCCAGCAAACCGCTCATCTCATCACCGATTCCGAGCTGGATAGCCTGGTCCGGGATCTCCTGCGCACCGTTCCCGATCCAATGGCATTGAACACTGCCGACGATTTTGCCGACCGTTCCCGCGTCCCAGCCCTTGCCCACCGCAGCCAGCTCCGCCTGTCGAACGTAGCGCACCCCGCCTCCGGATTTCGCGCGGTGTCCATCAACGGCGAGCTTGTGGACGACGTCGAAATCCGTCCCTCCGAGCTGGAGTTGGAGCCCGCGATTAGCGCAATAACCGAACGGGCTCAACACCTTACAGGCGCAACCGGAGCTGCTATCGCCCTCCGTGCCGGCGACGAAATCGTTTGCCGCGCCCGCACCGGACGCACCGCCCCCGACCTGGGCGTTCGCCTCCAAACCGACGCCGGAATCTCCGCCGAAGCGGTCCGCACCGGCGAAGTCATGCTCTGCAACGACGCCGAACGCAACCCCCGCGTCGATCTGGCCAGTTGCCGCCGCCTGGGCGTCCGCAGCATCCTGGTTTCCCCCCTGCGCCACTATCGCCGCACGCTGGGCGTGTTTGAGGTGCTTTCCTCGTCCCCCAGCGCTTTTGACCATCGCGACGTGGCCACGATGCAACTGCTTTCCAGTCTGATGGTTGCGGCCATCTCCCGCATCTCCAGCCTGCATCACGCCGAAATCCTGCGCCGCGCCAGTTGAAGACCATTAGCCGCGGATCACGCGGATTTTCACGGATAAGACCCACGAAAAGAAGAGACCGGGTTCATCCGTGCGAATCGGTGAAAATCCGTGGCCAAATACAGCTTTCTTTATGATACTTTTCCACAGTCTCGGGGTAATATGTACCAGCGGGATTTTGGCGCCTTTTCGACCCGCCTTCTCGAGTCTAGATGGCTGCTCCCACCACGCCTCCGCAAGCCGTTCCAGTCAATCGTCGCCGGCGTTTCCGGCACAAGGTCCGCACTCCTGCGTATGCCAGTTTCATCGGAGAATCCAAGGGCATCGCGCTTGATCTGAACGCCATCTCCGACATCAGCGAAGACGGCATTGCGATCGAAGTCAACTCCGTTCAGGAAGCAGGACGCCGTTTTGAGCTGCACCTGGACCTGGCCGAATCCTCCGGCCCCGTCTACACAAGCGGAGAAGTTATCTGGTCCAGTTCGGGGCGCTGCGGGCTGCGTTTCGCGGAACTCCCCGCGCCCAGCCTGTTCCGCCTGCGCAGCTGGCTTTTCCTGAATGCGATGACGGCCGTTGCCGACCACCAGTCCACTTCCGACCGCGCCCAGCTCGTGCCTCTGGAAGAATCATCTCCGCGCCCGAACTACAGCGATACGCTCGCCGCCCTGGCCGCCGTGCAGCGCGAAGTGGAATCGCTGGGCCCGGACCTGGTTGCCGCGCTGCAATTGATTGTTTCCCGCGCCCAGACACTGGTTCGCGCTACCGGCGCGGCGATCGCGCTCAGCGCGGAGAATCGCGCCGTAATGGTTTGCCGCGCCAGCTCCGGCGAGGACGCTCCTCCGGTCGGCACAGAGTTGCAGATCGGTTCCGGTTTTTCCGGAGAATGTGTTCGGACTGGCAAGTCGTTGCGTTGCGACGACGCCGAGGCCGACGCCCGCGTTGACCACGCCAGTTGCCGCGCCCTCGGAATTCGCTCCATCCTGGCAGCGCCGGTGCGCGTCGGCGGAGGCAGAGTGATCGGACTGATCGAAGCCTTCTCTCCCCAACCAAACACTTTTTCCGAGAGTGACACCGTTGTGCTGCAACGTCTGGCGGACGCGGTGCTCATCGCGGTCAACCGCGCCGCGCGTGCCGAAGATCTTGAGGTTCAGGCGCCTGCGCCCGCAGCCGTGATTCCCACCCAGGGCAGCGTCCTGTTCACGCCCGAAGCGACGGCGAACGGTAACGCCAACGACCAGGACAGCGCCGAGAGCCTGAAGCTGGACACGGAACGACCCGCCGGAATCCATCTCCCTCAATACCACCTGATTATCCTGCTCTGCTACGCCGGCTTGATCGCGGGCGTCATCGCCGGTGCACTGGGATTCATCATGGCTCCGTGGATTCAGTCAACAGTCGCGCCCTGGGTGCGCGCGAAAGTGCAGGCTCATCAGCCTGGGCAAGTGCAGACTGTGCTCGCCTCAGCGCCAGCGTCACGTCCAGACGCAAATACAGCCGCAGTTCCAGTATCGAGCGCCGCGAACAATTCTTCCCGATCGGTCGACACCTCCACGCTCGCGCAACTTCGGCAACTCGCCGAACAAGGCGACCCGTTGGCGCAGAATGCGCTGGGCCTCCGCTACGCTCAAGGCGACGGCGTCAAGCTGAACGAAGAAGAAGCCGCCCGCTGGTTCACCAAAGCGGCCGAGCAAGGCGACGTCGCCGCGCAATCCAAGCTGGGCTCGCTCTACTGGGTCGGACGCGGTGTGCCAGCCAGTCTGCACGACGCTTATTTCTGGACGGTGCTGGCTCGCGCCGGCGGAGACAAAGGCAGCAAGGAACTCGCCAAGCTTATCGGTGACCACATGACCCGCGCCCAATCCGAGCAGATCGAACAAGACGCCAACACCTGGCTCCAGCAGCACCAGGCCTCAGGCAAGCCAGCCGCCGGCCGCTGAGTGCGTTGTCCCGAAGACTCACGGAACATGGCATAAGTTTCATGCTGTCATCCGAACGAAGCGAAGGACCTCTTGCACTGTCACCGGGGCAACGAGCGTACTGGCCAGTTACGACACTGATGATTTCTAAACCGAGTATCATCTGCCCTGGGTACCCGATTGATTCCTGTTCGTCAAAGAAGCCGAACGTGAAGACCCTTCTGCTGTTGTTGCTGTTGTTGGCACACGGGCTCCGAGCGCAAGAGCGACAGACAGACCCCACATGGCTGCATCGCTACCTTCCCGACCTTTCGGAGGCCAAGGCGGGTCTCACTTCTCCAACTTGCCACTATCGGGCTATTTTCGGCGAGGGGGACAAGGAGAGCCGATCCCTCCAAACCGTAACTCGTTTCGGCGAAGTCTCTTTGGATCGGCATGGCAATTGCCAGACCGTCTCTTACGACCGCCAGGAGGAGATCTATTTCGTCGTCGAAGGGACGGGCATTCTGCACTACCAAGATCAGGTTCAAGCGTTGCGCAAGCATGACTTCACGTACTTGCCGCCAGGCGTGAAGCATTCGCTTGCTAACGACTCGGACCAGTCGCTCCGCGTGCTAGTCATGGGATTCAAGATTCCGTCCTCGATTTCAATCGGGGCGCCGATGCCGCATCCGAGTGTCGCAAACCTGGAGGATTCCAGGGAGCAGACTGTCACCGGACATCCGAACTCGGTCCTGTACAAACTTCTGATCGGACTGCACACTGGAAAGCGGGACTTGATTGATCAGGCCTACGTGATGGACAGCTTTTTCTGGATGGATTTTTCACCTGGAGGCACAAACTGGCCTCACCACCACCCGGCCGCGGAAGAAATCTATCTGGTAATCGACGGCTTGGGCGAAATCGTGGCCGGCGGTGGGACGGACGGCGTCGAAGGCCGCCATGCCGCCAAAGCAGGAGACGCCTACTACTTTCGTCCCAACTGTTCGGTGGGCTTTTACAACCAGGACAAACCGGGCGCCAAGGCTTACATTTTAGCCGTTCGATCGCGCGTTCCACTGCATGAGGATGATGAGTAGATACTTAATCCCGGCAGTGTAGAAATCCAGTCCCGAAATGCAGTCCCGAAATCCAGCCGAAGCTCGAATCCTCTTACCTCATCAGCGTTAGAATGGATGCGAGGATTCCGTGTCCACTCTTCGCAGTATTCTCGATCAGCGAGTCCGCGAAGCTGATCCCCATCTTTACGAGCGGCTCGACAAGAATCGCGTCCGCTGTTTTTCCTGCGGACACTGTTGCCCCATCCCCGATGGTCAGCCCGGCGTGTGCAAAGTTCGCTACAACAGTGGCGGAACACTCTACGTGCCCTGGGGATACGTCGCCGGAACGCAGTGCGATCCCATCGAGAAGAAGCCTTTCTTCCACGCCCATCCTGGAGCGCTCGCCTACAGTTTCGGCATGCTCGGTTGCGATCTGCACTGCGGCTACTGCCAGAACTGGGTAACTTCGCAGGCCTTGCGCGACCCGAGTGCGATCTCGCCTCCGCTCGAGACTTCGCCCGACTCTCTGATTCGCGATGCCTTCGCCCAGGGCGCGAAGGCCTTGGTCAGCACCTACAACGAGCCACTCATTACCAGCGAATGGGCCGTCGCAGTTTTCAAAGAAGCGAAAGCCGCCGGACTGCTCACCGCTTTCGTTTCCAACGGCAACGGAACGCCGCAGGTTCTCGAGTATGTTCGCCCATGGCTCGATCTCTACAAAGTCGACCTCAAGAGTTTCGACGATCGCCATTACCACGAACTCGGCGGCCGCATCGCTCCGATTCTCGACAGCATCCGTCGCATCCACCAGATGGGATTGTGGCTGGAGATCGTCACGCTGCTCATTCCCGGCTTCAACGATTCCGCGGACGAACTGCATCGCCTCACAGAATTCATCGCCGGCATCTCACCCAACATTCCCTGGCACGTCACCGCATTTCACGGCGACTACAAAATGCAGAACGATGTGGCACGTGACACGAACGCCGAAGACTTACTGCGCGCGGTCGAAATCGGCCAGCAGTCCGGCCTGCGCTATATCTACGTCGGCAATCTTCCGGGCATGGTCGGCGATTGGGAAGACACGCGCTGTCCGCAATGCAGCGAAACTCTGATCAAGCGCCACGGCTACCTGATCGAAGATTACCGGCTGACGCCGGAAGGTCGCTGTCCAAGCTGTGCCACTGAAATTCCGGGACGCTGGCCGGCACATTTCGACGGGCAGATCGCATCACGCCCTTTCCTCCCACAAAAGAGATCGCGTTTCGTTACAATCACAGATCACTAGAAAGCATTCAGCCATCGCTGTTTCGGTGCGGCGAAACGCCAACCGCAAATTGCCAACTGCTAATTGCTAATTGCTGATTGCCTGAACGCTGCGTGCCATTCATGCGAAAACGATCGATCTTCGCGCTGTGTCTCGTCGTCGCGAGCTCGCTCACCGCCTGCTCTCCGCGCGACCTGCTCTCGCGCCGTCTGGCCGCCGATCTCATCGAAGGCTCCGACGTGTTCAAGACTCCGCAGTCGCTCTTCGTGCGCACCGGCGTCGTTTCCAACAAGGACTATCTCTCGCCCGAATCGCTCGTCTTGCAACATCACGGCTGGATCTCCGCGACTACCGCGCCGTGCCCGCCGGCGCTCGTGCCGCCGCCTTGCTGGGACGTTGTGCTGACCCCCTCGGGTGTAGAAACCGTCCGGCCCCTGCTAGCGCCAGCCGACGAAGGCAAACCATCGTTCAGTCTTCCGGCTGCGAGAAGGGAACTGGTCGCCATCACCGGCGTCAGCAAACAGGGCAACGTGGCCGACGTCGATTTCACCTGGAGATGGCAGCCTGCGAACGAAGTGGGTGCCGCTCTCTATTCCAGCGACCTGCGTTACCACTCCACTGCCGGATTTCGTAACTATGACGATGGCTGGCGCGTCGTGCAGTCGGCTCCGCATTCTGGTCAGACTCTGGATGACGCTCTAAAAAACGCCGAGCCTGCACCGTGAGGAAGAGTTGCGAAAGTTAAGGGCCGCGGTGTTGGGAAGCACCACGAATGCGTGTAGCACCGTGGAAGAGCGGCGCTTCAGCGCCGCGTATAGCTTCAAAACCAGCGCGGGCTTCAGCCCCTGTGGTCGCATTTTGTATCCGCGACTAGTTTTTCCTACCGCCTCTTCAGCTGAGCCCTCCGGGTGCCCCAGGACCCAGGCTTTGACCTCTGCGGTTTTCGCTCGCGTCCCGAGGATTCACCAGACACCTCCGATCAAACCGCGGGTCACAATTTGCCTCGATAGAACGCGCCGTTGTATAAACCTAGTTCCCGCCGGGAACCCTTATGCGAATCAAAAAAGTTGTGGGAGTGGCCGTACTGGTTGTGAGTTGTTCGCTGTTTGCCTTCGCCCAGATGGTTTTTGCTCCGATTGCCCTAGCCCAAACCAAACCGAAACTAACCCTCGACGAATTTTTCAATTCCGTCAGCTTTCCCGCGCTCGCGCTGTCGCCCGACGGCAAATGGGTGGTGATCGGCACCGAGCGCGCCGACTGGGACCAGCAAATTTTCCGCAACGATCTCTGGCTTTATCATGACGACGGCGGAAAAAGCTCGCTCATTCAGTTGACCCAGTCCGGGCATGACACCGATCCCAAATGGTCTCCCGATAGTCACTGGATCGCGTTCGTCTCCGAGCGCAAAGCGTCAGCTGAAAAATCCGACAGCTCCGATTCCGATTCCGACGGCGACGCTAAGCCCAGGGACCGGGCCAAAGACAAAGACGGAGACACCAGCCAGATCTACCTGATTTCACCCAGTGGCGGCGAGGCTTTCCCCATCACGACCGGCGACGAAGATGTCCACGATTTTTCCTGGTCCGCGGATTCGCGCACAATTTATTTCGCCACCCGCACTCCCTGGTCGAAGACGCAAAAAGACGACTACAAAAAGGAATGGAAAGACGTGGTGCAGTACCGGACCGCCGAGCGCGGCGACACGATTTATGCGCTCGATGTGGCAGCCGCAATCGAACGCCACACCGCTGCCCCGGCGAAAGTTGACAGCGATGCAGAGAAAGACGCAATGGGCACGCCGGGAGCACGCATCATCGCAACTTCGCCGCTGCGAGTCGACGATCTCGTCACTTCTCCCGACGGCAACAAACTGGCCTTTGCGAGCAACGCCATCAACCAGCGTCAGGAAAAAGTTGAAGACGTCGAAATCTACGTAATCGACCTGGCGATTGCTTCGCCTGCCACTGCTCCGCGCGCGCTCACCCACAACCAGGCAGTTGAAGGCAGATTGCATTGGGCCAACGACAGCCGCCACATATTGTTCAATGTCGAAGTCGGCGACGTGACCGGACCTTACCGCGATATCCAGCCGCATCTTTATTGGGTGGACAGCGATGGTGGCGCCGTTCAGCAGTGGAGCAAAGATTTCATCGGCCCCGTCGAACGTTACGCGGTCGCGGGTGACAACGTACTCGCCGCCGCGCGTGCCGGAACCGAAGTTCAACTTTATTCCGTCGCCAAGCCTGCGGAATCACTGCATCGCGTGAGCGGATGGCCCGGCACCTACGAAGGAGTTTCCGCGTCACCGCATTCTTCTCGCGTGGCCTTCGTCTACACTTCAATGGGCAAGCCGGCAGAAGTCTATCTCGCCGAGAGCGCATCCGCGCTCGACCAAGCCAAACCCATCACCGCATTCAACAAGCTCTTCACCGAGCGCGATCTTCCGCAAGGCAAACCTTATCAGTGGAAAGCCGACGACGGCACCACTGTCGAAGGCATGTTGATTTATCCTCCCGGCAAATTCGAGGCGAAGCATCTGCCGATGTTGACGTTGATTCACGGCGGACCCGCCGACGCCGACGGCAATGCCCTCGCCGCCGACTGGTATGAGTGGGCCGCGCTCGCCGCCACCAACGGATGGCTCGTGTTCCGCCCCAACTACCGCGGTTCCACCGGATACGGCGACAAGTTTCTCCTGCAGATTGTTCCCGTCATCGTGTCGCGTCCCGGCAAAGATATTCTCGAAGGCGTCGACGCGCTGGTGAAGGACGGCATTGCCGATCCCGACCACCTCACCGTCGGCGGCTACAGCTACGGCGGTTACATGACCAACTGGCTCATCACCCAGACCACGCGCTTCAAGGCCGCAGTCACGGGAGCGGGCGCGGTCGAGCACATCGGCAACTGGGGCAACGACGACACCACCATGGACGATGCCTACTTCCTCGGCGGACGTCCCTGGGAAGCCCAGCAGCGCTATCACGACGAAGCCGCCATTTTCCAGATCGACAAAGTTCGCACGCCCACACACATGGTCGCCGGTGCCGACGACATTCGCGTCGCAGTGATGGAAGATTATTTGCTGGAGCACGCGCTGTACTCGCTTGGCATTCCGAACGCGTTGCTGATCTTCCCCGGCGAAGGCCACAGCCTCGCCAAGAATCCCTGGCACGGCAAAATAAAAGTCCGCGAAGAATTAAAGTGGCTGCAAAAATACGGAGGCGTGCCAGCAGCGAACTGATACTGATGCAAGAGGGTGCCCCGTCCTTGTCTCGCCGTTCTTTGGCGGGACAGGGCGGGGACTTTGACTTCGACATGAGCACAAGATGTGCGACGTCAAAATCCCCACCCTGCCGCAAAGAACGCGGCGAGGATGGGGCACCCACTTCGTCACGTCGTCCGCTGGAGGAATCTATGCCGAACGATCACGCACCACGCCGCGATTTCCTGCGCATCTCCGGCGCAAGCCTCGCCGGCGCGGCGTTACACTCGCGCCCAGCCGAAGCGCAAACGCTTCCGCCGGCCCCAACGGCTAGCACCCTCGACGTAAAATTCTTCGGCGCCACCGGTGACGGCAAGACGATTGACACTCCCGCCATCAACCGCGCCATTGAAGCCGCCGCCGCGGCCGGAGGCGGCACCGTCCGCTTTCCGTCTGGAAATTATTTGTGCTATTCCATTCGTCTCAAAAGCAACGTCGCTCTCAACCTCGATCAGAACGCAGTGATTATTGCCGCACAGCCAGCTGGAGAGCCAACCACCAACCCAAACGATTCAACCTCCGGCTCCGGCGCCTACGACCTCGCCGAGCCCAACACTCCCTGGGACGCCTACCAGGACTATGGCCACAACCACTGGCACAACAGCCTGCTCTGGGGCGAAGGCCTCGAAAATATTTCGATCACCGGCCCCGGGCTCCTCTGGGGACGCGGGCTCAGCCGCGGCTGGGGCGCCGGCCCGGTTGCCGAACATGCCGGAGTCGCGAACAAAACCATCAGCCTGAAGAATTGCCGCAACGTCACCCTGCGCGATTTCTCCATCCTTAAGGGCGGACACTTCGGCGTCCTCGCCACCGGCGTCGACAATTTCACCATCGACAATCTGAAAATCGATACCGACCGTGACGGCATCGATATCGATTGCTGCCGCAACGTCCGCGTCTCCAACTGCTCCGTGAATTCGCCCTGGGACGATGCCATCTGCCCCAAGAGTTCCTTTGCGCTCGGCTACGCGCGCGCCACCGAAAACGTCACCATCACCAACTGCTACGTCACCGGAATCTACAAACTCGGCACGCTGCTCGACGGCACGTTCCAGCGTTTCGACGCCGCCGACAAGCACAACGCGAACGGCCGCATCAAGTTCGGTACCGAGTCGAACGGAGGCTTCAAGAACATCACAGTTTCCAACTGCATCTTCGAAGGCTGCCAGGGACTCGCGCTCGAAACCGTCGACGGAGCTCTGCTAGAAGACATCGCCATCAGCAACATCACCATGCGCGACATTACTTCCGCGCCCATCTTCCTGCGCCTGGGCAGCCGCATGCGCGGTCCCGCAGGCGTTCCCGTCGGATCGTTGCGCCGCGTCCTGATCAGCAACGTGGTCTGTTCGAATTCCGAATCGAGTCTAGGCTCCATCCTCAGCGGCATCCCCGGTCACCCCATCGAAGACATCCAGCTCAACGACATCTACATCCAGCACCGTGGCGGCGGCACGCTCGAAGCAGCCGCGATCCACCCGCCTGAACTGGAAAATAAATATCCCGAACCAAACATGTTCGGGCCAATGCCCTCGCACGGATTTTTCCTGCGTCACGTGAAAAACATTTCAGTGAGCAACGTGGAGATCAGTTCGCTGCAAGAAGACACCCGCCCCGCCTTCGTCCTTGAAGACGTCCAGTCCGCCGACTTCTTCCGCATCCGCACGCCGCGAGTCGCGAACGTCCCAACGTTTGCGCTGACCAACGTCACCGACTTCAGCGTCGCGCGCAGCAAGCGCGTCGCAGACACAAAGCTCGACCACGCTGATCAGAAGAAGCTGTAGCTCCTCAACACGCCTGCGGAATCGCAGAAGTGTTCCTTCAGGAACGTTGTGTGCTGGCCGAAGTGTGCTGACGTTTATGTATGCATCCGTAAATGTAACTGCGAAGGGGGGTTAGAAAATGCCTGATTGACACATAATATGTGTCCACGTATACTGTGTCATATGAATGTTACGCTCTCCGTCGACGAACAGCTGGTCGCTCGCGCCAGACAAAAGGCGGAGGCCCTCGGGAAGAGTCTCAACCAGGTGATTCGCGACTACCTGCAAACGCTGGTTGGCGGGGACGACGCCGAGCGCAGCATTGAAGAGTTCAGGCAGCTTTCGGGTCAAGGCCACTCGCAGGGCTGGCGCTTCAATCGCGACGAGATTCATTCCCGGCGGGACAATGCCGGCTCGTAGCTTCTTCGATACCAACGTCCTGATTTACACGGATGACAAAGCGGATCCGGCGAAGCAGCAGCGGGCCCTCGATCTCGTAGCGGAGCACAGGCGCGCGAGGACCGGAGTTGTGTCGCTGCAGGTGCTTCAGGAATATTTCGTTACGGTCACGCGGAAATTGCAAGTGGACGCGCGGGTTGCGCGCCGCAAAGTCGAATTGCTTGCGGAGTTCGACGTGGCCACTCCCGACGTCGCAGATATTCTAGCCGCGATCGATCTGCATCGACTTCACGGATTGTCGTTTTGGGATGCCCTGATTTTGCGCGCGGCTAAGCAGGCAGGGTGCAGCATAGTTTTTTCGGAAGATATGCAGGACACGCGGGAGATTGATGGGGTCCGGATTGTGAATCCGTTCCAGTAGATTCTAAAAGCGACAACTTCCTTCGCACAGCACCCACCGCCTGGATGCAGAACATCGCTGACCCTGATAACTCCTTGAAGGAAGTAGTATCCTGCGTCGTTCAGCGGCGTCCATGGGCCGACGCTCCGCGACATGTAGAGGGACAGCGCGTAGCCAACCGCGCACGCAATATTTGCTGAAAAGAGAAGTTCGTGCAACGCGAGAAGGATGTTTCCTCGTCCAATCCAGAACTTGCTGCTGTGATTCAAATTCATAGGACGAAGTGCGTGCGTCTGGAGCTAGATCCTTAGACACCAGAATTCGGAGAGCAGTTCCACCTGTTCGTTCCAATCGGATTGCTCCCCGAGTGGCTAAAGCCAGATTCCAGCGAACGACTTCACATCGGCACGACTGAAGTCGTGCCCTTCCCGTGTTGTCCCGCAGCTCGCGACTCGGGACTTACTTGCCGGCGCTGGCGACTTTCACTCCGCGCGAGCTGGCGGCGTAGCGCGCGATGCCTTTGTAGAGGGCTTCGGCGATTTGTTCGCGGTAGCCGTCACTGCGGAGTTTTTGTTCGTCGGTGGGACTGCTGACGAAGGAAACTTCTGCCAGAATTCCTGGCATGGACGTCTCGGTCAGGACTACGAAGCTCGCTTCCTTTACGCCGCGGTCGCGAAGTCCGGGATTCCGGGCGGCGAGGGTTCCGTAGAGGGAGCGCTGCACGCTGTCGGCAAGGCGGCGCGACTGCTCGATTTTTTCGTGGAGTTCCGCCGGGGTGAGCGTGACGGCGACGGCGGGCTTGCCGTTCGCGTTGGCCCGCGTGTCTACGTCTTTTGCATTCGGCGCGGAGAAGAAATTGGTGTAATACGTTTCCACGCCGCGCGCTGAAGGCAGATCGCTGTAGTTGGCGTGGACGGAGACGAACAGATCTGCCTGCGCCTGATTGGCGATTCCCGCGCGTTCGTCGAGCGGAATGTAGTTGTCATCCTGGCGCGTGTAGATGATCTCAGCGCCCAGACGGCTTTCCAGCAGCTTGCCCAGCCGCTCGGCCACTTCGAGCACTAGATCTTTTTCCAGAAGGCCGCGGCGTCCGACGGTGCCGAGGTCCCACCCGCCGTGGCCGGCATCGACTGCGATACGCAGCTTGGGCACGTGCGCGCGCAACTGCAAATCTTCTTTCGTCGGAGGAGGCACGACGATCGCCATCACGCTCTTTTCCGGTCCGGCGTTTGGAAACAGATCGACCGACGTGTTGGGAGTGGCTCCGATTTTATTAACCTGCAAGACGAGGCGGTAGGGATTCGGCTCCAGACTCACGGAGACTTTCGCGTCAGCCTTGGTCTCGAGCACGATGCGAGTCATGCCCGGCACCGGCTGCGCCACGCGGATGCGGTTGAGCAGCGCGTCGCCGACTTCTAAAGTTCTGCCCGCCCACTCGGGGGCGAGCGCCGTGTCGCGTAGATCAAAGTAGGTGCGGTCAGGACCGCTGATGTGGTGGTACTCATATTGCACCTGATCCTCGAGGTCGATAACGACGGTGGTGGCAGCGTCGGCCGACGACCAGTGGCGGATGCCGGTGACGCGCGGAAATTTCGAAAGTTCCTGCGTGGTGGCTGGGGTCATTGCCGGCTCGGCGGCGGAAAGGGAATCGGCGGCGGGTTGGGACGCACTGGTGTCTGGATTTGCCGAGGAAGCTGCGGCCGATTGACTCGCGGCCGTATTCCCCGACGGCTGCGGGCCGAGCGGTTTCAGCCGCGGCTTGTGCGATTGCACCATGGAGCTGCCCAGCTGTTCGTTGTTCAACTTCAACCAAACTCCGCCTGCGAGTACCGCGATAATCATTACCAGCACAAGCGCGAGTAGAACTCCGTGACGGCTGCTGGCCGCGGCGGGGTGCTCGAGTTCGGTTTCTGGCTCGACGATCTTTTGCTCGGCGAGGGTCACCTCGGCAAGCTTCGGCTCGTCCAGCTTGGGCCCGGGAACAGCAGGCGCATCGAGTATGGCGGCAGCAACTGGCGACTCGACAAGTTTTGGTTCGACAAGTTTTGGTTCAGCTATTTTTCGTTCGACAGGCTTTGGGGCCGTGGGCTTGGGCTCGGCGAACTCCGGGTTGAAGACTTCGGTCTCAGCAATCTTGGCGAGTTCGGGAGCCTTTGGAAGCACAATCTCGCTGATTGCGCTGGCTATGGATTCGGATGTGGATGCGCTCCCGTCGAGCGCAGGTTTTGCACGGAGGTCGGCGACCACGAGCTTCTGCTCGGCTTGCGCTGGCACGATTTCGGGCGCGAGCGGGGCCGACTGCTGCGCAAAATGTTTTTCGGGAAGTACTGCCGGGTGCGCTTCGAGAACACTCGCGTTCGCAACACTCGGGTCCAGAACACCAACGTTCGGCGCTGCATCCAGTTGGGTGGCCGCAACTTGGGCAGCTTCTGCGAAACGGTCTTCGTCCTCGGGCTTGAGCGCTCCGAGGATGATTTCCGCCAGCAACTCCAGGCTGCGCACATCGCTGTCGTTGAAGCCGAAGGGGTCGGCCGAGAAGGCTTCGAGGAGACCAATCACGCGCCGGCGGCCGCAAAGCGGCACCGCCACCATGGAGCGCGCGCCCAGACGGCGGCAGGCTTGCAGATTTACGCGATCGTCGGTTTCGGTATCGTCGGCGCGCACGATCTGCGCGGTGCGGAAGCAGGCGCCGGAAAATGCAGAATCGCGGTCGATGCGGGCGCCAACATCCGGCTTGATTGCGCCCGCCGATGCGCGCAGGACGATGTCATTATTTTCGGCGAGCGCGATGGCGAGGCCGTCCGCGCCGGTGATGGCGATGGCACGCTCCGCCACTAGTTGCAGAACTTCATCGAGAACGAACTGCTCGCCGGATTCAAACTCCGCCAGGGCAATCGCCTCAAACCCGCCGTGCCGCGCAGCTAACGCGCGCCGCCGGCGCACGTGCTCGTGCAGCGCCGAGAACGCGAGCAGTGCCTGCAACGCATCGCGGCCGGAGGGTCGCGGGTCGAAGTCATCGCGGAGGTCATTGCGGTCCAGAGCCGAATGCGTGGCGGGGCTTTTTACCCTCGGCCACGCGGGCGCATTATTCCCGAGGAACTCTCGGGATGCGTCAAGGCCGGGTTTTGTGGGGGTCGTCGCCATTCCGAAACACACTGCTGCCTCTCTAACGTTAACGATCTTTGATCGACAAGGCAATTACTAGGCCATGACCCTTCGGCCCTGTCCTTTGGTAAGCGCGTTCTCGGCCCTTAGTCGGACCGAACAAAGAGCGAACTGTGCATTCGCGGCGTGGGAGCTGGGGTAGAATCCTCCGAACCGGCCAGGTCAATTCACGTTCGTGATCCAAGTCGGAGGCAATGTCACAGAGTTATGTCGGACCCCAAGCAGAAACCTGCGAGTCCCGCGCTCTCCGCAGGAATCGTGCTGGCAATGGTGATGATGGTTGCCGTTCCTGCGGCGATTACTCTGCACAGCGTTCGCTCGCCTGCGACGCTGGTCAGTACAAGCTCAAATCCCTCACCCTATGGTTATACGTGGAGCCTGCTGCTGTTTGTTGTGCCGATCCTCGTAATTCTGCTTTGGTTTCTGCCCAGCGAGGGTCTTCAGATTCCGCAACGCGCTTTCTGGCGAACTATTGTGATTCTGGTTCCCCTCGGCTGGCTGCTCGACTTTCTCTTTGCACAATATTTCTTCTGCTATCCCAATCCGCGTGCGACTCTTGGGATTCACGCGTGGGCGCTGGGCAGGCCCGTTCCTATTGAAGAGTACGTTTTCTACCTGACTGGATTCGTCGCGGTGCTGCTGCTCTATGTGTGGCTGGGAGAGTATTGGTTGGCCGCGTACAGTGTTCTCGATTATCCCGGCGAAGCTCGGAAAATAATTCGTTTACTTCGGTTCCATCCCACGTCGCTAATAGTCGGAGCGGTTTTGGTCGGTGCAGCATGGTTCTACAAGAGGCATTGGGCTCCCCTGGATGCGCACGGTCGATTCCCCGGGTATTTCGCTTTTCTTGTCGCGGGGGCGCTGGTGCCCTCGATCAGCTTCTTCCCGATTGCTCGGCGTTTTATCAATTGGAGAGCATTCAGTCTGACGGCATTCTTCATGCTACTGATCAGTCTGCTATGGGAAGTCACTCTGGCTCTGCCGTATGGTTGGTGGAATTTTCAGCATCGGCAGATGATCGGACTGTTTATTGGGGCGTGGAACGACCTTCCGATTGAAGAAGTTTGCCTGTGGATCGCTGTGACCTATGCGACCGTGATTATTTTTGAGATTGTGAAACTGTGGCAGGCTTCTGGACGCACCATGAAAAAAGCTTTGTTGGGCGCGAAGGCAGTGCCTGTGACGCGGCTGTGATCCGAACTCATCGTTAAACGGCGCTGCCGCTTACTCCGCGAACCATTCCAGTTACTCCAGTCCCGCCGCACGGGCAGATAAAATTTCGGGAGAGACAGTCTTCGTCCGACCTGCGATTCTCCGGCGGCGAGCATGCATGCAGCATCCACTTCCACGCGTCGGGCCCGCGCGCAACACCGGCAGAACCTCCATACCCTGACATACGTAACTCTGGACGAAGCCAATGGCGGCATCGTTCGCAATCTAAACCACGAAGGTATTGCCATTCAGGCGGTTGGACCTTTGCGGTTGCACCAGCGGGTGCGCGTGCGTTTCGAACTGCGCCATCCGCGGGTCAAGATAGATTCTATGGGGGAAGTGGTTTGGGCAGAGGTCTCCGGACAATGCGGAATTCGCTTTCTGGATCTTTCCTGCGAGGCGGTTCGGCAGATTAACGAATGGATCCTTGGAGACCTGCTGGATTCCGTTCCGTCGCGAAGCAATTCCATCTTTGGCGCCCAGGCTGACGCCCGGGTTGAGAGCGAGAGTGATGGATTGTTATTGTCGCCCAGCGCCCGCAAAGTGATTCAACTCCAACCGGAACGCGCCGTCGGGCCGGAGGTGTCGATGGAGAAGATCGACACGAATTTCGTCGGGGCGAATCTGGTCCGGGCGATCGATACAAAGGTCGATCTGGGTGCGTTTGCGCGCGCTCGGCCCGAACTGGACTGGCTCTCCCGTCCGGTTTCCGGAAGACAGATGGCGTGGACGCTGAATTCGCTGATCGTGTTTGCGGCACTGCTTTTGTTCTCGCTGGTTTTCCTTGCGGTGACTCAGGACCTTCCGCGATGGCCGGTTGACCTGGAAGCGGGAGTCTCGGCCGCCATTTTTGTGAGTGCGTTTTACTGGATATTTTTCCGGCTGCTCGGCGGCTCCAGCCTGGGGGCGCGCCTGGCGAGGCTGGCAGAATCCGATGTCCCCGGCGATAAAGAAGCCAGGGACTGTGCGCGCTTTCGCTGAGAGGAAAGTTCGCGAAGCGGCGCACTTCACACGCGCGATCGAGATCAGACTAATTCTGAAAATATTGTTGCGCCAGCCAGAGTTGCAGCGTCCGCTGCTGACGGGGGGTTACCTTCACGAAGCGGATGCCGACGTTTCCGCGCGCATCCTGCCACGCAACTTCGGCGTGGGCTTTCAACGTATTCTTTGCTCCGGGTAGTTCGAACGAAAGCTGGAAGGGCTTCTTCATTTCCACCGGGGAGTCGGAGTGAACCTGCAGGCCGCCCTGACTCACGTTGACGAGATGCGCCTCAATGGGCGAGTTGCGATTGCAGTTCAACGATACCGGCACTTCCAGACCAGCGCGGTGGTAGCGCAGGCGTCCATCGAGAATCATGTTGCGCGCGGCGGAAAGGGTGCGCACGGCCTGCTCCACGGAAATCGGTTTCTTGAAGGCGAACAACGCTCCGGTCGTTTCGACGGTTTGGGACGATGGCGCTCCCATAATGACGAGCGGCACGGTGTTCAGCTGACGTTCGCTCTGTTGCAATTCGTGGAGAAACTGGGCGCTGCCGTTGAGATCGCAGTCGACAATCAGGGCGTCGACTTTGGAGCGGGTGAGGCGGCTCATGGCCCGCTGTGGTTCTTGTTCGACGGAGACATCCATGTGAAGACCGCCGAGAATGCACTCGAGAACGCTGACTTCCTGCCAATCGCGAGAAACCACCATCGAGGAAAGAGTCATGAATTAAATCTAGCCCTCGCGGGTACTCTGCCGTAGATAACTAACGTAATGATGGGGAGGGCTTCGGAAAACTCGCGATGGCCGAGCGGGAGGCCGATCGTTGACCGGTTGTGAGCGTAATCGCGCCTGGCTACAACAGTTATGAGGGCGACATGGGACACTTCAGCAAGTGTCACAATCACACAGCATTCACAGCAAAGGCCGCTTTAGGCTATACGTATGCGGTATGAGCGCAGCATTCTTCGGATTCTTGGGTCGGTTGTTCTGCTTAGCTGCGCTCAGCTTGCTCTTGCATCAGACCATCCTCTGCCTCAACCAATCGCGACTCTCGACACTAGCGAACTGCTGCCCAATCAGAGAGACCTTACCTTCACCACGGTCGCATTTTCGTCGGACACAACTATCGAAGTCATTGCTTGCCCAACCGGTCATCGTGACGCGACTTCTCCCTCTTCGGTTTTTCGCTGGCAGAACGGCATTCTAGAGCACGTCGCGCAAGCGCCGAAGCACGAAACTGGCGCTCGTGCGTCGGCAGCCGATGGAACGCGAGTACTACTCGATTTCAACGACAGGGATGTGTCTAGACGTGAACGCCTGCTAGATAATATCCGCGCGGTTTGGACGTTCGGAATGATCTATCCGGAGGAAGTCAACCGTGAAGTAGTTCAGGTGGTCGATACAGCGACTCGGAAATCGTGCTTTGACTGGCGTCGCATCTTTCCAATGTCACTTACTCGGAGGAGGTCTGCAGCGATTTCGCCTTCAGGTGAGTTCGTGGCGATCAAAGTGCAAAACACTCTTTCCGTCTACCGCCTTGATTCGGCGTGCCGGGGGCCAATCGTGACTCGTCGAGCGAAATGAAGCCCGGCCGATGACGAGAAATCGCCATGTCACTTCCCACGATACCACTCCACGGTCTTCCGCAATCCCGCTTCGAAATCCACTTTCGGCCTGTAGCCGAGGTATTTTTCTGCTTGTGAAATGTCGGCTAGCGAGTGCTTGATGTCGCCGCCGCGTTCGGGGCCGTAGTTGGGCTGTCCTTTGTAGGAAGTCATGCCGCGCAGGAGTTGGAAGGTTTCGTTCAGCGTGACGCGGCGTCCCGTGGCGACGTTGAACACTTTTCCTGCGGCTTGGGAAGCGGCGTGGCAGGCGAGCAGATTGGCTTCGACTGCGTTGTCGATATAGGTGAAGTCGCGGCTTTGTTCGCCGTCGCCGAAAATCGTCGGCTGCTCTCCGCGGAGCATTTGGGTGATGAACTTGGCCAGCACGCCGGAATACTGCGACGATGGGTCCTGATGAGGTCCGAAAATATTGAAGTAACGCAACGAAACCGTCTCCAACCCGTAGCAGCGGAAGAACGAAATCATGTAACGCTCGCTGGCCAGCTTGGCGACTGCGTAGGGAGAAATCGGATCCGGCGTCATCGCTTCGTGTTTGGGTAAAGTGGGCGTGTCGCCATAAGCCGACGATGAGGCCGCGTAGACCACGCGCTTCACTTTGGCATCGCGCGCCGCCACCAGCACATTGACCGTGCCGTCTACATTGGCGCGATTGCTGCCTACGGGATCGAGCACCGACTTTGGAACCGAGGGAATCGCGGCCTGATGCAGAACATAGTCGACGCCGGCGCAAGCTTTGTGCATCGCGTCGAGATCGAGAATATCGGCTTCGCGAAAGTCGATGCGAGGGAGAATCTCCTTCAGGTTTTCGTGTTTTCCCGTGGCAAAATTGTCGACGCCGCGAACCTGTTCGTTCTTTGCCAGCAACGCCCGAGCGAGCGAAGATCCAATAAAGCCGCCGATGCCTGTGATCAGATAGAGAGCCATATGCTTCCATCATAGCCAACGGAGTGAATTTTGTGGGGCGGTGGAGTTACGGTCTTTATTCCAGATGAAGCTATGCTGACCCTGGGATTCGCTCAACGTAAACGGAAGCCCGAAAGCTAGAGCTGCCGTTGCCCTTGAGCCAATGGCTTCGCGTCGCCTTGGCTCTTGCGCAGGATGCGCAAGAATTCATCTCTCATGAGTAACTGGCGGCTTTCGAAGAATTCTGCGAGCGCGCGGAGGGCTGCGGTTGCGTCAGTGGGGAGCGAGATCGACATCAGTGCGCCGCCCCACGGAGCAGATGGCGAGATCCCGGGACCCAGAATCACCGAGGGCCGCGAGATAGTGCGCAGCAATGCCCTCAAGCGGGTGCGATTCTCTTCGGACATCTCGGCGAAGGCAATTCCCATCCCGAGACCTGGGTAAGCCACTCGGACGCATCCCGCGCTCTCCACGTGGAATTCGTTGGCCTGCAACTTTACGTCCACGTTGGTTCCGACCGGGTAGGTGTTGGTTGCTTCGACGTAGCAGCCGTGCATGCTGACATCGGTGCAGGTGGCCCAGGTTCGCAATTCAAAACCTTCCTGGCAGATTTCGACGCTGCCTTCGCATTTGTAGCGCGGGCTGCGGCGCTTTTCCAGAACGAACGTTTGCGGGCCGGCAGAATTGTGAACCTGGGCACGCCAGGGAGCTTCTCCTGAATTCGGTGCGTGTGCCGGAGCGCCGGCAGCGGCGGTTGGCGCGGACTGCTTCAGAGCCTGCAAATACGCCAAACCTTCGTCGGTTTCGTGCAGCGGGGCATTTGCGGTGCTCACTTCGCCGGCGTAGCGCGGAGTGCTGCGCTTCTCCCGCGCGAAGGTCTGTGGGGCGGCCGAATCTTGAGCGGGCGCACGTGCAGAGGCCTCCACGGATTTCGGCTCGCTCGACGGAACCGCCCGGGCAGTTGGGGCTGGCGCAGACCCTTTCAGAGCCTGCAAATACGCCAAACCTTCATCGGTTTCTTGCGCCATAACATTCAGAGACAGAAAGCGGCTTCGTATCCGTTCCGCAAAAGCAGCCTTGTGTATCAGGCTGGCCGCTCCATTCCGAGCTCTCTTTTTGCTTATCGGATATTTTCGAGGAAGATTTAGCGGGGTTCCGCCGATCGGGATGAAGATCTTCTAATCGGAAGGTAATGAGTCGGCGTTCCCCGGTTGCTCTGACGCTTGCTTGATTCGTTTCCACAACTCTTCGCGGCCGGCTCCGGTCTTGGCCGAGTAAGGCACGATGTGGGCCGTGGGATATTCCTTGGCTAAGGTTTTCAGCGCGCCGTGCAGTTGATTGTTTGAAAGCCGGTCGCTCTTGGTGGCGACGAGAAGAAAGTCGCGTCCGGAGGCGGTGAGAAAATCCATCAGCTGCCGATCGGCGGGTTGCGGCGGCACGTTCGCATCGACGAGCGCCAGACACAGTGCCAGCGTGGGACGGTCGTTGAGATAAGGCTCAATGAATTTGGGCCACTCCGCGGAAATTTCGCGCGAAAGTTTCGCGTAGCCGTATCCGGGCAGGTCCGTGAAAATCAGTTCGGGCTGCGGCTTTCCCGCCCAGCGGATTCCGAAAAAATTGATGCTGCGGGTGCGGCCGGGAGTGGAACTCGTGCGGGCCAGCTTGCTGCCTACGAGAGAGTTGATCACGCTGGACTTGCCGACATTCGAACGCCCCAGAAAGGCGATCTCCGGCAGGCTGGGCTCGGGGAAGTGAGCGGCGTCGGTTGCCGCAGCCAGAAATTGCGCCATCACTCTCATGCTCAAGTGTGCAATGCGGAGCGGGAGATTGGCAAGCGGGCAGGGGCCAGGGAACAGGGAACAGAGAACAGAGAACAGAGAGAACCGGGCTACCCGCGGCGAAACTGCTTGCTCAGGGTGAGCGCTTGGTGCTGATAGGACGAACCTATGTTCGTGCCGTAGATCTTGCTCGGGCGGCTCAACAGCGGCATATAGTTCAGCCGGCCCACAAACTGGCCGTGCTCAATCAGGAAGGGAACTTCGTGGGCTCGCACCTCGAGGACCGCGCGCGTTCCCTTGATGTCGCTGGATCCGTATCCAAAACCGGGATCGAAAAATCCCGCGTAGTGGATTCGAAATTCGCCATCGGCGGGATCGAAAGGAACCATTTCTGCCGCGAACTCCGGAGGAACGCGCACACGCTCCCGCGACGCCAAGATATAGAAATCCCCGGGCTCGAGAATCAGATTCTTGCTTGGATTCTGATGACGAACTTCCCAGAACTCCTCGGTCGGATAATAGTCGACGCGGTCTAGTTCGATCGCCGGAGCGTAGCGCTTGGCCCGGTAGGCAATGATCTCGCCCGGTTCGGCGGCTTCCAGATTCACGGTAATTCGCAAGCCGCGCTCGACTTTTGCTTTGCCGGGGCTATCTTCATCCTCCATGTAGACCAGGGGGACGTCTTGATTCAAATCGCGAATTGTTTTGTCGCCGGAGACGGGATTGCCTTGCACAAAACGCAACTGGCTCAGCCGCATGCCCGCGCGAATGGCGACCGTAAACGTGCGTGAGACAACCTCGGCGTAGAGTTTGCCTTTGTATCCCGGCGGCACATGGTCAAATTCCGTGCCGTAGTCCGTGATGAGGCGCGTGAAAATATCGAGACGTCCGGTGGTGCTCTTTGGGTTCGCTTTGCCAGAGATATTTTCCGGCAGGTTCAGTTCCTCGACCAGCGGGACGATGTAGACGCAATCTTTTTCGAAGACGGCGGAGCCGGTCAGGTCGACTCGCGTCATGCGCAATTCTTTGATTTTGGCTTCGACGGTGCTATTGGGTCCGGGCAGAAAACCCGCGCGCACGCGATGGGCCATATCGCCCAATCGCAAGTCGAGACTCGCGGGCTGCACGTGCTCGGGATTGATGGCCGGCCGGGCGCTGATGTTTCCGCGGGCGATCAGGTTGGTGATTTCCTGCGAAGGCAGGATTCCGGTCGTGCGGGTTCGAGCCGCTTCGGCCGGCAACTCCGAGCCATTCTCAAAAGCGATTTGACCTTGGTTGGACGCGGACATCTTCAAGACTCCCTTTGGGCTGGGCAAAAAGTGCGACAGTCGATTCTGTGACGAGGACCGCTGTGTGCTGGCTGGAGAGTGCTTTTACTTTAAGGAGGCGAGAGGAAACGTGTCAAGTAGGGCAATTCTGACTTGCCGTGTGATGTTCGCCGGCAGAGACGTTGCAAGCATCATCTCCACAAAGAAAAGAGCCCGCGCGAGCAGGCTCTTTGCAAGAACACAAAGCTACTATTGATGGGCGGCTGGGCTCCCAACCGTGTCCGAAGTGAGCGGAGCAATCGCCTGCGCCACTTCCGCGTCGATGGTTGGCAGCGGCGACTCCAGAGCAATCTGCAACACTTGATCCATGGTGTCGACGAAATGTAGTTTCATGGCGTTGCGCAGGTTCTCGGGAACTTCGGCGACATCTTTTTCATTGTCTTTGGGCAGGATCACTTCAAAGAGTCCGGCCCGATGCGCTGCCAGAAGTTTTTCTTTGAGCCCGCCGATGGGTAGAACCTTGCCGCGTAGCGTGATCTCGCCGGTCATGGCCAGGTCGCGGCGGACCGGAATCTTGCTCAGCGCGCTGGAGATCGCGGTGGCGATCGTGATGCCAGCCGAAGGACCATCCTTGGGAATCGCGCCTTCCGGGACGTGCACGTGGATGTCGATGGTGCGATAAAAGTCGCGTGACAAGCCCAGATGTTTCCACCGCGAGCGCACGTAGGTGATCGCGGCCTGCGCTGATTCCTGCATCACGTCGCCCAGCTTGCCGGTCAGCGTTGGTCTTCCACCTTTACCTTCGACGACAGTGGCTTCGGTGCTTAGGATCGAGCCCCCGACTTCCGTCCATGCCAGGCCGGTGACCAGGCCGATTTCGCTCTTCTCATGCGCCAGAGTGTCACGGAACTTGATAACGCCGAGGAAATCGTTGACGGTCTCCCCGGTGACCGTGATGTTATAGTTCTCGCCTTCCTTCACGACCTTGCGCGCCACCTTGCGGCACACGTTGCCGATTTCGCGTTCCAGGTTGCGAACGCCAGCCTCGCGCGTGTAGGCGCGGATGATGCCGGTGATGGCCTCGTCGGTAAATTTAATGTTCTTTTCCGACAAGCCCGCTGCCAGCATCTGCTTCTTCACCAGGAACTGCTTGGCGATCTCCACTTTCTCCTGCTCGGTGTAGCCGTGCAGGCGGAGCACTTCCATCCGGTCTTGTAAGGCGGGGGGAATGGTGTGCATCACATTGGCCGTAGCCACGAAAAATACCTGCGACAGGTCATACTCCACGTCGAGGTAGTGGTCGACGAACATGAAGTTCTGTTCGGGGTCGAGCACTTCGAGCAGCGCCGCCGACGGGTCGCCACGGAAATCCATTGACATCTTGTCGACTTCATCCAGCATGAAGACAGGATTCTTGGTGCCCGCCTTCTTCATCATCTGAATGATCTGGCCGGGCAGGGCGCCGATGTAGGTGCGCCGGTGACCGCGGATTTCGGCTTCATCGCGAACTCCGCCCAATGACATGCGGACAAACTTGCGGCCCGTCGCTTTCGCAATCGACATTCCCAGCGAAGTCTTGCCGACTCCGGGAGGGCCGACGAAACAGAGAATCGAGCCCTTGGGATTTTTCACCAGCTGCCGCACGGCCAAGAACTCGAGGATGCGTTCCTTGATCTTTTCCAGGCCGTAATGATCTTCGTTCAGAATTTTTTCGGCGCGCGAGATGTTTCGAATTTCTTTCGAGCGCTTTTTCCACGGCACTGCGAGGAGCCAGTCGAGGTAGTTGCGCGAAACCGTCGACTCCGCGGACATGGGCGGCATGGCTTCCAGCTTCTTCAACTCCTGGATGGCCTTATCTTTCACATCTTTCGGCATGCCGGCGGCTTCGATCTTCTTCTTCAGTTCGTCGAATTCGCTTTTTTCGCCGCGGCCCAGTTCCTTCTGGATGGCTTTGATCTTTTCGTTGAGGTAATACTCTTTTTGCGCCTTCTCCATCTGCCGCTTCACGCGCGACTGGATGGTGCGGTCTACGTTCAGCTTCTCGATTTCGATATCGAGCACGTCGGCGATGCGGGTGAGGCGCTCCGCGGGATCGAAAATCTCCAGCAGTTCCTGTTTCTCTTCGATGGAGAGTTGCAGGTTGGCGGAGATCACATCGGTCAGCTTCGCCGGATCTTCCATCCGAACGGCCGAGATCATGGTCTCGTAATTCAAGGCCTGGCACAGCTTCACGTATTGCTCGAAGAGGGCAGTCACACGCTGCATGCTGGCTTCGATCGCCGGGTTCATCTCGGTGGCGTAGCGTGCTACGCGTACCGAAGCTTGCATGTAGCCGTCCGTGTCGGTGACTTGCAGAATTTTGCCGCGTTCGATGCCTTCGACCAAAACCTTGATATTGCCGTCGGGGAGCTTCAGGCTCTGCACGATGTTGACGATCGTGCCCACCTGGTAAATTTCATTGGCCTTGGGTTCATCCATGGAGGCGTCGTGCTGAGTCGCCAGGAAAATCTTCTTATCCGCTGCCAGCGCTTCTTCCAGCGCGCGTACACTCGACTCGCGGCCCACCACGAACGGCGTCATCATGAACGGAAAGATCACGACGTCCCGAATGGGCATCATCGGCAGCTTCTTGCTCTCGAATTTTTCCTTGGATGTGGTCAAAGAATTTCCCCCGGGGAATTGAAAGGCCAGATCAACTCATACAAGACTAACCAAACAGGTGAAGCCAAAAAATCCAACAGCCAGGTCAGCGGACACCTGGACCCCTACCTCAGATTCTACTCCTGCCGCGTCTCTACGACCGCGCTAGCCGGCCTTCTCCATTACCGTGGCGAACGATGCGCTGCGCTTCTCCACCATTTCGCGTGTTACTTCGAATTCTTTCAGCTTCTTCTGGCTGGGCAGGTTGAACATCAGGTCGAGCATGAGTTCTTCCAGAATCATGCGCAGGCCGCGGGCTCCCACTTTGCGGGCCATGGCCTGGCGCGCGACCGCACGCAGCGCTTCATCGCTGAACTTGAGTCGCACGTTCTCGAACTCAAACAGGCGCTGGTACTGCTTGATGATCGCGTTCTTGGGCCGCGTGAGGATTTCGATCAGAGCAAACTCGTCCAGATCCTCGAGCATTCCGACCACGGGAAGCCGTCCAACAAACTCCGGGATCAGGCCGAACTTGATCAAGTCTTCGGGCTGGATTTCGCTCAGGAGTTCAAAATTACGCTTGCGCGAGACGGTTGCATCTTCTTTTTCAGCATCTTCGCCGCCGCGGAATCCCAGCGACTTCTTGCCGACGCGCCGCGCGATAATTTTTTCAAGGCCAACAAAAGCCCCACCGCAAATGAACAGAATGTTGGTCGTGTCCACGGGCGTAAATTCCTGGTGTGGATGCTTGCGTCCGCCCTGGGGCGGAACGTTGGCGATGGTGCCTTCGAGAATCTTCAGCAGCGCTTGCTGCACGCCTTCGCCGGAAACATCGCGCGTGATCGAGGGGTTCTCGTCCTTGCGCCCGATCTTGTCGACTTCGTCGATATAGATAATCCCCGTCTGCGCCCGGCTTACATCGCCGTCGGCCGCCTGCAGCAGCTTGAGGATGATGTTCTCCACATCCTCGCCGACGTATCCCGCTTCGGTGAGCGTGGTCGCGTCCACGATGGCGAAGGGAACGTCGAGCATGCGGGCAAGAGTCTGTGCCATCAGCGTCTTTCCGGTTCCGGTCGGACCGATCAGCATGATGTTCGACTTGCTGAGTTCGATGCCGTCGCCGGTCTTCTGGCGGTTCATGAAGATGCGCTTGTAGTGGTTGTAAACCGCGACCGCCAGCTTCTTCTTGGTCTGTTCCTGCCCAATGACGTACTCGTCGAGGAAAGTTTTCACTTCCTGCGGCTTGGGCAGCTGGTTGGGAACGCTGGCCTGGGGAGTGGCGCTGCGGTCATCTTCGAGAATGGAGTTGCAGACCGCGACGCACTCGTCGCAAATGTAGGCGCGCGGATAGTCGCTGGGCGACGAAATCAGTTTGGCTACGGCGTCCTGCGATTTGTGGCAGAACGAGCAGCGCAAAATTTCTTCGGAGCCGGATTTGTTTTTCACTCGGCCTTACTCCTTTATGCCGGCAGAATCGAGTCCCAGCGTCGATCGCCTCGCCTGCCGTCCTGCATCTTAACTCTGCCCGGGGCGGTGTTTTTGGTTCACGCGCGAAGGCCGATCATACGCTTTTTCCGGTCTTATAGATGATATCGTCGATGATTCCGTATTCCTTGGCCTGTTGCGCGTTCATGATGAAGTCGCGCTCCACATCT
>Ga0302326_10000737_pt1 | contig 86599 bp, 64 predicted proteins | sample Palsa_T0_3_FD_202264 | JGI IMG/M metagenome (GOLD analysis project Ga0302326, IMG submission 202264) | Peat permafrost microbial communities from Stordalen Mire near Abisko, Sweden - Palsa_T0_3 | ecosystem: Environmental > Terrestrial > Soil > Palsa > Peat permafrost | place: Sweden: Abisko...
ATTGATGGTGAGTGGGTGCTTCTGATCCATTTTTCTGCCTCCTCATAAGAAATGAGGCCTTATGAACCGCCCTTTTAGCCGGCAAGGAACTGCTGTTCCTCCGCCTCCAGCGATGCCGTTCCCGCTTCGTCCCGCGACACCGGCTCAGACCCAACCTGAATTCGGAAACTGGTGGGACCACTTGATGGTTCGATTGATTTTTTCCATCGCGTGCATCGCCGCGGGGTACCATTTTCACCCATTCGGTTTGTCCAATCTTATGGCGGCCGGCGTTGGCTTGGCGTTTTCAGTTTCCGTCTTTTTGTTTGAGATCCGGCTGCAGCGAGCCAGTCTGCGCCGCCTGATCGGAGCCGCGATTGGCTCGATTTTAGGCATTCTGGGCGCGTATCTGATGGGCCTGGTACTGGCTCGCACCACCATCCCGGAGGGCTCGCGGTCCTTTCTGGACGTCGGCCTGCTCCTGGTGATGACGTACATCGGACTCGTGGTTGGCGCGAACAAAGGAGACATGCTCAACCTGGCGGCGCTCGGAGGCTTGTTCGGCAGCGAACGCAGCACGCGGCGCATGCCCAAAGTGCTGGACACCAGCGTCATCATCGACGGCCGCATCGCGGACATTTGCGAAGCTCATTTTCTCGACGGCGTCATGCTGATCCCGCAATTTGTTCTGCGCGAGCTGCAATTCGTGGCCGATTCGGCCGACTCCCTGAAACGCCAGCGCGGCCGGCGCGGCCTCGAAGTGCTGCAGCGCATCCAAAAAATGCCGCACCTCGAGGTCGAAATCGCGGACGACGATTTCCCCAACATCGCGGACGTGGACTTGAAACTCATCGAGCTGGCCAAACGCTACGACGGAAAAATCGTCACCAACGATTACAACCTGAACAAGGTCGCCTCGTTGCAGGGCATCGAAATCCTGAACGTCAATCAGCTGGCCAACGCGCTGAAGCCGGTCGTTCTGCCCGGAGAGACGATGCGCGTTTTCATCCTGCGCGAAGGCAAGGAATACAATCAGGGCGTGGCATATCTGGATGACGGAACGATGGTGGTGGTCGACGGCGCCCGCCGCAGTATCAATAAAACGATTGACATAACAGTAACTTCGGTTCATCAAACCACAGCGGGCAAGATGATTTTCGGCCGGCTCGATGACCGCGCCGATTTACAGGGCTCGCGCGTCCCGCAGCCCCACGCCGTCAACGATCTCCCGCGCCACCCCGAAAATGGCGGCCGCCACAGCGAGACCCTGCCCGCCGGAGAACGCGTTCAGCGCCCCGCGGTTCCCGACCCTGCCCGCGAGCCGGAATGAGATTTTCGTCGCTATGTATTTGATCGCGGACGAATCCGTCTCTTGGGTTGCTTGGCGCATCCGGCTGCGCTACCCTCGCGGTTTCGAAATCCCCAGTTGCGCGCGTGCAGGAAAGGACCGCTGAATCGTGACTTCTTCTAGAATCGCCTCCGATCGCCGTGCTTTTTTGAGTTTTCTCGCGGCGAGTCCGATCCTGGCATATGCAGGGTTTTCATCGCGCTGGGTCGAAGAGGTTCTGGCGGCGCCCGCCCCTCAGCAGAATGAAGTCGTCATCAAGTCGGTGAAGGAAGCGCTGAACGTTTTTGATTTCGATGCTGCCGCGCGCGTGAAACTCACGCCCGCGCATTACACGTTCATCACGGACGGCTCCTTCAACAACGAAACTCTGCGCGCCAATCGGGATGGATTTTTGAAATATGAAATCCGCTTGCGCCGGCTGACGGGCATCACCAAGGTCGATCAATCCGTCAAACTTTTTGGAAAAACCTGGGAATCGCCGATCTTCTTTTCACCTGTCGGGAGGATGAACGCGTACTATCCCGACGGCGCGGTAGTCGTGGCTCAGGCCGCGAAAACGACGCGCACACTGCAAGTGCTGGCGGGATCGGCCGCGGTCCTCATCGATCCGCGCGGGGTTGAGAATGTGGTTGCGGCGCGCGGCGAGCCGTTGTGGATCGCAGGCCTCGGAAGCAGCCTGGACGAGAAACTTCTCCGCCGGATCGAGGCCACCGGATGCCCCGTGCTGGTCTGGACCGTCGACGACGGCGGGGCCAACACCATCGGCGCGAAATCGGTGCAGCGCGCCGGCGTGCGCGACCTCGACCGCGATGCCGACGATCGCTGCGTCGGCTGCCATCAGAACCTTCCCCAAATCACACGCATCACCAAGGACACGCCGATGGACGTGCTCGGCGCGATCGGCGCGCTGCAAGGAGAAACCAGCTTGAAGCTCAACTGGGACGACGTGAAGCGCGTCCGCGATATGACGCGCATGAAGCTGGTTCTCAAGGGCATCGTGGCCGGCGAGGACGCGTCACTGGCCGTGAAGCATGGAGTCGACGGCATCATCGTCTCCAATCACGGCGGCCACGAAGACGCGAGCGGACGCGGCACGATTGAATGTCTGCCGGAAGTACTGTCGGGCGCCGCAGGAAAAATTCCAGTTTTGATTGATAGCGGATTTCGCGGCGGCGCGGACGTTTTCAAGGCGCTGGCGCTCGGCGCAACCGCCGTTGGAATCGGCCGCCCGCATATTTGGGGCCTGTCTTCGTTTGGACAGGAAGGCGTCGAATCCGTGGTGGCGATTCTGCGCCGCGAATTGCAAGCTATCACGGCGCAGACGGGCGCGGCCTCTGTCGCGCAGATTCGCCGCGACTCGCTCGTACCGCGCGCGTGAGCGGGTGCCCCACCTTTTGTGCGTTTCAAAGGGTGGGGGTTTAGACTCAGCGACAACCGGGAATGCAGCAATCGGATGTCCGAAAATCCCCACCCTTGCAAACCCCGCAAGGATGGGGCACCCGGCAAAGTCGCTTGGCTTTCGTCTTCACGCGGGAGAATGAAAACATGAGCACAAGTGACCCCAAAAATGCGGCATTGCCGCGCAGAGGATTCATTCAAAAGGCCGCCGCCGGCCTCGGCGCGGCCGCTATCGGCAGCTTCGGCGCAAAGGAAACCGATGCCGCGAAGGCCGAGAGGCATTGGGACCTCGCCGCGGACGTCGTGGTGGTCGGCTCCGGCGCCGCAGGTCTTCCCGCGTCGATCGTCGCCGCCGAGCACGGCGCTACCGTTATTGTGGTCGAGCAGAACTACGACATCGGCGGACACGCGATCGAAAGCGGCGGCAACATCGCTCTCGGCGGCGGCACAAGCCTGCAGAAAAAATACGGCATCGAGGATTCGCCCGACCGCATGTTCGAGGACCTGGTCAACTGGCACGATTACCGCTTCAGCGACCGGGAAATCGTGCGCGCCTATTGCGACGAAAGCGTGGCGACGTTCGATTTTTTGCTCGCGCACGGCGTGCAATTCCCCGACAAATCTCCCGCCGGAGTGGACGGCGGCCCGCAGAACGTCCCGCGCGCGCAATTCGTGCTTTGGAGCGGAGAAGTAAACGATTACTCTCCGACCGGGGGAAACGGCACCGCGCTTATCCGCCCGCTCGAAGCCAGCGCGAAAAAACTCGGCGTGCAAATTCTTTTGCGTCACAGCATGACAGGCCTCGTTCGCGAAGAACAATTCTCCGGCAGAGTTCTCGGAATCACCGCGACGCACGATGGCAAGACGCTGAACATCCAGGCCAGAAGAGGCGTGGTCCTGAGCACGGGCGGGCACACCAGCAACGTGAACTTCCGTAGAATATTCGACCCGCGCCTCACCGAGGAATATCAAGTGGTCGGCGAACCGTACTCGCGCCAATCGGGCGACGGTGAAATTGCCGCCATGCAGGTCGGCGCATCGCTGTGGGGAGCAGCGTGCCAGACGGTGGAGACGCAGGCGCGGTCGCACATTTTTGAAAAACCTTACGTGATTGGCAACCAGTACGGCTACCCGCAGGGCGGTGGAAAACGCAGCGAGAATCTAAAAAATAGTCCCGTCAAGGGCATGGCGCGGGCCATCGGCCTGCTGGTGGCCGATTATCAAAATCTCATCCAGGTGAATCAGTTTGGCCGGCGTTTTGTGAATGAATTCGCGACGGGATTTGACTGGTGGAATCCGTGCCTGGAGCAGAGCGCCGGGAAAGCCGAAGGTGGCGGGCCCATCTGGGCTATCTTCGATGCCGACGGAGCGCAGCGCGAGGGATGGGCTTGCGCACCGCCCTTCGTCGATCCCGACGGCTGGTTTTTTAGCGCGAACACGCTGAGGGAACTCGCGGGCAAAATCGTCAGCAAATATCAGAAAGAGCCGATGCCTGCCGCGGCCCTCGAGGAAACCGTGGCTCGGTACAATTCCTTCGTCGTCAAAGGAAAAGATGACGATTTCGGAAAGCCGGTTCCGATGCACAAAATTCAAAAGCCGCCGTTTTATGCGGCGTGGTCCACGCCGTGCATTCACGATTGTCTTTCCGGCCTGCGCATTAACGGAAAAGCCCAGGTCACGGATTTATGGGGAAAAATAATCCCGGGGCTTTATTGCGCGGGCGAAACGGCGGGCGGATTCAATCAGCATGGCCTGGCGAAATCATTGACGTTCGGACGCATCGCGGGCCGCGAAGCCGCCACGCATTTGTAGGACGGGCTTCAGCATGTCAGGGTTTGCCGATCCCGCGCCCACAGGCTTGAACCAAAAAGAAAATTCAAACCCGACAGGCTGAAGCCCGTCCTACTATTGCCAATTAACCGGCAATTCCGGGATGGCCTCTCCGTCTTTGCGCGGGTCGGACGCCCCGTAATTCACGCCGCTAGCGTAATCCCGCATCACCGCCTGCCCGCCGCCGAACGCATCCGAATAACCGTTGTGCATCGAAATTTTGTGGCCCTTGGCTTCGAGCTCAGACTTGACGTTGCCCGGCACGCGGTTTTCGAGCATCACGTCGCATCCGCCAAAATCGAGCTTCGTAAATCGCGCCGTCTCCAGTGCCGCCTGGATGTTCTGGTTAAAATCCACAATGTGCGAAACGAATTGCGCGTGCGCCTGCGCCTGGTTCCACCCGCCCATGATGCCGAACGCGATCCGAATTTGGTCCTTCTCCATAAACGCGGGAATAATCGTGTGCAGCGGCCGCTTGTGTCCAGCAATGGCGTTTGGCGACGCCGGGTCCAGGCTGAAAAGCGCCCCGCGATCGTGCAACACAAACCCCGTGCCGTCGGCGACCAGTCCCGATCCGAATTCCGCGTAATTGGATTCGATCAGCGAAACCATATTCCCTTCGCGATCCACAACGCTCAGGTACGTCGTGTCGCCCGCGCTGGGAACGGGCGTGCCCGGTTCCACGTCGCATTTCGCGTGGTCCATGTCGATCAACTTCGCGCGCTCGGCCGCGTATTGTTTGGAGAGCAGACCGCTCACCGGAAGCTTCGACGCTTTGGGATCGCCGATGTATCGGATCACATCGGCATACGCCAGCTTTTTCGCCTCGATCTGCACGTGCAGCGCGCGCGGCGAATTGAGCCCGTACGAATGCAAATCAAACTGCTCCATGAGGTTCAGCATCTCCAGCGCGCCGATCCCCTGTACGTTGGGCGGCATCTCGTACACCGTCCAGCCGCGGTAGGTCGTCGAGATCGGCTCGACCCACTCGCTCGAATAATCGGAAAAATCCTTCGCCGTGAGCGCGCCGCCGTGCCGCGCCGAGAGCGCCAGAATGCGATTGGTGATTTCGCCGCGATAAAAAGCGTCGCGCCCTCCCTGCGCGATTTGCCGCAGCGACCAGGCCAGATCCGGATTGCGAACGATTTCGCCCATGCGCGGAGCGCGGTCGGAAATCAGAAAGATTTTCGCGGCGGCCTCGTTGTCGCGCAGCAGGTCGACGTTCGACGCGAAGTGCTGCGCGATCCATTCCGTCACCGGGTAGCCGTTCTGGGCAATTTGAATCGCGGGGGCCAGCAACTCGTTCAATTTCTTTTTGCCGAAGCGGTCGAGCAGCTTCTGCCATCCGTCGACAGCCCCAGGAACGGTGACAGGCTCGATGCCGTGCACCGGCATCTCGCGCAGCCCCTTCTGTCGCAGCCGCTCGACGGACTGCGCGGCCGGCGCCCAGCCGCTGGCGTTCATCCCGTAATATTTCCCGCTCTTCGCGTCGTACACGATCGCGAACAAATCCCCGCCAATGCCGTTCCACATCGGCGCTACCACGGTCATCACGGCGTGCGCCGCGATCGCCGCGTCCACCGCGTTGCCGCCGCGCTCGAGGATCGCCGCGCCCGCCTTCGACGCCAGCGGAGATTCCGTGGCCACGATCCCGGTCTGCGAGATCACCATCGAGCGTCCCTGACCGCGATCTTGCGCCATGGCGTTCTCCCGGTTCATCCCCGCGGCAAAAATTCCCGCGATCAGCACCAACATGAATTGTATTCGGTGTTTGCGCATGGGTAGGACGGGCTTCAGCCTGTCTGGTTTTGATTTTGCTTGGCGCTGAAAAAAGCAGACAGGCTGAAGCCTGCCCCACAAAAACTTACGAAGCCGGCACAACCATGGCCAGCAGCCTCTTCGGCCCTTCGCCGGTTTTCACCGTCGCCACCACTTCCCGCGATTTCGCGTCGATGACGGCCGCGTCGTTGCTCGCGCTGTCGCTCACGGCCACATACCTCCCGTCGGGAGAGAACGCGATCCAGTTCGGGCACATGCCCGTGGAAATTTCCTTGGAAAACTTTTTCGTGGCGATGTCATAGGCGTAGACCCCGCCGTCGGCCAGGCTCGTCACCCACAATTCCTTTTCACTAGGCGAAAGCGCCAGCCCGTGAGTCTCCGTGTGCGGCTCGAGCTCGCAGTCCGCGGGAGGTGCGGGGGGAAGATCGACGCGCGCGGTCTCCTTTTTCTCTGGAATGCTCACGACCTCAAAGCCGTGAAAATCCGACAGCGCGACGTACAAGGTTTTTTCATTCTTCGTCACGGCGTACGGACGCGGAATCCCGCCGACCGGAATTTTGTCCGTATATTCCATCGTCTTCAGGTCGATGCGGTCGATCTCGTTATCGCCCATCGAAGAAACGTACATGAAGTCGTTGCTCCCCGTGTTGTAGCAGTTGTGCGGCTTCTTCACCGGCAGCTCTTTGACCACTTTTCCCATTCGGATGTCGACAATGGCCACGCTATCCCCGCTGCGAATCGGCACCGCCACGTAGTGCCCATCTGGAGTCGAGGCGCACTGGTTCGGCACGCCGGGCAACGCAATCGTCGCGGTCACTTCGCTCGTCGCCGTGTCGATCACCTTCAGAACTCTCTCCGACTCCACCGTGGTGAAAAGTTTTTGCCCATCGGCCTGCGCGCACACCCCATGAACATGCTTCCCCACTTTGATCGACCCGGCAGCCTTGAGCGTGCCCAGGTCGATCATGGTAATGTCATCGCCCAGGCTGTTTGTAACGTACGCCCTCGCAGTCCCCATTCTTGCCGGAGCCACTTTGCTCAGTCCGAACGCTGAAATCGCCAGCGCCGCCATCACCACCCATCGTGTCCGTGCGCGCATCGTGTGTCTCCTATTCTCTCTTTGTTCCAGTTGCGGTTTGCCCGATTATACTGCCGGAACGCGCGCCGTTCCTAGCGTCCGTTACAGCCGGCGCCAAAACTGCTGTAGCCCGTCCGCCGCGGCGGACGGGGTTTTTCGTATCATCGCCGAAACCCCCTCGCCTCTGAAGAGGCGAGCTACAATAACGGCCCGGCACCCCATGGAAATTCACGATTGGAATGAACGCTACCGCCTCCGCGACCACCCCGTGGAAGATTTCGACGCCGCGCCCACGCCCCTCGTCGTGTCCACAGCCGCAAAACTCGCGCCAGGCAACGCTCTCGATTTAGCCTGCGGCTCCGGCCGCAACGCCCTCTGGCTCGCCGAACACGGATGGCAAGTCACCGCCGTGGACGCCGCCCCCGCCGCCATCGAATTCCTGCGATCCCGCGCCGCCGAGCGCTCCCTGAACATCACCGCCATCGCCGCCAATCTCGAATTCGCCGAATTCCAGATCGAGCCTTCCCGCTGGGACCTGATCGCCATGTGTTACTACCTCCAGCGAAGCCTCTTCGAGTCCGCCAAGCGCGGCGTAGCCCCCGGCGGCATCCTCATCTCCATCGTCCACGTCAACGAGCCCGGCGAACCGGACGGCCCGCACCGCCTCCGCCCCGGCGAGCTCGAACAATATTTCGCCGGCTGGGAAATCCTCCACCGCCGCGAAGGAAAAGCAAACGACTCAGCGCATCGCCGCGCCGTCGCCGAAATCGTCGCCCGTCGCCCTTCGCGTTAGATGTCAAGAAACGTGACTTTGCAGCGCATTCCTAGGTGGGCCGCTCTCCAATAGCAATGGCATCGCGTTGACCGACGGATAGACTCACATCCTCTTACGCGCTATCATTGCGTTGATGCATTCAACTTGTCTGGAAATCAGGAAGACAAATCAAACCTTGCGTTGCAGCGATGCCCGCGAGATGGGCTGGATTCCCGATGAATCCGTTCACTTGGTCGTGACCTCACCCCCGTACTGGACACTGAAGGAATATCCCGCGAACAAGAACCAGCTTGGGCTTGTTGCGGACTATGAAAGCTTTCATGACGAACTTGAAAAGGTATGGCGCCACTGTTTGCGAGTCCTCGTGCCTGGTGGCAGGCTGGTTTGTGTCGTTGGGGACGTTTGCCTGTCACGAAAGAGGCATGGCCGGCACATGGTGATGCCGTTGCACGCGGATATCGTTGTCCGTTGCCGAAGGCTTGGGTTTGATAACCTCACACCCATTTTTTGGTACAAGATCTCAAACGCCCAATATGAAGTGGAGAATGGGTCAGCTTTCTTGGGCAAGCCTTACGAGCCTAACGCGATTATCAAGAACGATGTCGAATTCATCCTGATGCTGCGAAAGCCCGGCGGGTACCGGCAGCCCACAGAGGTGCAGCGCAATGCTTCTCGTCTTACAAAGGAAGAGCATCACGATTGGTTCCAGCAGATTTGGACCATGCCGGGGGAATCCACAAGGCAGCATCCAGCGCCGTATCCGCCCGAAGTTGCTTACCGCCTGGTTCGAATGTTTTCATTTTCTGGCGACACCGTTCTAGACCCATTCATGGGCACCGGCACTACCTTATTGGCTGCGTCTCATTGTGGAAGAAGCGGAATAGGCATTGAGATCGACGAATCCTATTACCGAAAAGCGAAATCCCGGCTGGAATCTGAAACCGAGGAGCTTTTCCCTGGTTTGCGACCCTTGGTTGTCAAGCGCCGGGCCGCAGCGCGCTGATTTTCATAACCTTTGTTGGAATGCGCTACTGATTCGCGTCAAGACAGCTGCATAGTTCAACCTTGTTTCGTGAAAATCAACCCACTCGAACGGATACGGCTCTTCATTGGTAGCCCGATAGCGAAGCACTAGAAATTCGTTGTATACAGGAGCGGCGTGCTCGATCAATCGGCGCTCCGCTTCATTTGCTTCTTGGATCGGATGCAGGTACCCGCCTTTTCCCGTCGTCGGCCAAGATCGCTCGCCTTCGAAGCTTACATAATGGTTGGCTTGATTTATCCCCACAATGCCGACGCATAAAGAGTGCGCGCCCCCTCTTCGAAATTGCACGACTTGATTTCGAAGATCGTTTATGACGCGATCGATTTGTTTGACCATCGCCTTTGCCAGAATTTTCACTTCGACCCCAATTTCAACCGTAGCGATTTTTCCCCGCGCAACGGAGTAACCCGCATCGCGCATCGGTGTCTCGCCGGGGACGATTTGTCCAAATGTGCCGTCCCCGCGCCTCGCCTTGATACCCTGAAGTCGATTTGCGACATTCAGAACCAACACTTCGTTCTTTACCGCTTTAGCGAGTTTGTGAGACCTATCAATTGCCACGAGATCCTCGTATAGATGCATTGCGATATAGTCGCCTTGATTCGATGCACGATGCTTGTAGATATGGCCTTCGAAGAGCCTTTGGAACTCGCTCAGCAGACGAAAGGCTGGTTTGGGTAGTGGTTCGCTCAAAGCGGTGGGATTTTACCACCAAGCGCGCCAAGTGCCCCTAATTGGCTCCCATTGAATCAGCGCGAAAACGTCCTGTCAGTTCTAAAGCGTGCAGCAATCGCCATGGTCGCAATGATCTTGAGGCGGGCCACCACCAAAGGACTCGCCAGGCAATTCGAACGGTCGCTCAACGTGGCGCCGCAAGCGCTTCGTGCTTGTTTTTGGTGTCATTTGTCCAAGGTGCCGGCGATCGCTTTTCCTACGATTTGCGTGGTAGCTTTGCCACCGACATCGGGCGTTAGGTATTCTGGCTTGGTGAGGACTTCCTCGATGCCGCGCTCGATGGCGGCGGCGGCTTCGGTTTCGCCGAAGTGGGACAGCATCATGGCGCCGGACCAGATCTGGCCGATGGGGTTGGCGATGCCTTTTCCGTCGATGTCTGGGGCGGACCCGTGGACGGGCTCGAACATGGAGGGATATTTTTTTGGGGGATTCAAGTTGGCGCCGGCGGCGATGCCGATCGAGCCGACGACCGCGGGGCCCAGGTCGGAAAGGATGTCGCCGAAGAGGTTCGAGCCAACGACTACGTCAAACATTTGGGGGCGGCGGACGAAATGGGCGGTGAGGATGTCGATGTGATATTGGTCGGTGCGGACGTCGGGGAATTGCGCGGCCATGGCGGCGAAGCGCTCGTCCCAGTACGGCATGGTGTGGATGATGCCGTTGGATTTGGTAGCGCTGGTGACGTGCGATTTGCGCGTGCGGGCCAGCTCGAAGGCGTAGCGCAGGATGCGGTCCACGCCGCGGCGCGTGAAGACGGTCTGCTGCATGGCCATTTCTTGGTCGGTGCCTTCGTATAGACGCCCGCCGATGTTGGAGTATTCGCCTTCGTTATTTTCGCGCACTACGACGAAATCGATTTCGCCCGGCTTGGCGCTTTTCAGCGGCGATTCGACGCCCCGCAGCATGCGCACCGGGCGCAGATTCACGTATTGCTCGAAGCTGCGGCGGATCGGGATCAGAAGCCCCCACAGCGAAATGTGATCCGGGACGCCCGGATAGCCCACCGCGCCGAGGAAAATAGCGTCGAAGGGGCGAAGCTGCGCGAGGCCGTCGTCGGGCATCATTTTTCCCGTCTTGACGTAGGTTTCGCAGCTCCAGTCAAAATGCGTGAACGAATAGTTTATGCCGAAGCGCCGGCCCGCGGCTTCGAGCACGCGCAATCCCTCGGGCACGACTTCTTTGCCAATGCCGTCGCCAGGAATTACTGCAATTTTGTAAGTAGACATGGAATTGGTGTGTTCTCCGGCCCTACGCGATTGTGCATCCCTCGATGAACGCAAGATATTATACGGTTTCGTGGATTGTACCAAGCGCGCGGCAATTGTTTGTGAGCATTCCGACGTGGAGCAGGCTTCAGCCTGCTGGTTTTCGTCCGCCCATTGCCAACCCCTTGCAGGCTGAAGCCTGCACCACTTGCGCTATACTCTCGCGGTAAATCCACCGGGGGATTGCCCATGTTCACCCGTCGCGAGGTAATGCTAGGCGCAGTCACAGCAGGGACGGCGGCCTTCACATGGCGCCCAACCGTGGCCCTTGCCGGCGCTTCGCAGCCATCGACGCCCGTGAATTTCGCCGTGCCCGAAGGCGCCTGCGACTGCCACGTGCACACCTTCGATCCGCAACATTTTCCATTTTCGCCCGCGCGCCCTTACACGCCGGAGCCCGTTTCCGTCGAGGAATTGCGCTCCCTGCACCGCGCGCTGCATATCAGCCGCGTGATCGTCGTGCAAACGACGGTCTACGGTACGGACAACTCTGGCGTGCTGGACGCTTTAAAGCAGCTCGGCTCGCGCGCCCGCGGTGTGGCGGTAATCGATGAGAAAACTCCGGAATCCGCGCTCGACGAAATGGATCGCGCCGGAATTCGCGGCATCCGCCTGAACCTCGAAACCGCCGGCCAAACCGATCCCGCGATCGCCCGCCAGCGTTTTCAAGCGGCAGTGGAAAGAATCAAGAATAGGAAATGGCACATTCAGATTTACGCGCGGTTATCTGTAATCGAGGGGATCAAGGACCAAGTCGCGGCGGCGCCGATGCCCGTGGTCTTCGATCACTTCGCGGGAACGCAAGCGGCGCCCGGCGTCGAGCAACCCGGCTTCAGCTCACTGTTGAATATGCTGCGAAGCGGCAAGGCCTATGTCAAAATTTCCGCGCCCTATCGCAGCTCGACTCTTGCGCCGGATTATCCCGATGTCGCGCCGATCGCGAGGGCGCTGGTCGCCGCCAATCCTCAGCGAATATTGTGGGGGAGCGACTGGCCGCACCCGGGCACGCCTGTGCCCGGCCGTGACATAAGCCAAATTACGCCGTTCTTTCAGATCGACGACGGCCGGGTGCTGAATTTCCTCCCTCAATGGGTTCCCGACGCCGCCATTCGCAAAACAGTCTTGGTGGAGAATCCCGCGAAACTTTACGGATTTTGAGTAGGACGGGCTTCAGCCTGTCTGCTTTTCGCGTTCGCAAGACCAGACAGGCTAAAGCCTGTCCTACTTGCCCCTCAGTTCTGCGGCGGTGGCGCGTTGCCTCCCTGGTTATCTCCGCCCGGGCCGCCGCCCCGGCGTCTGTCCTGGCGCTCCTGCTCCTGCTTGTCGAACTTTTCCTTCTGCGTGTCGTCGAGGAGCGCGCGAACTTGATCGTTCGTGTCCTGGCGGATTTGCATCATCTTCTGGCGCGCCGCTTGCCGGTCGCCGCTGGAATCATTTCTTGCATCTTCCATTTTCTTTTGAGCGTCCACGAGAATCGGCTTGATTTTGGTCTGCTGACCGGCCGTCAGATTGAAGTCCTTGGTCATTCGTTTCAGTTGCTCATCCGGGGACATCGGCCCCCGCTGGCCGCCCCGCCCCTGTCCACCCCCGTATCCGCCCCCCTGAAATGCCGGTGCCGCTGGGACGATGGCCGCCGCAATAGGGACGGCCAGCAACAACGTTAAAATCCATAGCAAATCGCGTCTCGAATTCATTTTAGAAATCCTCCCTTGCAAATGACGTCCTCCTGATCCTCATCCCAAAACCACCCGAGCGCTCTCCGCCTCTTCACCCCGTATGTATTCCCGCACTGCGGCACGCAGGTTCCACAATCCCTGCGCAAACATCACATTAAAAAGACGCCCGACACGAGAAATCGGTTTCCTCAAGCCATTCGTACAAACAAGGAAACTTTTCTTTGATGTTGGTATGATGGGCAAGCCCAATGATTTCCGTGCGAACCGCAAATGAGGGCGATGCCGACGCAATCGCTCGCCTGGTCAACACCGCGTTCCTCGCCGAGCAATTCTTCATCGAGCGGGACCGCACCAACCCCGCAACGGTTCGCAGCCTCATGAAGGAAGGGAAGTTCCTGCTAGCGGAAGAGGCGCCTCATCTCGTCGGGTGTGTCCATTTAGAATTGCACGGACAGCGCGGTTACTTTGGAATGTTGTCGATCGATCCGACACGCCAGGGAATGGGAATGGGCCACCAGTTGGTCAACGCCGTGGAAAAATATTTTCGGGATGCCGGTTGCAAATTCAGCGACCTGAAAATCGTCAACGTCCGCACGGATTTGCACACCCTCTACCGCCGATGGGGGTACGTAGACACCGGGACGGCGGTTTACGATGATCCCACACCCACCAAAATGCCCGTTCACTTCATCACGATGTCAAAGCCGCTTCCATAATTTCTCGCATTTCTCTGTGTCCTCTGTGTTGAAATTTTCGGGGCGAAAGAAGTCAAAAGCTTCAACACAGAGGACACGGAGAAAATCGAGAGCACATAGAAAACCGACTCCCTCGCGACAAGGCTGGTAAGGGATCCTGCTGAAAAGCGGCCGGGGCGTCCGGACTTGTTGAGGTACACTCGGATTTCAATATGGCTGATCCGCGCGTCGCGCACGGAGCGCCAACCCGTTTCAGCACGAAGATTCGATCGAAAGAGGAACCATGGCGATCCTGGTCACGGGTGGGACAGGCTACATCGGCAGCGTAACCGTCGAGCGCTTGATCTCTAGGGGTGAGCAGGTTGTGGTGCTGGACGATTTGGCGCGGGGCCACCGCGCCGCTTTGCCGGCGGATATTCCGTTCTATCAGGGGAAGATTGGCGACCGGGACCTGATCGCGCGCATCGCCCGCGAGCACACCTTGGAATCTTGCATTCATTTCGCGGCGCTGATCGAAGTCGGGGAATCCGTCCTGGATCCAGCGAAGTATTTCGAGAATAACGTCGGGCACGGAATCGCGTTGATTGGCGAACTCGTTCGGGTTGGAGTGCGGCGTCTCGTGTTTTCCTCCACAGCCGCCGCCTACGGCGATCCGGAGCAAATTCCCATTACGGAGCAGAGCCGGAAATGGCCGAAAAATCCATACGGCTGGTCCAAACTTTTCATGGAACGTCTCCTCGATGCCTATGACACCGCTTACGGAATGAAATTCGTGGCCTTGCGCTACTTCAATGCCGCCGGCGCTACTGAGAATTGCGGCGAAGATCACAGGCCGGAGTCGCATTTAATTCCCAATGTCCTCGCCGCAGCCCTCGGGAGCCAGCAGGCCATCCGCGTGTTTGGCAACGACTATCCGACCCCGGACGGCACGCCAATTCGGGATTACATTCACGTTGTTGATTTGGCGGAGGCGCACATCCTTGCTCTGGAATATCTCCGCTCGGGCGGCTATTCCGATTTTCTAAATTTGGGAACGGGGCGCGGCTATTCGGTACTGGAGGTCATCGAATGCGTGCGCGAAGTCACCGGACGCGAGATTCCCATGCAGCACGTTCCCCCGCGCGCCGGTGATCCCGCCAGATTGATTGCCGATCCTTCCAGGGCGAAAGCTTTGCTGGGTTGGGAGCCTGCCGTATCGGATTTGCGTTCGATCGTTCGCTCCGCCTGGGAATGGCGGCTACGCCATCCCAGTGGCTATGCGGCAAGCTAGCATCCTTAGTTTGAATGCGAGACCGATCCCAATTCGACGGTCTCTGTGCTAGCCAGCCAAATTGCCTGCTCAAATCGAACAATGACAAATTCCAGGTTGGCACGAGGCACAAATCGTGGTGCTTGAAATGGATGGGGCCATCCAAGCCCTGGCCTGCGCCTTGGCCCCTAATTAACAGAAGCGTTGTGTTTCGGAAAGTTAAAGGCGAAATCCAGCAATAGTTTTCACTATCTGTGCCCGAATTGGGAGATGGATTCTGGGTAAAGAAACCCTTAGACGGCATGCAAGACGACAACTACTTTATTTTCAACGCGTTGAAGGGGTTCTCCGGTTATCGGACGCTCGACCAACCCCACTCACTCTGGCAGGCTGATTGCGAGCAATGCCGCAGGTATGGTCTCTAGCTTGGCTAGTTCCATGTCCGGTGTATATCCTGCCAGGCAGAGCGGCTTTGCGTTCCAAATGGCATGCGTTAAGTTATTGATATTCTTTGACTTATATCAGTTGTAGCAAAATCGAAGAGCGCCTTTCCTGGGCCGCGCGATAGTTTCGCAAAATAGCTCACTGTGCCTGAGGGCCGAGGAGGGAAAACCTCCGCGGCAATGCCAAACTTCTGGGAGTAAAAATGGGCGACAGCTATTCGAAGGATTCACCTGCGGGGCAGCCGGAGTCCGGACCAAAAATAATTATCGCCCCACGCAATTCTGTCCGCCTCACCGGATCACAACATGAGGAAGTCCTGGCAGAGAACGTATTTCAATCCATGCTGACGATGGAGACGCGGCGCGCGGACCGCTCTCACAAGCCGTTTGTCCTAATGCTCCTGGATGCGAATATGGAAAATGGTCCCGCGGAAGCCATTCTTCGGCGGGCTGTCGATGTCGTTGTCGCGTCCAAGCGTGAAACGGACCTTGTGGGTTGGTACAAACAAGGCGCCATTTTGGGAATCATCTTCACCGAAGTGAGCATGGATGGGGATCTCCCAGTCACGGAGACTCTCCGCGCAAAGATGGAAGCGGCGTTCGTCGAGCACATGGGCCGGGAGCGCGCTAGCGGAATCGCAATTTCGATCCACATCTTCCCGGAAAACCAAGGCAGGAACGGTTCTGGCTCGGCGGAGGTTTCCAAGCGCGATCTGGCTCCGAACAGGAAAATTTCATAGAAACGTCGTCCCCTCGCCTTCCAAAACGCAACTGACATTCCTCAGCGGCGAGGCGCTGCTGCGGGCCTTTTCACCCATCGCTGCTTCGATTCCTGTGCCATTCAGGCAGACCTTCACCGAACGCGTGGCCATCAAGCATGAGCCCCGGTCCAAAATATGGCGTGTGCATGCGAACGGAAGAATTTGGTTCTAGCCTGAATGTCAATTCGTTCGTGGGCCGTACGGATGTACGAATACTACCTTTTTACCGCCGCGTGATTCCCGGAAAAAGTTGGAGAGCCGGCCATGGCTTCTTCGACAACTTCACACAACGCGTGACCCACCAGAATATGGCACTCTTGGATGCGCGGCGTTTCTCCCGATGGCACGGCGATCAGGGTTTCCACAAGGTCGCGCATTTTCCCGCCGGAAGCGCCGGTCATGCCAATCGTATAGAGTCCCATCTTGCGGGCGCAGAGGAGGGCTTCCACAACATTTTGAGAATTTCCCGATGTGCTTATCCCAACGGCTACATCGCCGGGAACAGCGATTGCTTGCAACTGGCGGGAAAACACATGTTCGTATCCGTAATCGTTGGCGATGGCCGTCATGGCCGCCATATTCTCGGTCAGCGCCACGGCCGGCAAAGGACTTCGCTCCCGCAGATATCGCCCAAGGAGTTCCCCGGCCAGGTGTTGCGCGTCTGTGGCGCTCCCGCCGTTGCCAAAGAATAGGGCCTTGTGACCGGTACGGTAAGCCAAAATAAGCCCATTCGCCGCGGCCATCATTGCCGGTAAACACGCATCAAGCAATTGGTTGTGGACCCGGATGCTCCGTTCAATGTTGGAGCGAAGAATGTTTTCGGTCATCCATGCCTCCCGGTCAAATGGACAAAGTTATGAAATTTCTTCGCCGCTGCGGATCTGAAGTCGCACCTTTCCTGACCATGTAGCTTCCATCAAACCAGTGAAGCCGTCAACTTATGTTGGGTCTCGCGGGAGAGGGTGCCATAGCCGGGCGCGAGAGGTGGAAGATCGGCCGGAATCGGAATCCTCATTCAGATTCAAGCAGGCGCCCTTCAAAGGTCATGGATGGGAGGAAGGATCTGCGAAGACGGAATGCAACTGCGTTTGCCAGTCCGGCAAGCGCACGGAAAAAGCGCGCGCCAAACGCTCATTCGACAAGACGGAATATGCCGGCCTGCGTGCCGGTGTGGGATATTCGCTGGTGGGGATGGGGATGATTTGACGCGCGATCAAGGGACGGTCGTTCGTAGCGGCTGCAAACCAGGGTGTGCCTGCTTCGATGGTCCGTGCCTGATCTAGAATTGCCTGCGCGAATTCAAACCAGGTTGTCTTGCCGGCCGCGGTCATGTGATGGATGCCGCCAGCATCGGCTATTGAAAACGCACCATTCCTTGGCGTGCGGCATTGCGACAAAATTTTGATAGTGGCCTTGGCAATTTCCCTGCTCGTGGCGGGCGCCCCGGCCTGGTCGCAGACAATTCGCAATTCTTCGCGTTGTGTGGCAAGCCGGAGGATCGTCAGCAGGAAATTCCGGCCCTCGGTCGCATAAATCCACGCGGTGCGAAAGATCAGATGGGGCGCTCCTGAATTCTGAATCGCGAGTTCGCCTTCGAGCTTGGTCCTTCCATACGCATTTTGCGGGTTGGTTGGATCTTCTTCGGTGTAAGGGGAGGTCTTCGATCCGTCGAATACATAGTCCGTGGAATAATGGACCAAGCATGCGCCGATCGTTTTTGCTTCCTGGGCCATCACGGCAGGGGCTTCCGCGTTGACGGCTCGCGCCAAGGCCTCTTCCGATTCGGCTTTGTCCACGGCCGTGTACGCCGCCGCATTCACGATCAGACTGGGACGGAACGCGCGGATGGCGCGGCGAATTTCCTCCGGCTTCGAGAGGTCCAGCTGTTGCCGGTCAAGGGATTTCACTTCGCCAAGCTGCGGCAACATCCCGTTCAATTCTCTTCCGATTTGGCCGTTGCTTCCGATAAGGAGTATTTCGGGTTTCATGGCTTCGAATATCGCGGCAAGTGTTCTTGCGGGGTTGCGGCGAGTGTCGGATATTTTGCGTCCTTCTCGGAGATCAGCGGATCGGCAACGCCCCAGGCGATGGCCAGATCGGGATCGTTCCAAAGGACGCCATGCTCATCGCTCGGATCGTAAAATTCGCCGCACTTGTACAGAAACTGGACGGAGGCAGTTCGAGCTACAAAGCCGTGCGCGAATCCAGCCGGAATATAGATTTGGTTCTGCTTTTCCGCGGTAAGCACGACGCTCGTCCATTTTCCGAAGGTCGGCGATCCTAGGCGAATGTCCACCGCGACGTCCAGGACTTCCCCCTCGATCACGCGGCAGAGCTTGGCTTGCCCATGCTTCAATTGATAGTGCAGCCCTCGCAGCGTCCCTTTCATGGATTGCGAGTAGTTGTCCTGGACATAGTATTCGCGGATCCCGAGCTCGAAGAATTTTTTCTGGTGATACGTCTCCACGAAAAATCCGCGCGCGTCGCGGAATATTTTTGGCTGGAGTTCCCAGACGTCCGGGAGCGATGTGGCGAGCCGTTGCATCGAATTCATTCCTTGCGGATCAGAATGACCGACATTCCCTTGAATTACAGGTATAAATGCAAAAATTTCCAAAACCGGCCGGACGCCGGCAGTCTCACAGTCTGCTGAAAATGTCCGCCCGCTCTATTTGTCATTCCAAGCGAAGCGAGGAGTCTCTCTTTTTGGATTTAAACCGAGGAGAGATTCCTCGCTTCGCTTGGAATGACAAAATTAGAAGCTTTTCCGCGGTCTGTTCAGCCGGGAAGTTTCGAACCGGCCGGCGATAGCTCATGCAAGGAGGAATCGCGGTTTTCGTAATACTTCTCGTAATAGGAGCGATATTGCCCGCCGCGAACTCCGGCCATCCACTCCGTATTCGTCTTGTACCATTGAATCGTCTCCCGCAGGCCTTCGTCGAGGGGAACCGCCGGCTTCCAGCCGAGATCTTTCTCCATCTTCTCGCAACGGACCGCGTAGCGGCGGTCGTGTCCCGGGCGGTCCTTCACGGAGGTGAGCAGGCTTTCCGGCTTGCCGATTAACGAAAGCACCTTGCGGACGATGGTCAGGTTCTCTTCCACATCCAACCCGCCGATATTGTAGACTTCGCCGATTCGTCCGCGCTCGAGAACCGCCAATAGACCGCGGCAATTGTCTTCGACGTGCAGCCAATCGCGTTGTTGCTTTCCGTCGCCGTAAATCGGCAGCGGTTTGTCATCGAAGGCGTTCGTGATCATCAACGGAAGGAACTTCTCCGGAAACTGAAATGGGCCGTAGTTGTTCGAGGAGCGCGTAATCAGGCCCGGAAACCCATAGGTGCGAACGTAAGAGCGAACCAGCAGATCCGCGCTGGCCTTCGAGGCCGAATACGGGCTGCTCGGCTGCAACGGCGAATTTTCATCGGCGAACGCGCCGGGAGCCATATCCCCGTACACCTCGTCGGTGGAGATATGCAGAAAACGCTCGATGCGCAGTTTCCGCGCCACTTGAAGAACGACGAACGTTCCGGTCACGTTGGTTTCAATGGCCGCCGCGGGCTCGTAAATGCTCCGATCGACGTGCGATTCGGCGGCAAAGTGGACCACGGCGTCGCAGCCGAGCATTGCTTCCTCGACGGCCGCGGCATCGCATATGTCTCCGCGCACGAAGGAGTAATTCGGATTCTTGGCAACCGATTCCAAATTCGCCAGATTCCCAGCGTACGTCAGTTTGTCATAATTGACGGTCTTGAAACCTTGGTTGAGGGAGAGAACGTGCCGGATGAAATTGGAACCAATGAATCCGGCGCCTCCCGTGACGAAGATTTTCATCGGGCTACTTCCTGGGGTAGGACCCTGTGGGCCGCGGGGTCAAGTGACATTTTGTTCGCGCCCGTTTCGGCGACGAGGCTATTGGCGCGAAGAAGGGATTCGAACGTGCCCGCATCGGTCCACCAGCCGTCCAATATTTCGTAGGTCAGGTTGCCTTCCTCGATATAAAAATTATTCACATCCGTGATTTCCAGTTCGCCGCGGCCGGAAGGTTTCAAGCGGCGAATCTTGCGGAACACGGTTTTATCATAAAGATAGATTCCAATCACCGCGTAATTGGATTTCGGCGCTTTGGGCTTTTCTTGAATGCCGATCAGATGGTCTCCACTGATCTCGGCCACGCCAAACCGCTGGGCGTCCGTAACTTCCTTCAGCAGGATCTTCGCGCCGTCGCCCTGCTTTTTGAAATCTTCCACAGCCTTGCAAATATTGTACTCGATGATGTTGTCGCCAAGAATCACGCAGATGGGATCATCGCCGGCAAAATACTCGGCCAAGCCCAAGGCATCCGCGATTCCGCCCTCTCCCTCTTGATAGGTGTAGTTAATATGCTTCAACCCAAAGTCGCGCCCGTTGCCGAGCAGCCGCAGGAAGTCTCCAGCATTCTTGCCGCCTGTCACTAACAGGATTTCTTCGATTCCCGCGTTCACCAAAGTTTGAATCGGGTAATACACCATCGGCTTGTCATAAATGGGAAGCAGATGCTTGTTCGTAACCCGCGTCAGCGGGTTGAGGCGGCTACCGCTCCCTCCTGCCAAAACGATTCCCTTCATAATTGTCTTTGCTCCTTCTTGGGACGCGGCGTCTCCCGTGCAATTTTCCCAGGGAGATTGTATTTACTCGAGAACCGAAGAAACCACGGAGTCCCTTCCAGTTTCCTCGTTAAAAAATCTGGCAAATCGTCCACGCAGTTAGAGCAAATGGAATGCCATGTTTTGAATGAGTCTAGCCATTTGATGGAACTCTAGATTAGCTTCCATTTAGCATATAACCGCTTTAGTTTCAGCAATCTAACAAGAGATAACACTAACGTGCGACGGTGGCAATCGTTATTCTCTGGGATTTGCCGTCATAGTATCCCCGTACTACTATGTGGAAACCATTTTCACCAAGTGGATAAAATTAGCCTGCCACCTTGAGTAAAGCACAAAGAGAGAAATGGTGGGTTAGCTTTTTCCCTGTGCCCCTGAAAGGTAGAAAGAAACGGAAAATGTTTGTCCAATGATGGAATTAGGATTGGGTGGTCGGCTTCGATTTACGAGTTTCAGTGTGCATCACCCCACTCCAAGCCCCTGAAAAATAGTCCGTTAGTGCAGGTTGCATTCCTCGAAACCTTCCCGTAGTGGTGGCAACCGCCTTGCACTTCATGTGTTCGGGAAACCTTGCCGTTCCCCCACCCGTGTCTTTAGTGAGTCCATTGGGGGCGAAGGTGACCAAACTTCAAATGGCTATGCACTCCCAATTTCGAACGGCGAGAACCAAAAGCGGGTTGACCAAGTTGGAACTGGGGACTGAAGGCGCGCGGGGTCTGAGTTGGTTTATTTGCGATCGAGCGCGCTTCGATGGTGCAAATTGACGCGATATCCTGAGATGCTGGGAAAGAAGGCGGAATGAAGACGGATGAACTGACTCCCCAAGATTATATCGCCATGTTTCGGCGGCGATGGCGGTTAATTGTTGTCTCAGCCTTGGTTGGGCCGCTGCTCGCCTATGGGGCTTCACGGCTATTTTCCGACCGCTATAAGTCGCAAACTCTCGTTTTGGTGGAAGAGCCGACGGTGTCCGCGGACTTGGTCAAGCCAACCGATACTTCGGATATGAGTCAACGGCTTTCCAGCATGCAGTCGCAGATCCTGAGCCGCAGCCGGCTGGAACCGATTATCCGTCAATTTGGATTGTTCCCGAGCGATGCCAACCGGAAGCCCATGGAGTATCTGGTTGCCAAGCTGCAGAAGGCGATCGAGGTAACTCCCATCATGCCCATGGCGGAAACTCGCGCCAGGGACTTGCCTGGTTTCTATGTAAACGTGACGCTGAATAATCCGCGGACCGCTCAGGCGGTGTGCACCACTATCACTTCCATGTTTATCGAGGAGAACCTCCATCTGCATCATAAGCAAGGCGAAGAGACGACCCAGTTCCTCGCGCAACAACTGACAGAGGCCAAGGCCAAACTGGACGACCAGGACAGCAAGTTGGCGGTCTTCAAGTCTCACTTCGAGGGCTCACTGCCGGATGAACAGAAGACCAATCTGGAGTTGCTGACGGGTTTGAGCTCGCAACTCGATGCCGCGACGCAAGCCCTGGCGCGAGCGCAGCAGGACAAGAGCTTCGCCGAATCGATGCTGTCGCAACAAGTTGCCACTTGGCAGGCGTCTATCAGCACGGGCGATACGTTGACCCCAGAGCAACAGTTGGCGCCCCTGCAAACCGAGCTAACCCGGCTTCAGGCGAGGTATACGGACGATTATCCCGATGTCGTCAAACTGAAAAACGACATTGCGGCGCTCAAGAAGAAAATTGCCGACTCCCAAAAACAAAAGCCCAACGAGGCTGAACTGAGCCCGAAATCGGCAGTGGAGCCTCAACAGGTCGCCCAGCTGCGGGCGCAAATCCATACCTACGATCAAGTCATCGTGGAAAGAACCCGCGAACAAGATTCGATCAAGCAGCAGATTAAAGTGCTGCAGGAACGCGTTCAATCCAGCCCGGCCATTGAGCAGCAGTTCAAGCAACTGACTCGGGACTACCAGACGGCGCTGGAGTTCTACAACGATCTATTGAAGAAGCGAGACGAATCCGCGATGGCATCGGATCTGGAGCGGCGAGAAGAGGGCGAGGAGTTCCGCGTGCTGGATCCGCCGAACCTGCCCGATCAGCCTACTTTTCCAAACCGCCCGCTTTTTGCGGCGGGTGGATTCGTTGGAGGATTGGCTCTGGGGCTGGGACTCGCTTTCATGCTCGAGATGCAGGATACCTCGCTCCGGGGGGAGAAAGACGTTGAGGATGCTCTCCGCTTACCCGTGCTCGCGATGATTCCGGCCATCAAACCGATGTTGGCGAAGAGGCCGGGAGATCTGGGCAAGCTGCCGCCCGCCGTCCGAAGCATTGGATTGGGCGAGAGAGCTTGAAGAAAATATGTGTGGATGAAGTGGCGAGGGAATTTCATCTCGACGAGATGCCTCCCGGGCCTGCGGCGCGAATGGCATTCAAAGCGGAACGAGTCGCAAGCGCACAGGCGTTGCTCCAGAATCTGGACCGATCGTTTGCAGGCGTGCCACAGATCGACCCGGCCCCGGGTATATCGAGGAAGAGGAAATCATGAGTCGCATTCACGAAGCTCTGAAGAAGGCCGAACAGGAGCGCGGCGGGACGGTGCAGGTTGAAACCGCGGCCTTGCCGAATGGGCCGGTAAAGGCCGAACCGAGCCGTGAATATCGAGCCTCGGCCGGCGCTGCCAACGCTCCATCGCGGACCAGCGCCATCGCCGCACCGGCAGCCAATTCCCTTCAGTTCGACGATCTCGTATCGCGTTGCGCTCATCCGCATTGGCATCCAGATCCGAATGAAAACGTTTTTCTCAACCCCGATTTGAGCTCTCACGCCGCTGAGCAGTTTCGCACCTTGCGCTCCCGTCTTTACCAGCTCGGAAGCCATCAGCATCTCCGCACAATGCTGATCACGAGTTCCATCCCCGCTGAAGGTAAAACCTTTATGGCGAACAACTTGGCGCAAGCGATTGCCCAGCAGCCGGATTGCCATGTCCTTATGATTGACGCGGACCTGCGCTGCTCGCGTCTGCACGTTCCCTTGGGCGCTCCATCCTCTCCCGGCCTGACCGACTATTTGCGCGGGGAAGCCGATGAGATTGCCATCATCCAGCACGGCCAAGAAGGGAACTTGTGCTTCATTCCCGGCGGCCGGGAAGTGACAGACGCCAGTGAATTGCTCTCCAACGGACGGCTAAAAATGCTGCTCGACAGTGTTACGCCGGCCTTCGATTGGGTCATCATCGACTCTCCGCCTATTCTTCCTGTTGCCGATTCCATCGGTTTGGCCGACCTCTGCGAAGGAGTTCTGCTTGTGGTGCGGTCCGGGTCGACGCCGACCGCGGCGGCCCAACGAACGTGCCAGGAATTGCAGAAAAAGAATGTGGTGGGCGTGGTGCTTAACGCGGTGTCTGAGGAACATACCTATTCGTCTTATTACGGGCACTATGGCTACACCCGCGAATCGAAGAGCGCCAAAGACTCCCGCAAGTAGTGAGCGAGGTTCGCCTCCTTACCTGCCGGCCGCCCAGTCCGCTCTGCACTGATTACCCGAGCCTCAAGCCCGGCATTTGTCTCCACTTTTTCACTCCCGCATGCCGGCGTTCCCGGGGCTGGCCCTCCTCTTTTCTCACTGTACCCAATGTTAAGATTCCGACCGCTCAACACAGAGGACGCAGAGAAAAGCGGAGAAAACCGTCGCGTAACTAGGCGGGAAGCAAGTCAAAATGGAAATCACGGCTCAAGTCCTCTATCCTGTTCGCTGTGGATCGCGCAAACATTGTCATCATCGGCGGCGGCGTGGTGGGATGCGCCGTGGCGCGTGCGGTTTCGCAGCGCTGGAGTGACGCGTTTCTAGTCGAGCAAATGCCGAGGCTCGGCACGGGAGCGAGCACGCGCAATAGTGGCGTGATCCATTCGGGCATCTACTATCCCCCCGGTTCGCTCAAAGCGCGGTTGTGCGTGGCGGGCAACCGGCTGCTTTACGAATTCTGCGCCGCGCACCATGTGCCGTACCGGAATTGCGGCAAACTTGTGGTGGCTCAAGGCGCAAAGCAAGAACCGGCGCTCGAACATCTGGCCGAAAACGGCCGCGTCAACGGAGTTGAAGGCTTGCGCCTGGTGGACCGTGCCGCAGTGCGCTCTCGCGAGCCGCACGTCGAAGCCACTGGCGCGCTGGAAGTCCCATCGACCGGCATCATCTCCGCTGAAGAGCTGATCAAAACGCTGGCGCGCATGGCGACGGATCAAGGCGCAAGCCTGCTGACGCGTACGCGCGTCGTGCGGCTCGAGCCCCGCCAGGATTGCATCGCCGTAACACTAGCCGAGGGGGACGCGGGCGAAGAATCAGAGCGCTCCGAGGAAACCATCGAAGCGCGCTGCGTAATCAATTGCGCGGGGCTCTACTCGGACGAAATCGCCGCCATGCTCGGAAACCGCGATCATCGCATTTATCCCGTGCGGGGAGAATATTGCGAACTCGTTCGCGCCAAATCGTACCTCATCAACAATCTCGTCTACCCCCTTCCCCACTCCGACGGCCTCAGCCTCGGCGTTCACTTTACGCACACGCTTTGGGACACGGTGCTCGTCGGTCCCACCGCGGAATACGTTGCAGAGAAAAACGATTACGAGCGAAACCGCTTTCCCGTCGAGGAATTCGCGCGCCGGGCAAAATCCCTGCTGCCCGAAATCGAAGCCGCCGATTTGCAGCTTGCCTATTCGGGAATCCGGGCCAAGCTCGTGCCGCCCGGCCACGCAGGCATTGCCGATTTTGTGATCGAGCGCGACGTGCTTGTCCCCCGCGCCATCCAATTGATCGGCATCGAGTCGCCGGGCCTCACATCCAGTCTCGCCATCGCCGAGCGGGTTGTTTCCTTAGCCGCGGAAATCCTGGCGTAAGACATGCCTCGGCCTTTTTCTCATTCCGTCTCGCGACAATCAAAACCATGAAGGCCGGCAACTCTGTGTGGTTACCAGTAAGACTGAATTTCCTCATCTGTTTTGCATCTTCATTGCCCGTGCCGTCGAGTGCGAAATCCTTGGTCCAGGCTCGTTTGGCCCTCGGAAGCGGAACGGGCCGCACGCTCGATTTGTAAGTAAATTGCTATTAACTCTTACGACAAAAAGGGGACCTTGGGCCGCTTCGAGAGCCGGTTACGCGAGCGGTTCGCCCGCGATGCTGGCCGGCGATGCTGGAAACCTCCTAGCAATAGGTGGCAACAGTTTTCTCTTTTTCCCCTAACCAAGGCTGTATTAGGGCACGTTAATCCGGCGATACTCAACTAACCTCCTTGTTATCAATATGTTTAGACGCTACACGCACGATTTTTTGGGTCACTGAGTGGCACATTAGATGCACTTTCAGAATCGGGCTAAGAGTGTCTCACCTGAATTGGGACATTTTGGCGGTAGCTTTGCCCATACCCGAAAGTGAGACTGAACGCGAATGAGTCCCATCCGTCCGGCAGAGTCAGTTGCGGCAGGGTCCCGGAATGGCGAGCTCCCGTGGTTTGCCCTGCAGGTAAGAACCCGGCACGAGACAGGAGTCGCGGGCTTTCTGGAAGCCAAGGGATATAAGCAGTTTGTTCCGCTTTACAAGGCCCGAAAGCGCTGGTCAGACAGGATCAAAGTAACCGAGGCCCCGCTCTTTCCCGGTTATCTTTTTTGCCGCTTCGATCCCCAACATCGGCTCCCGATCCTCAAGACTCCTGGAGTCATCCAAATTGTCGGATACAACCGGATTCCCACGCCCATAGATGAGATGGAGATTGACGCGATCCAAACCCTGATCGCATCCGGGTTGCAGACTCAACCCTGGCCCTTTCTGGCGGTGGGTGAGCGCGTTCGAATCGAGTCAGGGGCTTTACGCGGAGTCGATGGGATTGTGGTGAAAATGAAGGAGAATCATCGGCTCGTGGTCTCCATCACTCTGTTGCGCCGCTCAGTAGCCGTGGAAATCGACTCCGCCCTTGTGGAGCCTTACGCCACAGTTACAGCAACGTCTGGAGAAAATCAGACTAAAGTTCGCCAAGAAGTCGTTAGGAAGCTTCTGATTCCGGCGAGGCTCACATAGGATTCGTGGGCGACAATTTTCTTAACACAGCGGCGAGGGAGCTGTAACCGACTGATTGCCCTCCAGCTGGAATTTTGCGGAATGCCTCACCTTTGTGGCCCGGTTGACGAGGGTAGAGCCCCGAAAACTGAATTTTCGATGTCGCACCAGGAACAAACCGGGCACAAATGGTTACATTGCCTAGCCATCACAGTAGTCCTGTATCGAGCCAGTACCAGGCTTTCTACCGATTTCTCTGCTGGCCGGATAACAGAATCCTTCACATCGTCAGTAATCTATTGAAAATAAACATATGTATACACGCAGGGGGCCTCTCGCAGATTTCTAAATGGCTTTCTTTTCTGCCCAATCCCGAGTTCCTTGGGAATGAGTTTCCATGATTGGAGTAACCATTTTCTTACATCTCTCCAAGGACCGGATTGGGTCAGTCCGACGAAGTTTTCAGAGGCACTGGATGCGTCTCTATATCTTACTTATTTTCAGCAACTTAAGTTTTAACGCAGAGGATGCCATCAATACCGTTTGCCAGGCTTATATTGGTTCGCAAATTGCACTCCGAAGTCCTGCAGACATTTAGCGGGAGTGCTGTGGCGGTAGCTCATTTCCTTGCGCCTCAATGAGCTAGGGTCGGCGCCATGCCTCCGTAAGCACAGAAAGAGACCATGATCCTAACCGGCAAGACTACCTTACAAGACGAACCATCCCTCAAGAGCAATGGCCATTCCCGGCATGGTGCGACAAAGCCTGCTTTCTCGCCGCCGCACTACATGCAGCAGATTTTGCCTGAGGATGTTTTTCTCGGAATGTTGGGTTTGGAAAGAAAGCGGGCGGAACGGTCCAACAAGAAATTTCTTCTTTTGCTCCTCGACGCGGACGATGCGACGAGTCTCGAGCGCCGCGCGGAGATTTTGGTTGGAATCATTGCGGCCACCGATTCGGTGCGCAGAGACACGGATCCGGCCGGCTGGTACAGAACCGACTCGATTCTAGGAGTCATTTTCACGGAACTGGGGGCGCTGGACGATACGGCGACCATCAACCGGCTCCTGCAGAGAATTCGTGAGGCTTTGCCCACTCATGTGAGCAAGGCGGACATGCAGTACATCCATATCACGGCGCACATTTTTAGCGATGAAGCGAACGCGAACGCGGGCAAGACCGCCGCCGATCCGGCGTTTTATCCGGATCTTTTCTACCAGCACAAAGCAAAGAAGCTTTCTTTCCTGGTGAAAAGGGGCATTGATATCGTTGGCAGCGCCGCGGCGCTTCTGTTCTTTTCCCCCCTCTTCGTGGCGATTGCGGTCCTGGTGAAATTAACCTCGAAGGGGCCCGTGCTCTTCAAGCAGGACCGGCTCGGGCAATTTGGAAAGACGTTCACGTGCCTGAAGTTCCGTTCCATGCATGCGAACAATGACCTCAAAATTCACCAGGAGTTCATGAAGAACTTGATCAGCGGCGCCTACGAAGGGAAAGGCGACGGCAAATCGAAGCGCGTTTTTAAGATGACAAACGACCCGCGCATTACGCGCATCGGACGAATTCTTCGCCGGAGCAGCCTGGATGAGCTGCCGCAATTTTTCAACGTTCTCAAGGGCGACATGTCCTTGGTTGGTCCGCGGCCGCCGTTAGCGTATGAATATGAAGAGTACGATCTGTGGCATCGCAGGCGGGTACTGGAGGTCAAGCCGGGAATCACGGGCTTGTGGCAGGTCAAGGGCCGGAGCCGAGTGAGCTTTGATGAAATGGTGCGCCTCGATCTGCGGTACGCGCGCACTTGGTCGATCGCGCTCGATCTTCGAATCCTGGCGCAGACACCGCTGGCGGTCTTGTTTGGCGACGGCGCTTATTAATTTCCATGGACACCCCTTGAATCACGCGGTTCGAAGCTTTTCTTTTGCCCTGCGCCAAAATTAATCCAGTTCTCCGAAAGCAAATAAGGAAGTGCGGGACCGGGCCATTAAACTGGGACGGGAATTTCCATCGCAAAAAAAGTAACGATTCACAAAGATCTGCGCCAAGAAATGAAGGGTGTTTCAGTAACGACGTCTCAGTTGATCCAGCTTTGCAACCCAAACCGGTATGGATATCAGAATGCCCGACACAACAATTAGCCTAAATCCGAATCTGAACGCCAGCTCGATTTCCATCGATCCCCTCGTGTCCGTGGAAACTCAGGCGCCGGAGCATGCGGCCCCTCAGGCCGGCTCTCCGCGGAACGGAAAAGCGCGAAAAATCTGGATCGATATCGATAATTCTCCGCACGTTCCTTTTTTCCGCCCCATTGTGGTCGAGTTGCAGAAGAGGGGTTTTGAGATCGAGTTGACCGCGCGAGATATTTATCAAGTCTGCCAACTGCTGGAGTTTTTCCAACTGAAGTGCAAAGTAATCGGCCGCCACTACGGCAAAAATAAAGTGCTGAAAGTGTTGGGCAGCTTAATGCGCGCCGTCCAACTGGTTCCGACGGCCGCCAGGTTCCGTGCGGATCTCGCGCTCTCGCACGGCTCTCGAGCGCAGGTCCTGGTCTGCAAAGCCCTGGGGATTCCGACCGTCATGATGCACGACTACGAGCACAGCACCAAGACGGGATTTATCGAAGCGGATTGGGTTTTCATGCCGGACGTGATTCCAGGCAATGCCATGAGCAGCCGGCCGGAGCAGGTTTTCAAGTATCCGGGCCTGAAGGAAGACGTCTACGTTCCTGGTTTTGTGCCCGATCGCTCCGGTTTGAATCATCTGGGAATTTCCCCCGATTCGATCGTCGTAACTTTGCGCCCTCCCGCAACCGAGGCCCATTACCACAACCCGGAGGCCGAACTACTCTTCGCGGAAGCGCTTCGTTTCTTGTCGGAGAATCGGTTAGTGCGGGCCGTCGTCCTTCCACGAAACGAAAAACAGGGCGACCAGTTGAGACGGGACTGGGCCGGCCTTATTTCCTCCGGCAGCATGATCGTGCCAACCGATCCCTTGGATGGACTGAACCTCATCTGGTTCTCCGACTTGATGATCAGCGGAGGCGGGACCATGAATCGGGAAGCGGCCGCCCTCGGTGTTCCCGTCTACAGCGTTTTTCGCGGCAAGATCGGCGCGGTTGACAAATACCTGGCCAAGAATGGCCGGCTGACTTTGCTCGAAAGTATCAAGGATGTCCGCACGAAGGTCGTTTTGGAACAACGGAATCGCCCATCCCATCCCGAGAACAGCACTCGCCCGGCTCTGCAAACCATTGTCGACAATATTATCTTGATATTGGAGAAAAAATGTCCAGCAACTGGCCAAACTCCTCGATGAGCTCGATGGAACCTACTCTCATGAAGCGCCCGGACAACATTCAGGGCGTGATTCAGCGGCTGAACACGCTCGCAGTGAATGGGCTGGTGCCGATGTTCGATCCCGAAAAGCAGCTGTTCTGCTTCAAGCTGCAGCGGACCGCGGCCGGCTTGGTTCGAGAAGGGATTTCTCCGCGATATACCGCCATTACTTTGATGGGGCTTCACCGGCTCGAACAAAGCGGAGGGACTTCGCCGATCGACATCCAACAAGTTTTTGACGTTTTAATGGCGGATACGAAATGGATCGACAATATCGGCGATCTGGGCCTGCTCCATTGGCTCTGCGCGCTGGTGGCGCCGAATCGTCTCGAGGAATTCAGCCGCCGGCATGACATCAAGAACGCCCTGACTCGTTTTCCCGAAGCTTCGCAGCGCCACACGATGTACTTGTCATGGTTCCTTACAGGCCTCTCTCACCAGGGCCTGGCGCGTCCGGAGATGGTGCCAGATACGAGAGAGCTGGCAGCAGAAACCTGCCGGACGATTTTGCGGAACCAAGGCAAACAGGGCATCTTCGGGCACCTGGCCGCGGACAAGGGCCTCTCTGGCATGACGCGAGGCAAAATGGGCAGCTTTGCCGATCAGGTTTATCCCATCTATGCCTTGACCAAATACTCCCTAGCCTACGGCGACGAGAAGGCCACCAAGAGGGCGCTGGACTGCGCTCTCACCATTTGCGAGGCCCAAGGTTCACTCGGGCAATGGTGGTGGCACTATGATTCCTCGAGCGGCCAGGTCGCGGAAACGTTCCCTGTGTTTTCCGTTCATCAGCACGCCATGGGGCCGATGGCTCTGATCGCGCTTGGCGAAGCCATTCAATCCGATTTCAGCCCCTGGATCTACAAGGGACTTCAATGGATCGACGACAATGAACTTGGGATTGACATGCGAGACGACAAGGCAAACGTGGTCTGGCGTTGCATCGGGCGGACGCAGGTCAATCGGATTTGGAACCTGGCTTTAAACTATTTCACCGGCCGCGAAGATCGAGAGTCACGCAACGGGCTGCGCGCCCTCTTCGAGTGCCGCCCGTACGAACTCGGCTGGCTTCTCTACGCATTTGCCAACTGGAACCGCGTATAATAAGAAGCGCCGTGGATTGCAGCGGCCGTGAGGATCTGCGGCCCAATGCCCCCTCTTTCCGGAAGCCAAACTATGAAAATCATGATTGTTGTGGGAGCCCGGCCGAACTTCATGAAGGCTGCGCCCTTGATCGTCGCGATTCGGGAACACAATCGGAAAGGCGCGGCGTTGTCTTCCGACAAGTCGCCGGTGGAAACAGAGAAGATCCAGGGGATCCTCGTTCACACCGGACAACATTACGACGAGTCCATGTCCGGATCGTTCTTCGTCGACCTGGAACTTCCCAAGCCGGACATTCATCTGGGAATTGGTTCCGGATCGCACGCCGCGCAGACGGCGGAAATCATGCGGCGATTCGAGGAAGTGTTACTGCAAGAAAAACCGGACGCGCTCATCGTTGTGGGCGATGTAAATTCCACGGTGGCCTGCGCCTTGGTGGCGGCCAAGATTTCCTATGACTCGAGCGGAACCCGCCCATTGATCGCGCACGTGGAAGCCGGTCTGCGCTCCTTTGACCGCGCCATGCCGGAAGAAGTGAATCGCATAATGACCGACCATCTCTCCGACCTTCTCTTTGTGACGGAAGAGAGTGGCGAGCGCAACCTGGCCCATGAAGGAATCCCGCGCGAACGAATCCACTTCGTTGGAAACACCATGATCGATTCGCTTCTTGCCTCTCAGGAAAAAGCGAGCCGGTCCACCGTTCTGGAGACGCTTGGCCTGCGAAATGAGTCCGCCAAGAACGGCTCAGCGAAGGGCGCACGCCCCTATGCGCTGCTGACGCTGCATCGCCCTTCCAACGTGGACAACCGAGAGACTTTTCTCAGCATCCTGGAAGGCCTGAAAGAATTGTCGAACTCCTGCCCGATTTTCTTTTCGGCGCATCCCAGAACGCAGAAACGCATCAGCGAATTCGGACTCGAATCTTACTTCCAATTCAAAGATGGGAAGCCGGCGGCGAACGGGCTCCAGGAAGCCTCTCCACGCAATGGAATTCATGTTCTCGAGCCAGTCGGGTACCTTGATTTCCTCTGGTTGATGAAACACGCTTCGGTCGTGGTCACAGACTCCGGCGGGATTCAAGAAGAGACCACTTGCCTCGGCGTACCTTGCATCACCGTACGAGAGAACACGGAACGTCCCGTCACGGTAACTTGCGGCACCAATACGATCGCCGGGACTCGGAGCGAAAATATTCGAGAGGCCATCAAGGCACATTCAAAAGCCCGGAAAAACGCGCGGGTACCCGAGAAATGGGATGGCAAAGCGGGAGCGCGCATTATCAAAGCGATTGTGCTCGAAGCAAAAAAGCAATCTGCTGTGGATCATTCCGCGGAACGGACGTCTCCTTTTTCCCAGATTCTGCAAACCAAGTAACGCCTTCTGCTTATGAACTCAAACAGAGATTTTGGGTCGACTGCGACTATTGAGCAGCCGGACCGTGGTTTTCTTACCGATTCGGGGGCGGCGATCGCGATTCGCGTCGTTCGGACCCTTGAGGAAGTGGAAGCCATTCGGGAAATCTGGTCCTCGTGGAGAAGCCATCGGGACTGCGACATCGATTTTTGTTTGGAATTCGTATGGGCCAGCATGGAATTTATACGCCCGCACGTCATCGTGATTTACCGGGACGGCCAGCCCGATGCGATGCTTGTGGGGCGGTTGGAATACGCCCAAAAGGATTGGAAGCTTGGTTATCTGCGGTTGCCCGGAATCAAGGTTCGTCAGCTTACGTTCGCTTACCGCGGGCTCCTTGGAAATGCTTCCGCCGAGAATAGCCGTGAGTTCATCAAGTCCATTCTCAATTCCCTGAAGGATGGCGAGGCCGACGTCGCTTCGCTCATCAAGCTGGCCGCGGGTTCCGATCTCTACCAGGAAGCCTTGACTTTCCCGAGTTTCGTTAGCCGCGATTACCTCACGAAATTCGCCGCCCATCACATCATGCGGCTCCCCGAAAGCACGGAGCAAATGTACCAGGGCTTTTCGCAGGGCTTGCGTGCGGAAGTTCGCAGGAAGAAGAAAAAAATTCTGGCGGACTTTGGAGACACCGTGCAGATCCGCCGTTTTCAGGATCCTGCCGAACTCGAAAGCTTCTTTCCAGACCTCGAAGAGATCGCGAAGAAGACGTATCAAAGACGGATCGGTGTCGGATTCCAGGATACCGAACAGATGCGCCGTCGCCTTTGGCTCTGCGCGGAGAGAGGATGGCTGCACATCTACATTCTCAGCTTGCGCGGCCAACCTTGCGCCTTCTGGATGGGGACTCTATATGACTGGACTTTTTACAGCGACGAGATCGGGTACGATCCGAAATTCAGCCCCTATTCACCCGGAACATTTCTTCTGACGACCATTGTCGAGGATTTATGCAACGCGGGAGTCCGAGAAGTCGATTTTGGCGTTGGAAAGGCCGAGTATAAGGAGCGATTCGGCAATCGACACTTGGAGGAAGCTTCCGTTGGTATATTCGCCCCCAAGCCAAAAGGGATCGCGCTCAATCTCGCGCGCACCGCGGCGGGCGTGATTGAAAGCGGCTTGAAAAAAGCGTTGGATTACTTCGCATTCCTTCAGAAGATCAAACGGTACTGGCGTTCTAGATTGTCCAGTCAACCGAACCAAACTGCTGCTTAAGAAGGAATGTTGACCGAGAATTTCCCGGGACGAAGCAGGCCTAATACCTGCCCGTGCAAGCGAAGTGTTGAGCTGCTTGCTGCCGTTTTAAGCGTACAGTCCCTGAAGCCTGTCAACAAACTGGACTCCTGGCCAGTAGTGACACGCCATGCGCGTCCTATAGCGTGGTCACAGAAAGCCAGACAGCTAGGAGATCCAAGATGAGACGGTCCATTCGCTATTTGCTTTTGGCGCTGCTGGCGGCTTTCTTGACTGCAGGAAGCGCTTTCGCTGCAGGCGGCTCGTGTACTGGCCCTGCCGGACCAATTTCTTTTCCTTCCTGGGTTTCCGGGATAACCAGCTGCTTCTTCATCTCGGTTTCGGGGTCGGACGCAAACAATGGGACGTCCTTCTCGACTCCCTGGCAGCACGCACCGGGAATGCCGGCCGCAACGGGCGTGGCAGCTTCTCATTCACCCGCGGCTGGGGAAGCATATATTTTTCAGGGTGGCGGAACCTGGCACCGGTATAGCGGTTCGCCGCTCACTGGCGGCGAGTGGACTTGGCCAGCAAGCGGAACAAGCGCGAATAACATCTACGTCGGCGTGGACGTGCATTGGTTCTCGGGAGGATCCTTCGCCCGGCCGATTATGAACCAAGATAATCCCCTTTCCACCGCCGTGGTATCCAGTTGCCAATTTCCCGCGGACGGCACGACGTTCGTAAGTTTTTCGGGGAAATCGCAAGTGGTATTCGACAACTTCGAGTTCACCGGAAAGTGTTGGTCAGGATCGAGCGTCGGTCAAACCATCCAAGCCGGGACAGCCACCGTCATGTCCAATCTCTACATCCATGGATGGACGGTAGCTTCCAGCGCATCCGATGATAATCATTTCATGATCGGCCCGGCGGGCGGCCAGGGCGAAGCGAATGCCGCGAACCGTTATCTCTATCTGGTGATTGACGGATCAGACTCATCGCTCGGGGCGGCTTGTAATGCCCCTTCTTGCGTGGATTCCTTCGGCGGATCTGGCGGAGCGACTGGCTGGGCCATGGATGATTGTTGGGACGTGGAATACAGCGTCATTCGCCACGTATCCAACGGGCTCGAGTGCGGCGACATCGGCATCTTGCACGATAATTTATTCGAGTACCAGTTTGAGCCTTCCTTCGGAGGGCGGCACGGCAACGTGGTGGAAACCATTCCCGGAGGCTTCGGAAATCTTTGCAAGACGGGTATGTACTATAACAATATCACCCGCAATACGAACGAAGGCGTGGACTGGTGGATTCAGTGCAGTTCGCACATTTATTTCAACAATGTGTGGGAGAACTCGGGGCACTTCCCGCCGGACCCCAACGGGCTGATGATTTCACCCCCCGGTGGCAGCGGTTCGTCGGTGATCTCAGTTTTCGTCTATAACAACACTTTTGACGGCACGGTGAAGGCGCAAGCCGGACCGGGAAACTCCAGCACGCCAACGGCTGCCGCAGGCAGCACCTTCACGTTCGAGAACAATCAAATGTTGGCTTTCACGTCTATCGGCGGATTCTTTTCGTGCAGTTCGGGGAACAGTTGCTCGGTAACGGATAATGGCGGAGAAGTATTCCAGTCCATTTCGGCGGCGAACGCGCAAGGGTACACGCTCGCGAATAACTACGCGCCAACTCTGAGTACGAATGCGACCGTGGGACAGGGCCTGAACGCGTCAAGTTCTTGCTCGACGTTCTCGCCGGATTCGGCTTTGTGCAGCGGAACGACCGGCGCCGTAATCGAGACGAGCGGAAACGGCGGGATCATCGCCGTTTTGAGCGGCATACCGGTCAACCCGAGAGGCGCGACGTGGGACGCGGGAGCATATGAGTTCAGTTCCACTGGCAGTTCCTCAGCCAAGCCGAATCCTCCCACGAATCTTTCAGCGATTGTGAAGTGAAAGGCTCGTAGAGATTTTCTCTCTAGCCGGCCAGCAGCCGTCATTCGGTTGTGAGTGATCGCGACGAGCGGGCCGTTCATGTTCCTTTGACTGCTCCTCCGAATGCCTTTCAGACAGTTGATGGAAGCTCCCCAACACATCAAATGTCTGCCAGTCGAGTCGCCCGGATTATATAAGAAGTAAAGTCCATTCGTGAATTGGCGTCCACTTGCAGTGCCGTCAAGACGTCGATATGGATTGTTGCTTGGGATTTACCGGAGCCGGCGATGAAACGATTCGCCCGCGCGCCGCAAATACGTAGCGTTAGCCGAGATTTCCGAGGATGAACCACACCCAAAAACTAGCTGTGCAAGCGAGATGTTGAGACGCTTGCGGTTCAATTGGGTACAGTTCTCGGAGCCTGTCAACAAACTGGACCACCGGCCAGTAGTGACACCCCATCCGTATCAGATAGGTTGGTCAGAGTTACAAGACGGATAGGAGAATTCTATGAAACGGTTCGTTCTTTATTCAGTTTTTGCGATGCTGGCGACCTTTCTAGGCGCCGGGAGTGCTTTTGCTGCAGGGGGATCATGCCCTACCGGGGCAAACTATCTTAGCTTGACTTCACCGCAGACGGGCGGGGGCCTTGGCTCGGTGACGCTTTCCAGTCTTGGCGTAACGAGTTGCTATTTCATCTCGTCGACTGGGGTGGACACGAATGCGGGCACCAGCGAAGCTTCACCTTGGCTTCATGCGCCGGGGATGCCGAGCTGCACTGGCGTTTGCGCGAGCGTAACGCCGACAGCCGGGGTAGGGTTCATTTTCCAAGGCGGCGGCACTTGGCATCGCAGTTCAGGCACGCCTGGGATTGGCGGGAACTTGTCATTGAGCCAGTCGGGAAGTAGTGGGAGCCCCATTTATTTTGGGGTTGATCCGACGTGGTTCTCGGGCGGTTCTTTCGCTCGTCCGATTTTCAGTTCGGACAATCCATTGAGCACCAACACCGTTTCAAGCTGTTCCTTTCCGGATGACGGCGGCGCATTTCTGAATGTCTCGGGGGCGAATGTCATCGTGGATGGCTTCGAATTTACAGGGGAATGCATGTCGGGTAGCGGGGACGGCAGTGTCGTCCAGCCGGGAATCAATAAGAATCAGGTATTTGAGCGGATATACGTGCATGGCTGGACGTACACGGGCTCGGTTGGTGATGACGGATTAGTTATGTTTGGAAATGAGGAAAATTCCCAAGAGGATACGGATCGTTTTCTGTTTGACGTGGTGGACGGCGCGGACTCCACGTTCGGCGCCGGCTGCACGACTCCGTCCTGCGTGATCGTAAATGGCGGCAACAATTTCGTTTCCAATGGCGCTTCGGGATGGGCTTTCGGTTACGGCTGGGACGTGGAGTACAGCGTGATTCGCCACGTTTCCAACGGCATTCAGGCCGGAGACATTGGGTTCATGATTGGTAATTTAATGGAATATCAATTTGAGCCTTCCCTGCCGGGCGGGCGGCACGGCAACGTAGTCGAGCAAAACTTTGGAACCGAATGCACGGTGGGATATTTTTACAACAACGTGGACCGGAACACCAATGAAGGCATCAACTGGGCGACCGGATGCGCCACGCAGTACATTTTCAACAACGTATTTGACAATGACGGGCACTTTCCACCCGACCCGAATGGAATTCTCATCGGCGGGCCGGGCCGCAACGGGACTTCCGTGGTGACGGCCTATATCTACAACAATACCGCGCAAGATGTCCAATTCAATGGCGCCCAGCCCAACGCCAGTTGGAGCGGCTGGGCTTCCGGCAGCAGTTCGACTTGGGCCAACAATCAAATCATGGACTTTACCAGCATCAACAGTTTCTCCGGTTGCGGGAGCGATTCCGGCTGCACTCGAACGGACAACGGCGGCGAGAAATTCATGACCACGAGCGTAGCCAATGCAGACGGCTACACCATAGCGAACAACTACGCTCCGACGGCCTCTTCCAGCCCCACCGTCGGCGCCGGCATCAACGCGACCAGTTTTTGCTCCACGATTCCCAACAGCGCGGCCATCGCCGCCTGCGAGAGCGGCTCGGGTGGCGCGGTTGCGGAGACCAGCAACTGGGGCGGCGAGTTTGCGAGTTACCCGAATATACCTTCGAATACTCGCCCGCTGACCGGCGCATGGGACGCGGGAGCGTATGAGTTCTCTCCCGGCTCAACTGCGGGCCAGCCGAATCCCCCGACGAATCTTAAAGTTGTGGTCCAATAGCAAATTCACGCGCTTCGACTAGGGGGCCTTCCTCGAGTATTCGCAAGACTCAAGGAGGCCCACCTAAAATGCGGACAACCGGAAAGTACCATTGTCGATGCACAGACGGTTGAATAAGTTAGTGCATGGATCTTGCGCGACCAGCTCCCAACGTTGAGTGTTTCGAGGCTATTCGCGAGGAAACATCGGATCCCCTGCCGTGCCATTTCGGATTGCGGCGCAATTTTCTCCTCCATACTTTGACTGCAGAAGAAAAACTCTTAATGACACTGATCTCAAGGGGATGTAATCGGTTGAGAGGGGCTGTCAAGAACTGGATCAACGGCAGCCAGTTCAATAACCGTGCCCCGCGTGGCGCCGCCCTACTCGCCACGGGCAACTCTTCTGCTGGAAACCTCACGGAAAGAATACGGCCGCTAATGGTTTCTAGGGGTATATCAGAATGAAACAAATCCTCCAGGCCCATTTTTCCGGGGAGAGTTTGAAAGCGAAAGTGTTTCGTGGCGGAGCCTTGCTCGGCGGCGGAAGCACCGCGGAACAACTATTCCGCTTCGGCCGGAACATGGTGCTGACCCGGGTGCTCGCCCCTCAGGCGTTCGGGACCATGGCGATTGTCATGTCCACCACCGCCATTTTGGAGTCCTTTCTGGATGTGGGAGCTCGGGACGCCCTAATCCAAAACCCGAGGGGAAGCGAAAAGGAGTACGTGGGGGCAGCCTGGTGGCTTTCCGTCGGGAGGGCGTCGGGCATTTATTTCGTCTTGTTCCTCCTGGCGCCTTGGGCCGGTCGGTTTTACGGCAATAGCGAACTGGGGGGCCTGATGCGCGTCGCGGCGATTGGCCTGCTCCTGGAAGGAGTGATGAGCCCGCGGGCGTATGTAAGCATGAAGGAAATGAAGTTCAAGAAATGGATGATCGTCAATCACGGCGGGGCTATCTGCGGTGTGTTAATTACGTTGATCTTAGGTTTCTTGATTCGAGACGTTTGGGCGCTCGCGATCGGATTTGTCTCCGAACACGCGGCCCGCTGCATTCTTTCCTACGCGTTGTGCCCATTCGCTCCCCCGTTACGATGGGATGGGGCGGCGATACGGGAACTCCTCGGGTTTTCGAAGGGCGTGTTCGGCCTTTCGATCCTGAACCTGGTCTTTGTGCGCGCCGACATTTTCGTGCTGGCGAAATTGTACTCTCCCGCGCAGCTCGGCTTGTATGCCATGGCGGTTTACTTGATTCAGACGCCGACAGGCTTCATCGTCAATTTGCTTCGCCAAACCTTGATGCCCACGTTTTCGCACATACAGAACGATAGTCCACGCATTAACCGCATCTTGCTGCAGGTGACGGGCGTGATCCTTCTTGTCGGCATGCCAGCTTTGGTCTTCGTATATTTCTGCGGGCATTCCTTGCTTACGCTCGTTTATGGAGCACGATATAGCGCGGCCTCCGCGGCCTTAATCGTGGCCTCCTGCGTGGCCCTGCTGAACGTCGTGAATAATCAGGTCACGACCGTGTTTTACGCAAAGGGTCTTCCACAGCTTCATCGGGGCTGCGTCTTGATCATGGCGATTCTGATGATTTTCATGATCTATCCATTCGCGAAGTGGTTCGGAATGGTCGGCGGGCAATGGGCCTGCTTGGTTGCCATTGTGGTCGGTTGCCTGTTTCAGATTGACCGCGTTCGCAGGGTGACCGGTGTAGATCTGTCCCCGTATCGAAAAAGCTTTTTTGTCTCTGCGGCGATATCCCTGAGTGCTGTTGCGGTTTGTCTGATGGCCAGATCACTAGGAAGCATGTCCAAGCCCCTGCCGACCCTCTTCTTTGGGGGCGTAGGGTGCCTGGTGGCCTATGGTCTTGCATTTGCGGTCCTCTTACGAGGCCGCACGGATTCGAGCTTATCGCTGTAGGGCCGCCTGCGGCAAAGCGAACGAACGTCTTGCATTTGCTATTCGAATGAGGCTTATCACTTGGAACCAGAAAATCTAAGACTCGGCGGTGGAGTTTCTCAAACCGTCTTCAATCCGATTGTCGCGATGGTCGTCATCATCGCGGGCTTATTGATATGGTTTTTGCCGCGGAATAAAGCTTTCGTTCCATTTCTCGCCGTTTCCATTCTGATTCCCATCGATCAAATTGTCCTCATCGGCGTCTTCCACTTTCCGGTGATCCGCATTCTGATTTTCTTCGGGCTAATTCGAATCGCTTGGGCAAAGTTCTCTTCGAAAACCGAGTTCTTCAGCGGCGGGATCAACGCGATTGACATGACCGTGATTCTCCTGAGCTTCTTCACGGCTCTGACCGGGATCCTGCTGTGGAAAGTATTACAAGCGTATATCTATGAGTTAGGAGAGGTCTACTCTACTTTAGGCCTCTATTTTGTGCTGCGCTTCTTCATCCGGGATGAGTCAGACGTTCGGCGATCGATTCGAGTTTTCGCTTACGTTGCGGCGGTGACCGCCTTGTTCATGGTATACGAACAAGCTACCGGGCAGAACCTGGTTTATTCACTTCTCCAGGGGGCGAAGGCGGCCTCGCTGGGATCGGCCATGGAGCGAGATAATCGTTTCCGCGCGGCGGGCTCTTTTGGCCACCCTATTTTGGCGGGAACGTTTGGGGCGATTCTGCTGCCGTTGTTTTTCGGACTTTGGCTGAAGTACAAGGAAGATCGCAAGGTCGCGGTGCTAGGAATTCTCTCCGCCACGGTCATTCCCATCGCCGCGAACTCGAGCACCCCCATGCTGGGGTATATGGCGGGATTGCTGGCTCTTTGCTTGTGGCCGGTGCGCGGGTTTATGCGGCTCTTTCGCTGGGGAATTGTGATCACGTTAGTGTCCCTCCACCTAGTCATGAAGGCGCCTGTCTGGCACCTGATTTCACGCATCGATCTGGCGGGCGGTTCTTCTTCTTACCATCGCTATGAACTCGTGAATCAATGCATCCTGCACTTTAAAGACTGGTGGCTCCCCGGTGTGAAAAGCACTTTTGATTGGGGTTGGGATATGTGGGACACCGCCAATCAATACGTTTCCACGGCCGATCATTCGGGCCTTGTTCCGCTGATCCTTTTTCTGGCGATCATCGTCTGCGGATTTAAATCCGTGGGTGCGGCGAGAAAGGCCGTCGAGGAACACGACAAGAAGGCCGCGCTTATGTTCTGGGCGCTAGGAGCCTCATTATTGGCGAATGTAGTTTCGTTCGTGGGAATCTCCTATTGGGACCAGACTGCGGTGGCCTGGTACGGACTCTTGGCGATGATAACCGCGGCTCGAGTTGTCGTGCCCGTGGAGTCCACCGCAACGGTGCCGATGCAAGCGGCCCCCGTGCTCCCAGCCGAGTTGAAAATGCCTCTGAGACCGGTCCACGCAACGCAAGCCGCCAGACCGCTCAACTCTTACGGGCGGATGGTGACTGGGCGATGGCCCCCGAGGTCAACAACGAAGTAGTTTTGTCCAAGCGTATTCGCGGTTTGGCCATTGCCTGCGGCAGATGTACTGTCCGGCGGTCAGGAGTACCTATCGCCGGCCGCGCATGGTGATTTGATAAGATCGATATTTCCCGGAGTATTTGTGAACGACATTTCCATCATAATCGTCAGCTGGAACACGAGAAAATATATCGAAGAATGCTTGACCTCTTTGAGCTCCATCGATGGGAATCTATCCGTCGAGATCGTTGTTGTCGACAATGCTTCCAGCGACGGCACGCCGGAGATGATTCGCGCTCAATTTCCGAACGTAACGCTCATCGAAACGGGCGCCAACCTTGGCTTTGCCCGGGGAAACAACGTGGGGATGAAGCAAGCAACCGGAAAATACATTTGCCTGATCAACTCGGATGTAAACGTTCCTCCGGATTGCCTGCCGAAAATGCATCGCTATATGGAGCAAGAGCCATCCATCGGGCTCCTGGGCCCGAGTATGCTGGGCGGGGATGGAATCGTGCACCGCTCGGGAATGAGATTTCCGACCATCTGGAACACTTTTCTACGGGCTACCACTCTGGATACGGTTTTCAAAAACTCAAGGCTCTTCGGCGGCTATCTGATGTCCGACTTTCGATTTAATCGGACCACGGACATGGATGTCCTCAACGGCTGGTTTTGGATGGCCAGGCGAGAGGCGTTGAACCAAGTGGGCCCGCTCGACGATCGGTTTTTCATGTACGGGGAAGATGTCGATTGGTGTAAACGATTTCATTTGGCCGGTTGGCGAGTGGTTTTTTATACCGGAGCCCAGGCGGTTCATTATGGCGGCGCCAGTTCCTCGAATGCCCCTCTGCGGTTTATCGTGGAAATGCAGCGCGCCAACGTGCAGTACTGGAAAAAATATCATGGCCGCGCCTCTTTCTTCTTTTACCTGCTGATCTCTTGCCTAAATTACGTCATCCGGACCATGGGCTGGGGCGTTGTCTATCTGACGCGAAAATGCTCGCGCTCCCGGGCGCATCAGGAAGTTCAGCAAAGCTTAAAGTGCCTACGCTGGTTAATGGATTTTAAAACCCTCGCCGAGTTGGGGAAACAATGACGGGATCCGCGAAGAATACGCGATCTTACGTTCTGGCCACGGCGGCCTATAACGAAGAAGCAACGATTGAAAAAACCATCGAATCCGTCGTCGCTCAAGTTGTTCGGCCGGAGAGGTGGGTCATCGTCAGTGACGGCTCTCTGGACAGGACCGATGAAATCGTTCAGCGATATGCGGAAAAGCATTCTTTCATCCGTCTCCTGCGAATGACCAGGCCCCCTGGAAGAAATTTTGGCTCGAAGGTAAAGGCTCTGCAAGCAGGCATCGAGCTTTTGAAGGATGTCCCCTTCGAATTCATCGGCAATTTGGATGCCGACATCACTTTAGAGCGGTCATATTTCGCGGATCTGATGGCTGTATTTGACAGGCATCCCGGCCTGGGTTTGGCTGGCGGCTTTGTTTTGGAAGAAGAGAACGGAGTGTTCCAAAGCCGCAGGGCCAACAGAGCCTATTCGGTCGCTCATGCCGCCCAGTTGGTGCGGCGAGAATGCTACGAAGCCATTGGGGGCTATGCCGTTCTGAAATACGGCGGGGAAGACTGGCACGCGCAAACTTCGGCGAGAATGATGGGCTGGTCGGCGGAAGCGTTCCCGGAACTCAAAATCTTCCATCACAGACGCACCGGCGAAGGCGGCAATCTGGTGCGGCATAAATTTCGCCAGGGAAGAATGGATTATTGTTTTGGCAGTCTTTCATCCTTCGAGATTCTCAAGTGTCTTGAACGCGTAATCGAGAGGCCGTTTTTCATAGGCAGTTGCGCAAGGCTAACGGGCTTCTTTTGGTCGCTGGTGATTCGGGAATCGAGACCGGTGTCCGACCAATTCGTTGCTTTTTTAAGGGGCGAACAGAAAAAGAAAATGTCATCCCTTTTGCACATGTCCCGTGGACAGGACGGATTGTTCGGATTGCGTTAGCGGTCGCATCTCAAAAAGTCTGGCTTGCTTGGGGAAAACATCGCTCGTCGATATGCCAGATGCCTCGTTCGCGGGTCGACGATCGCAAATCTCGGGGCACTGAACCTTTGGGCCGGTTTTCGCTGATTTGGAAATGGAAGAAACGGAAGTGGAAGATAACATTTCCGCACTCGTGTTTCGCAAAAGCCCGAAAGTGACGAATGACGGGGTCATCCGCGTCACCGCTCAAAAAACCTCTCTCTTTAAATTCGCTAAAGCATGAATCCGCGACCCATACTCTCGGCTCTCCATCAGCAAACCCTGCATTCGCTTTACGCTCGCACTGTGCCCTGGGCAGATCGCGATCCCATCGTATCGTTTACCTTCGACGATTTTCCCCGTACGGCGTACAGCGTCGGTGGAGCGATCCTGAGATGTTTCGGCGCTCATGGAACCTACTATACCGCGCCCGGCCTAATGGGCACTTCCAATGAACTCGGCGAACAATTCCTTTCTGAAGATATCCATTCCTTGGTCGACGACGGGCACGAATTGGCTAGCCATACCTTTAGCCACCTTTCGAGTCGTGCCGTTCCCCCTTCCGTTTATGGAGAGGACTTCGAACGCGGCAGAAAGGCCTTGCGAGAAGTCGCGGGGATACCCGACTCCGGCAATTTCGCGTTTCCCTTTGGCCACGTCACCCTAAACACCAAGAGAATCGTGGGGCCCAAAACGAGTAGCAGCCGGAGCATTTTCCCAGGTTTCAACGGTCCTGAGGTCGATCTGAATCTGCTTCGGGCCAACAGTTTGTACGGTGGTATGGATCAGTTTGAGAAAGCGCGACAGCTGATTCTGGAAAATGAAAAGCGAAAAACCTGGCTGATCTTTTATTCCCATGATGTGCGTTCCACGCCTTCTCCTTACGGCTGTTCTCCTCAACTTTTGGAAGCGACGGCTGCATATGCCATCCAGCGAGGTTGTCGGATCCTGACCGTGAGCGAGGTAGTGACTGAGTTAGAAGCACGCAGCGCCTTGTCTTCTTTGAAATAACTCTCTTAACTCTTAATAACGGTGCTTCAGAGTGCAGCGGCTTCTCGGTTCCAATCCATGTGGCCGACGAATTTGGCCATTTTGGCCGGATCTTGCAAGCTGAAAGAACGGTGGTTGGGTATCTTGGGACCATATATTATCGCAATCACTTCGGGGACAACACTATGACCGCAGAGGTGCGCAGATATGGAATTCAATCAGGAACTGATTCCTCCGGGCCCCCGGGAGAAATATAGAATTACCGAGGATCTTCTCGAATGGATGGGCCGGCAGTTTAGCGCCTTTGGTGACACCTATAAAGCCTCGATCTATGGGGCCAGCGCGTATGTGACCAGGGACATCGAGTTCTCGCACCACGTGCTGGTTGAGAATTGGCAGAATTATGTCAAAGGCCTAAATATTAAACGCGTGGCATTACTTTTAGGCAATGGCCTCATGGTGAGCGAGGGGAAACTCTGGCAGCGGCAGCGGCGAATGATACAGCCTTCGTTCAAACATGAATCCGTCGGGCCCTTGACGAAGATGATCGCGGCCGTGAATGCGAAACTCCTTGGGAAGTGGCAACTGGCGTCCCGGGGCAACGAGAGTGTCAATGTCACGCGCGACGTCAGCGCCATGGCCCTCGAAGTGGTGCTTCGCTTCATTTTCGGAAATGATTACGACCAGGTCGGCTTCCATTTCAATCTCCTCTCCGAGGAAAAAGCGCGCGACCTGGATTTTGTATCCTCGTTCCGGACTCTAGGGAAAGTCATTCTTCAGGTCGTCGAACGAAGGCGAAAGGACAATCAGGATCTGGCGACGTCGAATGATGCGTTGGGGATGCTCATGCACGCGCGCGATCCGGAGACCGGCCAATCGATGCAGGATCGCTTGCTGATCAACGAAGTTCTCACGATGATTGTCGCGGGCCACGAGACCACGGCGAGCACTCTGAATTGGACCTGGTATCTGCTCTCTCAGCACCCGGAAGTCGAGCAAAGACTTTCAAACGAGCTCAACTCCCTGCCGCCCTTTTCTGAGTACGAGGCTCTGCCCAAGTTTCTCTATATACGGCAAATCATCGACGAGGCCATGCGTTTGTATCCAGCCGGCTGGATGGTGAGCCGCAAAGCGTTGGGCGCCGATCGGCTCGGCGATTTTTTCGTTCCGGCCGGAACGGAAATCTATGTTCCAATTTACTTTATCCAGCGGCATCCCAATCTATGGGAGGACCCGGACCGCTTCAACCCAGATCGCTTTCGACCTGAGCTTTCCAAGCAGCGGCATCGATTGGCGGCGGTCCCTTTTTCCGCGGGCCCCAGAAACTGTATCGGGGAGCTTTTGGCCCGTACCGAGATGCAGATTCATCTCTTGACCATCGCCCGGAACCTGCGGCTGCGATACACCCAATTCGGACCGATGGAGTTCGACGCCGGCGTGAACCTGCGCAGCAGACATGACATCCTCATGTACCCGGAAGCCAAAACCGTCGGGCACTCGGAGGGGGCCCCTTCTCACTTGGATTCGCACGCGCCAGGGCAAGCTTTCAATTAAGGGCAAATCGAAGAGGAATCGGGAATTAGCTTCCATCGCTTGTTTGCGTCAACAGTGAGAGTCGCACGTCTTGTTTGTTGCACGATTGGCACGGCTTGCAACGGTAGCAATGGGGCGAAAATATCGCACATGATACGATTGCCCATGCCTCACGTCGCTCGAATGAATGTCCTACTGGGACCTGGATTGGACCGCTGGTACCATAGAGCAGGGCCATCCGGAAATCCCTTTATTTGGAACGGCCGCTTTGACGGCGCTAGTGTTTCTCAGGCTTCCTGCGAAAGAGGATGGGGTTCCCGGTCCAATGGGCTCGTTTGAAAAGAAAATTATCGCCGCCATCCTGACTCGCATCCGGGCAGATCGAGCGGAGCCACCTGTTCAGTCGGCTGCCTTGCGCGATCGTTCTTCCGGCCCCGTCGTGCCGGCTAAGCTTCGCCAGGCGCGATTTTCGGATTTCGCGGGTGTGGCGCAACTCAAACAGCGCTGGGGCATGGCCCCGGACTCTCTTGAGAATTGGGCACGCCTCTGGCGCCACAATCCCGCCCTGGCGCATATGAAATCGGAAGTCCCCATCGGTTGGATCCTGGAAGCGGGAGGCAAGGTGGTTGGCTACCAGGGGAACATCGCGACCCTTTATCGCTACGGAGACAGAACGGTGACGGCCGTTACGGGCCATGGGCTGGTAATTGAGCCCCCTTATCGCGCAACCGCACTGAGCATAAGCTCGGCCTTTTACCGCCAGCCAACCGTCGACCTTATCCTCAACACAAGCTCGATCGAGGCTGTCGGAAAGGTTGCGCGGGCCTTCAAGGCGAATGCTCTCCCTCAAGTGGACTATGACTCAGTTCTGTCTTGGGTGCTGCGGCCATTTCCATTTGCCCGAACCGTGATGGAGAAATTTACACGCAAGCCGGCGCTCGTGCACCCGGGCGGCGCACTGGGGGCTCTCGCCCTTGGAGTGGATAAAATCCTCCACGGACGATGGCCAAGAGGATCATCAAAATCGTGCCCGGTCACTGAAATCGGCGTGAACGAAATTGGATATGATTTTGAGGCTCTCTGGAACGCCAAATTGACCGAAGGCCTGCGCCTGTTTGCAGTCCGCGACGCGGCCACGCTCCGATGGCATTTTGACATCCCGTGGGATGGAGCCTCCACGCGCGTGCTCTGCTGTTACAAGAATCGAGAACTGCTTGGCTATGCCGTGATTCGGACGCACTGGTATCAAGGGGTTGGTCCCCGGCGATCCTTCATCGCGGATTTGTTGATCAAAGAGGACGATCCCGAGGTACTGCGGGCCTTGTTTGTCGCTGCCTACGGGCACGCCAAACGCGCCGGCAGCGACATTCTTGAGGTGCTGGGCTTCCCACCGAACATTCGACGAGTCCTTTCTCAGTGGAATCCCTATGTGAGAAGGTATCCCGCGTGCCCCTTTTATTACAAAGCGACGGAACCGGTGCTGCACAAAGCCCTCTCGGACGGCACGGTGTGGTATGCCACGCCATTCGATGGGGATACGACTCTCACGCCTTTGTTGGCTAAATCCGAGCCTCCGTCTGGTACTACGCGCATCCAAACGGAAGATCAGGGAGACGACGTTACCTCCGACCTTCCGGAAAGGGACCGAACCGAAGTTTACTGACTTCGGCAGAAACCGCAGGTAAACACGTCACGCGCTTCCGCAACCCACTTCAGGCCAGGCTCAATTTCGTTTGAGCCGGCAAGGCCACCAGCATGAGGGACCACCTGGCCCTGATCGGTGATTTTTCAACTTAATAGCTTGCAATAAAATTCACATATCAATAAAAGAGGCGATCCGAAAATGCAAACGACAGACATCGAGCGGGAAATACGAAGCTTTCTCATTGAGACTTTCTTTCTTGGCCGTGCCGACAAACTTCAGGATGACGGTTCGCTGCTGGGCACGGTCATCGATTCCACCGGCGCGCTTGAACTCGTCAATTTCCTCCAAGAGCGCTTTGGCATCACCGTGGAAGACGAAGACGTAATCCCTGAAAACTTCGACTCTGTAAAGAACGTGGTTGCCTACGTGACGAGAAGGCTTCCCGTCAATTCCTAGCCTTGGCGCCCAGGCAAATCGCCCGTGGCAGCTTATGCAGAACCCTCCGGGTCCTTCGCACTATTCGATGGGGCTGAGACGTCCGGCGGGCGAGGCCAGCCGACTCAAAATATAAGCAAATAGTTGTCCTAAAGAGATAAGAATTTCCACACAATCCCTGCATTGTTCGCATAGTTCACTCATTCTAAAAGAGTTACATTGGGACTGGTCGGCAACCCAAATGCATACCAATTGCCCTGCAGGCGGGTTTGAAGACGGCACCCATCCGAGCCGAGCGTGGGGAATTGTGCTTACGACGTTGCCTAAAGGGGCGCTTGGAACCTGGAGAGAGAAAAAAGAGTTTCGGCGGTTTGATCCGCCAAAAAGCCGGAAGAAAAACCAGGAAAGGATGATCTTCCCAAAAAAGCTATGTTAGACACAGTGATTATCGGCGCAGGTCCGTACGGACTTTCCACGGCTGCACATTTTCGGCATCGCGGCATCCCCTTTCGCATTTTCGGCCGTCCCATGGACAGCTGGCTTGCCCATATGCCCAAGGGCATGAAGCTAAAGTCCGACGGCTTCGCTTCCAACATTTATGACCCGGCCGGCGAGTTTACCCTGGAGAAATTCTGCGCCGAGCGTGGCATCGAGTACGCCCACGTCGGGATCCCCGTCCATATCGATACCTTTACATCCTACGGAATCGCCTTCATGGAACACATGGTCCCGGAATTGGAGGACAAAGTCGTCGTAGGGATTGAGACCGCTCCCGAAGGATTTGCGGTGACCCTCAGTGACGGCGAAATCATAAAGGCGCGCCACGTCGTCCTCGCTGTCGGCATTACTCATTTTGAATTTACGCCTAGCAATCTGTCGCACCTGCCGGCGGAATACTTGACTCACAGCGCTGCCCACCGCGACCTTGGAAAGTTCCGAGGCCGTAGCGTCATTGTCCTCGGCGGAGGCGCTTCCGCGACGGATACGGCCGCACTACTGAGGGAAGCCGGCGCGGATGTTCAGATTGTTGCGCGTCAGAAGGAATTGAAATTTCATAATAAGCCCAGCGGCAAGAAGCGTTCCCTGTGGGATCGGATTCGCAACCCAATGTCCGGTCTAGGTCCCGGCATGAAGTCCGCTTTCTACTCCAATTACCCCAATTTGTTTCGTCTCCTGCCACTAAAGACCCGGCTGGAAATCGTGCGAACGCACCTGGGCCCCTCCGGAGGATGGTTTATCAAGGACTCAGTCATCGGCAAGATGCCTCTGTCCCTTGGCTACACCCCCGAGCGCGCGGAGGTCCGAGGCGGCAAGGTCGTCCTGGAACTGCGCGGGCAAGACGGCTCGAAGAAGGAAGTTTCCGCCGATCACGTCATTGCGGCAACCGGCTACAAAGTGGATCTGGAACGGTTGAAATTCCTGAGCCCGGCGATTCGCACGCAGCTCCGAGGCGCCGAGGAAGTCCTTCCGGTCTCTTCCAATTTTGAATCGCGTGTGCCCGGCCTGTATTTCATCGGTGTAGCGGCCGCAACTAGTTTCGGGCCGCTCATGAGATTCGCCTTCGGAGCCGGCTTCGCAGCCAGAACCGTGACGAATGCCATCGGCAAGAACCTTCCGCACGGTGGCTCTGTGCGCCCTGCTCCGGCCGCCGTTCCCGCGGAAAAAGAAGAAACCGAAGTGATCTCGACTCGCTAACGAATGGTTACCAATCCGAATGCTCACACGGGCATCGGTCCATCGGTAGGACACAAGGAAGCATGAGAAGAGAGACCATCGCAATTCACGAAGGGTACGACGGCGATCCCACGACGAAGGCCGTGGCGGTGCCGATCTATCAGACGGTCGCGTTTGAATTCGATAACGCGGAACACGGCGCTGCGCTTTTCAATAACGATGTCGTGGGGAACATCTATAGCCGTATCGGCAATCCCACGAACACGGTGTTGGAGAAACGCGTCGCCGCTCTCGAAGGTGGCGTCGAGGCGCTCAGCGTGAGCTCGGGCATGTCCGCCATCGAATATTCCATAAATAACATCACGGAGGCGGGCAATAACATCGTCTCCCTTCCCCAACTCTATGGCGCCAGCTACACCTTGTTCGAGCACATTTTTCCGAAACGAGGAGTCGCCTGCCGGTTCGCAGAGAGTGATAGTCCCGAAGCCGTCGATCGATTGATCGACGAGGATACCCGCGCGGTTTACTGCGAAAGCGTGGGCAATCCTGCCGGCAACGTCGCCGACATCGAGGGTTTGGCGCGCGTGGCACACAAGCACGGCGTGCCTCTCATCGTCGACAACACGGTGGCTACCCCCATTCTCTTAAGGCCGATCGAATACGGCGCCGACATCGTTTTGCATTCCATGACCAAATTCATGGGCGGGCACGGCACCACAATCGGCGGAATGATCGTGGATAGCGGGAAATTCCCGTGGACCGATTATCCAGACCGTTATTACATGCTGACTAAACCAGAGCCTTGCTACCACGACCTGGTGTATACGGATCATTTTGGCCCTGCCGCCTATGTCGCGCGATGCCGCACCGTGGGCCAGCGAAATACCGGGGCAGCGATGGCGCCCTTCAACGCATTTCTGCTGCTGCAGGGCGTCGAAACCATGGCTTTGCGCGTGGAGCGCCATGTGGAGAACGCCCGAAAGGTCGCGGAATTTCTGCGCGACCATCCCTTGGTGGATTGGGTCAATTACGCAGGATTCCCTGATAGCCCCTTATATCCCATGGCCAGCCGGTATTTGGGCAGGAATGTTGTCTCCCTGCTGACGTTCGGAGTGAAGGGCGGCTTCGAGGCCAGCCGGAGATGCTTTGACGCTCTGCGTTTGTTCAAACGAATGGTGAACATGGGCGATGCGAAGTCCTTGACGTGCCACCCCGCGTCGACCACGCACCGGCAACTCACCCCTGAGCAACAACTCAAGGTAGGCGTCCGGCCGGAAATGATCCGCCTCAGTGTAGGGATCGAGCACATCGACGACATTCTGGAAGATCTCGCCCAGGCCTTGGATGCGGCGGTTCCTAAGGTCACGGTCGAACACAGCTCGGATCCGCGAGGAAATTCATGCTCGTAATGATGGACGAAACGCGAACTCCAACCCATTGGGCCCAACGAAATCATCCCTCCCCGATCGCTTTCCGCGGAGCCGCGCCGGATCGCATCAATGTCGCTCTCATTAACAATATGCCGGATGCGGCACTGGAAGACACCGAAGCGCAATTTTTTGAGCTTTTGAATTCCGCCGCGGGCGATATCCCCGTCAGCCTTACTCTCTTTTCCCTTCCGGGAATTCCGCGGGGCGATCGTGGAAATGACCATCTGAATCGTTTCTACGTGGACATCGCCGATTTGTTGAATAACCGGTTTGACGGCGTCATCGTCACCGGAACCGAGCCGCGCCAGCCCGATCTGCGCAAAGAGCCGTACTGGGGCATCTTGGCGGAAGTTTTGCAATGGGCTGAGCACAATACCCATTCCACGCTGTTGTCTTGTCTGGCGGCGCACGCGGGCGTTCTTCACAGCGATGGCATCGAACGCCATCCCCTCGACGACAAAAAGTTTGGAATATTTAGCGAATCGAAGGTCTTCGATCACGCGCTGACGAGCCGCACCTCCGACCAATTAAAGTTTCCGCATTCTCGATGGAATGAGATCCGCGAGAGTGATTTAACTTCCTGTGGCTATACCGTGCTGACCAAATCCGAGAGGGCCGGCGTCAATCTCTTTGTGAAAGCGAAGAGAGAAAGCCTGTTCGTTCATTTCCAAGGCCATCCGGAGTATGAAGCCGGGACATTGATGAAGGAATACCGCAGGGACGTGAAAAGGTTTCTCCGGCAGGAAAGGCAGACCTACCCTTCCCAGCCATACGGATACTTCGATGAGGTGGCAACGAAACTTCTGAACGAATTTCAAGAGACTGCTCTTGCCCATCGCAACGAGAAACTTATTGCAGCCTTCCCTGAAGGCCTCGTTCCCAATCCAAACGAAAGCGCCTGGCACGCTTCGGCCACTCGTGTTTACTACAACTGGCTGCAATGGCTGGTTGCTCGCAAGGCGGATTCCGCCGCTCCCACGCAAAATGCGCGTTTGGGACGCGGCTGAAGCAATCTCTCCGGCCAAACGAAAAACCTCAACATAGAGAACACTGAGAAAAACAGAAGAAAAAACATCGGTTTGTTTCCTCAGGCTTTTCTCGGTGTTCTCTGTGTTAAGGTTTGCCCGTTGAATTGTGGGAGACAGGTCTTGCGTACGCAGCGTCGCACGTCCTGTCCTGATGGCGGCTATCCCAGGAAAAATCGATGATTGAAGACCAGGTTCCGGAAATCCTGCAATCCCTTCCCCAGCGCATTAGCGACGCCATTGCGCCGTGGGCGGCGCAATCGCCCAGCCGGCCGGCACTCGTGGAACCTTCTGGGACTTGGACGTACGGGCAATTGCAATCCGCCGTCGTGGAAGCCCAGGCGTGGCTGGTTGCATCGGGCGTTCGACCCGGAGATCGGGTCATGATCGTATGTGAGAACAGCCGGGCATTTATCGCCATCCTTCTGGCGTTGGCTGGGATCGATGCATGGCCGGTCCTGGTGAACGCGCGTCTTTCGGCGCGTGAAATCGATCAGATCCGGGAGCATTGCGGCGCCCGCCGCGTCGTCTACACCACAGGCGTTTCCCCTCATGCCGAGGAGCATGCCAAGCGTCACAGTGCGATCGTTCAGAATATTGCCGATATGGGGCCAATTGCCCTGGGGCCGCTGGATCCGAATACGGTAGCCGAGCCGCTCGACCCGAATGCTGCGAACCGCGTCGCGGCATTGATTTATACCTCCGGAACGACCGGCCAGCCCAAGGGCGTGATGCTCACCCACCGCAACGTTCTGTTCATTGCGGCCATCTCCGCAAGAATCCGTTCTCTAACTCCCGAGGACCGTTTTCTCGGCGTTCTGCCGATGACGCATGCGGTAGGCCTTTCCGTCGTGCTCCTCGGCACTTTGCTGAGTGGCGCGTGTTTGCACTTGGTGCCGCGGTTCGATCCCATGACTGCGCGCAAGACGTTTGAGCAAGTCACTGTCGCGCTGGGCACGCCGGCCATGTTCGCCATGCTTCAAGAGTACGCGAAGATGAAGCGCCTCGAGACCCTGCACTTTCCCCAATTGAGAATCATTGCTAGCGCCGGCGCCCCGTTGCACCTCTCCATCAAATTGCAAACGGAGAGCTTGCTGGGCTTGCCGCTGCACAACGGCTATGGCGTAACGGAGTGCTCTCCAACCATCGCTCAAACCAGGGTGGAATCGCCGCGGACCGATATCTCCGTGGGCCCGGTCTTTCCCGGTGTCGAGATCAAAGTGGCGGGAGCTGACCGAAAACCAGTGGCCGAGGGAGAAGTCGGCGAGCTGTGCGTGCGCGGACCGAGCATCATGAAGGGATATTATCGCGCCCCCGAAGAAACGGCGGCCGTGATCGATGCCGAAGGATGGTTCAATACGCGCGATCTCGCCCGGCTCGAGGATGGAAATCTCTTCATAGTCGGACGCACGAAGGAACTGATCGTCCGGTTTGGATTCAACGTTTATCCGGTGGAAGTCGAAGGGGTGCTCAACGCTTATCCCGGCGTCGTCCGATCCGCCGTGATCGGCCGTCCCTCGCAACGAAACGACAACGAAGAAGTGGTCGCCTTCGTTCAGCTTCCGCCCGAGTCAGAAATTACGGCGAGCGGACTGGCGGAATACGCTGCGGCGCATCTCGCTCCTTACAAGCGTCCCACGGAGATCATTCTCGTTTCAGAAATGCCCCTGACGCCCACGGGGAAAGTAGTAAAGGGCGAACTCGCAAAAATGTTCGCGGTTACCGCAGACCGGCGCTAGTCAACCCCGCTTGGCGCAGCCTGTCTATACGTCCACCTGAATCAGCCTCGGTCCTTCCCCCTCGAATCCCTCCCGCAAAGCCTTCCCAAACGATTCCAACGAATCAATACGCACCCCCGGCACTCCCATGCCCTTTGCCAGGGACACCCAATCGAGATCGGGACGTCCAATCTCGAATAGGCTCGATGCGCGAGCACCCGGCTTCCCAACGCCAAGATAAGAATACTCCCGCTTCAGCACGCCATATTCGCGGTTGGCGTAGATAACGGTTGTGACGTTCAACCCCTCCCGCGCCATTGTCCACAGGGCTTGCGCCGTGTACATCCCGCTCCCATCGGCGGACAGGCACAGGACGCGGCGATCCGGACAGGCAACCGCCGCCCCCACCGCCAGTGGCAGCGCAATGCCAATGGATCCCCCGGTATTCGCGAGCCAGTCGTGACGAGGGCCAAGCTTCGTCGCCCCCATCAGGTTGCGGCCCGAAGTCATAGATTCGTCCACCACGATCGCGTTTTCTGGCAAGAGAGCCCCGACCATGCTCGCGAGCCCGGGTAACGTGACTTCTCCTGTCGGCTGCGAAGGCCGTTCGATTCCTTGGCCGTTTGTGATCGGAGCGCTGGGCAAAGACAATGCTGTCTCCAGCAGGTCAAGGGCAGCGACGTAATCTTCACCGGGACGCGCCAGTTCATGAATCTCGCAGCCTGGCGGCGCAAGCTCGCTGCTCTTTCCCTGGGCCGCAAAATACGGAAGCGGCACGGACGCTCCCACCAGAATGAGCTGGCGAAATCCTTTCAGGAATTCCACCGCCTGCTCCAGGATGTAAGGGAGGCGCTCCACCGGAGCTGCAGCGGCGCCTCGCTCCATGCGCGCAAAAGGGTATGGAGAAATTAACTTCGCGCCCATTGCCGCGGCGATGCGTCCTGCCGTCGCCAGTCCTCTGCCATAAAGCGCATTCCCGGTGATGAAAAAGCCGGTTGGCAATCCGGAGCGAAGCATGGCCGCGGCGCGCTCGACGGTTTGACAAGCAGGCACGGAGACTTTCCGCGGAACGGGAGTTTTCACCACGGCGCCTCCCTGGCTCCAAACCACATCCGCAGGGACGATCAGCGTGGCGATTTGGCCTGGCGCCGTATGCGCCGCAACGATGGCGTCGGCCGCGTCTTCGCCAATTGAGGAGGCGCCGCAAGCGGTGCGCACCCAATTCGAAAAGGGCCGCGCAATCCCTTCGATATCGGAAGTCAGAGGAGCGTCGTGGCGCAAATGATAGGTGGCATGCTGGCCCACGATATTCACGATAGGCGTCCGCGCACGGCGTGCGTTGTGAAGGTTGGCAAGCCCATTCGCGAGTCCTGGCCCGAGATGAAGAAGGGTGCACGCAGGCCTCTCGGTCATTCGCGCGTAGCCGTCCGCAGCTCCCGTTACAACCCCTTCAAAGAGCCCCAGGACGCAGCGCATCTCCAAATGATGGTCCAGGGCGGCGACGATATGCATCTCCGAGGTGCCCGGGTTGGTGAAACACACGTCAACATTGCCGGCGGTCAAAGTGCCTAGCAGGCTCTCTGCTCCGTTCATGTTTCTATCGCCTCAGCCTAAAATTTTTGTGTGTGAAGCATCCTGCGGGAGGGATCATTTCTAGAGCACTGCCTCGTCCAGGTAGCGGGAGAGAACGGATCCAAGATCCTCGGAGTAGGCGTCGAGGATCGCAAAGTGATCGCCGGGCACATTCTCGACGACGAATCCCGCCGACAGGCCGGCCCAAACGGCGGCAGCGTCATCGGGAAAGTCAAAGCTGTTTTCGGCCTTCACGAAATGAATTTTGCCGGGGTAATACCGCGGCCGGTAGCTGGCCAGCGCCCGATAATCGGCATCGCGCATGCGTTGCATCGCTGGACCGAAGTAAAGCGAGCGTTGCTCGGGCGGGCTTTCAGCATGACCGTGAGACGATCTATGGATTCGCTTCGACGGGTGAAGGATATAGGAGATTGCCTCTGGTAGAGGCAATTGCCGCGCATTCGATAGGTGATTTCTCAACAGGCGGAAATAAAGGCGCGCGCGCTGCTTTGCCGGCATGATGTCTCTGGCTGGAAAAGACTCGATCAACACCAGCGAGGCAATCCTCTCGCCCATCGCAGACAGGCGCTGGGCCATCTCGAGCGTCACCAATCCTCCCATTGAATATCCAATCAGTAAATAGGGCCCGGACGGTTGCGCCTTTCGGACCGCTTCCACATAGGACTGCGCCATGTCCTCAATGCGATCGAATGGCTCGTCCACCCCATCCGCGCCCCTGGTTTGCAATCCGTAAACCGGACGATCCGTTTGAATGTTACGCACGAGTTGAGAAAGTTCGAGCAAGTTGCTGCCGATGCCGTGTGTGATGAAAACAGCCGGCTGCTCCGCCCCGGTTTTCATCTGGACGAGGGTAGGGATTCGCGGCGAATCGCCGCTTTCCAAAAACGCGGCCAAACTCTTGATGGTAGGCGTTTCGAGGACCGTCACCGGGGACAAATCGCGGCCGAACACTTGCGAGATTTCGGCGAAGAGCTTGCGGGCAGCGGATAGGTCGCCCCCAAGGTCGAAAAAATTATCGTCGACGCCGATGGTCGATCGCTCCAACACACGTTGCCATATCGGGAGAAGTATCTCGCTGGTACGAATTCTCACCTCGGTAAGGGTGGGCATTTTCTTTTCATTCTCCGACACAGACTACTCCAATAGTCTTGAATTTGTGAGAACTTTAATAGCCTCAAGCATCCATGGCATGGATGAGGCCCTCAGCCAGCCGAGCGTTTCGAGGATCGGAGCCCTCATAATTTCGTTTTGCTGAGTTCAAGACGATCCTCGGACCGCGCTTCCTTGCCGGAATGGGCGAAAGCCCAATAGAGCTCCCGAGCTTTCGTATAGATGGGTCCAAACGGAAGCGAGCGGTCTTCGATGCGCGTCACAGGAACCACCTTCGAGTAGTTGCCCGTGGAGAAAATCTCATTTGCAGTCAGGAAGTCTTGATAGGAAAGAGTTTTTTCGATCACGGTCACGCCATTATCGCGTAAGAGTCCGATCACTCGCTGGCGGGTAATCCCATCCAAGAAGGTGCCATTTGGATACGGGGTATAGACAATGCCATCCTTAGCCATAAAGATGTTGGAGGTGGCAAGTTCCGCTACGTTTCCGAGCATGTCGCAAACGACGGCGTTGTCAAATCCTCGCGCCTGGGCCTCGAAGAGCGAGCGGGAATTGTTGGGATAAAGACATCCGGCCTTGCAATCGACAGGCATCGTCTCCAGCGAAGGCCGCCGAAATGGCGATAAGGTGGCCGAAAATCCCTTGGGAGGGCGCATCGGGGCCTCGTAGATCGACAGGCACCATCGAGTCGACTCGGGATCGTGAGCCTGCACCCAGGGCCCTTCCTTTTCCGCCCAATACATGGGGCGAATATAAAGGGCGACGTCACCGGAAAACTTCGCAATCCCTTCGCGCGACAGCTTCACCCAGGTCTCGACCGAGACCGTGGGCTTCAGATAAAGTTTCCTGGCGGATTCGTTAACGCGCGCGCAGTGCAACTCCAGATCGGGCGTTACGCCTTCGAAGGCTCGAGCCCCGTCAAACACCACGGAACAGAGCCAGGCGGCATGGGTGCGAGGCCCCATGATCGGCACATTTCCCTCGTGCCACTGTCCCTCGAAAAATGTCAGCGTCCTGGACCACCACTCTTCGGAAGGCGGCATTCGATTCCTCTCCCTGCGAGAAATAGTAACTGATTCGTTAATTCCTAAGTATATCTCTCGCAGCGTGCGCGAAGAAATTATCCCAGGATGAATTACTGGCTACATCGATTTCTGCTAGCTTTTAGTAAGTTACGCCATGCAGACTTTGCACGTCAACACTGACACACCCAGGCTGTCTATTGATCGTTACCCCGCCTTGCAGCGCGGGGTTAACCGGTGAGACAACGCGTCTGGAAGAATGTCCCGGGCTGGCAAAAGACCCATAAGATGTTCTCTAGAGTTGACGGCGGGCGCGATTGCCTCGGTAACTGCACTTGCTACCCTGCGCTGGGCGCAATTTCGTAGCCATAGCAATGTGAATATCTTTTCCTAGTTTCGGCAATCTCCTTCCGCTTTGGTGTCCCAAATCGATCCCCCCATGGAGCCGTTTGCCACTCATAACTGTCCTATTGTCAACAATTAATGAGATCTTCGGTGGCCGAATCGTACGGTGCACGGCTTGCACCATGTGGCAGGCCGATTGCTGCCTCAGAACGATAGACTCCCAGGGTTCGGGGAGGGGTCTGCGCCACGATGGTTCGTGCTCGCTAAGGGAAAAATGAGACCAACAGTCCTGATAGCCATGACGTCACGCTGGTTCCCCATGGTTCGGCTGGCGATGGCTTTGGACAACGCGGGCTTCGCGGTGGATGCGGTATGCCTTCCGTACCACCCGCTTCAGAAAACCGGTGTTGCCCGAAAAACCTATACCTTCCATCATTTCGCTCCCTTAAAATCGATTGCGTCAGCGATCACTGCGTCCGCGCCGGATCTCATCATTCCGGGTGACGACCTCTCGACCATACACGTGCATGACCTCTATCGGCGCGAAATCGCTCGCGGTAGAAAGGGCGCGCTCATTTGTAACGTTATCGAGCGTTCCCTCGGAGCCGCTTCCAGTTTTCCGCTGGTTCACGACCGAACCAGACTCCTGGAAATCGCGCAAGAAGAAGGCATACGCGTTCCAAAAACCGAATTTCTCACGGACGCCGATCAGCTTAGGGAATGGGGATCTCGGACGAGTTTTCCAGTGGTTCTTAAATCGAATGGCAGTTCGGGCGGCGAGGGCGTGAGGATCGTCCATAACCTGGAACAGGCCGAACGAGCCTTTCGAACGCTCCAGGCTCCTCCACTTCTGGCGCGAGCCGCGAAACGCGCTCTGTTTGACGGCGATAAGAGCCTGCTTTGGCCATCGCTTCTTCGAAAGCGATCCCTGCTGAACGCGCAATCCTACGTGCCTGGGCGTGAGGCGACCAGCACAGTTGCTTGCTGGCAGGGAATGGTTCTCGCCGGGCTCCATTTTGAAGTTATCAACAAAACCAATCCTACCGGGCCGGCCACCGTCCTGCGCCTGATCGATTGCCGTGAGATGTCCCTCGCCGCTGAAAAGATTGTCAGGCGGCTCAATCTCTCCGGACTTATCGGTTTCGATTTCATGTTGGAAGACCGGACTGGCAACGCCTACCTCATCGAAATGAACCCACGGGCCACCCAAGTCGGACACTTGCCCCTGGGCCCGGGACGCGACCTTCCCGCGGCGCTCTACGCAGCGGTAACGGGAGACGCAGTCCGAGAGGCTCCCAAGGTCACCGAAAGCCGGATCATCACCCTATTCCCTCCTGAGTGGAAACTGAATCCCGAGAGTCCCTATATCCGCTCCGGATATCATGATGTCCCATGGGAACAACCAGAATTGGTCCGCGCCTGTGTCCGCAGCGCCAAGAGAAAACAGAACCAAATGTTCACAAGGAACGAGCCCCATCTTCCGCACCCGTCGCCCTCTCCCTCTCCAATCGAAGAGCCTTACCACGAAGAGTTCGCCACACGGGTCGAATCAAAGAGCTGAATGGCGGCCGATCCATGCGCCCGACGATACGCGCGAAATACTTCTTGTTCGCCTGCCTTTTAGGTGCGCTTGCTTCGAGCTGCTCGCATTCTCAAGCCAAGACCATTGGCAGTTGGAATCCCGAGGCTGCCGCCACTTATCTCGACCAAAGGGAAGATTGGTGGATGGGCTGGCAGGGCGCGGCGCGCGATCAAGGCACTTTTTGCGTTTCGTGCCATACGGCGCTGCCCTACGCTTTCTCCCGGCCTGCTCTGGACCGAGTCCTCCACAAGGAAACTCCGGCCGCGGAAGAGCGCAAGCTCGTGGACGATGTGATCGTGCGCGTACGCCAGTGGAAACAGATCGGCCCATACTATAACGACAGGGGAAAGGGCGGTTCTGAGGCCGTTAGGTCCCGCGGGACCGAGGCTGTTCTCAACGCCTTGATCCTTGCCAACTACGACGCCCGGCAGGAACGAATCAGTGAGGATACGCGTGCTGCGTTTAAGAATATGTGGGCCCTGCAAGTGACCAGTGGCGACGATAAAGGCGCATGGTCGTGGCTTCAGTTCGGCATGGAACCGTGGGAGGCGAGGGATTCTCAATACTATGGAGCCGCCCTGGCCGCGCTTGCGGTAGGCACGGCTCCCGAAAACTACCGCGCAAGCCCGGAGATTCAGGATAATCTCAAGCTGTTGAACGATTACCTGAACCGCGAATACCCGTCTCAATCTTTATCCAATCGATTGGTTCTCCTTTGGGCTTCCACGAAGCTGCCTGGACTGCTCGACGCCGCCCGCCGAACGTCCCTCATGGACGAAATTGTCAGCGATCAAAGGCCAGACGGCGGTTGGAGCCTGTCCTCTTTCGGCGGGACATTGAGAGGCGCAGGCCTGCGGGCCTATATCCGGACGTGGATCCGGGCGGATGGAACGCTGGCAGACCGAAGCAGCGACGGGTATGCCACTGGCCTGGCTGTCTTTGTTCTACAACAAGCCGGCATGCCGCGGGATACCCCGCAATTGGAGCGGGGCCTATCCTGGCTGGTAAAAAATCAAGACGCGACCCAGGGTCTCTGGCAGGCATCCTCTCCAAATTTAAAGCGGAATCCTTCGTCGAATATCGGCCGTTTCATGAGCGATGCGGCGACGTCTTTCGCTGTCCTCGCGCTGGCTGATGCGGGCCAGCGTTGAGAGCCAGTTGCTATTTTGATTTTGCGCGGCGTCGCACAGGCAGTGGAAATTCGAGAGTCGGAATCGCCGCGGCACGCGCCACAGGCGTGGCCCGGAGCGTATTCCGGCCGGAAAATGGAAGAAAAAATTGAACAACTACCGCCAATTTTATATCGGTGGGCAATGGGTCGATCCCGTCGAGCATCGCGACTTCACCGTCTTCAACCCGGCCACCGAGGAAGCCATTGCAACGATTTCTCTAGGCAGCGCCGCGGATGTGGACAAGGCCGTGGCGGCGGCAAAGAAAGCGTTCGATTCCTATTCGGAAACAACTCCCGGCGAGCGCATGGCGTTTCTGCGGCGCATCATCGAGATATACATGACGAGAATGGGAGAGATGGCCGAGCTCATCTCCCTGGAGATGGGCGCGCCCCTCTCGCTCTCCCGCGCGGCGCAAGCTCCCGCAGGCTTGGCGCACATAAAGGAAATTGTCAGAGTTCTTGAGCGTTTCCAGTTCGAGGAACTCAAGGGTCCCACGCTCATACGGAAAGAAGCAGTCGGCGTCTGTGGTCTCATCACGCCTTGGAACTGGCCGATGAACCAGATTGCGTGCAAAGTAGCGCCGGCGTTGGCTGCCGGTTGCACGATGGTCCTAAAGCCCAGTGAATTGGCGCCTCTCTCCGCTCACCTGTTCGCGCAGATCCTTCACGACGCAGGTCTGCCGCCGGGCGTATTCAACATGTTGAATGGCGACGGTCCGACGGTGGGCGCCGCGATTTCTTCCCATCCTGACGTAGCGATGCTGTCTTTCACCGGATCCACGCGGGCCGGAGTTGCCGTAGCCACGGGCGCGGCTCCCTCGGTGAAGCGGGTCACGCAGGAACTCGGCGGCAAGTCCGCCTACATCATCATGGACGATGCGGATCTCGCGGGAGCGGTCGAATACGGCGTTCAGGCCTGCATGCGAAACAGCGGCCAGTCTTGCAATGCCCCTACTCGAATGCTGGTCCCGCGGGCAAAAATGGCGGAGGCCGCTTCGGCGGCAAAGCAAGCAGCCAACAACATCCGAGTCAATGACCCGCTCCTCGAGAGCACCAATCTTGGCCCGCTTTCCAGCAAGGCGCAGTTTGAGAAAGTGCAGCGCATGATCCAGGAGGGAATCGAGGAGGGCGCCGAGTTGATCGCCGGCGGCCCGGGCCGGCCGGAAGGACTTACCAAAGGTTATTTCGTCAGGCCGACCGTTTTCACAAATGTTTGTAACGATATGGCCATCGCGCGCCAGGAAATCTTTGGACCGGTGCTTTGCATCATCCCCTACGAAAACGAAGATGACGCTGTGCGCATCGCGAACGACACTCCGTATGGCTTGTCAGGATTTGTCACCTCGGGCGATCCTGAGCGCGCGCGCCGCGTGGCCAAACGAATCCGGTCCGGCAACGTGCACATCAATGGCGCCCGGATCGATTTCGCAGGCTGTTTTGGCGGCTATAAGCAATCTGGTAACGGCCGGGAATGGGGAGAGGCGGGCCTTCAAGAATTTCTCGAGTTGAAAGCCATCTTCGGCTACGCGACGCCTGCGGATTAAAATGTGCCAGCGATGTTCCTAATCAGCTATTGCCCTTTGGGCCATCCATCGAACGCAATTTTATTAATTGGTACAGTCGATCCCTTCGCAATTTCTCCGCGGAAAAACGCTCTTCTCCGTGCTTCTCCTCCAAATTTCCGGCCGCCTGGAAGCGCCGGTCAACGGAAATGCTTCAAGCGTGTTGCCCGCCAATTCTTTGCACCGCGCAGAGTCCGTTCAGCCGTAATATCCTGACACAATTCCTATAATTCGATCGGCAGCCTCGTTTTTCATTGCGGAAAATGCAGTTTGGTTGCCTCGGCGCTGAGAAACCCTCGCCGCCAAGTCGCTTTTGAAAAACATTTCTAATTTCGATTCGCGTGCGTCGTGAGAAATTCCGATTGGCCCCGTCCTCGAATATTCTCAGCTTTGGGTGTCCATCGTACCAATTCCTTCCAAGGAGAAACCTTCACTAAGAAATGGAATAGCGTCCGTTGAGAACGCCGCAAGTCTCACAATGGCGCTGAGGGGGGTACCAAATTGGAACTTTGGGGAAATAATGGCATTTCTCTACCACTGCGTTTTCCATATATTCATCCGTGCTGACTCGATTTGAAACTGCGATCTGAATGCAGCGGGGCGGTTGCAGTTTCAGAGGTCAGCGTGGGGGGATGTTCCTTGTGAGTGGGGAATTTGATTTGCGCAAGAGCTGTCTTCCCACCGGAAAAATTAGCCTAAGAATGTTGTGAGCGAGTTTCGCCGGGGCGAAGCTCGATTGCCAGGACCATTTTCAATTGGGTGTGTGGACTTTTGCGTTCAACGCTAAAGTGGCGAGGATGAAATGAAATCGAACAACTCATGGCGCATCAAGCTCAGCCATCTTCTTTTTGGCGCGGCGATTGTAACCGCGCTGGTGGTGGCCCGCGGAACCAAGGCAGGAGACGATCCCGTCCACCTGGTGACCGACTGGAGCCATCATCACGTGATGTTTTCCGCTCCCAGGTCTCTGATGGAGCGCTTCCGATTGTCGTCGAACCCGAGGTACGTACAGCAGTGGTTGCGGCGAGACGCCGAGCAGTGGGATCGCCGTGACAGGTGGCGATGGTGGTGGCATGAGCCCAGGGACCCGAAACGGATGCAAGGCGACTGGAGCGTAAACATGGGCACGGGCGCCACCGTGGGCGCGGGCAATTATCCGGCAAAATTTTCGTTCAGCTCGACTACCGCGAGCTGCGGAAGCGATTTCGTCGTGTACACCACAGGACTGGCAGGTTCGGCAACGCAAGCCAGCATCGCGGCATTTACCAACCTGTATTCCAGTTGTAATGGCGGCACCTATCCCACAATCAATTGGGCCTACGACACCGGCGCTGCCGGACCGATCACGACGTCTCCGGTCCTTTCCACCGACGGCACGCAGGTAGCCTTCGTCCAAAACACGGCGACTGCGGCAACCCTGGTGATTCTCAGGTGGGCGGCAAGTTCGGGCACGCTTACGAGCCCAGCGGGGCCCACTGCCGAAACTCCGGCCGAGTACAATAATGGCAGCGGTACACTTTGCACCGCGCCGTGCATGACGACGATCACATTCTCCGCGGCAAACGGCGCGGGTGCTGCCCTCGACTCCTTCTCTTCGCCTTTCTATGACTATGCCAACGATTTGCTCTATGTCGGCGACAATGGGGGTTCCATTCACAAGTTCTTAGGCGTCTTTAACGGCACTCCTGCGGAGCTTGTGTGCACGGATTTGTCCAACCCCCTCCCCTGCTCCGCGACTCCTGGGGCAGACCTTTGGCCCGCTGCTGGCATAGGCGGTCCTATGAACAGCCCCGTAACTGGCGAGGGCGAAAGCAGGATTCTTGTGACCGACCGCCAGGGATATCTCTATAGCTTGGACCCGAATGTCGGTGGAGTATTTACAGGCTCAAGTCCCGCTTCAGGTAACTTCATTTTCTCTGCAAAATTGGCAGATACTGGTTTTGACGACGGCCCGCTTCTGGACGTGACGACGGACGATGTGTACCTCTTTGCCAGAGAAGACAACTCCGGAACGACCCAAGCCGGGGTAATTCGGGTTCCCTTGTCTTCTTTTGTCGATAACGCCGCGGTCGGGAGCGATGGGATTACCGAAGCTGTTATCTCCGGCGCCACTCTTCCAGCAACGGCTCTCTACATCGGAACTTTTGACAATACTTACTACACCTCGTCGGGGGGTACCGGCAATTTGTACACATGCGGTGTCAGCGGCGGGGACGCCGTCCTGTATCAGATATCAATTTCCGGCGGAATCATGGATACTACCCCGGCCCTCGGACCCACGCTAACCAGCGTTAACGCGGGCTGCTCGCCGATCACCGAGTTTTATAACGGAACCACCGACCTGATGTTCTTGAGCGTCACGGCTAGCGCGGTGACAGGAGCACCCATAGATTGCACCGCAGGCGCCGGGTGCGTCATGTCTTTCAATATTACCAGCCCCACGTGGAACTCAAGCACAGCAACTTCTGCGACGACGACGGTCGCATCCGGCACCAGTGGCATCGTCGTCGACAACTCAGATTCTTCGACCGTCGGGGCGGAACAGGTTTACTTTACTCCACTAGGCAGCCAGGATTGCACGACGACCGTCACGGGTGCATACCCGACAGCTGTTTCTAGCGGCTGCGCGATCCAGGCATCACAATCGATATTAGGAGAATAGCGGTTACAGGGGGCAACAACTTGGAAATGGATAACAGTTCGACGAAAGACAAGCCGCGGGACTCGGCCGCTTCGCCGGCGAAGAAACCATACACGGCTCCTTCCTTCCGGTTCGAGCCTGTATTCGAAGTTTCGGCCCTGTCGTGCGGCAAGACGTTTGGCAACGAGGGCAGTTGCCTCCACAGCAGAAAAGCTTCCTAGCTCGTCGGTTAAGGCGTTTATTGACCGACGGGAAAAATGGCGGCTATGCTGGTGTGCGGTCCATCGGGGGGAATTGTCCTCACCCTCTTGGAAATTCGTCTTTACGGGACGGGCCGTTTCACCCGGCGAGGGAAGCCCGGAGCCCGTTGCAAGGCGCAATGGCGAGTTTAGAACTGGATGCATGCTCAGGGGCGCTTTCGGTTGCCACGATGAGGGCCTAGAGGGCCAGGATCAGGCAGGTTGTGGTTCCATGCGCGTAGAGTTTCCCCTTTGAGTCAATCAGCCGCCCTTCCGCTGTGGCGATCCGCTTCCCTGCGTGCACCACTTTTCCTTCCGCCCGCACTTCTCCCGTCTCCGAAGTTATCGCCCGCACGTAATTTATTTTAATTTCAATCGTCGCATAGCTAAATCCCGCCTCGAGCGTCGAGTGGACCGCGCAGGCCATGCAGGAATCGAGCAGGGCAGCGATAAATCCGCCATGAACCGTTCCAAGCGGATTGTAATATTCAAATTTCGGATGGCCGGCGAAAGCTGTGTGCCCGCGCTCCGCATGCACGAGCCGAAAGTCCAACGCCTGTTGAATTGGGGGAGCGGGCAGGCGGCCTTCCAGGATTCCGGTCAAAAGCTGCAGGCCGGACATGGTTTTTGCGGTGCCCGGCGGCACCACGCCGTAGCGCTGCGTGTCGCCAAGACCATCCATCACTCATTGCTCCGGCGCGTCTGAATCGCCGATTTCTCAGTGCCCGCGAACCACAGTCCCATAAGGCTAGGGATGATAGCAGATACCAAGCTTATATAGCGCCTGCCTTCCGGCGGGTACTTTTGATCAAAGCAGATGCCCGTCGGAAGGCGGGCGCTACATTGGCCGAAACTAACTGGATGTGGCTTACATGGGAGGCTGAAAGGATGGGGGAACTTGTGCGAGGCGGCAAGACTTGAAGCGATTCCCCTACTGCTTCGATGGGAAGCAATCCTGCTTCCCATTGACTGGTGCGTCCGCGGAAATTAAGAAGCGGGAACGACTGCCGAAACCTGGGCCGAATCCGCGCTTTCCACTCCGGCGGAGCTCACGGAAGTTACGACATAGTAGTATGTCAGTCCGCTTTGGACTGTGCTGTCGGTATATGAATCCGTCGGCACAACGCTGGAGGTCAGTTTCGAGTAAGGGCCGCCGGAAATCTCGGAGCGATAGACGTTGTAGCCCGCCACGGTGGACGTGCTCGCGGACCAGCTCAGCTGTACGGAATTGGTTCCCGTCTGCGTTCCGTTCCCCGCAAGAGAAATCGTCGCCGGCGAATTTTTGGCGTTGCTCGTCACCGTCACGCTGCCGGCCAAATTACCGGCCGCTAGGGGAGAGAACGTTGCGTCCAATGTCGCCGATTGTCCCGGCGCCAGAATCATACCTGCTGAAACACCGCTCGCGGAAAAGGTTGCGCCAGAAATAATGACCGCCGAAACGGTGACGTTCGAATTTCCCGCGTTGGTCAGGGTGACGCCCAGAACGCTGCTTCCGCCGACGGCTACGTTTCCGAAGCTCAAGCTCGAAGTGCTCGTGGTCAGCGTGGCCGTGGCCGCCGTTCCGGTTCCGCTCAAGGACACCGTGCTCGTCGTGCTCGCGGCGTCGCTCATGACGGACACATTGCCCGACAAGGCCCCAGCCGTTTTCGGCGAAAAGACGACGTTGAATGTGGCCTGGCTTCCCGCTGCAATCGTTAGCGGAAGCGAAATGCCCGTAATCGTGACCCCGGCCGCCGTAGTGCTGGCTTGCGTAACCGTAAGGCTGGATCCCCCGCCATTGGTGATCGTAACCGATTGGGAAGCCGTACTTCCCAGGGCCACGTTGCCGAAGCTGATCGATGCTGGCGCCACCGAGATCGTGGCGGCTCCGGATGTGCTTGCCTGGCTCGAAGTGGCCTTTGGTGCGCCGGTTAGCCCCGTGCAGCCGGACATGGAGAAAATTGCGGAGAGCAGTAGGATTAGGGTGGCAACCAGGATGGCCTTCTTGCCTGCAAAACTCGAAAGCGCTTCAGACTTCCCTGAGCCGTTGATTTGCGTGTTGCTGGTTACGTTTTCCATGTACGCGATTCTGAATTTTGGTGGCGGTGGGGACTACTGCTCGGGCGTACATTTGAAGTACAGCGGGTGGGCACGAAAAGACCAGTAGGCAAACCTGTACCGGCGCACAGGTGGGCAGGTTAACGGCGTGCCGACCTTACGAAACATAGCGGCGCGCCGAGTTTTAATCGCTTCGATCTCGTCCCAATCTATTGGGGCGAACCCCTCAGCTGAGACAAACTGCAGCTAGCACACTTGCCGTTCGATGAATTTTTCTTCTCCTGTTGCCTCTTCTTCAGGATGCCGTCCGGCCGGTGAAGCAGCGGCGAACTCTACTGGAGAGCAACTCGCCGAGGATAGCCGGCTGGAGATTCAACGGGACGATGAGCCGGGGAGCGGCTGTCAGGTCGTTCCCCATTTTTGACTTCTCGCTCGTCGGACCGAAAGATCTCCTCATGCCTGAAAAAACTCATCGCCGCTGCGGCAGAATCGATCGCTGGCCTGGCTGCTTGCTCGAACTGCTCCGGCGAACCGTAGCCCAACGCCGAATGCAGACGGCGTCGATTGAAAGACTGTTCCAGGAACGCCTCGATGTTCGCCTCGGCCAGCAGGTTATCCTCGCGCAGAAGTCGCAACACTAGGGCGGAGAGAGCGATAAAGACCCGCGCGGCTCACTCCGGCCGGCCGGCACATGCGCTCGGTACTCCTGCTGCCTTGCATGGGCATCAGGACTTGGATTTCGTCGTGGATGCCTTCTCGCCCCTCATACCGCTGTCCCGGGGTCGAGCCTCGACCTCTTGCAATACACCTTTGAAAAATCCCACCTCCGGCGTCTTCTCCGCCAGCACCCGCTTCAACTGGCTGGCTTCCTTCTGGAGGGTCGATTCTCGTGCTTTTTCTGGCGGAGGATCCTCATCGCCGCCCAGCCCGCTTATTTAATCCCGGCCTTGGTACAGAATGCGGCGATGGCCGCCCAGTTCTTGCGATAGCGCCACGAGGTTGTCGCAGCCCTTGAATCGCTCATCGCCATTCGGGGAATTGCTCCGTGTGTCTCCGCAATCGTTTCTTGGCCGCTTGCAGCCCATTTCCCTTCTAAGTGGGCTAGTTCTGTCTGTCTCAAAATTGGGTTTCACTCTATGGGACGATTGCGGAAACTTCGGCTGAGTCAGCGCTCTGCACGCCGCTGGAATCGACGGAAGTGACCACATAGTAGTAAGTCGTGCCCGCTTGAACGGCCGTGTCCGCGTATGTCGTGGACGCGTCCTGCGAGGAATTCAACTGCGCGTACGGGCCGCCGCTCACCGTGGACCTAAACACGTCGTAGCCGGTCACCGTGGACGTGCTGGCCGTCCAGCTCAGCGTCACCGAGTTCGATACCGCCTGGACGCCCGTCCCGGATAGGGTGATGGACGCCGGGGAATTGGTGGCGTTGCTGCTGACCGTGACGCCGCCAGGTATGGATCCCGCCGAGGATGGGGTGAAGGTTACATTCAGCGTCGCGGTTTGTCCGGGCGTCAAAATCTGACCCGATGAAACTCCGCTGGCCGTGTACCCGGCGCCGGAAATGCTGACGTTCGAAACGGTGACGTTCGAATTCCCGCTGTTGGTGAAAATGACGGGCAGGCTGCTGCCGCTGCCGATATTGACGCTCGAAAAGTTCAGGCTGGTCTGGCTGGCGTTGAGAAGAGTTGTCGCGGCGTTCACCGTCAGCGTGGCCGCGGAGCTGGTGATGTTGCCCTGGTTGTTCGTGACCGTGACGGCGAATTGACTGCCGGTGTTCGCTGTCGTTGTCGCCGGAGTGGTGTAGGAGGCCAGAGTCGCGCCGCTGATCGCCGCGCCGCCTTTCGTCCATTGATACGTCAGTGGGCCTGTACCCGTGGCGGTCACGCTGAACGTGGCCGTTTGCCCGGCCATGACGGTCTGGCTCGCGGGCTGCGCCGTAATCGATGGCGCGACGGTGGTCGTGGTCACCGTAAGGATCGCGGGATTGCTGGTCAGACTCCCATTGCTATCCGTCACGACCACAGTGAATTGCGCGCCATTTTCCGAACTCGTCGTGGCCGGTGTCGTATAGGAGGTTCCCGTCGCGCCACTGATGGCTACCCCGCTCTTTTTCCATTGATACGTAAGCGTCCCTGAACCCGCCGCCGAGACCGAAAAGGTTGCCGTTTGTCCGGTAGTGACGCTCTGGCTCACCGGCTGGCTATTGATGGCCAGTGCCGTCATCCCGGTTCCGCTGAGGGTGATGCCCAGAGAAGGATTCGTCGCATTGCTAGCGATGGAGACACTGCCGGTAACAGCTCCGGCAGCCGTCGGTGCGAATTGCACCTGAAAGGCTTGGTTCCCGCCGGCGGCGATGGACACCGAAGACATGCCTCCCACGATACTGAAACCCGCACCGGTGACGGCCGCCTGGGAAATCGTGATGGCCGTGGTGCCTGTGTTGGTCAGGGTCAAAGCCTGCGAGATGGTCGCGCCATCCACCACACTGCCAAAGCTGAAATTGGTGGCGCTGGCCGCGAGGGCTCCGCCCGAAGCGCTGGTCGAATTCTTGGTCGTTTCTGCCGCAGGTGTTCCAGCGCCCGTCAAACCGACGCAGCCTGCGAGCGAGAAGGACGCGAGGCATGCAAGAATCAGGGCGAATAAGCCGAGCGGCGCTCGGCGGTTGAGAGTCGCGTGAGTGTGGGAGCGAGAAATCGAATAGGATTTCATAACGAAGCCAGTCTAGGTTTGGCATCAAAAAACCCTCTACTGGTCCGGGGACCAAACGTGGGACAGGCGCCGCAACTGTCCGGGGGAACATTGGGGCAATGTTCCCTTCCTGTTGGGACAGGCGACTATGGGACTGCATGAGGTTGCTCAAAACGAAGATGAAATTGAAAAATGCAATTCCATGCGAAAGGAAATCTGCAAGACAGGGCGGCAGAGGAGAGTTGCGGCGCTGTGCTAGACTTAAGCGTGCTGGGCGGTGGGATTCAGCGCAGGAATCATGAATACTCAGGACCTTCCGCACCGACAAACCTACGCTGAGTGGTCGAATCGAATCATTTTTCTTTCCCTGCTGGGCATTGCCTATCTGACATTTTTTCCTTTTCGGTTCGATTTTGCGCCTACCCTCATTTTTCACAGATATCCCTTTCTTCTGGCGAGTTCCGTGAAGCGGCCCGAGTATTTGGATTTTTTTTTGAATGTTCTCTTGTTTGTTCCATTGGGATTTGGCCTTGCCGCACTGGCGCGCAAGCGGGGCAAAAGCCGTTGGGTTTCCTTTCTTGTCGCGCTGGCCGTGGGCGCGGGTGTGTCTTACGCGGTGGAAGTGCTGCAGTTCTACATTCCTGAACGCGATTCCGGCTGGATGGACGTGGGTTCCAATTCAACCGGCTCGGTTGTGGGATTCTTTTTGTTTGAGATTTGCGGCGGCGCCCTTCTGGAGGAGCTTTCCAGATGGGAAGATTCGTTTGCAGTCTGGCTCTCGCCGCGCCGCGCCGCTTTGCTGCTCTTGGTCTATTTCGCGGCTTGCTTTGGTGTTTCCGCTCGTTTACAGGGCAAAACACGTCTTAGCAACTGGGACCCTCGCTGCTTTCTTTTTGTCGGCAATGATGCCTCAGGCCGGATCCCTTGGAGTGGACAAGTCTTCCTCCTGCAAATCTGGAACCGGGCCCTTCCGGAAGAAGCGATCCGCCGGCTAGCCGCGCGAGGACCAGCCGGCGATGCGAGTGCAGGCTTGCTCGCATCTTATGACTTCACGAGCTCGCCGCCGTATGAGGACAAGACGAATTTTTTGCCGTCGCTCGGCTGGACTCCCAGACAGCCGCAATTCACGAACGCCGGTGCAATTCCATTGGACGGCCAATTCTGGCTGCACACGAAAACTCCAGTTGAAAATCTTACTCGAGAGATCGGGAAATCCAGCCAGTTCACGATCCATCTTGTATGCGCGCCGGCGGAGCCTGAGAATGCCCGCATCGTTTCCCTATCGCGATCCGCCGCCAGCGTGAATTTTAACTTGCGGCAGGAAGGATCGACTCTGGTGTTCTGGTTTCTCAACCCGCTCTCGGAGACGCGATCGAATCTTGCCTGGTACGCGCGCGGCGCCTTCGAGGCCGGGAAAACTCGAGACATCGTCGCGTCTTACGATGGAGCGGATGCGTTCCTCTACCTGGATGGGAATCGCGTGCCGCAGACTTACCGGCTGGGTCCCGGCGCGAGTCTCATGCATCGTTTCAATTTTATCCAGACCGATGACCTGGAGGCTTCCGCTATCGTCTACTACACGCTCGTCTTTTTGCCCGCGGGATTATTGATCGGCGTGGAAGCTCGAGAGTGGTCCCAACAGAAAATCTCCGACCGATGGATCCTTGCGATCGGATGGGCGCTCCCGGCAGTGTTGCTGGAGGTATTCCTGGCGGGAATGAGCGGGCGCAGGATCTGGCCTGTGAATATCGTGCTTTCGCTCGTTTTCGGATTGGTGGGGATGCTGCTGATCAATGCTGACCGGCGCTTCAAAAAGTTGCCCGCCGCCTGAAGAAGTTCGCGCGAGTAGGGCGGGCTTCAGCCTGTCGCTTTGTGTTGGAACTGCCGGCGGAAAACCGACAGGCTGAAGCCCGTCCTACTTGCGGCAGATTAACTTGCAGCCGTGGCCGCCATTCCCCATTTGTTGCGCACCGACGCATCGAGCCTGCGGAACACGAGGCTGTCCACGAGGTATCCAAGGAAGGCGATCAGAACCATGACCGCCACGACCAGATTGATATCGTTCAAATCGCGGCCGGTCATCAAAAGCTGGCCGAGGCCCAGCGAAATGTAAATCATTTCCCCGGTGATCAGCGAGCGCCACGCAAAGGCCCATCCCTGCCGCAATCCATCCAGCAAGTACGGCAGGCTCGCCGGGAGCAGCACGTGCCAGAACATCTGCGGCCCTTTCGCGCCCAGATTGCGCCCGGCCATGGACAAGATGCGCGGCACATTGTCGAACCCGGCCTTGGTGGATTGCGTGACGGCCAGGAGCGAGCCGGTGATGGTGACGAAAATAATCGCCGCCTCGCTTAGACCAAACCAGAGCAATGCGACGGGCACCCAGCAAGCGCTGGGCAAGCTTTGCAGGCTGAGGATCACGCGCCCCAGCGTGTCCTCAAGGAATTTATTGGAGGCCAGGGCCATTCCCAGCAGAATTCCGAGAACCACGGAGATGGCGTAGCCGATCACGACGCGCCGCAGGCTCACGCCGATGCCGATCCACAAACTGTGATCCTTGAATCCGTCGTACAACGATTGCGCGACTCCCTGCGGCGTCGGGAAAAGATAGGGCGGCCAAATTTTTGCCAGCGCCAGCGCTTCCCAGACCGCGAGCACGCCGGCGGCAAAAATCAATTGGTTAACGCTTTTCTTCACGCGAATACTCCGCATTAAACGAACGGTCGATTTCTTCGCGCAACTGCCCCAGAATTTCCTTGGAAAGATAAGCCACGTCGGAATCCTCGACGTGCCTGGGGCGCTGGAGATTGATTTGAAACTGTGTCTTGATGCGCCCGGGCCGGAAACTCATCAGCAGCACGCGGTCGCCAAGACGCACGGCTTCGCGGACGTTATGCGTGACGAAGACGATGGTCGGCGAAGTTTCCTTCCAGATGCGCTCGAGCTCATCGTGCAGCATGTCGCGCGTCTGCGCGTCCAGTGCGGCGAACGGCTCATCCATCAAGAGGATTTTCGGGCGCAGCGCCAGCGACCGCGCCAGGGCCACGCGCTGCTTCATCCCGCCGGAAAGCTGATGTATGTAGTGTTCTTCAAAATGGGAGAGGTGAACCATGCGCAGGAAAATTCGCGCGCGATCTCTCCTTTCGTTTTTCGATACGCCGGCCATCTTCAGCCCGAACTCCACGTTTTGCCGCACCGTGAGCCAAGGAAACAGCCCCAGTTCTTGGAAGAGCAGAATTCGATCCGTGCCCGGACCCTTCACCGCGCCGCCGTCCACGGTGATTTCGCCCGTGGTGGGTCGGTCTAGTCCGGCGAGCAAATGCAGCAGCGTGGATTTTCCGCAGCCTGAGGGACCAACAATGCAGACGAATTCGCCTTGCTCGATTTCCAGGTCGATGTTTTGCAGGGCGGGAGTGAAGGAGCCTTGCGAATTGGCATAGCTGCGGAAAACGCCGCTCAGGGCAATGCTTTCCTTTCGCGCGGGCCGGTCCGTTTCCCGAAGCGCGGCATCCACGTACGCCCTCTTGCCGTTTTTCGGCGGCTCCGGCAGCACATCGTTTTCAGACGGCGGCCGGCCTCCGCCCATCGAACGGTTAATCAGGTCCAAAACGTAGTTGGTCATTGCACTGGTCTCGCCTTCTTTTCGCGTAGGACTTCATTCAATAGGGTCAAGTCGTACAGGCCGGAAAGATCCGGCTGCGTTCTGCCGAGAAACCCTTCTTCAAATGCTCGCTGGGTGGAAATGAGCAGGGACGAGCGAATGGGATCGTAGGTCACGGCCATCCGCGAAAATGCGTCGTCGAGCACATCGGCCGCCAGCGGCTTTCCCGTTTCCTTCTGCAATTGTTGGTTGAGGATCTGCTTGGCCTGCGCCGGATTTTTGTCGATCCAATCCGTGAGTTCCACGTGAGCGCGGAGAAAATTTTTCACCGCGTCGGGATGCTCCTTCAGAAATTTGGGGCGGACGATGAGGTTCGTGATGACGAATTCACGATTCGGCCACAGGTCGCGCTCATCGAGGAAAATTCGCCCGCCCGCTTCATGAACCAGGCGCGCCGCCCACGGTTCGGGAGCCCAGGACGCGTCGAGCTGTCCTTTTAAGAAGAGAGTGAATTGGTCGGCGTTCGTAATCGGAAGAACCTGAACGTCGCCGCCCTTCTCCCGCGGCTTCATTCCATTGGCTCGCAACCAGGCTCGCAGCGCCACATCCTGCGAGTTGCCTTGCTGCGGCGTGGCCACTTTCTTGCCGTGAAAATCCGCAGCCTTCTGAATCCCCGCGCCCTGCCGCACCACCAGCGAAGCCCCACCGCTCGCCGCCCCCGCGATCACGCGGACCGCCTCGCCTTGCGACCGAACGTAACCAGCCACCGTGGGATTGGGGCCGACATAGGCGAGGTCAATCGCATTGGCAAACATCGCTTCGATCTCGGATGGCCCCGCATTGAACGCTTTCCATTCGATTTGGACGCCCGGCCCGAGAGCCTTGTCAAACTGCCCGCCCGCGCGTCCCACAAGCGCCTGAGCGTGCGTGAGATTCGGGAAATAGCCCACGCGAAGGGTCAGCGGCTTCTGCTGGGCCTGGATGCCCGCAGCGGCGAAGAATAGAAAAGCGATCCGGAGGGAAATCCAAGCCCATCTGAGCTTTCCCGTTGTGGAACTGGTCATCATGTTGGCCGCGTGCAACTTAAGGCTTCCCCCCAAAATAAAAATCCCACCGCCGGTTTTGTTCCGGCGGTGGGATTCTAGAATGGCTCGATATGATTCTAGAGGATTTAGCTCCCGGCGCCAGAAGACGCACACATACAGCAGGTACAACAGAGGCAAGCCTGCTTGGTCTTCTGGACGTGGAAAATCATCGCCTAAGGTTACTGAAAGGCCGGGTCGATGTCAATCAAAGGTTCAATGTGAAAGTGCCGGAATTCTCAGTCCGCGTCGCCTGGCCCGTTTCCGTTTACCGGCTCGCGGCTCAACGCCTATCCGGTGGTCATTTTTCGAGGCTTGAAGGGCCAATTTCTGTGCGATCTCGTCAAAACCGTCATTGGTTTGCGGCAAATAGAGCCATTTGCCCAGCACCGGATGAGGTTTCAATCCAGGATGCTGGCCGATTAATTCGGAATGAAACTCGCGAGACGTGCAAACCAGGAGTCCGTTCCAAGGTTCTTCATTGGCAGCCAAGACCAAAACCAGTCTCCCGAATAAATAGGCCCCCTGGCAGCCAAACATATGTTTTTGGAAAAAAGAAGGCTCGGCTTCCAGAGGCTCCAAAATCCACTGAAGAGGATGTTGGCGGGTGATTTTTCGTCGGCCAGGCATCCGAGTTTGTTACCTTTGTCGCGCTTGCGCCAGCATATCGATCAAAACATTTCTCGCTTCCACCGGATTGCTCACTTCGCTGGTGAATGCGATGCGTGCGCCACGCGGGCCATCCGGCGTTTTCAAGCGCACTTGAAACCCGAGCCGGTCCACCGAAGTCATCGCCGCTTCCTGGGATTCAATCCCGGCAAACGCCTGGGCCAGTATCCGAAGCGCTTCTCCGTGGCCCGTGTTCATATGCTCGATGATGCCCGCTGCGCTGTCGGCCAGCGGATCTGGTCGTCCTTGGGAATATTCCGTGGCATCGACCCAGCCCATCACCCCGAAACCACCCACGTAATAAACGTCCACCACATTCATGCGGTAAAACGAAAAGTCTTCAAAGTCCACCCAATTTTTGCTGTTGGGGTAGCGCGCCAGGTAGAGGTTCCGAGCTTCGGCTATCTCTGGCTTCGGTATCGGCAGAACATCTCCTAGCAATGTGACCCTGGACGCCCCTAAGGGATCGCCGCCGGCGTCATTTTGAGTTACCAGCAGGCTGGAGCGAGGGTCCGCGTGCAGATTCTGAGTGTGCATGGCCATCGTGCTGATGAGGTGGATAGGGCGCCCCACATCGTCCAGCGAATAGGGCATCACCGATCCAAAAGGAAATCCGTGCTGTTTGCGTGATAGCGTCGAAAGAGTGCCGACTCTGTTCAGGTACAACAAGGTGCGCGCTCGGTCGGCAAAACTAGGCTCGGCAACTGCCGGCAGATTGCTCGCTGGGCCTGAGCCGGCGTGTTTTCCGATCGGTGCCGAAGACATTGCTGTTCTCCCTCTCTTCATGGAATGACAACGAACAAAAAAACCTGCAATCTGCCGAGGGCTACTTGCGCCAGAATTGCTCGATTTGTTCCAGCGTGTGCCCTTTCGTCTCCGGAACCAGCCGGTACGAGAACACCCACGCTCCGATCGCGAACAGGCCGTAGAGCCAAAACGTCTGTGGGGCGCCCAGGCCATGTAGCAGGGAGAGAAACGTCAGGCTGACCACCAGGTTGGACCCCCAATTGAAGGTTGCGGCAAGGCCCTCGGCCGAGTTGCGAACCTGCAAGGGATAGATTTCCGAGATCAAGAGCCAAAAAATCGGTCCCAGGCTGATGGCAAAGCTGGCGACGTAGAGCATCATGCTAATGACGGCGAGCCAGGCGAGCGCACCCGTCCGGGACGCGGAATGAAAAACCCAGCCGAGCGCGCCCAGCGTCACCACCATTCCGGCAATCCCGGTGAGCAGCAGCGGCCGACGTCCGGCGCGGTCGATCAGCCACATGGAAACAATGGTCATCAGAACATTGACGGCGCCGATTCCCGCTGTCGCTAAAATCGCTCCGGAGTCGGACGAAATTCCCGCCGATTGAAGGATGATCGGGGCATAGTAGATGACCGTGTTGATCCCTGTTACCTGCTGAAGAACTGCCAAGCCTATGCCAATCAGCAGAGCCGGGCGAAGCGAGGGGATCAGCAAATCGCGCCAGTTGCCATGCTCTTCGGAGAGGCTCAGGCTGCTCTCGATTTCTCGTAGTTCGGTTTCCGCCGCGGCGGGGCCGCGAATGCGCAAAAGGGCCTTGTGGGCTGCATCGTGATGGCCGCGCTTGGCCAGCCAGCGCGGCGACTCCGGCAGGAACAGCATCCCTAGAGCGAAGATTCCCGCAGGCACGACCGCCAGGCCGAACATCCATCGCCAGCCTTGAATGCTCGCGAATGCGTAATCGACCAAGTAGGCCAGCAGAATTCCCAATGTAATGGCCAGCTGGAAGATGGAGACGGTCCAGCCGCGCGATTCGGGCGGAGAAACTTCCGAGATATAGACGGGAACCGCCCCGGAAGAAAGCCCGATGCCCAGGCCAACGATGATTCGCCCGACAATCAAGATGGCCGGCGTGGGCGCTAGCGCACAAAGAATGGCGCCGGCGCCAAAGATGAGGGCCGTGACAATCAACAAACTTCTTCGGCCGAAAAGATCCGCGAGGCGGCCACCGGCGAGAGCGCCGACGGCTGCTCCGGCCAGCACGCCGCTAACGATCACCTCGAGGGCGAAGACGGAGAGCGAGAAATCTTTCTTAAAGAAAAGTTCGGCGCCGGAAATCACGCCCGTGTCATATCCAAAGAGCAAGCCGCCGAGTCCGGCGAAAGCAGCGGCAACGTACACAAATCGACGTCCCCGGGCAAGAAGCGCGGCAGTGCTGTTGTTTGGCGCCACACTGGAACTCACGGTGCGAACCTCCTGAGCGATCCGACATTGGCCTTACAACGAGCGGTTCTCGATTCCGGCTTTGCTGGGCGTCTTCCTCCGATTTATTCCTTTTTCACTTTGGCGGCCAGCTCCTCGGGCGATTCGTGCAAAAGCTCGAGAAAAACAGCGTTGGTCCATCCAAATCCATTCACGTTCTGGGTGTATCCCACTCCAATATGCGTCACGTCCGAATCCGCGACAACATCATATTTCTCCCGAATGGTGTGATCCCGTCGAAAATTGCGCAGCACCATGGACAGATACTTGTAGGTGATGCGGTCGGCATTGGCGGCATACCCATAGCGGCGCAAACCCTCGACGGCCAACAAATGCACGGGAGCCCAGCCATAAGGATAGTCCCATTGCGCTTTGCTCTCATGGCGGCTCATGGCCAGCCCGCCAATATGCTCAAACAAAGCGATGTTTTTGGCCACGGCCTGTGCTTGCTCGTTTGACGCCAGGCCGGACCAGAGGGGATAAAAGGTCGTCGCGTATTCATACGAGGACCTCTTGTGAGTCTCAAAATCGTAATCGAAGAAGAGCCCGCGCTGTTCGTCCCACAGATATTTTGTGATTTTCTCGCGTCGCGAGAGCGCCTTCTCCTGCCAGCGTCGCGCGTCTTCCGGGCGGCCGAGCAGGCGGCTCATCTCCTGCAAATCTGTTTCTGTTTTGTAGAGCAGACTATTCAGACAGACCGGAGCAAAGTGGTGGGTGCGAATGCCGAAGGGGCCGAATCGGAAGGTCACGTCAAAGCCCGATTCGCGCATGCTTCGGTCGCCCTTGTAGGCATCCGGCGCTAGGCCGACGCGATCGTGGTCAGCACAATTTTCCATCTTCTGCCCGGCGGTCGCCGGATCGCACTGAAAAATCGGCCCCAGAATGGATGCCGGGGGATGTTGCGCATCGACGCGCACCAGATGCGGGCTGTCCACGCCTTCGTGCTGCAGGAAGTAGCGCACAACGCCGTGATAGTAATCGCTGGGATCGCCCATGATTTCGGGCACTGGCCCCTCGCCTTCATCGTAATAGCGGGACAGGCCGGTATCTCCTGCCAAATGAGGGGCTTGCGTCCATTGTTCATAGTCTCGAACCGCAAAGGGATAGGCGCGGGCAAGCCATTCGAGATTCGTTTGCCCGGCGGCCTGATCCGCGTGAAATACGGCCAGGATCATGGAGCTGAGAAACGGGGGCTGGGAGCGCCCCAGATAATAGCTGCGGTTGGCATTCAGGACGCCGCCGTAGTGCTCGATCTCGTAGAAGAAATTCTCGACCATACCCTTTGCCAGATTTAGGCGCTGGCTGCGAATCAGGCCGCGGATGATGAAGTAACTGTCCCAGCCGTACATCTCATTGAATTGGCCGCCCGGGACGACGTAAGGGTTTTCAAGATAAAGCAAACCGTGGCCGTCCAGTGGAGAAGGTACTCGTTCGCTCGAAATTGGAAGTTGTTTCGGCAAGCGGACGATTCGAATCGAGCAGCGCTCTTGTACGCCTGACAGACCGCTCGGCAATTCCACGCCCGCGGGAAGATAAAGGACTTGCTTTCCTTCGGTCTTGCTATCCGAATCGCTGGAAATGTAGGCCAACAAGTCATCCAAAGACCGGAAGCTTTGGCCGGGGAGTCCGGTTCGGGCCGAGGGTGGGGGACCGCCCGCCCTATTCGAAGAATTCATCGCAGGCAAGCATGCAACTAAAAGCAAAAAGAATAAAACAAAAATTTGCCCAGCTGTTCGAAGCATAGCCTGCTCTCACGAATTGCGAATTTCACATAACGTGCGCAAAGGGCTGGATGCTTGCGAATTTCGATCCGGGCGAATCGCAGTCTCGCAATTCATGAATTTTAGAACGACGGGGGCGGCATTGCAATGCGAACAATGCCTGTCTATTGAAATTTGAATCCCGGCTTGAGCTCGCATTGGTAGCTCTTGGAGCGGTCCCTGCCAACGATCACGGTGCAGGCGGCCCAGCTCATGTTCGGTTCAGGGCCCAATGGAAACGTGATCTCGACTCCGCTGAGTTCCGCTTCGAGGCTGGGGCCTTCGGCTGAGCCCGGCAAGCTGAAATCCACGGTCCGTCCGAAAATCACGGGATAAGCCTGGCGGACGATGTCGCTGACTTGCTGCCCGAAGACTTCCGCCTCCAGCAGAAACGTGGTTGTGTCGGACCAGTCCCGAACCGACACGGTGATGTTCCGGCCTCCGTGGGAAAAGCCGTCGGATTCGATCCTTGTAAAAGGGCAAGGGCCTGCAATACAAGAGACGCGAGCATTCTGAAAAACATTCCCCGGGCCGGCGTCAAGGGAGGCCGAATCGATCGCCGCCTTCCACTTGCCATCGGGAGAACACGGACCATTCGGAACGCAAGGAGTATCGCCGGCATTCTGGACCTGGAAAGTCTTGAGGGCGGCCCCAACATTCACCTCCGCCCTTGTTTCCGTGGAATACCTAACCAGAACGTTTGTGACGACGATTTCCGGACGATTGGGAGGCGGCTGTTCGTTCTCGCGGAGCGGCGCCATATGAATGATGTGGAGATCGTCGCCCGCGACAGTTTTTAGATCGAAGGGCTGGTAGCCGGGCCGGCGGAATTGCAGCGAGATCATTTGCCCGTTCCGCAATTCCGGCGGCAGCACAAGCCGGAAGTACCCGGCGGAATTCGATGTGGAAGTAGGGCCGGCCTTGCCGTTCTCTATGCTGACATCCACATCGGCAATTGGGGCTTGTTTTCGCGGATCATCATCCTGTAGGACGACGGCCCCGGTGATGGATATGGGGTTACTCGAGTAACGGGAACCGACGATGGTGAGGGAGGAGGCGAGAATAACGGAGCAGCCCGTAATTATGGCGACGCGAAGCCAGACTTTTCCGTCATTGCGGTTCGGCTCCATCACCCTTTAATTCTAGCAAATAGACGGACGCCGGGCACAAGTTGGTCATCGGCTTGTGTACTAAGGCTTTAAAGGGTCTTCGGGAGCATCTATAATAAGTTGGAGGCTTGGGAACGTGGGCGTCAGGAATCATTCTCGACGGGAGATATTGAAGCGAGGCGGTCGCGCCGCCGCGCTAATTCCGCTGGCCGGGCGGACCATTTTATCCGCGCCATGGCCGTGGGAAACAAACTCCATCCAGCAGTCCACCGGTTTCAGCAAGGACCCTTTGTCCGAAGCCGATGAAATGTTTCTGGAGGATTTGGAGCAGGCCAGCTTTCTGTTTTTCTGGGAACAGGCCAATCCGGGAACGGGGATCGTGCGGGATCGCTGCAACGCCATTACTCCGGATCGGAGCGAGCTTGGAAGCATCGCGTCGACGGGCTTTGGGCTTACGGCGCTTTGCATCGGGGACAAGCGAGGCTACGTGTCGCACGCCGAAGCGCGTCTGCGCGCCGTCAACACTCTTCGTTTTTTCTGGAAAAAAATGCCGAACCACCGCGGATTCTTCTACCATTGGGCCAATGTGAATACCGGCGAACGGCAGTGGGATTCGGAGGTTTCCTCGGTCGACACGGCCATTTTGCTTTGCGGGATTCTCACCTGCCGGCAGCATTTTCCCTATTCGGAAATCAGCGAGCTGGCGTCGGAAATTTTCAACCGGATCGATTGGACCTGGCTTTCCGAAGACACCAGGATTCTGCCCCATGGGTGGAAGCCGGAATCCGGATTTCTGCAATACCGATGGGACCGCTACAGCGAATTGATGATGATGTACCTTCTCGGAATGGGGTCCTTTACCCACCCGTTGCCGTCGGAGGCCTGGACTGCGTGGGAACGCCTGACCTTCGAGTACGATGGGATCCGGTACATCGGGTCCTTCGCGCCGTTGTTCGTGCACCAATATTCGCAGGCGTGGTTTGATTTTCGCGGCAAACGCGACCAGTACGCCGACTATTTTGAGAATTCCGCCAAGGCCACGGAAGTCCATCGCCAATTCTGCATCGATCTTGCCGCGCAGTTTCCCGACTACAGTGACAACCTTTGGGGTATTACCGCATCGGACTCCGCGAAGGGATATGTGGCTTGGGGAGGTCCGCCGGCCACGGGGCCGATCGACGGCACAGTCGTTCCCTGCGCCGCGGGAGGGTCGCTGGTTTTTTTGCCGCAAGACACGCTGCGCGTTCTTCATACGATCAAGGACCGTTTCGGCCAGCGCGCATGGACGCGATATGGATTCGTCGACGCCTTCAATCCGCTCACCCATTGGTACGACACGGACGTCGTGGGGATCGACACGGGAATTACGCTAGTGATGGCGGAAAATCTGCGCACGGGGTTTGTGTGGGACACCTTCATGAAAAACCCGGAGGCGCAGCGCGGAATGCAGCGCGCCGGATTCCCCGGATTCAAGGTCCACTCAGCTTCCGACGCACTCGGGAGCGAATAGCGCTTCTCGAGAATTCCAGCGCGAATAGAATTATCGATTTATAAGCTAACGAAGATCGATCAGCGCAAGGCCTTGCGGCGGAAGGATGATGGTGAGCTTCCCGTCCTTCAGTGTTTTGTTTTCGGGCGGGGGAATTTCCGCCGCGCGGCGGAGTTCCGCGGTTTGCCGGGGAGAAGGATCGGCCGGTTTGCCCATCGCGTCGTAAGCGGGCAAAAGCGATCCGTGCATTGAATCGAGGCGATACACGATAGCGTGACGGTGGTTTTTCCCGCCGGCCAACTGAATCGTCACGGTTTCCGGACTGCCCACCTCTCCGGGTAGGAACAGGTTCCAGGCGGCGATTACGAGGTCGCCGTCCTCGCGCTTTGTCACAATCGCCGAAGTGGAATGATTTTCCAATCGCACGCCGCCTAGCCGGTGCAGCAGACTGAACGCATTGAAGGATGGCTTCGGCAGTCCGCCTTCCGCGATGAGTCCGTAGCCGCCGTAGAATGGCTGCTTGACCACTCCTTGCTCCTCAAAGACATCGGAGAAGGTCCAATACGAAAGAATGTCCATCAGGCCGTCGCATTGCCGGATGGTGTCGGCAAGCCAGGGGCCCATGAAAACGGAATCGGTCACCTCGGGCTCATTTTTGTAGCTGGCGTTGTATTCGCTCCAAATGATGGGGAGATCGGGGCGCGTGGATTGCGCGACTTGATCGTGGACTTTTCGTGCCGCAAGGCAAACCATTTGCGTGCGGGAGATCGCTTCGTCCTTGCCGAAAATGTCTTTGGACAAATCGTTTGCGTAGACGTGGGTGGACACAAAATCAACTGGGATGTGGTTCTCCACGCTGTGGCGAATGAAGCGGTCGACCCAGGCTGCCTGCGCCGTGGCTGGCCCGCCAACGCGGAGCCGCGGGCTGACGCCCTTCAAAGCTCGTGCCGCCGTGTCATATAGCTGGTAGTACGTTTCCTCTTTGGGATCTCCCGCCCAGAAATCCAAATTCGGTTCGTTCCAGACTTCGAAATACCACTGCGAGACTTCGTCAATCCCGTAGCGGTCCACCAGGTGTTGCGCCAAATGAGAAATGAGTGCGCTCCAGCTTTCCCAGGATTTGGGCGGGGAAACGATCGGCTTGTACCAGAAGGGTTGATAGATTGGATGGGCGGCCAGTTGGGCCGGCATGAAACTCAATTCCACAAAGGGGCGCACGCCGTTGGCCAGCAAGCCGTCGTAGATTTGGTCGACATAAGAAAAGTTGTAGACGGGATCGCCTTGCGCATCCTCGCTGTACACTCCCACTTCATCGTGCAAGATGGCGTGGAAGCGCATGTATTTGAAGTCCGTGGCCTTTTTCACGTCGCGCAGATCGTTTCGATAGCTTTCGCGCAGGCTGAGTATGGCCCGTCCGGAACCGAACATTTGTTCCCAAAAATGAGGGAAGGGATGAGACGGCGCGGAAGTATCCACGAGTATGGATTCGCTGCGCGTTTCCGGCGGGGGCGCGGTTTTTTGAGGCGAGCGGCCAAAAGCGGGGGTTTTGACATTCCCTAAAAAGCAGGCGAGGGCGGCGCACAGGCAAAGCGTGGCCGCCCGGAAGCTTGTTCGCCGGGGCTTGCGTTTCATAGGGGAACAGTCGATAAAGGATCGCGCATACCGAGATGCGGCATCGGCTGCGCCACATCGGCCAGTGCCGGTGCCGACTTCAAGATTGCCTCAGCGTCTTCCTCATAAGCAAGAATTCTTGGAAGTTTTTCGTGCAAGACGCGCTCGGCGGCGGCCACGCGTGGCTCGGCGTGGAAGCGGCGCTGCATCGCCGAGTCGCAGAGCACATTCGCCGCGGCGACCAGGCACATGGCCTGATGGTGCGCCATCCAATTTCGCACCACGATGTGGCCGCCCTCTCGGTCGTTCCGCCGGGGCGTAAAGTCGGCGGCTTCATAAAATCCATACGCCGAAAGGCAGCCGATTTCCTTCAACTTGCGAAGATTTTCCACGGCCCGATGCGGGTCGACCATCATTGCGAGGAACGTGGCGTATGGCGCCACGACCAAGTCGCCGGTGCAATCATCGCGATGCAGCGCCACGCCCGGAACACCGAAGGCGTGATAGCGGTAGTGGCCATCGGGATTTCTCTCGGCGCAGGAGGATTCCGAGATTCCCCAGGGAATCCTGCTTTCCTGCCCGAATTTTTGTTGGGCGCGAAGGACCGCCCGGATGCCGCGATCGAGCAATGTATTGGGATAGGCTCGCACCCAGAGCGATGGCATCAAGTATTCGAACATCGTCCCGCTCCAGGAGAGAACTACATCCTCGCCCATGTAAGAACGGTAGGAGCGCTTCAATTGAAACCAACTCGCTTGCGGCGCCTCGCCTTTGGCGATAGCGGCGAACACCGCCGCGCGCGCCTCGGAGGCCAGCAGGTCATAATTGTATTCGCTGATCGTGCCTTTCTCCTCTTCGTAACCGATCGAAAACAATTTCTTTTTGGCGTCGTAGAGAAAACTGAAATCCATTTCCGCGGCCATGGAGTCAGCCGCGCCGGCAAGGGCGTGCAAGCGCCTGGCACAATCCTCCGCCAGGCGGATCGATCGTTCCAAAGCGGCGCGGAACTGCTTCACCTGCATGCTTTCCTCGATGCCGCCGGTCCGGGCGTCGAGCTTCTCGCAAATCTCCCCACAAACCCGGGGAAGCGATTCCAAGGTGAGGCCCTTGGTAAATTCCCTGATTTCCGGCTCTGACAGCAGACAGGCGCCTTCCCATTGAGGATCCAGCCAGGGCGCAAATGTCTCCAAGAGAGTCAGCAGACTTGACAGGCGCAGCGACAATTCCCTGGTCCACCAGGCAACTTCCTCATTTCCACCGCGCTTGACCGCCCGATGGAGAAAAATGAGCGCGTCGATTTCCAAGGCGCGCAGTTCTTCCATGTGAATCGTTTCCTCGGAGGCAATCTCTTCCACCAACTGCCGAAATTCGGCAACGGCAGGGACCAGATCGCTGCCCGCGCAATTTTGATTCACAACTTCGGCGAGCAGCACGGCATGGTCGCAAAGGCCCGCCCAAAGAGCGGAATGCAGCAACGGCTTGCGAATCATCTCCAGACAGCCGTGCTTTAAGGTCCACAAACTGCAGACCAGGTTGCCATTGTCCACCGTGGAGACGAACAGCGGCGGGACCGGCTCGAGCGTGGCCGTCTCATACCAGTTGTAGAGATGGCCCTTGCACTTCGGCATGCGGCGGATCGTATCGAAGGTCTTTTCCGTATCGCGGATGAATTCCTGCGCCGTCAGGAACCCCAGATCGTGCGCGGCGAGCCGGGAATTCAAGAGCAGCCCAAGATTCGTGGGAGAAACGCGGTGCGCGATGAGCGGAGGAGTTTCCTGAACGATATCCGGAATCAGCCAATTCTCCCCCGCATTGCAGAATTCACTGAAAAATCGCCAGGTGCGCAAGGCTGCATTGCGAACCTCTTCCCGATCTTTGGCCTTGATCCGTCTGGCATGCGACGGATTGGGCCGGTTCAGCCATTCTCCAATCCAGGCCGAGGCCGCCCAGAGAAGGAGAAAAGGCATCGCAATCCCCAGGGAACGAGGGTGAAGAAGATAAACGAGCGGGACCATTCCGAGCGTGAGCACCAAGCTCCATTTCAGGCAGACATCCACCAGATTGGCGCCCCCGTCCGCCAATTCCGCGTCGGCGGCGGTTTCCCATTCCAGGAGCCTTCGATGGGTGAACTTCATCCGGACCACCGCGCGAACCACAGCGTCCAGATCAATCAAGCTCTGGTGGCACAGAAATGCGAGGCGAACGCCCATACGGGCCATCTCGCCGGCGATGTCGCGGCACAGGCTTCCCCAGAAGTCCAGCCGGAACCACGCTTTCCCCGCGGTGCAGAGCGTCAGCAGCATTTGGAAGCAGGCCGGGAACAACATGACGCCGATGGCCGCGAGCGTCCAGCGGAAAGCGTCGCCCGGCAAGAGCAGCCAGCCATACAGGAACAGCAGCATGGTGGCCGCCTCGGTGAGGCTCCGGCGGAGATTGTCCAGAATTTTCCATTGAGAGACGTGGCTCAGCGGGTTCGGCACGACCTGACCGAAATAGTTCCGGACACGAGGCAGCAAATAAAAAATGAGCTGCCAATCGCCGCGCACCCAGCGATGTTTCCTGCGGCTGAAGGCGCTGAAGTGTGAGGGATAATCGTCGACGACTTCCACGTCGGAAACCAGGCCAGCGCGGGCGTAGGCGCCTTCGATCAGGTCATGGCTCAAAACGGCGTTGCAGGGGAAGCGGTGCTGCAGCACTTTTTGAAACGCTTCTACTTCATAGATACCCTTTCCTGTGAAGATCCCTTCGCCGAACAGATCCTGATAAACATCCGAGACCGCGCGTGTGTAAATGTCAAAGCCCGTATCGCCCGAGAGCAAGGAAGCAAAACGAGAGCGGGTGGCGGATTTGATGCTGATATCGACTCGCGGCTGAAGGATTCCGTAACCCTCGACGACGATATTTTTGACGGGATCGATTACCGCGCGGTTGAGCGGATGCGCGAGGGTCCCCACCAATTTCTGACCGGCGCCCGGCGGCAATTGCGTGTCGAGATCCAAAGTGATGACGTAACGAACGTTCTTGAGGACGGATGTGTCGCCAGCCTTCACTGGGAATCGGTCGCTCTGGCTCAGCAGATAACGATTGAAGTCGAGCAGCTTGCCGCGTTTTCTTTCCCAGCCCATCCAAAGTTTTTCGGCGGGGTTGTACATGCGGTGACGATGGAAGTGAAAGAATCGCCCTTTGCTCGCGCGCGCGTATTTTTCATCGAGCTCGCGAAC